>Ga0265798_10004250_pt1 | contig 19914 bp, 18 predicted proteins | sample P3T30metagenome_FD_192430 | JGI IMG/M metagenome (GOLD analysis project Ga0265798, IMG submission 192430) | Plant litter microbial communities from East Loma Ridge, Irvine, California - P3 T30 | ecosystem: Environmental > Terrestrial > Plant litter > Unclassified | place: USA: California... | reverse complement strand
CCGCGCACCAGGCCATCAAGCCACAACTCACTACCGTCACCACATGGCCATTCCTAGCCATTCACAACACCACATAACCGAACAGATTTCAGCCCATCGCGAAACCCCAATCAGCATGAAGTCGATCCTCTCGACACAGCTGCGCTCTGACCGGGGTTCCCGTCGCGGCTTGCGCTTTCCTACCTGGCCAGTTGAGGCAGCACCATTCAGATGATAGCACACCACACCTCGCCATGGATCTAGATGCTACGGTCGGCGTGCACATCGACGATATGTGCAGTCTCTTCAGCGACGGCGTTTTCTGCCGCGCCTGTCTCAACGCACTTGGTTTAGAATGAGAGTACTGTGCATGCAGCGATGCGAAAGACATCTGAAGGGATATCCGCATGATGCGACTATGGTAATGAACAGATAGTAAACAAGCCGATGCATACATCGGTACGGGGTGTACATTGTGAGTTGTGGAGATGGCGGTTCTGTAGAGATCTACCTGATGCGACACAGATTCTGTCATGGCCCGGTGCGATTACAAGGTAGCCGGTAGCCGCCTGGGGCTACATGCCAGCTGAGGATGCACGGCAATTTCCTGCAGTAGGAAGCGGACATCCAACGACACGCGTAACTTTGGTATCGCGCACGTTAGGGCAAGGGCGATGTTTGCGCGAAACGAGGGATACGCGTGTTTGACGGGTGTAAGAGGTAGTTTGGTCGAACAGCGCTCACTGGCGATCTGGTGGGCTGTGGCCCCTCTACGTCAGCTGTGGTGGGGTAAGCTCAAGCAAGACCAGCCACTGAAACATGCCACTAGCAACATTCACATAGACACCGGTGTACACAACGCACCCCTCTCTCCTCGACCTACAACCTCTTCCTAGACTGTTCCGTGCATATCAACAAGAGTATACGAAATCACGAGCACGATGCCGCAAATCAGCGACATCTGGCTGCCATGCCTCATCGTAATGGTGTTGTGGGCGCGCCCCACGGCAGCTTTCGGTGCGGGCAACATTGCAAGCCTGAGCGCCATTGAGGGACAGAACTGGCGCCATGGAGATATCGAAGATACCCTACTCACTCTGCTTATCAGCGGCCAGACGGGCAAGAAGTTCAGCAAGATGGATGTCAAGCGTGTCTACTTTGGCAACTGGCTGCGCGACTACTCCCAGGCCGTCGATGTCGGCACTGTCAAGATGGTCTCTGCAGAGGCTATCCGCATCCTCCTCTGGGTGCTCGGCTTCATGAGCTTCGGCTACGGAACCAAGGAGTTCGAGGTCACCCGCGATCGCCTTGGTTGCTACAGACCTGAAGAGCACATTGACAACCCCAAGGTCAGTACACCGCTTTATTGCTCAAGCCATGATACTGACTATTCAGGACTACGCCGACAACCTCGATGCCCGCGACTACGACCGCCGCCTGCGAGGCCCCGTTGACGAGAGACGCGAGCTCAGCGTCGACGAGCGAACCGGCCTGAAGAACTACATCGCTTCCGAAGACTTGGGTATCACAACATCGGCTGGCATGGTCCGCGACCTGCTTCGGCGTTGCATCGACCTGGGACGTCGCTCACGAGGAAAGGGTCCCGACTTCTACGAAGCCTTGAGGCTGCTTGGTACTGCGACCCACTGTCTAGAAGACTACTCTGCCCACTCCAATTATGTCGAGCTTGCCTTGATTGAACTCGACGAAGACAACCGGGGCATTTTCCCCCACGTCGGAAGGAACGCCCTGTTCGATGTCCGCGCCGCTGGAAAGCAGGTATACCCCATCATCACAGGCACATTCGGTGGCGTCGACTTTTTGCACTCGGTCTGCGGTGAGATTACCGACAAGGCTACACAGTCCGAGCTGCAGGAACTTGAAGGCGCAATTGCCAATGCCGACAGGAATGAGAACAAGAGCAAGATCCAAGAGCTCCTTGCTAAGCTCCCAGACGGCATCTTTGGTGGCAAAGACGAAGCTGGTAAGGCCGAGGAGCTTGCCGACAACTCCAACGCTGCTGCGATGGGCAACATCCAGATCACCCCTAAGGAGCCTGAGGCATTTACTGAGCAGATTGGAGAGCTAGTCAAGCAGATCTACCCCATCATGGAGTTCCACGATGAAATCATGCAGTCCATCACCGAATTCATTGAGAAGATCCCAATTCTGCCAGATCTGATCGAGGAGGTCCAGAGCCAGGTCACTATCTTCGTCTTCAGTCTTCTTGCTCCCTACGTTCTGCCCATTCTTAGCCAAGTCAAGTCTGAGCTTGAGACGGGATCCAGCGAAGTCATTGCAAGCTCTCGTGAGAAGCAACACATCGTCTTCAATGACGATGACTGTACCGACCCGACCCACAGCATGCTTTCCAAGGATCATTTCTCCAACGTGCTCAACGAGCCTGCTGGTCGCGTAGCATCTGCCGTGCTGAGCTGGGCTGTTCCGCAAGTCGTCCAGTGCTGGGACGGTGAGGCCGACCCTGAGGAAACCATTGACCGCATCATCAAGGGCGTGTTCCACCACCCTGCGGTTGCTGCGGCAGAGAGAAATCATGGAGGACGGGGTGATCGCGGGGTCCAGGAATGCCACCAAATCATGTTTGACACGGTTGGAAAGTGGTGGAGCTCCAAGGACAGGCGCGCACAAGAGGAGTTCCGTGATCAGCTCAGTCGGGACGGCGTACAGAACCTCCGCAACCACAAGGAGAACGTGCACGACAAGGGCCATGGTTGTGGCAAACCTCTGGGTATGGCCAACAACTTCGGCTCTTCCGGCGGACAAGGTGGTGTCAACCCACAGATCCAGCAGGCCTCTGACCATGTTGGCAAGCTCGCAGGCGAAGCCGTTGGTGGTGGCGCCCTAGGCGGCCTTGTCGGTGGTCTTGTTGGCGGCATCGGCGGCTCTCTGCTTGGTGACGCTTTTGGTGGAAAGGAAAAGAAGAGCCACAAGGAGGAGAGCTACGGTCAAGACGGCTCTTACACTCAGTCCTACTCAGAGACTGGTCATCACCAGGCATCTTCGTATGGCGACAACGATCGCTATGGCCGCGCCGAGTACGAGCAGACACAATACCCGAGTGGTGGGCGTCGCGAGGAGTACTCTCGTCAGGAACGGGACGACCGTGGCGGATCCTACAGCTACGAACAGCGTGTCGAGACTTCGAGCTACAGCAACACCGGTGGATATGAGCGTCGCGAGGAGCGTCGCGTCCAGCACGGCGATCAATGGCGCTCCGAAGAAACACGCGAAGGGATCGATCGGTCTGGAGAATACTACTCCGAGGAGAAAGAGTAAATGTATTTTACGAGTTGTACCGATCCCAGGCTAACAGATGTGCAGACGACGTGGTAAGTCCAAGAAACACTCCGATGACGACGATTCGAACGATTCGGGCGGCGAAGATTCATACGAGAAGCGGATGAAGAAGGAGCGCAAGAAGCGTGAGAAGGAGGAGAAGAAGCGCCATAAGCACAAGAAACACGGCAGTGGCGATGACGATTCGGATGATGCTGACAAGCGTCGATCAGGATCTGGTGAACATAGGCATCGCTCTCGCTCCCGTGAGCATGAACACCGTCGCAAGAAGAGCGGCAGCCGCTCGCCCCAGCGCCAGTCTGGAGGATACTCGCAAGGCTACGGCCAAGAGCAGCGCTACGGCGAGCAGTCAGGCTACGGTCGTGAAGAGCCATCCAGGTACGGACGTCAGGAGTACGGCGGAGATGCTGGAGGCTACGGCCGTCAGCAACCGCAGTATGGTGCTGACTCTTATAGCACTGGCGGATACGGTCGTCAAGAGGAGTCTGGATATGGCCGTCGCCAGGAAGAGTCGAGCTACGGTCGTCAAGAGTACGTTGGCGAATCTTCTCACCGGGGCTACGGTACTGACCCTTACAGATCCAGCGGATACGGTCGTTCGGAGGGCCTCGAATACGGTGGTGAGCGTCCTGATCAATCTTACGGCGCCTCTGGCGTCCCCGGTGGTTTCGGTGAAGAGACTCAAGGTTATGGCCGCCGCCGTGACGATGAAGACGAATATGGCCAGCGAAGGCAGGAGTATGGCTCCGGTGGTTATGGTGAGGAGGGGTATGGAAGGCGTTACTAGACATGACGTCTTTTCCGCGGGGTCTTAACGTGGCTTGGGGTTGCTGGGCCGTGTCCGGAGCACCATGATGACTATGCTGTAGTACCTGCATGAACCGCCCAACTCAGCCGATAGACTCGCCAATATGAACATCATCGTGGCTGACATCACCAATACGCTTAGTTATACAGTAGCTTCTACAGTGAACCGTTTGATTATGCGCTTGAACTATGCTATCCTCATATAGAGTGAACGGGCCTCCTTATGGACGGGAACTGGAATGCAGATGATGATGTGTGCAAATGAGCTTTGCACCCTGCAACAGTACATGCGTTATAACTTTCAAGAGTATCTAGCAGTCCAGATGTCGGTGCCGGGGAGGAGGAAGCAGCATTCCACTTCATCTCATCAGTGACACTTTCATGACGTGCCATAGCAACGCTGGAGTAAAGCAGGAGACCGTGTGAAAGGAAAGATATGTTTGGTCAGATACAAGAAGTGAAAATGGTTCGTGGGTGTCTACCAGACTTTCCGGGTGAGCAGAGGAAACCCATCTGTGCAGATGATGTACTGCGGATGGAGAGGGTGCGGATGAGAAGTGGATCCGACACAGGTGAGCGTTGCGGCGGAGAAAACGCGCTAGTGCCGAGCTGGGACCAGCTAGATTCCCAATGTTCAGCGACTCGTAAAGACGCGACAAGTCGACCAATTCCGCTTCGCTGTACTCGCCTTTCTTCTGCTTCTGCTTGCGTCGCATCGCGCATAATGACGAGCATCGACGACCTCTTCAAAAGCGCAAACGGTTCGGCAAAGCGCAAGTTCGAGAACCCAAACGAAGCCGACCCGACCCAATCCTACAAATCTGCAAAGCTGGATGCAGATGGCGATGTCAAAGCCCCAGCGCAAGCCTCGGTAGCTGACGAAGATGACGACGACGAGGCTGGCCCCTCGTTACCGCCCGACTTCGAGGACGGGCCCGGCGACGACGACGAAGGACGCTTCTTTGGCGATGGCCTGGACGAGAATGCGCGGGACGCCATGGAGTACATCGATGCGCAAGACGGCGATGGAGCTATAGGCGAAGAGAAATACGACGTGCCGTGGGTGCGCAAGCTGGCGCTCAACTTTGAGAAGAAGGTCAACAAGAACGCATCGCTGCGCGCAAAGTACGAGGACGACCCCACCAAGTTCATGGAGTCGGAAGGCGACCTGGACGAAGGCATAAAGGCGCTCAGCATATTGTCAGAGCACCCGGAGCTATATGAAGAGTTTGCGAAAAGCACAGCGGCGTCCAAGTTGGTGGAACTACTGGCGCATGAGAACACAGACATCGCAATCGCAGCGATCGAGATGGTCTCGGAGCTCACAGACGAAGACGTTGGAGGGGAGCAAGAACAATGGGATGCGCTCGTCACCGCCTTCATGGAGGCCGACCTGCTCAGCCTGCTCGTATCCAACTTCTCCCGCTTCGACGAGACCGACGAAGCCGACGCATCGGGCGTCTACAACTCCCTCAGCGTCATCGAGAATCTCCTATCACAACCCACATACACAGACATCATAGGCAGGGAGACAGCTCTGCTAAAGTGGCTACTGGACAGGATACAGAAGCCCGAAAAACCCACGACACAGAACAAGCAATACGCCTCCGAGATCCTCTCCATCCTCACACAATCCTCGCGACCGAACCGAAACCACGTAGCCGACGCAAACGGTGTCGAAATCTTCCTCACAAACCTCGCGCCGTACCGAAGAGACGACCCAGAAAAGGACAGCAACGAGGAGGAATACATGGAGAACCTGTTCAACTGCCTCTCATCAGTCACAGAAGAGCCTCTCGGAAAAGCCAAGTTCCTAGAAGCAGAAGGTGTAGAGCTCTGTCTGCTCTTCGTCCGCGACGGCAAGACCAGCAAGAGCCGCGCCCTGAAAGTACTAGACCACGCCTGCGGCTACGCAGAAGAAACAACACCACCACAAACCAACGGCAACACAAGCGCAAAAGGCAAAGAAGCCGCAGCAGAAGTCCCCGAAGCCACAAACAGCGCCACAGCCGTCTGCACCAAACTCATCGACAGCCGCGGCCTAAAACCTCTCTTTAGCACCTTTTCCAAAACGAAAAAGTCCCACGACCCCCAGCAAACCGAACATATACTCGGCATCTTCGCCTCACTCCTCCGCTCCTTACCGGGCAACTCCGATACCCGTTTCCGCCTCCTAGCCAAGTTCCTCGAGAAGGACTACGACAAGATACACAAACTGGTTGAATTGCGCAGAGGCTACGTTACCCGGTTATCTGCTTTCGATAGCAAGTTAGCAGAGAAGAAGAAGGCGTTGCGGATAAGCGGGAAAGATGAGCTCGAGGCTTTTGAGCTGGAGAATATTCCAGACCGGTTGAGTGAGGGGCTGTATTGTCTGGAGAGGATCGATGCTGTATTGGCCTGGTTGGTTGCTGAGGACGGGGGTGCCAAGGTGGCTATTGAGAAGGCACTGGCGGAGAGGGACGAAGGACTTGGAGACGTCAAGAGGACGTTGCAAGCGCAGCTCGATGGCGTGATGGCAGTTGAGCCAGCGGAGAGGGAAATGTTGGAGACGCTTGTGGGATTTTTGGTGTAGATATATTACGGAAGCAAACGCACGGGATGAATGTTTCTGGTATTCAAATATGACTTTTCCATGCGAAGCCCTATAGAGGCATCTACCGAGACCTGAAGACTTGAAAGATATCTATGCAAATGCATCGAAGTCGCCACGCTATTCTGCTCCTCAACCAATGCATGTACGCAGCAGCTCCCCATAACAATATGTATCCTTCATTTCACCCAAGCTCTAACCCTCCGCCTCGATCTCATAAGCGTTGGACTTATGTTTAGGCTCAAACTTGAAATTAGGGTGAGCAGGACCCAAGAACATCTCACTGCAAATACGTTAGCTAAGACCCCTTCCTACATCACAAGAAGAACATACCTGAGCTTGATCCAGTCCGTGTAGTGCTCGCTAGCCATCAACGTCTCCAGGTCATTCCTACCCTTGAACCTCGGGGGACGATCCTGGATGTTCGGGGGCAAGTGTTCCAATAGACCAACCGGCACATAGCGATGCGCAAAGCTTAGCCATTCAAGGAGGAAACGACGAGTCGTGCCAATGCCCATCTCATCAGAACCCCAAGTCTGCAGACCGTACTTGGTAAACTTCTCGATATAGGAAAGGCGCTCCGATGCAGACTTGTCAAGGTACTGGCCCTTTTCAATCTCTTCGAAGAGCCAGGGCTTGATGAGTGCGCCACGACCGACCATGACGGTGTCAACCTTGGCGTTTTCCAGATGGTTGTAGTAGTCCTCGTGCGAGTAGCAGTCGCCGTTGCCGACAAAGTAGACATGGCCGCCGTTTGCGAGGTCACGGGGATCAGCTTCGGCGGCGGTGTCCGTTTTGGCCGCCTGTTCTTTACGGAGTCGGTTGATGAGGGCGGAGCATTCGGCGATGTAGGACCAGTCTGCGCTTCGAGAGTATCGCTGTTGCTTACTCCTGCCGTGGAGGGTAATGGCTGCGATACCCGAGAGACCCTTCCCAGACTCTACGGCTTCGTGGCCGCCAAGTACGAGGCGCTTAATGAGTTTTTGCGCGGTCGGGTGGTTGTCCTTGGTACCCATGCGGATCTTGACGGTGATGGGGACCTCCTTGGATACATAGGTCATTCCACGGAGGATACTCTCCAGTTTTGCCTCGCTATCGAGTAGTGCGGAACCACTTCCCTTCTCACAGACGAGGTTGATGGGGCATCCGCAGTTGAGATCGATAGCGCGCAGCTTCGGGCAGTATTCAGTCAGTACTTCAACCGTCTTGGTGGCCAGCCATGGCTTGTTCGCCGCGATTTGTGCGCCGAACTTGAGATCAGTCGAGTTGTCGTAGCCCTGGACAACAGTGTTCTTGCCCAAGAACTTTGGAGGGGTTACCTCAGATTCGTGGGCTTTGAGAAGTGGCCATTCGCCCTTGTCACCTTGGATCAATGGCATACCCATGGCCATCTCACTCCAAGTCACTTGGCAGCCAAAATCCACGCAGAGCCGGCGGTACGGCATGTTGCCTTGAGTGGTGAGGGGTGCGAGCATTGGTGTCTCGGGTCCGTAGTAGAGCCTACGCTTCTCTGATGGCCTGAAGGGCGCCTCCACAAACTCCGCTCTGCGCGCCTCCTTCTCCTCCTTGAGAACGTCCATGTCCATCTGAGCTGCATCGAACATTTCTCTTTCGTTGCGAGCATTGGTCTCGATCCATTGCAGGTACTGGTCAGAGCGCGGGGTCCCAATCTTCCGTCTCGATAAACCAATCTTGATATCCTTTGGCACGATGTTGACCACTTCAGCCTCTGCTTCTTCGTCGAAGCTGGAGAACTTGGATTTCCGGTCAGCATCTTCTTTCAGGACTAATTCTTTCCGGCCGTCTTCTAGGGTGCGCTCTTCGGAATGGCTACCGACGAATCGACACTTCCAGCCAAAGTGACAGAATCCCTTGACGGCATAGACTGGACATTGACCATCGAAGGTAGTAAGATCTTCTCGTCGACCGTCCTTGAGGTACTTGCGGATATCGTGTTCGAACTTGCACTTCTCGCCAAACGGACACTCCTTGGGTGAGAATTCATTGTAGGCTGCGCGAGTACCACAGAGCGGTATCTTGTCGCGCGAGCTGCCGAAAGTGCGGCTGGTGTTTTGGCCCTTTTGCTTTTTGTCTTTCTTGTTGTTCTTGCCCTTTCTGGGGCCATCGCGAGCATCAGTCTTTGGTAGGCCTTCAGATTTGTGCTCAGCATCGGCGCCCTCAGCTGCATCGTCGTCAATGACTCTGTCCTTGGTGGCGGCCTTGTTGTTATCCAGTCGTATCAGGAATCTGATGTTCTTAGCATGCGAATTACTTCAAGCGGGTGGCGCATGTACTCTGCCTTGATGGGTGCGACACCCTTGACTCGCTTCACAGAAGTATCCGCATCCTCAATGTCTTGACTGCTAGTCCTGTTCCTCTTCTTGGGGCTCGCAGGTGGTTCGGACTGCACATCGACTGTACCATTGCCGCCATTGATGCCATTGGAGACAGCACCGTCTGGGGCCGAATGGTCGGGCTCGAGCTTGGTTCCTTCACCTGTCGTCATCTTATGCAAGAAAGGTGGCCAGGCTGAGAATAGGCGTGCGTGGTTGGCGTTGCTGCTCAAAAGAGAAAAGCACTCGCTCAAATTGTGAGGGCGAATGCGGCTAGAAGAGGCTAGACCGGCGGCCCATGCGCTAGTGAGCAAGTTGGGAAAGCTGCGATCATACGTCACAGCCAGGCACTTGCGGCTCCCCTACATCACATCGCGTTTCCCGTTCCCACTTTCACATCAACCCTCCTGCAATCCTTTCCGGCCCTCCGCACGATTCTCATCTTCCTGCTGGTCCTTTGCACGCACACGCAAGCCAGCTCCTCCCAGATCCATTGTTGATTCAGCTCAACCCCGCTCCCACACAAACACACACACACCAGACAATAATACCACGTAGCCATCATGACGCTCTACTACAGTCTGGTAAGCAGCCCCTCTCCTTGCAGGAAAGCAGCGATCGAGAGAGATGCCAATGGTGTCGTCTCGTCACTGCTCGCGTGCTCGCCTACGCGCCTTACCTGACAACCGCGTATGTGGCCTTTGTGCTAACCCTCCATCTTCTAGGTCTTCCTCCTCCTGGTGACGGAGATGCTCATCTTCTGCGCCCTCATCGTCCCTCTGCCCTTCACATGGCGCCGCAAGCTCTTCACCTTCATATCGGAGAGCCCTATAATAGCAAAGCTGCAATATGGCATGAAGGTATGGGAGTCACTGTATTCAAGTGGAGGACCCGTCTGACATGCGTAGATTACGTTCATCTTCATCCTGATCCTGTTCATTGACAGTGTCAACCGCGTATACCGCGTGCAGATTGAGCTCTCTGGCTCAGACGACCAGGGCCGCGGATCGTAAGTTAAAGCATCCCACCTACAAAGTGCTGTACTAACGACACAAGAAGCGTTGCTGCTGGAGGCATCGAGCGCATGGAGGTCCAGGCCCGCAAGTTCTACTCGCAGCGCAACATGTACCTTTGCGGTTTCACCCTCTTCCTGTCGCTCATCCTCAACCGTACCTACGTCATGATCCTCGATGTTCTCCGTCTCGAGGAGGAGGTCAAGACCCTCAAGGGCGACCCCAGCACCAAGAAGGGCTCTTCGCTGAAGAACGTTGGTGGTGCTGGCGAGGTTGGAGCTCTCAAGGAGGAGCTTGCTGCCAAGGACCGCGACATGGCGAACCTGAAGAAGCAGGTTGAGAACATGCAGAAGGAGTACAACCGCATGGGCGACCAGGTCTCTGGCAAGCAGTAGACGCGTACGAATGGCTTCGAACGGACACGGAATGCAGGCTACGGCTATCCTGTAGGACGGCAGGCGCACGCCCGGGAGAGGTCGTCACTACAATTATACTTTCAAAGTTGAAGTTTCAAGGGCTCTATGCTGGTGGATGCCACGCATACGACTATTTTATCTTTGTCCTCTGGGTGTTGCGGTGTGGTAACTAGTTTTGAGGGGGAAGGAGAGCTACAGTGCTGACGTAACTTTCGCATATGGCTCAGCAGCAATAGACAGTAAACACGATTGAATTCATATGCTCTTTGATCAGTATCGGACCTTGTTCGGAAAGCTTCTTCTGTTGTTGCTTACGTTGGGACCTTCGGACGTCTTGGACCTCGGGAGCTTGCGCGATGACAAAACACCCCAACTAGTAGCATGTGAAAGCTAGCGCAGTGCTTCAGGTATCCCGAGCACTTGAGGCTTATCAAGATTCCGCATAAAGGCAGTGGAGGAGCATACAAGCGTTTACCAGTGTTACCAAAGGCCCAATTGCATATCGCTTCAGCTTCACTTGCCATTGGTTCCGTGCAGCCACAGCCAAGATGTCGGGAAGCAGCCAGACATCCCCGCGCTTCTTCAACTATCCGCGCCCCAAACCTCACGACGCGCCATACAAGGCCCCGCCGCCCGGAAAGAACCCCGTAGTCAAGGGCGCCTTGCTGCACTATCTTTCCAACCTGTTAGTCAATCCACCATTCTTTTGTCACCAAGCTAACAGCTCCAGAGTCGCGACTGTACCGCTAGTCCCTGGCATCCTGTGGAGCAATGCCGGCTTCAGCTCCTTGCGAGAATGCAGGCAACTCGACGGCATTGACCCGCGCTATGATCCCACCGTAATCCCGCTGCCTGAATCCGACGATGCTCCCCTCAACTACACAGACAAATCCAACTTTCGCGCACCGTCCTCGCACGCGTCCTCCAACCGATTCCACTCGATCAAAGACTTCCACGATGCCTACTCGAGCGGCACACTTACACCGACCGACGTAGTAGAACACATCCTGCCCCTCATACGCAGAGATGTTGCGCAGCGCTCGCCCTATTCGACGGCCTTCATGGACAGCAAAGTAGACATGGTCAGACAAGCTGCCGAAGCCTCCACGCAACGGTACAAGCAGGGGCAGCCATTGGGTATACTAGATGGCGTGCCGTTCGGAGTCAAAGACGATCTTAAGGTCACGGGATATAAGCATTATGTCGGCACCACTTATGACTACAGCCACGGGGGAAACAAGGAAACGAGCTGGTGTGCGAAGATGCTTGAGAAGGAAGGCGCGGTCTTGGTCGGGACGCTGACTATGCATGAGATGGGAATGGGTGAGTGGAAGCGTCGGTTCTGTGGTTTCATGGAAGATACTGACTGATCTAGATACCACAAACAATAACCCTAACTGGGGCACACCGCGGAACCCATACAACAGTTCATACTATCCCGGAGGCTCATCGGGAGGCGCTGCGTCTGCAGTAGGACATGGCCTTATACCCTTTGCTATTGGATCAGATGGAGGTGGCTCAGTCCGAATTCCCAGCAACTACTGTGGTCTATATGGTCTGAAGCCATCGCACTCCCGTGTCTCCGTCGCGCCCATGCCAGACGCCGGGAAATCCGTCACCGTTCGCGGGCCCCTCGCAAGCAACATGTCAGATCTCGAGATCGCATACCGCGTGCTCGCTCAGCCCGACCCATCAACATACCCCTCATCGCTATTCAACCCACCCAAGAAGCACACTGGGTCTCGAAACAAAGTACTGGGTGTATACAAAGCCTGGATCGACCGCGCAGACCCTCCAGTACAGGAGGCCTGTCAATCAGCCTTGCGGTACTTCGAGTCAGAACAGGGATACCAAATTGTCGATATCAGCATCCCGCTGCTAACAGAGGGTCAACTTGCTCACGCAATGACTATTATGGCCGAAGGCGCAGCAGGACACAGGACGTCCATCTACGACCTCACGCCCGCCAACAGGATTCTCATGAGTGTGGCGAAACAGACCCCAGCAACTGACTTTCTGCTTGCCCAGCGTCTGCGCAACGTTCTCATGGAACATCTTGCCGACCTTTTCCGCAAACATCCTGGCCTCATCATCGTCACGCCCACGACGCCAAACGCGGGCTGGCCTATTGATGAAGCTGAACTTTCACATGGGGTGACGAACGGCAACATGCAAATCAGGAACATGGAGTATGTGTGGTTAGCGAACTTCACAGGAATCCCCTGCATACAATTCCCTATTGCATATGTGGATGGCGTAAAGGGCACTGGCAAGGTCCCGATCGGGCTGAGTGGGAACGGAGAGTGGGGAAGTGAAGATGCGCTGATTGAGTTTGGGTTTGATGGAGAGCAGTGGCTGCTTGATGGATATAAGGGTGGGAAGGTCATGCCAGAAGAATGGGTGGATGTCATGAAAGCTTAGGAGAGTGTGAATAAACACCGGTTCTGACGGTACTCTATCTCACTGATCCAAGGAATTGTTGTGATTATCTCACTGCCTCCAGTAGCCGGTGTTGATGCTTGGTATACTAGAATATGGGCGTGAATTCACACTACCCTGATGCCTAGCAGTCAAGAAGTCTGGTGGACGAAAGGATCAAGAAGATTTTCAAGTTCGCGATATGGTCAACCGATATCTTGCCGCAGCCTATGTGTGAAAATTCCGGCTTCGGTGCGGGTGTAGCATCCAAGGCATCGACGATGTGGCATACTCCATTACCACTTTTTACATCAGTCAAAGGTAGGTACAAGTCTCCAATGCCCGGATCGGAGGGAAATGACTCGGACCATGCATATACAGCATCGTGGATCAGACGATGACCAGACAAGCTCATGTGCGGACACGTACACCTAGTAACCACACTTCATCTGCAACAACCCGTTGGCGACTGCAGGAGACCGTGTCAACTGCGGGTCAGTAGCGCCTTCCTCAGATCTACAGAAGAGGAAGTCGACGAGACCAAAGTGGAAAGTTTCGAGAGCTCCATGGAAGCATACGTGTTCAGCTCCGCAAGCACAGTACCGAGATTGACATGAATGCCGGCGCATGTGAGCGGTTGTTATCGTGGTATTTGCGTGTCGTCGGAGTACCAGGGCAAGATGGGGAAGTCGTGATGCAAGGCTGATAAAGATCGTCGGCGTGTTCCCCTCACCGCACCGATACCGAAGATGAACAACAACAACAATACAATGTGCCCACCGAGCGCGATGGCCTGCCTTTGGCTTGAGCTCATGAGCTTGTCAATCCCAATATTATCGATAGCAACTAGCACTCCCACCCATCTCGCTTGCTAAGTTGATGTCGCGGAACCCCCTCCCCAAGCGCAAGGCGGCCAATTTCGCCCCCACGAATCATAATATCCGCACCTTAATCTCCCATTTCCCTCGACGGGTTCCGCACCAATCATGGCATGCAAGAAGCTGCGGACCAACACCCGAGTCGAGCATGGTAGAGAGTTTCAAGATTTATTCCCATAACCTTCCTCCACCTTGCACTTGCCTTGCGTCCTTCCTTCCGGTAACAACTCGGCAAGTGCGATGGATGCACATGTGAGCCTTCCCACGGCAGAGCACAGTGGAGTGCACCTGCATTACCGCAGCGTGGGCTTAGCGCACAAGTCAGACACATGAGATCTGTGACACGACGTTGCAACGGCGGATCGCACACTAGAGGCTTGTGTATGATTGATGATTGCATGGCGTGGGCGCTCACGCGCTAAAGCGGAACGTAGGAAAGCAAGCGAGAGGCGCGAGAGAAGAAAAAACAGCATGAGTCGCTAGATTTGCGCGTGATGGAATAGAGTTCTTTGGTGCTTTAGTTCATCGTGGGCATTCCGATCGCTTTCGCTTGGATGCAAGCGGAGAGAAACAAGAAAGCGTCAAAGTAGGAACAACGGAGAGCGGAGACGGGCGTGCGTTACCAGGGAGGTGGGTGTTGTCTGCGTGGTTTTCTTAGTTCAGTCAAGCTTAGTGTGGCGGCTGTCAGTTTTCCTTGTCTTGCGTGCTTTGGGTTGGAGCATGGTCCGACAAAGAGAGGGGCAGCGGTGCGGGTCTGCTCGAACAGTTTTTCTTGCGTTGCGGCAGCCTTGTCATGTTCCTTCGTGGAGCCTTGGACGGGTCATCTGCTACGCAACTCACCGTATCTGGCATGGGCATGCAGGGTCCTGCCTGTTTCGATGCTAGATTGGGCATACATGCACTGGCACACATGCAGTCATGGAGTTGTCATCTACATTGGAAGATGATGATGGCAATGTTGGGCGGCAGGAACAAAACGGTTGTGCGACGGTTCTGTGCATGAATAACCATTGTGCTTATTCGCTCGTGCAAACCATGTTACTTCTAATTTTCTCTCAAATAAGATGAAGCCTTACATAGCGCCGAGTATCAGACAAAGCACCGATACTTCAGCTATAGGCTGGAAGAGGTTGATTCAACTCTTCCATTGGTAGCAAAAACAAAGGGGGCTTGGGTACCGTACAGAATCCTGCCATGGTATAGAATGGAAACAAACAGGAACTCCTATAACACCGTAGTCGCCATGGCCCCGTAAAGTGGTCGGGTGAAAGTGTAAAGTTATTGTAATGTAAAACCCAATGGTCAAGGGCGCAATGTGCCGTGGTATAATCGCAAAATCGAGTGCGACAACACTGAGCCAGCGGTGCCGAGTTCAAATGGTTGTCGGAAGGGTGGTAAGACAGAAGCTGTATGCTGAATCGAAGTGTAATGACGAACGCCGGTTCCCCAATCCTGTGCCGCTATGCAGATGCTCATAAACGCGGTATCAACGTGCGTGTTTCGTGTATTGGAAGGAGGTGGTGATGATCAGTATGTGAGACAGTAGACCATCATGATTGCGTGGTAGTAGGGGTTCGAGAGCCGAGTGGCGTCCATGATGAGTCGGGGCCTGGGAGGAATGCCGACGTAGTGGAGGCTCACAGCGCCTGTGGGTAGGAGTACGAGGACTGATTGTTATTTGATAACCCTGCCCTTGCCCTTGACCTTGGACGCTTTGCCAGCGCCCGTCGAGGTGAGCTTGCTGGTCTGCATCAGCTCGCCAATATATCTGCGAGCCGTTAGCCAGTCGTCACAATGGAGATGCGGAGAGTACATACGATTGGAGAAACTTGTTGCCGCCCTCGAGCTTCTCGTGTTCGTTCTTGACAACCTCGACGCGGTCGACAATCTGCATGAGGCTGGCTTGGAGGGCTTTTGCTTGTCTAGCGAAACGGTTAGTCTGGTAAGGGCTGGGACGAAAGTCAAAAACGCGCACACAAACGAGAGAGGTAGCACAGTGGGCGACAGCGACACCGAGGGGGGTCGCAGCGTTGCATGCCACGTACGTGGAGATGCAGGGTTGAGTTACTTACTCTATCAGAGCTTGGCGAGCATCCTGGCCCATCTTCTCAATCTCTTCGCTACTCCGGCGAGGGCTCATGGTGCGCGCATCGCCGTCGTCGTACTCCTCCTCTTCCTCCTTCATCTCGACGTTGGGGCTGTCGCGGGGTATTATGATGGTGCCGCTCGACTTTCTGCTCCCTAGCCGGGGCCGGGCCTGTAGTGTGGGGTCGTTCTTCATCTCCTGGTCGCTGATGGAAGAGTTGGAGGAGGAAGTCGACATGTCGTCGGGGTAGGAGGGGCGGCGGTCGTCTTGCGTTGAAGTAGACGGGTAGGAGGTGATGGAAATGTGCGGGTTCATGGCACGAGACAGTATAGTGCGGCTCTCAGAGTGTAGGTTAGGGATGGAGCCAGGTGGGCGAGCGTCGGCAAGAGTATGCCGTGGGTGGATTCAGGCCAAGATAAAGCCACACGGTTGATGTGGAAGGATGTTAGAGTGGGTGGGCCCCTGTCCGCGCTAAGCCAGATAATGCTTCAGGGTCTCCCGAGACGAGGATCCCTGCGCGCGGGCGTCGAATGTGCACGCAGCGAGCGCTCCTAGCAGACAGCTCGGGGTGGCGGCGGCGGCAGCAGGCAATAGCGCTCTCGTATGGCTACCAGCGGCGTGTACTCACGAGATGACTGTGACTGTGTTTTGTTGTCGACACGCAGGCAAGGTTTGCGTTGCTGATCGGCAAGGGCAAAAGCACCCACCAGAGGCGCGGATGATTAGAAGCGGTCAATTAGCGCTGCGATGGCCGAACAGCTATTGCCAGGCCTGCGAGAGGGCAACTGGGGCGTGTTGGCGAATGTGGTGCGGGCAGTGGATGAGCGCAGCGTGGACCGTGTCGTCGGCGTGATTCAGGGCGTGCGCGCGGGCGAGGGGGTTGAAGACGTTGCTGCGGCGCTGCGACTGCAGAGGTCATGATGAAGGCCGAAAGCGGTGCATGACGTCGCCGGCCGCTGTGAGACATGGGAGAGCTGATCACTTGCCCCATTCCGCCACGTCCCACCGCACACTGAGCACGGCTGCGCGTTGCGGGCGGCTGACATCACTGAACACTGCCGTGGGTTCCGTCAACCGCCAATGGCGTCGTCGCTGACGTCTCTGCGCCTGTGCTGGGGGCGGCGACGACGGTGCCTGCGTCCAACGTTGAAAGTCACGATGCGGGCGGGCAGCCTCATCGCTGCGTGCACCCAGACAGCAGTGCATCACCACCACGCTGTCTCCGCCCAAACTACCTAGGTATTGTACCCACAGCGCACAGCGACGCGTTACAGACCGACTGACTGCGGGTCATGCTGTCCATGCGCACATCACCAGCCGCTCGTGTTGGGCGTGGTTGCTGATCCCTCTTTGTGAGCCATCCGTTTCGTCGAGCTTGCGCACCAGGAATATATAAGATCGGCTAAGGGGACCCTGCGGCGGCGGCGTTGGCCTGCCATTTTGGCTTGCATGGTATTTTGTAGATTGCCGTTGCCACCAATCCTCGCCCGTTGGCACCACCAGCACGCACACAGCCAGCGCCCGGCACACACAAAAGCCCTTTTCGAGCCTCGTCTCCAGCCCCTCACACTCCCTCGCGAGCGCCAGAGACCCTTAGATCTCGTGTGCGTTGACTCCGCACTATGCCATGACCAATGACGAAATTCTCGTTTGATCAGCACGTCACCCTGGCCGCTGAGCAACCGCTCACGGTGCTTCTATTCGACCTTTGCGCGCCGGGCCAAGAGCTTCTTTTCGTGCAATATGACAGCCGTGATTCTGTCATAAGTGCATGGAACATTTCCCGCCTCCGCCGCGACTCTGTCGCACTTTGTCCAATCCGTACTTCTCCTGCATTGGACAACGGCGATCTCCAGGATCATGACGTTGAACGTTCCAACGTGAGAAAACATATTCGTCTGAGTGGCCTGCCGCTTCCCCATTATCAATAAGTTGTTTCAGCGCGCATAGCTCCACCTCGCCGGTACGATCCGCATCTCGCTAGGTTGCGACTTGCGCTGGGTGAGCTTTCTGAAGCATCCAAAGGTCACCGCTGTTCTGCCTCGCGACGATCCTTCGGGAACACGGCTGCTTGGGGCAAGACTGAGGAACGAGTGTCATTTTCCCGCGGGTATTCGAGTAGGACCGGCTGATGCCGGCCTTGCAACTACTATCTTTGCTTTATTCGGTCCGGCCTTGCGCAGCATGCTTCACCACGCGTCTACATACCTTGCCAGCGTGCCACTGCTGTTTTCAGTCGGCGACGATCCGCACGGGGTTTCAAGGCGACACACATGCTCTGTAACGTGAGAGCGACAGGCCGACGCGCCTGCAAGACATCATGACAATTAACATCTCGACGCGACTCGCATGGGAGTGTGACTGCATCACACTGTCCTTCCACTGGGATACCGTTTGCTTTGCTTTGCTTTGACTTCCCTCTGCAAAACTTTCTACTCCAACGTCTCCAACATCTCCGACATCTCCAACTCAACAAAACGGTCACCACAGCTCGCTTATTTCACTCAATCAATCGGTTTGCATGCTGCTAGCACTCTTCCCGTTGTCTCTGCATCATCGCTGGTCCGGCAATTCGCTGTAGGGTGTCCACTTTTCGTTCTTCGGTGGTTCTCCAGCAGATGGTACCTGAGTCATGCTCCTGCTATCCAGGGTCCACCTGGTACACGCAACCAATACACTTGTATCGGTCCGACACCTCACTTGATATTTCAGAACAAGGCGACATCAATCACGACACTTCGATCATGGAAGGCTGCCGAACCCAGTAATCAATCGCTGCCGAACCAAGTCACAACATGCCGCTGTTGCGCCGGCGTGCGAGCAATTGTGGAGCTGCGGTTTATATGTCCGGTAGGGCTGCATTCGGAGACAGTGCGGCGATTTGTGTTGCAGAGTGACGCCGCTGGGATGTGGTGATGTAACTCGCAAAGGACGCCTGGTATGCATCACGGGGCATGAAGAGCTGGACGCGAGGCACCGACAAATTCGCCGGTGGTGGATTCCGACAACCACGCGTCCCTATAACATGCGATATATACCTATTAGACCTGGCCTCTGGAAGAAACAGTATCCAGATGCCTCTGTGCACTGGACGAAAACTGCCTTCAACTCCGGCGTGCGAGGTCTATATATATCTACTTTGGAAACGCCAATTTCCCTTCACTGTATATAAAAGGTGACCGTCATTCGAAGAGACAGTCATCAGACACGGTGTAGGTAGATCATTGAACACACCGACACCAGAGATATGTATGAAGCGCTGCCATATTGATTAGCAGTCTTTCCCCACTTGATTCGGATATGGCACTTCCAGACCAGACAGCTGGGGATTCCCCGGATCCCCTGCGGCCACAAACATAGTTTTCTGAAGATCATCGTTGCCCATCTCCGTGGCCGAGGAGTCAAGACCATATGGGAACTTAATGAGGCAACTAAAGCGCGGACGCGAGGTCCCGACAAACTCTTTAGATTCTCTTATTGATCGCCATTCATCAACGATCTTCGGAGAACATTGGTCTGAGAAATCGGCGATCGATCTGCAGTTGCAGGTTGCGTGAATGTAGTTGACCGCAATCTCCAGATAAGGGTTCGTGGAGACAATCCGGTGTCGAGGCATTTAGCCTCACCCTCATCTAGCCTTCCCGCCTCATATCAAGCCCTGAAGGTACATCAATCATGTAAATGCGATTTAAAGTCAGGAAAAATCAGTTGCCATGCGTCCCAGCTGTTCGCAGCTATGCTGTTGTACACGACGGCGCATGCATTCATCTTTTTGTATCCTATGCGTGATGAGTCAAGACATGACCATGGTGCACGAAGAACAGTTCGTCCGCAGTACACATTTCCCAACTCTCGAGCGTGAGCGGAATGCGAAACGCCCATGTGGGCGATATGGTCCAGGATACCGTGTTGGACAGCCCTCGGCATTGCGTCACTGCCAACTCCAACGCCTGGCCCAAGCTCAAGCTGTCTCTTAACAATCTGGACGCGAAAACTCCAGTGTAGCGACAGCGACGTGTAGTGAAGCGGTGATTTGTTTGCAGAACGTCCATCGCACCTACCTCATTAGACCTGGA
>Ga0265798_10004249_pt1 | contig 19915 bp, 15 predicted proteins | sample P3T30metagenome_FD_192430 | JGI IMG/M metagenome (GOLD analysis project Ga0265798, IMG submission 192430) | Plant litter microbial communities from East Loma Ridge, Irvine, California - P3 T30 | ecosystem: Environmental > Terrestrial > Plant litter > Unclassified | place: USA: California... | reverse complement strand
GGGTGGTGGCCCATCATCGGCACCATCGACATCGATTCGACGCCGCCGGCGATCATCACGTCGGCTTCGCCCACGCGGATGCGGTCGGCCGCCATCGCCAGCGCGGTGATGCCCGAGGCGCAGTAGCGGTTGACGGTGACGCCGCCGACGGTGTTCGGCAGGCCGGCCATGACGACTGCCTGGCGCGCGATGTTGAAGCCCTGCTCGGCTTCCGGGAACGAGCAGCCGATCACGGCGTCCACGATCAGTTGCGGGTCCAGGTCCGGCACGGCGGCCATGGCGCCCTTGATCGCGGCGATCAGGAGGTCGTCCGGACGGGTCTTGTTGAACACGCCGCGCGGCGCCTTGCCGATCGGGGTGCGGGTCGCTGCGACGATGTATGCGTCTTGAAGTTGTTTGCTCATGTCAGTAATCCTTGTTGTCCGCCTAGTTACGCACCGCTCAGTTGCGAACCGGTTTCCCGGTCTGCATCATGCCCATGATGCGTTCCTGGGTCTTCGGATTGTTCAGCAGCGCGACGAAGGCCTTGCGCTCCATGTCGAGCAGCCACTGCTCGGACACCACGCTACCCTGGTCGATGTCGCCGCCGGTCACGATCTCGGCGATGGTGTCGCCCAGGTGGTAGTCGTAGGCCGAAATGAAGCCGCCGTCGCGCATGTTGACCAGCTGGCCGCGGATGGTCGCCCAGCCGTAGCGGCCGGTGACCGGGATCGTGCGGCGCGCCGGGGCGCGGTAGCCGGCGTCGAACATGGCGCGCGCGGTGACCTTCGCCACGTGCAGCAGTTCGTACGGGTTGAACACGATGACGTCGTCTTCCTTCAGGTAACCCATCGCCTTGGCTTCGAGCGCCGACTTCGACACTTGCGCGGTGGCGGCGTTGGTGAAGCCGGTCTTCAGGAATTGCAGGATGTCGTTGCCCTTGGCTTCATTCGCCGCGCGCAGCGCAGCTTCCTTCAGGCCGCCGCCGGCCGGCACCAGGCCGACGCCCACTTCCACCAGGCCGATGTACGATTCGATCGAGGCCACGCGCTTCGATGCGTGCAGCGCCATCTCGCAGCCGCCGCCCAGCGCCAGGCCCGCCACCGCGGCCACGACCGGGATGTTCGAGTACTTCATGGCCATGAAGGTGTCCTGCAGCTCGCGCACGATCGGCTCCATCGCCTTCGCGCCGCCGGTCATGAAGGCCGGCAGGGCCGACTGCAGATCGGCGCCGGCCGAGAACGCGCCGCCCTCGGCCGCATCGGTATTCCAGATCACCAGGCCCTTGTAGCCTTTCGATGCCTCTTCCAGGCCGCGCTTGATGCCCTTGATGACGCCATCGCCGATCACGTGCATCTTGGTCTTCAGCGAGATGACCAGCACCTCGTCGTCCGAATGCCACAGGCGCACCGAATCGTCCTCGAACACGGTGGTGCCGAAGGTCTTCGGATCGGCGCCACCCAGGCCGACCACCGGCGCGCGGAACTGCTGGCGCTGGTAGACCGGCAGGTCGGACAGCGGCACGTAGGCATTCTTCGTCACCGAGTACGAACCCTCAGGCGTGTGCACGCCCTTCTCCGCCACCGGACCTTCGAATACCCAGGCCGGCAGCGGCGCATCGGTCAGCGCCTTGCCGGCCTCGATGTCTTCCTTGACCCACTGGGCGATCTGGGTCCAGCCGGCCGCCTGCCAGGTCTCGAACGGGCCGACGCTCCAGCCGAAGCCCCAGCGCATCGCGAAGTCGACGTCGCGCGCGTTGTCGGCGATGCTGTCGAGGTGGAATGCGATGTAGTGGAAAGCGTCGCGGAAGATCGCCCACAGGAACTGCGCCTGCGGGTTGCTCGATTCGCGCATCGCCTTGAACTTCTTGACCGGGTCTTTCTCTTTCAGGATGCGCCCGACGATGTCGGCGGCCTTGGCGCCGCCCGCCACGTAGTCGCCGGTGGCGAAGTCGAGGCGCTGGATGTCCTTGCCGACCTTTTTATAGAAGCCGGCGCCGGTCTTCTGGCCCAGCGCGCCCTTCTCGATCAGGCGGGTCAATACTTCCGGCGTTTTATATACGCCGAAGAAGGGATCGTCCTGCAGGGTGTCCTGCATGGTCTTGATCACGTGGCCCATGGTGTCCAGGCCGACCACGTCCGCAGTGCGGAAGGTGCCCGACTTGGCGCGCCCGAGCTTGGCGCCGGTGAGGTCGTCGACCACGTCCACCGACAGGCCGAATTTTTCGGCTTCGTGGATCGTGGCCAGCATGCCGAAGATGCCGACGCGGTTGGCGATGAAGTTCGGGGTGTCCTTGGCGCGCACCACGCCCTTGCCCAGGGTCGAGGTCAGGAAGGTTTCCAGCTGGTCGAGGATTTCCGGACGCGTCGCCGTGGTCGGGATCAGCTCGACCAGGTGCATGTAGCGCGGCGGGTTGAAGAAGTGCACGCCGCAGAAGCGCGCCTTCAGTTCCTCGTCAAAACCTTCGGCCAGTTTGTTGATCGACAGGCCCGAGGTGTTGGAAGCGAAGATGGCGTTGGCGCCGATGTGCGGGGCGACCTTCTTGTACAGGTCGTGTTTCCAGTCCATGCGCTCGGCGATGGCTTCGATGATCAGGTCGCAGCCGGCCAGCACATCGAGGTTATCCTCGTAGTTGGCGACTTCGATCAGGGCGGCGTCGTCCTTGTTGCCGAGCGGCGCTGGCGACAGCTTTTTCAGGTTCTCGATGGCTTTCAGGACGATGGCGTTTTTATTCCCCTCTTTGGCGGGGAGGTCGAACAGCACGACCGGCACCTTGGCGTTGACGCAATGCGCGGCAATCTGCGCGCCCATCACGCCGGCGCCCAGCACGGCGACTTTCTTGACGATGAAGTTGGACATATCGTTATCCTTAGTTAGTTGTCGGTCCCGGCATTGCCGGAACCGACTTCCCGCGGAGCCGGGAACCTATGCTGAGATACCGAATTCGTAAAGGACGCATATTGTCAGCGCCGCCGAGTTCCGGTTTTCAGCATGGGTCCCCGCCTTTGCGGGGACGACGGGTCAATGTACGTGGTTGTACGTGATGGTCTTGTTAGAACAGATCCGCATCCAGCGCCAGCAGGTTGCTCGCACCCGAGCGCGCCTGGCGGATCAGCATCGCGGTTTCCGGGTACAGGCGCGCGAAGTAGAAGCGCGCCGTGGCCAGCTTCGATTCGTAGAACTTGTCGCCCGAATCCTTCTTTTCCAGCGCGATCTTGGCCATCTGCGCGAAGAAGTAGGAGAACACCAGGTGCCCGGCCACGCGCAGGTAAGGCACGGCGGCGGCGCCGACTTCGTCCTGGCTCTGGAAGGCCTTCATGCCGATTTCCATGGTCAGCTTGGTGACCTTCTCGCCGAGTTCGCCCAGCGGGGTCACGAATTCGGACAGGTTCTCATCCAGGCCGTTCTCTTCGACGAAGGCCTTGATCTTCTCGCCAAAGGCGCGCAGCTTGGCGCCGTTGTCCATCAGGATCTTGCGGCCCAGCAGGTCCAGCGACTGCACGGTGTTCGTGCCTTCGTAGATCATGTTGATGCGGGCGTCGCGCACGTACTGCTCCATGCCCCACTCGCTGATGTAGCCGTGGCCGCCGTACACCTGCAGCGCTTCCGAGGTGGCGATCCAGCCGTTGTCGGTGATGAAGGCCTTGACGATCGGGGTCAGGAGCGCGACTTCGCCGGCGGCTTCCTTGCGCACGTCTTCGTCCGGGTGGTGCAGTTCGCGGTCGATCTGCAGCGCCACGTACGAGGTCAGCGCGCGCGCGCCTTCGGCATAGGCCTTGGCGGTGAGGAGCATGCGCCGCACGTCCGGGTGTACGATGATCGGATCGGCCGGCTTGTCCGGCGCCTTCGGGCCCGACAGGCTGCGCATCTGGATGCGGTCTTTCGCATACACCAGCGCGTTCTGGTAGGCGACTTCGGTCAGGCCCAGCGACTGCATGCCCACGCCCAGGCGCGCCGCGTTCATGAACACGAACATCGCCTGCAAGCCCTTGTTCGGCTGGCCGATCAGGGTGCCGACCGCGCCGTCCAGGTTCATCTGGCAGGTGGCGTTGCCGTGGATGCCCATCTTTTCCTCGATCGCGCCGCAGGCGATCGGGTTGCGCTCGCCGATGCCGCCGTCCGCGGTCGGCATGAACTTCGGCACCAGGAACAGCGAGATGCCCTTCGAGCCTTCGGGCGCATCCGGCAGGCGCGCCAGCACCAGGTGGACGATGTTCTCGGCCATGTCGTGTTCGCCGGCCGAGATGAAGATCTTGGAACCGGTGATCTTATAGGTGCCGTCGGCCTGCGGTTCGGCCTTCGAGCGCAGCAGGCCCAGGTCGGTGCCGCAGTGCGCTTCGGTCAGGCACATGGTGCCGGTCCACTCGCCCGAGGCCAGCTTCGGCAGGTAGAACTTCTTCTGGTCGTCGGTGCCGTGCTCCTTCAGGCACTCGTAGGCGCCGTGCGACAGGCCCGGGTACATCGACCATGCCTGGTTCGACGAATTCAGCATCTCGTAGAACGAATTGTTCAGCGCCACCGGCAGGCCCTGGCCACCGTATTCCGGATCGCAGGCCAGCGCCGCCCAGCCGCCTTCGACGTACTGCTGGTACGCTTCCTTGAAACCCTTCGGGGTGGTCACGGCCTTGGTGGCGGCATCGAAGTGGCAGCCTTCGCGATCGCCGGAGTGGTTCAGCGGGAACAGCACTTCCTGGGTGAACTTTGCGCCCTCTTCCAGCACCTGGTTGATGATGTCGGCATCGACGTCTTCGTAGCGGGGCATGCCCTTGTATTCTTCCGAGACGTTCAGGAATTCGTGCAGAACGAACTGCATATCCCGAATTGGCGCGACGTACTGACCCATGTTGATCTCCTGACGAAGGTAAATATTAGTATGACGTGGTGCGGCCGGACGCGACAGGCGCCCGCCTTCACTGCTTGCTGTTGGGACTGCGGTAATTCTCGACCAGGCGTGCGAAGCCGCGGTGGGCACGGTCGACGGCGCCGGGGATGCGCAGGAAGCGCGCATCGTGGTGCACCGCCAGCACCAGGCCGTACATCTCGTACACCAGTTGCTCGGCGTCGGTGCCGGCCTTCAGGTCGCCGCAGTCGATGGCCTGCTGCGCGCAGCGCACCAGCGCGCCCTGCCAGATGCGGACCATGCCGACCAGTTCCTCGCGGATCGGGCCGGGACGGTCGTCGTACTCGACGGCGCCGCTGATGTAGATGCAGCCGGACGCGATCTCGACCGAGACGCGCTTGAGCCAGCGGTTGAACATCGCTTCCAGGCGCGGCAGGCCGCGCGGCTCCTTGACGCTGGGGAAAAACACTTCCTGCTCGAAGCGCTTGTGGTACAGCTTGAGCACTTCGATCTGCAGGTCTTCGCGCGAGCCGAAATGGGCGAAGACGCCGGACTTGCTCATGTTCATCCGGTCGGCCAGCAAACCGATCGTCAGGCCCTCGAGGCCGTCGCGACTGGCGAGCTCGAGCGCGACGTCGAGAATCGCGGCCCGCGTCATCTCGCCCTTGCGCATGCTCATGGATTTGGCAGAAGTGTTGATAGCAGTCCCCGTGAATCGAAAAATCCGAACGCTCGTACTATTATCTACCAGCCGTGAAATGTCAAACGGGAACTTTAGAGGTGGTGTTCTATTGTCAGCCGGTGCGCGTCAGCGCCCGGCGGTCGCGCTTGGTCGGGCGGCCCTTGATCGTGCTGCTGGGCTCGGGGAACAGGCGGCGCGCTTCCTGGTCGTTCTCGCGCTTGGCGATGCTGACTTCGGTTTCACGGTACAGCGCCTGCGCCACCGGCGCCGGGCCGCGCTTGTCCGACAGGCCCAGCACCACCACTTCCCAGCGGCTCGAGCCGTTGTCGATCAGGATCTTGTCGTTGAGCTTGACCGAGCGCGCCGGCTTGATGTTCTCGCCGCCGATCTTGATCCTGCCGCGGTCCACCGCATCCGCCGCCAGCGAGCGCGTCTTGAAGAAGCGCGCCGCCCACAGCCATTTGTCGATACGTACGTTGTTGTCGTTGTCCGTCATATTCCTCGTCACAATCCCATACTGTTACTGCCATTGCTGATCACGCATAACCGATCGTAAAGATGCGCATCGTGAGTTTATACAGAAAATAAGCGATTTCGTGGCCGGTGCGGCGCACCCATCCGAGTTGCCTCAAATCATCCAATCCCACCGGCACGCCTTCCTCGATGCCGAGCTGGATCTGGCGCGCCAGGGTCGCGGCGAAACCGGCGTCGCGCACCACCACGTTGGCTTCCTGGTTCACGAACAGGGACAGGCCGTCGCAATTGCTGGAACCCACCGTCGCCCAGTCGTTGTCGACCACCGCCACCTTGCCGTGCAGCTGGGTCGCGCGGTATTCGACGATGCGCACGCCGGCCGCCAGCAGCTGCGGATAAAAGGAATATGCGACCGCATCCTGCATGCGGAATTCGCCGACGCCGATCAAGAGGCAGACGTCGACGCCGCGCCGCGCCGCCCGGCACAGCGCATCGCGGAACTTGCGGCCCGGGGCAAAGTACGGCGTGGCCATCAGCACCCGCGAGCGCGCCTGTCCGATCGCCTGCAGATAGGTGCGCTGGATGGTGCGCCGGTTGCGCAGGTTGTTGCGCACCACGAAACCGGCGCGCATCGGCCGGTCACCCTGCGACGGCGGCGGCTTGCGCAGGTCGCGGAACAGCTTCATCCGGCGCACCACGTTCAGGCGGCCGACACGCATCCACTGGGCTTGCGCCTCGCGGTGGATTTCCTCCACCAGCGGCCCGCGCACCTGCACCGCGAAATCCCATCGCGGTCCCGGCAGCGGATCGTAGGGCTTGTAGTCGCACAGCAGATCGTCGTTGGTGTTGATGCCGCCGACGAACGCCAGTTCGCCGTCGACCACGCAGATCTTGCGGTGGCTGCGCGCCACGCCGCGCTTGAACCAGGGATTGAACATGCGGTAGTGGACGCAGCCGGCGGCGAATTCCTCGCCCAGGCGGCAGGCGGTGCGGTTGCCGGTGCCGAACCAGTCGACCACCACGCGCACCTTGACGCCGCGTTTCGCTGCGCCCAGCAGCGCCTCGGTGACGGCGCGCGCCGTCTTGTCCTCCGAATAGATATAGGTCTCGTACAGGATTTCGTGCCGCGCCGCGCCGATCGCGTCCAGCAGCGCCGGCAGGTATGTGCAGCCGCTTTGGAGGAGGACGACGTCGTTGTTGGCTACATACGCAACGGAGCGCATGGCTAGGCCAGCTGCAAATTGGCCACGATCGGTGCGTGATCTGACAGGCGCGCCCACTGCGGACCGTGCAGCACTTCGGCATGCTCGACCTTGAAGCCGCGCACATAGATGCGGTCCAGGCGGAACCAGGGCAAGGCCGCCGGGAACGTGCGCGCCGGCACCAGGCGGCGCTCGCGCTTGGCCATGTTGCGCACCAGGTCGCCGATGCGCGAGGGCTTGGCCAGTTCGTCGAACACTTCGACCACGCCCAGCTTCAGGCGCAGGCAGTCGCTCAGCGTATTGCGCCAGTCGTTGAAGTCGCCGGCGATGATGACCGGCTCGCCGTTCGGCGCCGACTCGTTCACCGCATTGATCAGCGCATCGGTCTGGCGCCGGCGGCTGCCTTCGAACAAACCGAGGTGGACCACGTAGCAATGCACGTTGCCGGCCGGCGTTTCCAGGATGCAGTGCAGGATGCCGCGCTGCTCGTACGCGTGGTCGGACACGTCGTGGTTGTGCATGTTGGCGATCGGGTAGCAGGACAGCAAGGCATTGCCATGGTGCCCGTGATCGTAGACCGCATTCATGCCGTAGGCCGAATGCAAGGCTTCGCCGGCAAAGAATTCATGCTGGGACGCTTCCGGCCAGTGGTGATGGGGACTGCGCACCTTTTCGCCGTAGCGTGCCTGATAACGATCGTGGCGCCCCTGCACTTCCTGCAGGAACACGACGTTCGCATCGAACAAGCCGATGGCTTTTTTCAGTGCCAGTACACGGGGCGTGCTGCGGAACGACGACACGCCCTTATGGATATTGTAGGTCGCAACACGAATTTTCATGGGAACATTTTAACCCCATCATTCCGTGTTCTTCCGCCGCAGTCGGCAATCGTGCGGCGGGTACTACCCCGCAAGCAAACTCAAGTGACGATGGCCGGCGTGGCGTACTCGCTCGCCGGCAGCGGACGGGCTTCGGCCGGGACCACCGGTTCACGATAAATCGGGTTGGTGCGCAGCGGCCCCATCAGACGTAAACCATTCAACAACTCGATGCAAATGCAGTCGTTGTCAACACCGACATCTTTTACTTTTTGCTCGTGCTTGCGTTCGCTCATGGTTTCTCCAGTTATCCTAGTCTAAACATTGCAAAACGTTAAATCGCCAGCGGCGATCTCATTGACGTTAATCAAATCATTTCGCATTGTCAAACCATTTTCCATATCGTGCGAACTCAAGTGTTGCAAATTTCGTTTTCTTTTCGTGTAGGAAATATCTGAATGGGGATGTCGTTTCTCTCCTACAACGAGCACGTGTTTTTTTGCTGTATTTCACTTTTCCTTTGCTTTATTTCGGTTTCTATATTTGCAATACACGGTCCAGAACTTGTTGCTCAAGTGCACCGAATGCGGCGTCGCCACGCACCCGCGGGCGTGCCAGCCCTATCTGCAAATCCAGCGCCAGCCGCCCTTCCTCGATCAGCAGCACGCGATCGGCCAGCATCACGGCTTCCTGCACGTCGTGCGTGACCAGCACGGCGGTGAACCCGCGCGCGGTCCACAGCGATTCGATCAGCTGCTGCATCTCGATGCGGGTCAGGGCATCGAGCGCGCCGAGCGGCTCGTCGAGCAGCAGCAGGTGCGGCTCGTGCACCAGCGCGCGCGCCAGGGCCACGCGCTGGCGCTGGCCGCCGGACAGCACCGCCGGCCAGTCGCCGGCGCGCTCCAGCAGGCCCACGCTGTCGAGCGCCGCGCGCGCCCGCGCTGTGCCGTCCTTCAGCCCCAGTGCCACGTTCTGCAGCACCGTTTTCCATGGCAGCAGGCGCGCATCCTGGAACATGATGCGCACTTCCGGCTGCTGCCCGCCGCCGCCGATCTTCACCTGCCCGCCATCCGGCTTTTCGAGCCCGGCAATGGCGCGCAGCAAGGTGCTCTTGCCGCAGCCGCTGCGCCCGACCACGGCGACGAATTCGCCCGGCGTGATCTTCAGGTGGACGGCGTCGAGCACGGTGCGCCCGGCATAGCGCTTGGTCACACCCTTCAGGTTCAGGTGGGCGCCGTGGTTGATGCGGTCGGCCGCCTGGCTGACCTTGTTTTCTTCGATCGGATTGATTTGCATGGCATTGCCTCAGCGGTAAGCCGGATTCCAGCGCAGGAAATGGCGTTCCAGGCCATGCGCCGCCAGGTCGGCCGCCTTGCCCAGCAGCGCATACAGCAGGATCCCGACCAGCACCACGTCGGTCTGCAGGAACTCGCGCGCATTCATGGTCATGTAGCCGATGCCGGCCTGGGCCGAGATGGTTTCGGCGACGATCAGGAGCACCCACACCAGCCCCAGCGAAAAGCGCACGCCGACCAGGATCGAGGGCAGCGCTCCGGGCAAGATCACGTCGCGGAACAAAGCCCAGCCGGACAGGCCATAGCTGCGCGCCATCTCGATCAGGCCGGCGTCGACCGAGCGGATGCCGTGGAAGGTGTTCAGGTACATCGGGAAGAACACGCCGACCGCGAGCAGGAACAGTTTTGCCGCCTCGTCGATGCCGAACCACAAAATCACCAGCGGAATCAGGGCCAGGGCCGGGATGTTGCGGATCATCTGCAACGTGGTGTCGAGCAGGGTCGCGGCGCGCCGGCTGCTGCCGTTGAGCAGGCCCAGCAGCAGACCGAGGCCGGCGCCCACGCCGAAGCCGGCCAGCGCGCGCCACAGGCTCACGCGCAGGTGGGTCCACAGCTCGCCCGACACCGCCAGGTCCCGGAAGGCCATCGCCACCGCCCACGGTTCGGGCAGGATGCGGCTGGACAGCAGGCCGGCGTGCGCGGCCGCCTGCCATACGGCGACCAGCAGCACCGGCAGCGCCCACGGCGCCAGCAATCCCGGCAACTGCGTCAGGCGCGCCATCAGGCCACCTTCTTCGGCACGCTGTTTTTGGGAACGATGTCGCTGGCCATCACCTCGCCGAACGGCCCGGTCAGCGAATGCTCCCCGCCCTGCTTGCCTTTGCCCAGCAGCGGGAACACCAGTTCGGCGAAGCGGTAGGATTCTTCCAGGTGCGGATAGCCGGACAGGATAAACGTCTCGATGCCCAGGTCCTCGTACTCGCGCATGCGCGCGACCACCGTTTCCGGATCGCCCACCAGCGCGGTGCCGGCGCCGCCGCGCACCAGGCCGACCCCGGCCCACAGATTGGGCGACACTTCCAGCTTGTCGCGGCGGCCGCCGTGCAGGGCCGCCATGCGCTGCTGGCCGACCGAATCCATCTTCGCGAACGCGGCCTGGGCCTTGGCGATGACCGCGTCGTCCAGGTGGCTGATCAATTCATCGGCGGCGCGCCAGGCGGCTTCATTGGTCTCGCGCACGATCACGTGCAGGCGGATGCCGAAGCGCACGGTGCGGCCGTGCTTCGCGGCGCGGGCGCGGATGTCGGCCAGCTTTTCCGCAACCGCGGCGGGCGGCTCGCCCCAGGTGAGGTAGACGTCCATCTGCTCGGCCGCCAGTTCGTGCGCGGCCTCGGACGAACCGCCGAAATACAGCGGCGGATACGGCTTCTGGATCGGCGGATACAGGGTACGGGCGCCCTTCACCGTCAGGTGCTTGCCTTCGAAATCGAAGCCTTTGTTGCCGCCCTCCCCGGCCATCGAGGCGCGCCAGATGCGGAAGAACTCGTCCGAGATTTCATAGCGCTCGGCATGGTCGGCAAACAAACCGTCGGCTTCCAGCTCGCCCTGGTCGCCGCCGGTGACGACGTTGATCAGGAGCCGTCCGCCAGACAGGCGGTCGAAGGTCGACGCCATGCGCACCGACAGGCCCGGCGTCGACAGGCCGGGACGGATCGCCACCAGGAATTTCAGTTTCCTGGTCTCGTGGATCAGGGACGAGGCCACGATCCAGGCATCCTCGCAGGAGCGGCCGGTGGGCAGCAGCACGCCGTCGTAGCCGAGCGTGTCGGCGGCCACCGCGACCTGGCGCAGGTAGTCGGCGTCGACCGTGCGCGCGCCGCGGCTGGTGCCGAGGTAGCGGCTGTCGCCGTGGGTGGGCAGGAACCAGAAGACATTCGGCGTCGTGTTCGGGGAAGACATCAGTTACTCCTTGCCAGCAGTTCGGCGGGCGGCTGCGCATCGCGCACCACGATCGGTTTCGGGATCAGTTTCAGGCCGTGGAAGGCGTCGGCGATCTTCTGCTGCTCGCGCAGCACCTCCGGCGTGATGGCCTTAACACCATACGCATAGCGTTGCGCCGCCAGCGCCACCACCTCGGTCGGCAGGCCGGTCTGGGCCGCCAGGATCGCGCTCACTTCCTTCGGATGGGTCTTGCCCCATTCATCCACCTTGGCCAGTTCGTCGAGCACGGCGCGCACCACGTCCGGATACTGGCGCGCGAAGTTGCGCGCGGCCAGGTAGAACTGGTGGTTGGCGACCAGGCCGGTGCCGTCGGCCAGCACGCGCGCGCCCAGCTGCTTCTCGGCCGCGGCCAGGAACGGGTCCCAGATCGCCCAGGCATCCACGGCGCCGCGTTCGAAGGCGGCGCGGGCGTCGGCCGGGGGCAGGTACACGGGCTGGATGTCGGCATACGGGATGCCGGCCTTTTCCAGCGCCTTGACCAGCAGGTAATGCACGTTCGAGCCTTTGTTCAATGCGATCTTCTTGCCCTTCAGGTCGGCCAGCGAACGCAGCGTGGACGTCTTCGGCACCACGATCGCTTCCGAGCTTGGGGACGGCGGCTCGTTGCCGACATAGACCAGGCCGGCGCCGGCGGCCTGGGCGAAGATCGGCGGCGCTTCGCCGACGGTGCCGAAATCGATGCTGCCGACGTTCAGGCCTTCCAGCAGTTGCGGGCCGGCCGGGAACTCGCTCCATTTCACGGCGATGTCCTGCTGCCGGAGGCGCTGCTCCAGCAGGCCGCGGCCCTTCAGCAGGGTCAGCGTGCCGTATTTCTGGTAGCCGATGCGCACTTCGCGCAGCGGCTGCGCGGCCCGTGCCTGCGGCAGTGCGCCCAGCGTGGAGGTGAGGCCGGCGGCGGACAGCAGGCCCAGGGTGCGGCGGCGCTGGCGCGCGTGGTCAAGGGGATCGGTCATTGCGGGATTCCTGTGGATTCTGTGTGTTGCCGTTCAGGCCGGGATGGCGGCCGCAGTGGCCGTGGTGGCGGTGGTGGATTGCGCAGCCGCCGCCTGGCGCAGCAGCGCCTGCTGCCGCAGTTGTTCCAGGTCGTGCACCAGGTGTTCGATCCCGGCATCGATGCGCGCCGCGATCGCCGCATGCGGCGTTAAGGTCCCGTCCGGATGCCAGGGCAGTTGCTCGGACGTGGCGTAGATGCCGGGCAGGATGGCGCGCGGCCCCATCGATGCCAGCACCGGCCGCAGCGCGTAGTCGATCGCCAGCATGTGCGACTGGCTGCCGCCGGTGGCCAGCGGCAGCACCAGCTTGCCGGCCAGGCCGAACTGGGGCAGCAGGTCGAGGAAGGTTTTCAGGATGCCGCTGAACGAGGCCTTGTAGACCGGGGTGCCGATGACGACGGCGTCGGCCTCGGCAATCTGCGCCAGGGCCAGGACGATGGCGGGATCGCTTGCATCGGCGCGCAGCAAGGCATGCGCCGGCAGGTCGCGCACTTGCAATGCGTCCGTGCGGTGGCCCTGGGCCGCCAGGCGCGCGCCGACCAGCTGCAGCAGGCGCCAGGTGGACGATGGAGCGGATGGGCTTCCGCCCAGCAATAACACATTCATGATCGGTTCCGGTCGAGGAGGACCCGTACAGCGTACCGCCCACCTCACCAGACAGGAACGAATGGTTTCGCAGTTGAATATGATCTTTTTGTTAAAACATTCGGCGCATATCGATGTGCGCTCGATGCGCAGCGGCGCCCTCGCTCAGGCCGCGTCGCCGGCGGTGACGACCTGGTTGCGGCCGAGGTGCTTGGCGCGGTACAGGGCGGTGTCGGCGGCCCGGAACAAGGCGTCTGCCTCCTCGCCGTGGCGCGGCAGCTCGGCCACGCCGAACGACGCCGTGACCCGCTCCGGTCCGCTGCCGTCGCTGCTGAAGACGGTCGCGGCGATGGCCTGGCGCAGCATGTCGGCGCGTTCGCGCGCCACGCCGGCGCCGCACTCGGGCATCAGGATCACGAATTCCTCGCCGCCGTAGCGGCAGGCGACGTCGCCTTCCCGGATCCAGGACCGGATCTGACCGGCGATGTTGCGCAACACCACGTCGCCGGCGGCGTGGCCGTAGCGGTCGTTGACCTGCTTGAAATGGTCGATGTCGAGCACCAGCAGCGCCATCGGCAGGCCGCTGCGCCTGGCGCGCGCCAGTTCGCGCTTCATGGTCTCGTCGAAATAACGGCGGTTGAACAGGCCGGTGAGCGCGTCCAGCACCGATTGCCGGCGCAGCGATTCGCGCAGCCTGGCGTTGCCCAGCGCCAGGGCCAATTGCTCGGCAACCGCAACCGCCAGTTGCTCCTGCTGTTGCTGGCGCTGCGGATCGCTTGCCAGGCCCCGCAGGTGGATCATGCCGACCAGGTCGTCCTGCGAGACCAGCGGCACGCACAGCCGCACCGTGGCGCCGTGGAGCCCCGTGCGGTCGTGCGTGCACGGCAGGTCCTGGTCGCCGCATGTCTTGTAGCGCGCGCTGTTCTGCAAGGCCCGACAGCTTTCCGGCGCCAGCTCGGCGGGTTCGTCCGCCATGGGACCGGCCGGGTCGCCCCACGCGCCCTGGCGCTCGAGCATGCCGTCGTCGTCGCGCAGCAGATAAAAACTGCCGGACAGCTCGGGCAGCAGCCTGGGCAGGTAGCGGCCGATCACCGGGCCGGCCTCGCGGCTGGACGGCGCCGCCTCGGCCGCGCGCAGCATTTCCGCGGTCAGGCGCAGTTCGCGGTTGTGGCGGGTCGCCAGCCCGGCCGCCACCGCCAGCTCGGCCGCCCTCTCGCCCAGCAGCCGCGCGCTCTCGCGGCGCTCGCGCAGCATGCGCATCAGGACCACCAGCAGCGCCGCCAGCACGCAGACGTTGAGCAGCGTGGCGCCGACGCTGACGGCAAACGAACGCCCGGTGCGTGCCTGCAATTCGGCGCTCAGGGCCTGGAGCCGCTGGTCGATGGCGGCGACTTCGGCCTGCACGATGCGGCGCAACTCATCCATGTGGTGCATGCCGCGCATCGATCCGACCACTGCGGCGGCCGCCGCGGCGCCCTCGTTCTGCCGCACCGTGATGGCTTCGCCGATGGCGGCCTGCTTCAATTGCGCCAGGCGGGAAATGCGCCACACCACGGCCCGGTCGTCATCGGAGCGCGATGCGCGCTTGAGCGCCTGCAGGGCTTGCGGCAACGCCTGCTGCGCCTTCAGGCTGGCCTGCAGGAAGGCATCGTTACCGGTGATGACGAAGCCGCGCTGGGCGGTTTCGGCGTCGCGCAGCAGGCTCACGACCAGCTCCAGCCGCTGGCGCCGCTCCAGTCCGGCGCGCGATGCGTCCAGCATGCGGTCGACCGAGCGGTCGGTCCAGAACGGCACCGCCGCCACCAGCATCATGACGATGAAGACGGCGACCGCAAGGAACTTGAGTTGTCGGTCATTGCGCATGCGCTGGCGGCCGGAACCGCGGTGATGGTTTGAAGGCAAAATAGCACAGGATACCCACGCGACGGCTGGACTAGATGTTGCAAGAAGTTTCAGGAAAAGTGAGCGGCTTAACGCACTTTTGCTTCCCGTGCCGCACGTACGGCCTCAGCCCCGCGGCACCGCATCGAGTACGCCGCCCAGCTGGACCGTATCGACCGGCTTGACGAGATGGCGATCGAAGCCGGCCTCGAAGGCCTGCCTGCGATCGTGCTCCTGGCCGTAGCCGGTCACCGCGACCAGGGTGATGCCGGTTGTGGATGGGTGGGCGCGCAGCAGGCGCGCCAGCGCATTGCCATCGACCTCGGGCAGGCCGATGTCGAGGATGGCCACATCCGGCGGCTTGCGCGTGGCGCTGGCGAGCGCGCCCCTGGCCTCGTGCTCGACCCGCACCGCGTGCCCCCATGCCTCGAGCAGGAACCTGAGCATGGACGCCGCATCGCGGTTGTCGTCCACTACCAGGATGTCCAGGCCGCGGGCCGCGCCGGCGGCGGCCGGCGCGGCGGCCTCGTCGCCGACAGCCAGTCCGGCCTCCTCCAGGCGCGGCAGCTCGACGATGAAGGTGCTGCCCAGGCCCGGCCCCGCGCTGTGGCATGCCACGTGGCCGCCGTGCAGCTCGACCAGGCTCTTGACCAGCGCCAGGCCCAGTCCCAGCCCGCCCTGCGAACGGTCGGGTGTACGCTCGGCCTGGGCGAACAGCTCGAACACGCGCGACTGGAGTTCGCGCGGGATGCCGATCCCGGTGTCGGCCACGCTGAGGTGCACGACGTCCGCCTCGACTTCGGTACGCAGGCGGATGACGCCGCCGGGCGGCGTGTACTTGGCCGCGTTGTTCAGCAGGTTCGTCAGGATCTGCACCAGGCGCTTCTCGTCGCCCAGCACGTGCGCGGGCGCGGGATCGAGCTCGAGTTCCAGCCGGTGGCGCTGGGCATCGACGATGGGGCGTACCTGCTCGACCGCGTTGGCGACGATCAGTCGGACGTCCTGCGGCGTCCTGACGATGCCGACCAGCCCGCGCGTGACCCGCGACACGTCCAGCAGGTCGTCGACCAGGCCGGTCATGTGGCGGACCTGGCGGATGATGACTTCGCTGGTGCGCTGGATGCGCTGGTGGTCCAGTTGCGCCAAGCCCATCAGTTCCGCCGCGGCCCGGATCGGCGCCAGCGGATTGCGCAGCTCGTGCGCCAGCATCGCCAGGAATTCGTCCTTCCGGCGCGCCGCCTCGTGCAGTTCGGCTTCGGCGCGCTTGCGCTGGGTGATGTCGGTGTAGACCGCCAGCACCGTCGCCGGCCGCCCGGTCCCGGCATCGATCGGCGTGACCGTCCGGGAAAGCCAGGCCACGCTGCCGTCCGGCCGGACGATCCGGTTTTCGATCTCGTAGGTGCGGCCGGAGCGTACCAGCTTGCCGAACAGGTCGCGGTTGGCCGCGACGTCGTCGGGATGGATGTGGCTGTCGAAGCGCTGGCCGAGCAGTTCGTCGGCGCTGCGGCCCATGAACTGGCAATAGCGCTGGTTGACGCTCAGCAGGCGCCCCTCGAGGTCGGTTTCCGCCATGCCCACCGCGGTCTGCTCGAACAGCATCGCGGCATGGGCTTCGCTGCGCACCAGCGCCGCCCTGTCGCGCGCGCCCTGGATTTCCAGCCGCAGCGCCTGTTCGCGTTGGGCCGCCTCGCGGCGCTGGCGCGCCAGTGTGACGGCGCCGTCGACGCGGGCGCGCAATTCGCGCGCGCCGAAGGGCTTGACCAGGTAATCGTCGGCGCCGGCCGCCAGGCCCTCGGTGCGCGCCTCCTCCCCGGCGCGTGCCGACAGCAGCATCACCACCACGCCGCTGCGGTCCGGATCGGCGCGCAGCGCGGCCAGCAGGGCGAAGCCGTCCATGTCGGGCATCATCACGTCCGACAGCACCAGGTCGGGCAAGGGGCCGCCGCGCACCGCCTCCAGCGCCTGCCTGCCGTTGGTGCGGGCCTCGACCTGGTAGCCGCCCTCCTCGAGGATGCGCTGGATGTAGGCGCGCATGTCGGCGTTGTCGTCGGCCAGCACGATCCGGCCGCGGTGCGCGGGCGGGGCCACCGGCGCGGCGCCGGAAGCGGCATCGGCCGCGGCCGCAGGCCGGGACGCATCAGGCAGCCAGCGCAGCGCCTCGTCGACGAAGCTGTGCGCGGCACCGCCGGTGGGCCCGGCGGCAACAGCGGCGCCCTCCTGCCGGTGCGGCAGGTGACCGGTCCCGAACGGCAGGCGCAGCGTGAAGGTCGTGCCGCTGCCTTGCACGCTGGCCACTCCGATGGTCCCGCCATGCAGTTGCACCAGTTCGCGCACCAGCGACAGGCCGATGCCGGTGCCTTCGACCGACCGCCCGGCCTGGCCCTCTATCCTGTGGAAGCGCTCGAAGATCCGGTCCAGGTCCGCGGCCGGGATGCCGACACCGCTGTCCGTCACGCTCAGCTCGGCCATGCCGCCGGCTTCGCGCAGCGTGACCCGGATCGCACCGGCGAAGGTGAACTTGAAGGCGTTCGACAGCAGGTTCAGGACGATCTTTTCCCACATGTCGGTGTCGACGTGCACCACTTCGCGCAGCGGCGCGCAGTCCACCTCCAGCGCCAGGCCGGCGCGCTCGCAGGCCGAACGGAAGCTGCTGGCCAGGTCGGCGGTCAGGGCGGCCAGGTCGACCGGCACGTAGCTGGCTTCGGAACGCCCCGCTTCGAGGCGCGAAAAATCGAGCAGCGAATTTACCAGGCGCAGCAGGCGCAATGCATTGCGGTTGGCGATCTCGAGCCGCGCAAGCTGGGCGGGGGGCAGGTCGCCGGCTTCCAGCGCCTCTTCCAGCGGTCCCAGCATCAGGGTCAGCGGCGTGCGGAATTCGTGGCTGACGTTGGAAAAGAACACGGTCTTGGCGCGGTCGATCGCGGCCAGCATTTCGGCGCGCTTGCGCTCCGCCTCGATCGCGTCGACGCGCGCCAGCGCGGCGTCCAGCGCGGCCGCGAGCAGGTCGTAGAAGCCGGCATAGGCATCGTCCAGCGGCAGGCGCGCGCTGGCACCCGCCATCAGCAGCAGTTGCGGCCGCTCGCCGCCCGATTGGCCGATCGCCAGCGCGAACGCATCCTGTGGCGCCTCCTTGTACGGGCCACAGGCAATACCGCCGAGCAGCGCCCGCAATCCGCTCACGCGCACCGCGCCGGTGCCGGCCAGCAGCCGGGCCAGCGGCCAGGGCCGGCCCGCCCCGCCATCGTCCTCGTCCGGTGCCAGCAGCGCCGGACTGACGGCGCTGCCGGGGGCGATGCCGCCGGCAGCGGCCAGGCGGTAGCCGGGACCGTCCTGGTCGAGCGCATACACCAGCACGAACGGCAGGTCGAGCTCGAACTTCCCCAGCACCTGCACCAGCAGCTGGTAGAGTTCGGCGCGCGTTCCGGCGGTGCCCAGCGTGGCGTTCAGGTCGCGCAACGCGCGCGTGCGCCGTTCGCTCAGCATGGTCGCCGTGGTTTCCGTGACCGGGTGGAACAGGCCGCCGATGTTGCCGCTTTCGTCGCGGATCGGACTGGTCGAGAACGTGAAGAAAGTCTCTTCGAGATAACCATTGCGGAACAAGTACATGCGCTGGTTTTCGAGGAAGGAGGTATTGCCGAGCAATGCCTGCTCGAAAGGCTGGCCGATCGCCGGCCAGGCCGACGCCCAGCATTCGGTGTAGTCCATGCCGAGCGAGGCCGGGTGCTTGTCGCCGCAGACGATGCGGTAGCCGTCGTTGTAGATCTGGGTGTGCTGCGGTCCCCACACGATATTGATGGGGAAGTTCGAGGCCAGGCACAGGCTGACCGTGGTGCGCAGGCTCTGCGGCCAGGTATCGATCGGTCCCAGCGGCGTATCGGACCAGTCGCGCGACCGGATCAGGGCCGCCATCTCGCTGTGGCCGGTCAGGAAACTCCGCTCAGGGTCGATACCCTCGACAAGGTTTGCCGAGATATTCATTTGGCAAGAGCGGCCGCTTGTCGCTTCCGCTAGGAAAAGTAAAAGCGGACAGTATCATGCTTCGCCCTCCCCTGCAGAAATACCAGGCAGCAGGACGCCGCCAGTGCTCAGAAACCCCGGATGTGCCGCGGCAGGTGCAGGATGGCCTCGGCGTTCGACGCCGAAAAGCAGCGGTCGGCCGCGGCCAGCAGCGGCAGCCAGGCGTGGCGGACGTGTTCGCGCGGCGCCAGCACCACCGGAATGTCGCGCGGCACGCAGATGGAAAACACGTGCTCGGTATTGTGGGTGACGCCGGGCGCGTAGCGGTGGCGCCAGGTTTCGTAGATTTGGTAGACGTTCGACAGGCCCCAGTCGCGCAGCACCAGCTGCTTGCCGTCGGCGCGGATGCCGGTTTCCTCGAACAGCTCGCGCGCGGCCGTTTCCAGCAGCGGCTCGTCGGGCGTGTCCAGCGATCCGGTGACCGACTGCCAGAAGCCGGGACGGTCGGCGCGCTCGATCAGCAGGACTTCCAGGTCGGCGGTGTGGATGACGACCAGGACGGATTCGGGGATTTTGTGGGGCATGGCGGTATGCAGGGTGGGCACGGGGTGCCCACCCTGCCTGTTGACAAGCTTACGCTACCTTAGGCTGCTCGGCACGCAAACGGATGTGCAGTTCCTTCAGCTGCTTCTCGTCCACTTCCGACGGCGCATTGGTCAGCAGGTCTTGCGCGCGCTGGGTTTTCGGGAAGGCGATCACGTCGCGGATCGAGGTCGAGCCGGTCATCAGCGTGATCAGGCGGTCCAGGCCGAAGGCCAGGCCACCGTGCGGCGGCGCGCCGTACTGCAGGGCGTCGAGCAGGAAGCCGAATTTCAGTTGCGCTTCCTCGGCGTCGATCTTCAGGGCGCGGAACACCTTGCTCTGGACTTCTTCGCGGTGGATACGGATCGAGCCGCCGCCCAGTTCCCAGCCGTTCAGGACCATGTCGTAGGCCTTGGCGATGCAGGCGCCCGGGTTGGACTCGAGCATGTCTTCGTGGCCGTCCTTCGGTGCGGTGAACGGGTGGTGGGTCGCGGTCCAGCGGTCGGCTTCGTCGTCGTACTCGAACATCGGGAAGTCGATCACCCACAGCGGCGACCAGACGTCGTCGAACAGGCCGGCCTTCTTGCCGAATTCCGAGTGGCCGATCTTCACGCGCAGCGCGCCCAT
>Ga0265798_10004246_pt1 | contig 19926 bp, 18 predicted proteins | sample P3T30metagenome_FD_192430 | JGI IMG/M metagenome (GOLD analysis project Ga0265798, IMG submission 192430) | Plant litter microbial communities from East Loma Ridge, Irvine, California - P3 T30 | ecosystem: Environmental > Terrestrial > Plant litter > Unclassified | place: USA: California... | reverse complement strand
GTTCGTCATCAGCCAGGAGCTGAGCCTGCACGGCAGCCACGGCATGCCCGCGCACGACTACGCCGAGCTGATGGCCCTGGTCGCCTCGGGCGCGCTGAAGCCCGAGCTGCTCATCGAGCACCGCATCTCCCTCGACGAGGCCCCGGCCGCGCTCGAGGCGCTGGCCTCGGGCGACCGCTCGGCCGGGATCACGCTGGTCGAGGTGGGCTGAGCGCGGCCCGGCTACCGCGCGGCGTCGAACCAGGCGTCGACCGCGGCGGTGATCCCGGCGTCGTCGACCGCGACGTCCGGCACGATGGGCACGCCGTAGCGCTTCCCCGTGCGGTCCGCGTCGACGGCGTCCGTGATGTTGACGATCGCGCCGTCGAACAGGGTGCGCGGGTCGTTCGCCGTGCTGAACCCGTAGGTCGGCTGCCCGAACGAGCGGACCCCCGCCTGCCCGACGAACGCGATGGCGGCGGCCTCCCCGGAGCTCCCGGTCATGCCGTCGGTGAGCACGGCGATCGGCAGGCTCCCGGGCACCCGGCCCGCGGCGCTCGTCTCGACGACCTGCCCGTCGTCGGCGACGGCGCCGCCCTGCACCGTGACGGGGAGGGACCGGTCCCTCTGCTCGAAGGACATGACCCGGCCCTCGTCGAGGAGCGGCGACAGGGCGGCGAGCATGGGCCACATGTCCCCGCCGCGGTTCCCGCGGAGGTCCACGACCCAGCCGCGGGTCGTCGCGGGCGCGGCGGCCACGAGGGCCTGGGCGCCCGCGTCGACGTAGCGCTGATGCGCCGCGTCGTCGCCGCCGACGAGGGTCGGGACGACGATCGTCGTGATCCCGTCGGCCGTCGTCACCGTGGGCCGCGGCTCGGGGCCGCCGGTCGTCGGCGGCGCTCCCCGGAAGTCGACCGCCGCCTCGTCCGGCGTGAGGAACGCGCTGTGGTCCCCGCCGAGCTCCTTCACCGCCTTCCGCAGCGCTGCGTAGGTGGCGCCGTAGCTCCGGGCGTCGGCGACCTCCTCGGCGACGCGGGCCCGCACCGCGTCGACCGTGGCCGGATCCGCCGCGAGACCGCCCTCCATCTGGTCGACCGCCATGTCGGCGTAGCGCTGCGGCGACGGCGGGATGACGTAGATCCCGTACCGCTCCAGGAGCGGCGCGGCGGCGAGGGTGCCGCCGACGAGGAGGACGACCGCCGCGGCGAGCGCGACGGCGAGGCGGCGGAGGATGCGGGAGCGGCGGGAACGCGTCGTGGGCACCGGCTCACCCTGCCCGACGCGCGCGGGGGCCGACGCGTCGTCTCCCCCGCCGCCGGGCTGCGATCGCGGCGGCCATGACCCGGCCCGCGACGGCCGCCGCTCATCCGGCTCGTCGGATCAGAGCGCGCCCTGGATCTCGTCCCCGGCCGGGATCGGCACCAGCTTCGTGACGACGGGCGGCGCCTGCAGCAGGCCCGCGAGCGACGCGTTCATCCGCGCGACGACCTCGCCCGCGCCGTGCGCCGCGAGCTCCTCGCCGGAGGACCACTTCTCGAGCATGACGATGGTGCCGTCGGGCGCGTCGTGGATGGCGTACAGCTCGCAGCCGGGCTCGCCGTGCACCTCGGCGATGCCGCGGGACAGCGCCGCGACGGCCTCGTCCCGCCTCCCCTCGACGGGCGTGAAGACGGCGGTGACGACGACGGGCTCGGACATGGGTGCTCCTCGGTTCGGGTGGTGCGGGTGGTGGGTGGACGGGGCGTCAGCGCGCGGGTGGCGCCGCGCTGCTCGAGCGGGGGACGAAGTCGGCCTGCACCTCGATGCGCTGCGGCTCCGACGGGATCCGGCCCTGCATGCGCGCGAGCACCAGCTCGACGCTGTGGCGGGCGAGCATGTCGATGGGCTGCCGCACGACGCTGAGCGGCGGCGAGACGAGCTCGCTCCACGGGTTGTCGTCGAAGACCACGAGCGAGAGGTCGTCCGGCACGCGGACGCCGAGCTGCTGGATCCGCCGCACGGCCGCCCCGACCTGCGCCGTGTTGGCGACGACGAGCGCCGTCGGCGGGTCCGGCAGGGCGAGGAGCGCGGTGACCGCGTCGGCCCCGAGGTCGCCGCGGAACGGGACGTCCCGCACGAGCGTCGGATCGGCGTCGATGCCCGCCGCCCGGAGCGACGCCCGGTAGCCGGCGACGCGCGCCCGGCCGGTGGACGTGTCCGCCGGTCCCGAGATGATCGCGATGCGCGCGTGCCCGAGGGCGACCAGGTGGTCGGTGGCGCGCGCGGATGACGCGTCGTTCTGGATGCTGACGACGTCGATGTCGTCGAGCCCGTCGAGCGTCCGGTCGACGAACACCATGTCGACGCCGGCCCGGCGGAGGCGCTCCCACTTCTCGAGGTTGTCGCCCGCGGGGGTCGCGATCACGCCGCCCACGGATCGGTCGAGCATGCTCGTCAGCGACTCCCCCTCGACGTGCGCGTCCTCCTGCGTGGTCATGAGGAGCACCTGCGCGCCGCGCGCCCGGGCCTCCCACACGATGCGGTCGGCCAGCCGGGCGAAGAACGGGTTCGTGAGATCCGGGAGGACCAGGCCGATCGCGAGCGCCTGCCCCTGGCTCAGCTCGCGTGCGGCGGCGCGCGGCCGGAAGTCGAGCTCGGCGATGGCCTCCACGACGCGGCGGCGCGTGTCCACCGCGACCGGGCCGGATCCGTCGTTGAGCACGCGGGAGACGACGGAGACCGACACCCCGGCGGTGCGCGCGACGTCGCGGATCGTGGCGGGCTTCCTCACGCGACCTCCTCCGGTCGGGCCCGCGTCCGCCGAGCGACGGCGGATCGGGTCCTCGTTGACACAGCCTACGCCCGGTGGTACAAAACTGGTACCGGTTCCACCGCGACCGGCGAAGCATCCCCATCCCCGCGACGACGACGTCCTCCGCCCCGGCGGCCGACGTCCCGCGCCTGCCCCGACCCGGAGGTCCCAGTGAACCTGCACAAGCTGCTCGGCGATCGCGAACGCGAGGGCCGCCCCATCCGCATCGGGCTGATCGGCGCCGGCCGGTACGGCACCATGTACCTCTCGCAGGCCCGCAACATCCCCGGCGTGCACGTCGTGGCCATCGCCGACATCAACACCGAGCGCGCCCGGGGCGCCTTCGCCCTCGTCGACTGGCCGGACGAGCTGGTCGCCGCCGACATCCCCGAGGCGCTCGCGAACCGCACCACCACGATCGTGGCGGACGCCGCGGCGCTCTTCGAGAGCGACATCGACGTCATCGTGGAGGCGACCGGCAACCCCATCGTCGGCGTGCACCACGCGCTGCGGGCGATCGCGACCGGCAAGCACATCATCATGGTCACGGTCGAGGCGGACGCCCTCGCCGGCCCCGCGCTGCAGAAGCGGGCCGAGGCCGCCGGCGTCGTGTACTCGATGGCCTACGGCGACCAGCCGGCCCTCATCATGGAGCTCGTCGACTGGGCCCGCACGAGCGGCTTCGACGTGGTGTGCGCCGGCAAGGGCGCCAAGTACCTCGAGCACTACCACCAGATGAATCCCGAGAACGTCTGGGAGAACTGGGAGTTCAGCAAGGAGCTCACCGACTCGGGCCAGCTGAACCCCTACATGCACACGTCGTTCCGCGACGGCACGAAGGCCGCCATCGAGATGGCCGCCGTCGCGAACGCCGCGGGCCTCGTGCCCTCCGACTCCGGGCTCACCTTCACGCCCGGCGACGTGGAGCAGATCGCCACGATCAGCCGGCCGCGCGACCTCGGCGGCGCCCTCGACCACGAGGGCACGGTCGACGTGATGTCGAGCGTGGAGCGCGACGGGTCGCTCATCCCGCACAACACGCAGGAGGGCGTCTACGTCGTGGTCAAGGCCACGAACGACTACGTCGCCACCTGCTTCGACGAGTACCCCTGGCACCCCGACCCCACCGGGCGGTACGCCGCCCTGTACCGGCCGTACCACTACGTCGGCCTGGAGCTCAACGTCTCCATCGCCAACGCCGCCCTCCGCGGGATCTCCACGGGACAGCCCGACGGCTTCTTCGGCGACGTCGTCGCGACCGCGAAGAAGGACCTGAAGGCGGGCGAGTTCCTCGACGGCGAGGGGGGCTTCACCGTCTACGGCAAGCTCGTCTCCGCCCGCCACTCCGTCGCGACGGGCGCCCTGCCCGTCGCGCTCGCACACCACGTCGAGCTGACCCGCGACATCGCCCAGGGCGAGACCGTGGGCTGGGCCGACGTGATCATCGACGACTCGCTCTCCGAGGCCATCGAGCTCCGGCGCGAGACCGAGGCGCTGCTCGGGTCCTGACCCGGCATCGCCGCACGGCTCCCGGGCGCCGCGCCCGGGAGCCCCGCCGATCCCCACCCGCACGACCCACCTGCACCGCTTTTCGATGACGAAAGGTCCACCATGCTCCTCCCCACCCGGACGACCCGGCTCGCCCTCGCCGGACTCGCGTCCGTCGCCCTCCTCGCCGGATGCACGGCGTCGCCCGACGGCGACGCACCGGCCGGCGGGTCCTCCGCATCCGGCGGCGTCGCCTCCCTCGTGAGCGCGGACGCGAAGTCCACGGTCGACGAGGTGAAGGCGTCCCTCGGCGAGCCGACCGCGAAGGACGGCACCAAGCTCTGCTACATCACGCGCACGCTGTCGAACGAGTTCTGGGGCTTCGAGCGGGACGGCTTCGAGGCCGAGGCGAAGCGGCTCGGCGTCCAGTACCAGACGTTCGACGTGACGGACGAGTCGTCCATCACGGAGCAGCTCGACAAGGCCAAGAGCGCGCTGAACCAGGGCTGCTCCGCCATCCTCGCCTCCCCCATCTCGGCGACCGGGCTCGACTCGGTGTTCCAGTCCGCGCTCGCGGCGGGGATCCCGGCCATCGTCCTGAACGACGCCAAGAGCAGCCTGCCCGGCGTCGTCTACGTGGGGCCGGACGCGACGACCATCGGCGGCACCGCGGCCGACTACATCGCGGGCAAGCTGCCGGACGGCGGCAAGGTGGCGATGATCGAGGGCGACCCGGGCTCGTCGAACGCCATCAACCGCGGCGACGGCTTCACCGCGGCGCTGGAGGACCACCCCGGCCTCGACCTCGTGGCGTCGCAGACGGCCTCGTGGGACCAGACGAAGGCGCAGGAGATCGCGACCACGATGCTCACGGCCAACCCCGACATCGCCGCCTTCTACTCGCAGAACGACGGCATGGCGCTCGGCGTGCAGGCCGCCATCGACGCGAAGGGGCTGACGGGGAAGGTGATCCTCGTGGGCACCGACGGCATCCCGCAGGCGAAGAAGCAGATCCAGGCGGGCGCGTACACGGCGACCGTCAGCGAGCTGCCGACGACCGAGGGCGCCACGGGCGTCGACGTGGCGCTGTGGCTGCTCGCCGGGAAGCAGGTGCCGGCGTGGGTCGACGTGCCCGCGTTCATCGTCGACGGCCAGAACGTGGCCCAGTACGCGACCGGGATGCCGTGACCGGCGCTGCCCGGCCGTCCCCCGTCCTCGAGGGCCGGCCGCCCACGGGATCCGACCGGCCGCTGCTGGAGGTCCGCGGCATCGCCAAGTCGTTCCCCGGCGTGCGCGCGCTGGAGGACGTGAGCTTCACGCTCGCCCGCGGCGAGATCACCACCCTGGCCGGCGAGAACGGCGCCGGGAAGAGCACCCTGCTCAACATCCTCGGCGGCGCGCTCCGGCCGGATCGCGGCTCCATCACCATCGACGGGGTCCGGCGGATGGAGTACACCTCCCGCCGGGCCCTCGCCGAGGGCGTCCGCATCGCGCACCAGGAGCCGGCGATCGTGCCGGAGCTCACGGTGATGCAGAACCTGCTCCTCGGCCGCACGCGTCGCCAGCGCGCGACCGCGCAGGCCGACGTCGACCGGGCGCTGCAGGACGTGGAGCTCATGGGCTTCCCGATGGAGGCGCGCACGCCCGTGTCGCGCCTCAGCCCCGCCCAGCGCCACGCGCTCACCATCGCGCGCGCGTTCGCGTTCGACGCGCGGATCGTGGCGCTCGACGAGCCGACGACGAGCATGCTCGAGCACAACGTCGCGGGCGTGCTCACCCGCGTCCGCGAGATCGCGCACGGGCGGGGCGTCGGCGTCATCTACGTCTCGCACAAGATGCCCGAGGTGATGAGCGTCTCCGACAACGTCGTCGTGCTCCGCGACGGCCGGCCGGCCTACGACGCCCCCATCGCGGAGACCTCGTCGGAGGACATCGTGCGGCGCATGGTCGGCCGGGAGCTGCTGTCGTTCTCGCGGCAGCACCCCGTGGCAGCCGACGCGCCCGTGCGGTTCGAGGCGACCGGCGTCACGCACCCCTCGGGGGTCGGGCCGCTGTCCGTCGCGGTGCGCCGCGGCGAGGTGGTCGGCGTCGCCGGGCTCGTCGGATCCGGACGCACGGAGTTCCTGCGGGCGCTGATCCGTGCGGACGCGGGCTCCGAGGGCACCGTGCGCGTGGGCGGCCGCGAGGTGCGGATCCGCTCCCCGCGCGACAGCAGGGACGCGGGCATCGCCTTCATCCCGGAGGACCGCAAGCACCAGGGCCTCGTGCTGCAGACGCCCGCCTACGCGAACGTGGCGCTCACCTCGGACCGGCAGCTGAACGGCTTCGGCCCGTTCGTGAGCACCCGGAAGCAGATCGCGACGGCCGAGGAGATGGGCCGGCGCATGTCGCTGCGTCCCGCCGACGTGCGCCTCGCCGCGCGCCAGTTCTCGGGCGGCAACCAGCAGAAGATCGTCATCGCGAAGTGGATCTGGCTGGGCGCCGGCGTCTTCCTCTTCGACGAGCCGACCAAGGGCGTGGACGTGGGCGGGAAGGTCGAGATCTACGAGCTCATCGACCAGCTGGCCGCCGACGGGCACGCCGTCATCGTGGTCTCGAGCGACCTGCCCGAGATCATCTCCATCAGCGACCGCGTCCTCACCATGAGGGCGGGCCGGTTCGTCTCCGAGCACGTGGGCGACGACATCAACGAGCAGAGCATCGTGGCGAACGCCATGGGCGTCGCGGAAGGAACATCATGACCTCGCCGGAGACCCGGAGCATCCCCACCCGCCCGAAGCGGGCCCTGAACCTGCAGGCGGTGGGGATCTACCTCGCCGCCGTCGTGCTGTTCGTCGTCCTCGGCGTGCTGAACCCGAACTTCCTGACCGTGGGCAACCTCCGCGACGTGGCGGTCTCGGCGAGCGTCAACGCCATCATCGGCATCGGGATCACGTTCGTGATCATCACGGGCGGCATCGACCTCGCGGTCGGCGCCATGGCGAGCTTCGTCGGCATCGTCAGCTCGACGCTCATGGTCGGCAGCGGGCTGCCGCCCGTGGTCGCGCTGGTCGCGGGCATCGCGCTCGGCGTCGTCGCCGGCGCCGTCAACGGGCTGCTCGTGACGAAGCTCAGCCTGCCGCCGTTCATCGCGACGCTCGGCACCATGAGCGTGTTCCAGGGCGCCGCGTACGTCGCCACGAACGGCAAGCCCGTGTACGACATCCCGCCCGCGTTCGTCCTGCTGCTCAACAGCTACGTGGGCGGCGTGCCGATCGTCGTGATCGTCGTCGCGGTCGTCGGCGTCGCCGCCTGGCTGCTGCTGCGCAAGACCGTGTTCGGGCAGAACGTGATCGCGGTGGGCGGCAGCGAGGAGACCGCGTGGCTCTCGGGCGTCCGCGTGCACCGCGTGAAGATCGCCGTGTACTGCATCTCCGGCGGGCTCTCCGGGCTCGCGGGCCTCGTGATCGTGGCCCGCATCAACGCCGCGCAGCCCGACGCCGGCAGCCCGTACCAGCTCACGGCCATCGCGGCCGCGGTCATCGGCGGGGCGAACCTCATGGGCGGCGAGGGGCGCATCGCGGGCACGCTCGTGGGCGCGCTGATCCTCGGGGCTCTCACGAACGGCCTCGTGCTGCTCAACGTCCCCAGCTTCTACGAGCAGATCGTGACGGGCCTCGTGGTCCTCATCGCCGTGACGCTCGACCAGGGCGGCAAGGGCTGGCCGATGCTGTCGCGGGCGAAGCGGCGACGGCAGCGCGAGGAGGAGGTCGGCGCGCCGGCGACGTCCTCGATGGCGGCGGTCGACCGATGAGCCGCGGCGCCCTGGCCGGCCTGCCGGGCGCGCGGATCCTCGTCACCGGCGGCTCGGGGCTGATCGGCGCCCCGACGGTCCGGGCGCTCGAGGACGCCGGCGCGGTCGTGACGGTCCTCGACCGCGCCGGCGCCCGGGAGGGCACGGCCACGCGCACGATCGTCGGCGACGCCACCGACCGCGCGGTCGTCGCCGACGCGGTCGACGGGCAGGACGCGGTCGTGCACCTCGGCGGTTACGCGGGCCTCGGCATGGCGGACGCCGTGGAGACGTACCGCGTGAACGTCGTGGGCACGTTCGCGGTGCTCAAGCGGTCGGCCGCGGCGGGGGTGGCGAAGGTCGTCCTCGCGTCGAGCATCAACGCGAACGGCTACCCGCTCGGAGCCCGTCGTGCCCAGCCGCCCGTGCTCCCGTACGACGAAGACGCCGCCCCCGACCTCTCCGACGAGTACTCGCTCTCCAAGGCCGCGAGCGAGGACGCGGCGCGCATGGCGCACGCCACCTGGGGCCTCCCGGTCACGTGCCTCCGCTTCCCGCTGGTCCGCGACATCCAGGCGGAGGGCGGACGGGCGTTCGGCGCGCACATCCGGGCGGCCGTGGGGGCGGATCCGCGTCGCCAGGCGGCCGAGGGGTGGAGCTACCTCGACGCGGCGGACGCGGCGCGCGCCGTGGTCGCCGCGCTCCTGCACGACACCCCGCCCGCACCCGGGATCCTCGTGGCCGCGCCGCGCACGTACCTCCGCACCCCGACCGCGACGGCGCTCCGCCTGCACGCCCCCGGCGTCCCGACCCGGCCGATCGCCGGCCGCGACGTGGCGCTCGACCTGACCCGCGCCCGGGAGCTCCTCGGCTTCGCCGCCCGCGTGCACCTCGACGACGTCGCGCCGCACGAGCTCCTCGACCTGGAGGCCGGCGCGTGAGCGTGGCGCTCCTCGGCCTCGGGCCCATGGGCCGGCCGATGGCCGCCCGCCTCCTCGCGGCCCGCGGCGAGCTCGTCGTCTGGAACCGCACGGCGTCGCGCGCCGACGACCTCGCGGCCCGGGGCGCGACCGTCGCGGCGACCCCGCGGGAGGCGGCCGCGGGGATCACGCTCACGGTGCTCCCCGACCTCGTGCAGGTGGAGGCGCTCCTCGACGGCGACGACGGGCTGCTCGCGGGGTGGCGGGACGCCGGGATCGCGGATCCGGTGCTCGTCGTGCACGGCACCGTCTCCCCCGTCGGCGTGGCGGCCTTCGCCGCCCGCCTGCGCGCGGAGCACGGCGTCCGCGTCGTCGACGCGCCGCTCAGCGGCGGCACCGCGGGCGCGCGCGACGGGACCCTCAGCATCATGGTCGGCGGCGAGGCGGAGGACGCGGCCCTCATCGCCCCGCTGCTCGCGCACCTCGGCCGCACGGTCCGGCACCTCGGGCCGAGCGGATCCGGCGCCATGGCGAAGGCCTGCAACCAGGTCGTCGTCGCCGGCGTCGTGACGGTCGTCTCCGAGGCGCTGCTGCTCGCCCGCCGCGCCGGCCTCGACCCGGCCGTCGTCGTCGAGCTCCTGCAGGGCGGGCTGGCGCGCACGGCCGTGCTCGAGCAGCGGGCGGCCAAGTGGATCGACGAGGACTTCGCGCCCAGCGGCAGCGCGCGCAACCAGCTCAAGGACCTGCGCTTCATCGCGGAGGCCGCCGACCGCGCGGGCCTCGCCCTGCCGACCACCGCGACCGTCGCCGACCTCTTCGCGCGCATGGTCGACGGGGGCGATGGCGACCTCGACCACACGGGCGTCTACCGCACGATCGCCGCGCTCGGGCGTCCCGGGCCGGGGCGTCACGCGCCGCGGCCCGCGGACGGCCGGGATGCGTCCGCCGATCCCGGCACGCACGTCGGGGACCCGTCATGACCGGCCGCGCCGACGCGCCCGCCCGCGGCATCGTCGTGATGGGCGTCTCCGGATGCGGCAAGTCGACGGTGGGCGCGCGCCTCGCGGACGCGCTCGGCGGGCGCTTCGTCGACGCCGACGACCTCCATCCGCCCGGCAACGTCGCGAAGATGGCCGCGGGCGCGCCGCTCGACGATGCCGACCGGGAGCCGTGGCTGGCACGCGTCGCCGAGGTGCTCGCGACCGGCGCGACGGCCGATGCCGCCGTCACGGTCGTCGCGTGCTCGGCGCTCCGCCGCCGGTACCGCGACGCGCTGCGCGACGGATCCGGCGCCCGGCTCGACTTCGTGCACCTGGTCGGCGATCCCGCGCTGCTCGAGCGGCGGATCACCGCCCGCACGGGCCACTTCATGCCGCCCGGCCTCCTCCTCTCGCAGCTCGCCGTGCTGGAGGAGCTCGACCCCGACGAACGCGGCGTGCTCGTCGACATCGCTCCCCCGCCCGGGTCCGTCGTGCGCGCCGCGCTCGAGGGGCTCGCCGCCCTGCCCGACCGAGAGGATCCTCCCCGTGCCTGAGCTCCAGATCGTCGACGCGCACCACCACCTCACCGACCTGAGCCGGTCGTACCCCTGGCTCGAGGGCCCGCCGACCACCCGCTACCACGGCGACGACCTGCCGCTCCGCCGTGACTACGACGTCGACGACTACCTCGAGGACGCGCGCGACGTCACGCTCCTCGCCTCCGTCCACGTCGAGAACGGCGCCGCCGACGCGCTCGCCGAGACGGCGTGGATCGACCGGCTGTCCCGCGAGCGCCGCGTGCCGACCGTGCACGTGGCCCACGTCGACCTGCTGAGGCCGGACGCCGCACGCCTCCTGGAGGAGCACGCCGCGTTCCCCGTCACGCGCGGGATCCGCGACATCCTCAACTGGCACCCGGACCCCGTGTACACGCACCGCGACCGCGGCGACATCATGCGGGATCCCGCGTGGCTCGCGGCCTTCGGCCGGCTCGAGGGCCTCGGCCTGTCGTTCGACCTGCAGGTCTTCCCGTCGCAGCTGCACGACGCGGCGGCGCTGGCCGCGCGCTTCCCGGGCACCGCGATCGTGCTCGACCACGCGGGGATGCCGATCGGGCGCGACCGCGAGGCGGTCGCCGCCTGGCGCGCGGGGATGCGGGCCGTCGCCGCCCACCCCGGCGTCACCGTGAAGATCAGCGCGCTCGGCACGAACGACCACGCGTGGACGCGCGAGTCGATCCGGCCGTTCGTGCTCGACACCCTGGAGGCGTTCGGCGCCGAGCGCACGATGTTCGGCAGCAACTTCCCGGTGGACGGCCTGTACGGCACCTACTCCGACCTCTACGCCGCCTTCGACGCGCTCACGTCCGAGCTCTCGCCGGCCGAGCGCCGCGCCGTGTTCGCGGGCACCGCGGATCGCTTCTACCGGATCGGCGTGGGCGCCCCGACGACGTGAACCGGTCGCGGCGCCCGCCGCTCATGGCCGCGGGATGTTCCGGAGGTTCGAGCGGGCGAGCTTCACGGCCTCGCCGACGCCGCCGTTCATGACGATCTTCGACATCGAGAGCGCGAAGCCCTTCACCTGCGCGGCCGTGATCTCCGGCGGGATCGAGAGGGCCATGGGGTCGGTCACGAGATCGACGAGCGCGGGCCCGTCGTGCGCGAACGCGGCCTCGAGGGCGCCGCGGATGTCGGCCGGGTCCTCGACGCGCTGCGAGTGGATCCCGAGGGCGGCGGCCACCGCCGCGTAGTCGACCATGGGCACGTCGACGCCGAAGTCGGGGATCCCGTCGACGAGCATCTCGACCTTCACGAGCCCGAGCGTGGAGTTGTTGAAGACGACCACCTTCACGGGCAGCTGGTACGCCGCGACCGTGACGAGCTCGCCCATCAGCATCGCGAGGCCGCCGTCGCCCGAGACCGACACGACCTGCCGCTCCGGGTACGCGACCTGCGCGCCGATGGCCATGGGGAGCGCGTTGGCCATGGATCCGTGCACGAGCGAGCCGATCATCCGCCGCCGCCCGTTGGGGGTGAGGTAGCGCGCGCTCCACACGTTGCACATGCCGGTGTCGGCCGTGAAGACGGTGTCGTCGCCCGCGACCTCGTCGAGGACGCTGGCCGCGTACTCCGGGTGGATGGGCCGCAGCTTCTCGGCCTTCGTCGTGTACGCGCCGACGACCTGGTCGACCTTCTTCTCCTGCTCCGTCAGCAGCTTCTCCAGGAACCTCCGATCCGTCTTCCGCTGGACGAGCGGCAGCACCGCGCGGATCGTGGAGAGCGCGTCGCCGTGGATCGCGATGTCGACGTCGGTGCGGCGCCCGAGGCGCTCGGGCGCGATGTCGATCTGCGCGGTCCGTACCTCCTTGCCGGGCAGGAACTGGTCGTAGGGGAAGTCGGTGCCGATGAGGATCAGCAGGTCGGCGCCCGAGATGCCGGCCGCCGCGGCGCCGTAGCCGATGAGGCCCGTCATGCCGACGTCGAACGGGTTGTCCTGCTGGATCACGTCCTTGCCGCGCAACGAGTGGCCGACGGGTGCCGCGATCTTGTCGGCCAGCTCCATGAGCTCGGCGTGCGCTCCTCCTGCGCCGCGGCCCGCGAAGATCGCGACGCTCTTCGCGTCGTCGATGGCCGCGGCGAGCGCGCGCACGTCCTCCTCGGCGGGCACGATCGCGGGGCGCCGGGGCAGCGAGAACGCGGGCGCCTCGCCCTCCGCCTCGAACTCCGCGACGTCGCCGGGCAGCGTGATCACGCTCACGCCGCCGAGCGCGAGCGCGTGCCGCATCGCCTGGTCGACGACGCGGGGCGCCTGCACGGCGGTGGAGATCATCTCCGTGTAGTGCGAGCACTCGACGAAGAGGCGGTCGGGGTGCGTCTCCTGGAAGTAGCCGGACCCGATCTGGTTCGTGGTGATGTGGCTCGCGATGGCGAGCACGGGCGCGCCCGAGCGGTGCGCGTCGTAGAGGCCGTTGATGAGGTGCAGGTGGCCGGGGCCGCAGGATCCGGCGCACACCGCGAGCTTCCCCGTGAGCTGCGCCTCGGCGGAGGCGGCGAACGCGCCGGCCTCCTCGTGCCGCACGTGGATCCAGTCGATGCCGCCCTTGCGGCTCCCGCCCGTGCGCCGCACGGCGTCCACCACGGGGTTGAGGCTGTCGCCCACGACCCCGTAGATGCGGCTCACCCCCGCCTCGATGAGCTGGGCGATGAGCTGGTCGGCGACCGTGCGTGCCATGGAGCTGTCCTTCCGTCGGTGCGTCCAGTCAATACCCGGTGCCTCCACGCGGCATCCGCGGCGGGCGCGGCGGCCGGCCGGGAATGCCGCCGGGCGCCCCGCGCGTTGCCCCGGGGTGACCGACACGCGAGAGACCCCCGCCCGCCCCGCCGCATCCGACCCCGACCCCGCCGCGGATGCGCTGGCCGAGTACGAGGCCTGGCACCGCGCCCGCCTCGCCGCCGTGACGAGCCCGTTCGGCAGCCTCGCGCTGATCCAGACGACGTGGCTCGAGCCCGGCCAGGAGGTCAGCGACCTCGAGGCGCTCGAGGGCCAGCCCGATACCGTGCAGCTCACCCGCATCGAGCGCGTCTCGCTCGAGACCGGCGAGCCCGAGCACGGCTACCGGCTGTGGGACGCGGCGAGTCCGAAGAACCGCGCCTTCGTCGACATCGAGGTCTACCCGTACGCGCCCGAGTGGATCCTCGAGGGCCGCTTCGAGCGCGTCGACGACGACCGCGTGATCCCGTTCGAGCACATCGCCGACGCGGGCCGCACGCGCGAGCTGCCGGTCCCCGGCGACATCGTGGTGGAGATCGAGGGGTCCGAGGTGCGCCTCAGCGCGTTCGCCGACGGCGACCGCCTCCAGCTCGTCTTCGCCGACGCCACGACCGGCCGCGAGAGCTACGCCCCCAGCCGCTTCCTCTTCCTCCCCCGTCCCGACGGCGACGGACCCGTGACCCTCGACTTCACGCGCGCCGTCGTCCCGCCGTGCGGCTTCTCCGACTGGATGAACTGCCCGCTCCCGCCCGCCGGCAACCGCCTCGCGGCGGCCGTCCGCGCCGGCGAGCGGAGCGTGGTCTACCGCGACGAGGCCTGAGGCGCGGGCGTCCGGCCGCGCTCCGCTCCGGGCGCGCCCGGGCTGGGCGTGCCCGGGCTGGGCTCCGGCTCCGGCTCGTGCCAGGCTGCGGGCATGGCCTCCCCCCAGACGCTGAGCGAGGACGACCGGCGGCTGGTCGCCGCGTGGGCGGCGGACTGCGCCTGGCGCGTGCTGCCGCTGTTCGAGCGGGAGGCGCCGGACGACGACCGGCCGCGGGACGGCATCGCCCGCACGCGGGCGTTCGCGCGCGGCGAGCTCGACGCCGCCGGGCAGATCCGCCTCCGCTTCGTCGCGAACCGCGCCGCGGGGTCCGCGACCTCGCCCGCCGCGCGCGCGGCCGCGTGGTCGGCCGGGCAGGCGTCGGGCGTCGCGCACATGGGCGCGCACGCGCTGGGCGCGGCGGCCTACGCGGCGAAGGCCGTCGCCGCCGCGGGACCCGACGGTCCGGACCGCGCCGCGGCCGAGATCGCCGCGCAGCTCGCGCTCCTCACGCCACCGGCCCGCGCCGCGCTGGGGCTCCTGCCGCTCCTCGGCGAGGATCCGTCGGGCCCGCTCGGCACCGGGCTCCTGGCCTCCGGGGCGCTCGGCGCGCACATCCGCGCGATCCAGGCGGCGCTGGCGGACGGGCGCTGACGCCGGGCGCGACTCGGCGTCCCGCGACGCGACGGCGGATGGGCCACGCGGATCACCCGGCCGGCAGCTCCACGCCGTCCGCCCACACGCGGGAGACCGCGAGGTCGGGCGCGAGGACGACGACGTCGCCCGCGGATCCGGCGCGCAGCATGCCCAGCCGGTGGCCGAGCCCGAGCGCCCGCGCCGGCACCGCGGTGAGCGCCGCGACCGCGTCCGGCAGGGCGAGGCCGACCTCGCGCACGGCGATCCGGAGCGCCGCGTCCTGCGTCAGCGTCGAGCCCGCGATCGTGTCGGCGCCGGCGAGCCGGGCGATGCCGTCCCGCACGTCCACGTCGAGCGCGCCGAGGCGGTAGCGGCCGTCCGCCGATCCCGCCGCGGCCATCGCGTCCGTGACGAGCGCGACGCGACCGGGCGCCGCGCGGAGCAGCAGGCCCGCGACCGCGGGCGCCACGTGCACGCCGTCGAGGATCAGCTCCAGCGTCACCCGCTCGTCGGCGAGCGCCGCCATGATCGGGCCCGGCTCCCGGTGGTGGATCCCGGGCATCGCGTTGAAGGCGTGCGTCAGCACGGTCGCACCCGCGTCGAAGGCCGCCCGCGCCACGTCGCCCGAGCACGTGGTGTGCCCGACGGCCGCGACCACGCCCGCGGCGACCAGCCGGCGGATCGCGTCGAGCGCCCCGTCGAGCTCGGGCGCGATCGTGACCTGCCGCAGCACGCCCTCCCCCGCCGCCAGCAGGGCCTCGACGCGCGCGGGCGTCGGATCCACGAGGTGCTCGTGCGCGTGCGCCCCCGCCGCATGCGGCGACAGGAACGGCCCTTCGAGATGGGCGCCGAGGACGGTCGGGTCGGTGGCCATCGCCGCGCGGATCGCGCCGAGCGAGCGCACGAGATCGGGCACCGGGTTCGCGACGAGGCTGAGCACGGAGCGCGTGGTGCCGTGCCGCCGGTGCAGGGCGACGGCCGCGCGGATCCCCTCGGCGCCGTCGTCGTGGGATCCGCCCGCGCCGCCGTGCACGTGCAGGTCGACGAAGCCGGGCACGAGCGTGGCGTCGCCGAGGTCGACGGTGCGGTCGGCGGCCGGGGCCTCGCGTCCGCTCCCGACGGCGGCGATCGCGTCGCCGTCGAGGAGGATCCACGCGTCGTCGGTCGTGCCGCGCGCGTCCACCGCCCGTGCGGCCCGGAGGAGGGTGGTCACGGTCTCGGCGCGCGCGGGCATGCGGTCATCATCCCGCACGCCGACGGGCCGGGCCGGAGCCCGCCCCCGCCCGTCAGCCGAGCACCTCGGGCCGCACGAAGTCCTTCCCGTGCACGTGCTGGTCGAGGAACGCGAGCACGGTCCGGTACCAGACGACCGAGTGCTGCGGCTTCAGGATCCAGTGGTTCTCGTCCGGGAAGACCAGGAACCGGTGCGGGGTGGTCCCGTCGTCGGCCGCGTGGTGCTCGGCGAGCTCCGACCAGAGGCGCAGGCTCTCGCCCACGGGCACGCGGTAGTCGCGGTCGCCGTGGATCACCAGCATGGGCGTCGAGATGTCGCGCACGGAGTGGTGCGGCGAGTTCCGGTCGAGTCCCTCCGCCGAGAAGATGCTCTGCCAGTACTGCGACGAGTCGGTCGTGGGCCCGAACTGGTCGAGCGCCCAGAGGCTCGCGTGGCTGACGATCGCGCGGAACCGGTCGGTGTGGCCCGCGACCCAGTTGGCCATGTAGCCGCCGAAGGACCCGCCCAGCGCGGCCGTGCGCGTCTCGTCGACGTCGTCGCGCGCCTCGACGGCGTCCGTGATCGACATGAGGTCGGTGTACGGCGCCTCGCCCCACGCGTCCCAGCCGCGCGCGATGAAGTCGAGGCCGTAGCCGGTGCTGAGCGCGGGATCCGGGAGCAGCACCGCGTAGCCGCGCGCCACCATCACCTGCGGCGTCCAGCGCCAGCTCCACGCGTTCCAGCTGTTGAGCGGACCGCCGTGGATCCACAGCAGCAGCGGCGCGGGCGCCTCCGCCGACGCGCCCTCCGGCAGCATCAGCCAGCCGCGCACGCGCGCGCCGTCGGCCGCCGTCGTCTCGACCTCGGTCATGGTGCCGGTGGTCGCGGGCACGGGCGCGGGCGTCGCGAGCTCCGTGACGGATCCGTCCGCCGCGGACACGCGCACGGGGTGGGACGGCGCCATCCACGAGGAGCGGAGGGCGAGCACGTCGCCCGTCTCGCGGTCGACCTGCACGTCGCTGTAGGAGTGGTCGTCGGTCGTGAGCTGCGTGACGGAGCCGTCGAGGCCGAGGCGGAACACGGGTCCGCGCCCGTCCTGGTCGGCCGTGACCACCAGGGCCTGGGAGTCGACGTCGAACCGCAGGGAGGAGGGCCAGCGGTCCCAGTCGGCGGCGATGCGCCGGGGGTCGGATCCGTCGAGCGCGGAGACCCAGATCTCCTGCTGCGTGGGCGCGGCCGGCGTGGCCCGGTCGGTCCGCACGTAGGCGAGGAGGGCGCCGTCGGGGCTGATGGCGGGCATCTCGAGGTCGGCATCGGGCAGGTCGAGGAGGGTCGTGCGCTCGCCCGTCGCGACGTCGATCGACACGAGCGCCTGTCGGGAGCCGCGGCGCTCCTTCACGCCGACCGCGACGACGAGCGTGCGCCCGTCCGGGGTGATCGCAGCCGCGGCATGCTCGAGCGCGCGGCCGGGGCGCGGCGTGAGGTCGCGCGGGCGCGGCAGCGAGGTCGGGTACGGCTGCGCGGTGGCGGCGGGCGCCGAGGCCGCGGATCCGCCGTCCTCCGACTCGGCCTCCGCGGCGAGGGCGGCCGCCGCGTCGGCGGTCGTGGGCCGGGCGGGCTCCTCGGCGAGCGCGCCCGCGAGGTCGATGGCGAGCAGGTGCGGCTCGTCGGGGCCGAGGTCGTGGTCCCAGTACCGCACGGGGTAGCTCTCGTGCAGGATCGCGTTCACCTTCAGGTCGGACCGCGTCTTCCGCGCGACCGCGTCGGCCTCGAGCGATGCGGATCCGGGCAGCAGCGGCGCCTGCACGACCACCGTGGCCGCGTCGCGCGCGACGGCCGCGATGGCGTCGACGCCGCCGGCGAGCCGGGTGAGGGCGCGGGCCTCGCCGCCGGCCGCGGGCAGGATCCACAGCTGCGCGGCCTCTCCCCCGTCCGCGTCGTCGGCGTCGGGGCGGGAGGAGACGAAGAGGAGGTCGCCGTCGGCGGTGAAGGCGGCGCCCGCCTCGCTCTTCGCGGAGCGGGTGAGGCGCTGCGGCGCGCCGCCGCCCGCCGCGGGGACGACCCAGAGGGCGTGGCGGTAGCCGGTGCGCGCGGCGTCGAGGGTCGTGACGGTGAGCACCGCGCGGCGTCCGTCGGGCGAGAGCACGAGGCCGCCGAGGCGCGGGAGGGCGATGAGGTCGTCGAGCTCGGAGAAGGGGGTGCGGGAGTCGGGCATCCTCCTACGCTAGCCGCGGCCGGGCGTCCCACCCCGTCCGACCGGCCCCTCCGCCCGCGCCCGCACCCGGGCCGCGGGCGCGGGAACGGTAGGATCGCACGCATGGAGCGGCGAGCCGGTCGGATCGGGAGGCCCGCGCGCGTCTCGCGGAGGCTCATCGCGGAGGCCGCCCTCGAGGTCGGCCTGAGCACGCTCACCCTCACCTCGCTCGCGCACCGGCTCGGCGTCGACCACTCCACGCTCTACCGCCACGTCGCCAGCCGCGACGACATCGTGCTTCTCGCCTGCGACACGGCCATCGCCCGCATGGAGTGGCCCGACGTGCCCGACCTCCCGCCCGCGGAGCTCCGGGATCCCGCCGACGCGTCCTGGCGCGCCTACCTGGCGCAGGCCGTCGAGCGCATCTGGGACATGTACGACCTCTACCCGGGCCTCGCGAGCGCCATCCACCACCTCCGCGGGGCGCCCGACCAGGTCGTGCGGCGCTTCACGGGCGCGATCCGCGACCTCGTCCGGATGGGCTTCGCGGAGGCGGAGGCCGTCCTCGTCCTCGACATCGTGATGGACATCGCCGTCGAGTCGTACGTGGCGTGGGAGCGGGCGCTCGCGCTCGACACGGGCGGCGACGGGGACCCGGCGACGCGGCCCTCCTCCACCGGCCCCATCGTGGACGCGGCCATGTCGGCCTCGGTCGGCCGCGGGCTCCTGACAGAGGCATCGGGCCGCATCGCGGCGGACCGCGTCGCCGAGGCGGACGCGGCCACCGCCGTGGATCCGTCCCGCGGCGAGCCCGTCGGCACGCAGGACGCCGACCACGCGCGCGAGGAGGAGGCGCGGCGGGACGCGTTCGGCGCCATGGTGCGCGTCACGGCGCGATTCGCCGGCGAGGTCGCGACCGGCACGGCCACGACGCCGCGGGACTGGTGGCGGCGCAAGCTCGCCGTGATCCTCGCGGGCGTCGCCGACCTGCGCGCCGCGGGCGAGGTCTGACCGGAAGGACCGTCAGGCAGCCCGGCCCCTGCCGGCGTCCGGAGGGGCCGTCACCTCGTACGTGCACTCCGGCACCCCGCGGCCGTCCTCGCTCGTCGTCGTCGCGACCAGGGTCATCCCGAGCCGTTCGCACAGCGCGCGCGAGGCGCGGTTCGCCGCGTCCGTGCGGGCGATGACGCGGGAGGATCCGTCCGCGAACGCCGCCGCGACCACGGCGGACACGGCCTCGGTGGCAAGCCCGCGGCCGCCGTGCTCAGGGTGGAGGACGTAGCCGACCTCGGCGCCCCGCTCCATCCGCACGAGCCCGACCTCCCCGACCACCTCGCCGGTGCCGAGGAGCTCGACCAGCAGCACGAGCTCGTCGCCGGGACGGGCGAAGCCGGATGCGGCGTACTCCGCGAGCTCCGCCGCCGTCTTCTCGCGCGTCCAGGTCCCTGCGGAGAGGTGGCGGGCGACGTCGGGCCGCGAGCGGTAGGCGTGCACCGCGTCGACGTCGGCGGCCCGCGGGCGTCGGAGGCGCAGCCGCGCCGTCTCGATCACGACGTCGCCCCCGAGGACGGGCATCGCGCGGCCCCTAGCTCGTCGCGCCGTCGGGATCGGACGCGCCGTCGTCGGCCGGAGGGGCGTCGGCATCGCCCGTGGCGTCGGGGCCGTGGCCGTCGTCCGGGCCTTCGGTGAGCACCGACGCCAGCACGGCGCGCACCGCGGCCGCGCCATCCGGACCGAGGTGGAGCCGGTCGTCGGAGAACGCGGGGTCGAGCTCGCCGTCGCCGGAGCCGAGCGCCGGCCAGAGGTCGACGTGCTCCGCGCGCACGACGGGCGCGAACTGGCGGATGTGGATGTTGACCACGCGGATCCGCTCGGCCAGCTCGC
>Ga0265798_10004245_pt1 | contig 19937 bp, 14 predicted proteins | sample P3T30metagenome_FD_192430 | JGI IMG/M metagenome (GOLD analysis project Ga0265798, IMG submission 192430) | Plant litter microbial communities from East Loma Ridge, Irvine, California - P3 T30 | ecosystem: Environmental > Terrestrial > Plant litter > Unclassified | place: USA: California... | reverse complement strand
ATCAACGACTACCGCAGGAACTACGCGACATGGTTGCTCGGCATCTTTTGACCGAAAGCTCTGTCACTTTCCTCTCCAGCAAGGACGACAGTATCTCTTTTGTCAACGGCCTTTCGAGTCTGCGACACGCTTTCAGGGAGGAATACACTGGTATCGGACTACACATGGACATCATACGTGAGCTGATAAATCAAGACGCCCGTTTAGATTTTCGCGCTCGATACGAGCTACTGGGCAAGGTTTTCGAGCACTACGCGGCCGACGAGCGCGGTGGCCTCGATCTTACTTCCAAGATAGGAAGATTAAGTCTGTTGGTGACAGAGCATCATTTGAAAAACCGTGAGGTTGTTATCACCCGCCTCGAAGAACTGTGCAGACTCAGCAAAGGCGCCAAAATTTTCTTTATCGTCGAGACCGGTCACGGTACGAAGGCTCAAACCATCCGCCGAGTGCGACGCGTTCTGCGTGTTCTCTTCAAGCTGCTCAGACGCCTTCACAAGCTCGGCCTCCACATACATGTGGTCGTCAACCCGGCTTATTCCGCTTCACAGGTCAGAAACGATAGCGGTGACACCTTCTCGGTCATGCATGAAGGTCCCTGGAGGTACGTCTTGACGCCGGAGAATGCTACATTCACGGTCGAGGGCTTCGAGAGGCGTCTAAGATATCTCTTTGGAACATACGGAGAGCACTGGGATTCACGGTTTCCGCCTCGGGATGGGTGAGTTGAGAGGCTTCAGTCCATCATGACGGGGTATGTACCATCGTTACAGAGATTTATGCAGTCAGTAAGATAGTTTTGTATCGCCTCTATAAATTCGTAAACGACAGCGTGAAGCAAGTCGATCTCTTCTATGTTGGACCCGTAACCACATATACACAATATCTTTTATATGCTACCGTTTGTTGCTGGATCTCTCACAACAGGTCGATATGGTACATGCCTCGCGCCTCAATAACAACCCAATGCGTTGTCAACTACATAATCGTCGTCGTCACTGGTTTCATCTCTTTGCCGAGTTCGTCGACTAAACTAATCGATGTACCACCTACTAATCACGTATTGGGAGACCGTGTGGGAAACTACATCAAAGACTTATACATCATTCTATCGATTAACAGTATACCTGTTAATTCGAAGTGAATGGTGATACCGGTTGCTATGGCGTCATTAAGTTCTCGTGCAGCTAATTGATAATTTGCTCACCCGCAAGACTTCTTCACCTCGACTGCCAAGGCTCTTCACGCACAGACTGCCACCAGATGATCTGCCATCCAAGCCTGGCTCCACGTAGTTATCATCCTGGGTGTCATTGAGACATTGGCTTCCGTATTTGCAAACACGGACAGCAAATATACAATGGCGAGTGACAAAGACAAGCGGATTGATGTGATGCAGCCAACGAGTGGGGCCAGCGCCAACAACACTGACGAAGTTTGTGGGTTTCGCACTGCTAGCTGTTATCATATCTGGAAACAACACTGACGGTTTGCACATCAGACATGTTGATCGCGCCTACCATCGCGGGAGGTGACCGCGTTAGCGAACACGCGCCTGCCGAAGACACTGCGGCAAATTGCGACAACAGAGATGAGACGAAGACCTTGCTGGCAGCATCGAACGTACCTTTGAACCCAGAGGAACTACACATTCTCCTGACATATTCAACACTGCTGGCGTTGACGCGACATCCTTCGCAGCCAGTAGTGGACCTGGATACTCCGGCTCAAATTCGACAGCTCGACGCCTTCCTGGCTGGAGATGTCACCGAAGACGGCGTCGCAACACACTGGTCCGCCAAAAGTAACGGTTCCGAGCGGCTTCGGCAATACCAGAACTTGTGCGACCAGCTCGTCCCGAATTTGGCTGCGGCGATCAAGAAGCAGTCGCAGGCGAACCTAAACGCCGAGCCCAAGAACCGCGTGCATGGCGACATAAATCCAGAACACCAATCACTATCGCAGCTCTTCTTGAGTAAGGACTTGGTAACTTTGTATGGTGCGTGCGTGGAGAAGGCCAGGAAGAAGGGTCTCGACCCCGATGTCGACCCTTGGACGAACCCGGCGAAGTTTGGTAAGATGAAAGCCTTCTTCGAATCGGTATACGTTCTCCAGTACGACTTCGATAACTGGCAACATAAGCGACCTGAACCGGTCTTCAACCAGACGGGTCGTCTAGATGCGGAGGAGTTCATACGCGTGATGAACAAGCGCGATTGTATTCGGGTGCACCATCGTGTCACCACTCCACTCGGGAAAGTCTTCGCGCAGCTGGATGTCATTCCGGAAATCGCCATCAAGTACACTGAGCAGGAGCTGACCAGGATGTGGCGCGACAAAAACCGTCCCAAGTATCTCATTCCCGACCCCGCCGCCGTCACCATCCCGAATAAGCGAAAAGACACGTCTTGGGTGAGTTCGGATGATGGAGAGACCTGGACGCGCGGCGAGACGAGCTGGGCACCTACCTTCAAGTTCATGGTCTTCGACACAGCCACGCATGCGTACATCCACGAACACCTTGTCAACCTCGATCACCTTGACCAGATCGATCTTAACGATGACGCATGGGTCTTGAAGTACCGCAAGAAGCTCTCGCAATGGCGCAACCGTGACACTGGCGAGGCAACCAAGGCCCGCGATCCTTGGACCGATGATGAGCGCGCTATTGTGTACGAGTGGGTGAACACTTGGGTCAAGAAGAACGGCGTGGACAAGTTCCTGCCTCGGGTTATGGAGAACAAGAGGGATGATCTCCAGGCTACCCTTGTGGCAAAGACTGGGCTTCTGCGATCAGTTGACTCGGTCAGTGGTTGGGCCAGACAGCAGATGACTAACAAACCCAACGAGCCCCTGGGCATGCTATATGCTGAGGGTCAGAAGGTTGCTGCACGTATTGAAGCTGGCGAAAGCGTCCCAGAGGACGAGCGCTATCCTGATCAGGCTATCGACGTTGCCGGCTTCTTGGCAAAAGCGACGCCGCAGATACAGTGGGAACACAACAAATCCGGCAAGAAGCGTAAGCTTGATTCCGACGACGAGAAGTCCATCGAATCCGGCTCAGACGAAGATGACGATAACGATGACGACGATTTGCCGCCCTCTTCCCCGCGCAAGTCTGACAAACGTCCCAGGCTTAGTGCCAAAGGCAGAATACAACTTGGACGAGACGTGCATCTTACCAAGGCCGAAATGGATGCTCGCAATGAAGCATATGCTGCTAAGGAAGTCGATGAGACGGTTGAGGACGATGAAGACATCAACCGCGAAGTTGACATGATCTTTGAGTTTGGCGATGATGATGAGGAAGAAGTACCTAGGTAGTTGAAGAGGAGGACTAGACTTTTTCTTTTGTTAGAGGCGGAATGGGATAAGAAGGGTCCTCTGACTAAGAATCATGGGGTCTAATGAAGACAATGGTATGAGAACGATCACGCGCGCACACATGCTTGAGCTTCTGTACCAGTCACAACGTCGTTTTTGTGGTATCTGTTACATAGCAAAGGAGAAGGATGAGCTTCAACAAGCTAGTAAGACAAACGATGTTGCTACTCGACCAACACTGGTCATTCGATGCGATCGTACTTTGCTGCTATTGTGTTGAACAATGCAGCACCCCATCTTCGTCCCACGCTATCAAATCTTCCGACGATCAATAACAGTTTGTTTCTCGTGACGTAGCGTAACAAGCAGCTCCATCACCGGAACACTGTGCCGAGGCAGTATGTAAGTACCAGAAGATATCAAGACGGCCACTGCACTTGCCTGTGAGCGGCATGGACGTATCCAGCCATTATCGACGTAACAGATGTTACCCTCTTGCTGACAGACCTGCGCAACATTTAGACATGTCATCAAGCTTGCTCTCGAAACCACTACTTACACCCTTATGAGGCGGGTCGTACCGGTCTATAGGCGTAGCCAGAATTGGTGTGAAGACCAGCGCCGTCGAGACGATAAAAGAAGCGACCGAGACTTGGAAACGCATGTTGACTGAGTGAGAATAGCAACGATTGATGTTGAAAATTCTGGGGATATGGTGTCTGAAAGCACGAGGGCTTTTGCGCTTTTAAACTCCAGACTTGTGAGCTAGTTGAGTTGGATCAATTCACCATCGAGGTGATTTCCTATATTCGAACATGCAGATCAGCATGTCTCGCACGGTCAAATGAATTTTACACTCTTTGTACTAGAGCCGTCGCCCATATGCAGTGAAGTGCTTGCAACTTTCCAAGGCTGCACACATGGTCAAGACTGCCAAGCGTGCGTATAGAGTTGAGGTTTCAGATCCTGCGCATCTGTCCACAAAGTGATTTGGTAACAAGCCCTATTGTGGAACGATAGATCAAACGAAGAAACCTTCCTGAGTGAGAATAAGCTTCAGCTCTTGGCAGTTCATCGCCAAGATGTCTAAGCCGTCGCCAAGGTCGTAAGAACAGCATTGCCAAGATCTTGTTCAGCCGCCTCGTGTATCCCACCAACAGCGAGGCAAAGCCCATCCCGTCTATATCGAGTTGCGCTGACGCGACTCTCGCAAAAGGTCCTCCAGCATACGGGTTAGTAAGACCCTCGGTGGCCATGCTACAGTCACGAGAGCTACCTCCCTAGGTACCCATTCGACTGCATTCGGAACATATCTATATAAAGTCTTGGGAGCGTCTAAACCCCGACGATCTCAATCTAATAATATCTAGGTACACTCAAAGCACTTCATGACCAGGTGCTATCTTGGGCCATGGCATGTGTAATGTCCGCGGAACGAAGATCATATGTTCCTTCGAGACAAACATAAAAGACAAGAGGATCCCAGAGCATTACAGTCACGGCTTTTCCCCAATTCACATTCGACTTACTTACAATTCGATACTTTGATCTCGAGCAACTATCTCAACACCACTCTGTCTCAAAATGACTACAGCTCTCGGAGTCGTTGCCGACACAGTGAGCCTTTGGACTTTCGCTGCGGGCATATTTGGAGGGCAACAACGCGATAAGACAGTGGTCAGAGTCGCAGCAGCCTTGAATGGTGGAAGTGGCTACACTTCCGACGGTGATGGTGACGTTGGAGCCATTCGGTTGTACAGCGAATCCCAGCAGCTCATTGGCAATACGGGAGGTAACTATGTGGGCTCTGGGAATTACAAGGACTTCTCCATCAACCAGGCAGACAACAAGCAGGCTCCTTGTAAGCCAACCCTTGAGCGAGAAAGTGGCGTGAGCAAATGACTAAAGTACTTCTCAGACGTGCAAGTCGCCGCAGGCACCAATGCCATCTGTATTCCCTACGTTAGCACTACCTGGGCCGATGGAAACAAATATGCCTGGGTGGGTGATTTCGGCGCTGTTTGCGGCCTAGACTGGTACTATGGCAATCTATATGTTAGTCCTAAGTACCCAAAAGACGCTACTCAATAACACGAATGCTGACTGTTTCCGATAGGTTGCAGCCAGTAAAGCGTAAGCATGCTTTACCTCTCATCCCATCTCGGCCGCTACCAGAATATACTGACCGTGTATATAGGAAGCCTAGATGCACATGGATCGACTCGGACCATAACAGTGGCCTCAAAGCCGGCATGCTCTTCATACACTTCCCCAGCTTCCAAGATACTTCAGACCACGGAACCAATGCGCACGACTACTGCCACTTTCCCTCCTTCCGCGCGTACACCAACGCCAATGGCGGCGGCAACTCGATCTTCTCACGAGACACGCTTGATGCATCGGCGCAGAATGTCAAACGTGATGTTGACAGCCGCATCGTTGTGACCGCAGATCCAGGCCATAACGCGACTGAGCTATGCGCGAGTGGAACTTCTAGGGGACCAGATCTCGTCTCGCTATACGAGAACGTGTACTGCGATATGGACACGCGCCGCACACTTCCGGTCTGCGGAGACGGTGTCGTTACGGATTGCTTCGACGTTGAAACCAAACAAGAGCTTATGCGGAGTGGGAAGAGGAGCCAGAAGGAATTCTCGGATGTGATCACGTGGGATTGAAATCTCGGCGCGGGCTAAAGCTTGGTCTCGATGGGGGCCTTCGAAGTGTGTATGCGTTTTTTGTTCGAGACTAACTCTCCGTCATTCATTTATGTTTCGTCCAGTCCTTGGGTCGGTTGTTATCTATGCGCGATCTGGTAGCGCGATCCTAAGGTTGTACTTGGGTAGTTAGAGGGCTATAATCTGCTTGCTTGGGAACCTTCACCGTCCGATTGGTCATTGCTGTTCCTTGTTCCTAGTGTCGTCTCCACGCTTTAAATGATGACGCCGAAGGATGCAGCACGACTTATTGAGGGTGTTAGATATCAGCGTTCGCAGCTGCGGGGCATTAACTAGGTACCTAGGTAGGCACATCGAGGCACGTTCCTGATGCGTTAGCAAGCGGAGAGAACCCAGTTGTTGTGTATGATCGCAACCAGCTAGATAGTCTGAGTTCGGCGCATCTTCCATAGACACGTGAAGGTTGGTTCGTGGTGTTGAAGTTTGCAACAGCTTCGACGCGCCATCCTGGCGCAAGGGACCTCGGGAGTTGCTGAGTCATCCACATAGCGCAACTTGTCTAGCCTGTTCTCGTCCGGAGCGGCCTTCTCGCTACTCCTTTTTACCCGCATGCCCATCATCTACAAACATTATGCGTCGACGACAGCCAGCCCCTCGCGGGCCAGCAAACACAGATACCACGAAGCAGCGACTGCCCGGTGTCAAATCAACTACCAGCTCAATAGACTGGACTGATAGTCTTCGCTATCTACCTCCGTAGTCGCGCCGATATCTGCCGCATGCGCTCAAGATCTCGGGACCGCCCGCCCAGCGGATTCTCCCAGTACGAGACCATCACGCAATTCAAATCGTCAATAGTTCACGATTCACGCTGTAACCTCTTGACTGGATGGTCTCCTTCTCGTTGCGTCTGTTGGGCTGATGCAGTACGGCTCCAGATGCACCGCAGACTGTTCTCTCCGAAAAGTCCACCACTCTGAACAGCGTTTTGCATCATCTACTGCCCTTTACCCTTGATAGTGCTCTATTGCCCAGACTGATTCTTATCTCTCCCCATGTTTACGAGTCTTTCGCAATATACAGACTCTTGGAACCTGCCTGTTCTGTTGTCGCGAACAATGGCATTGATTCTACAAGGCCCGATTTTGCGGAGTGCATTCCGATGTGGAATCTATCCACAAAATACGACGCCGGATCCCGTGTCCATCGCTTCGCGCCCGGTAGTCACGCTCGAATCGGAAAGCGCTGGCCGGAAGAGCAGGGTTGTTTTCCATCCCGTTTCCAAAATTACCCCTGGCGCGACCGTCTTGGCGGGCCATGAGTCGGAAGATTCACATCTACCACTACCGGCATCGCCTCTTATACGAAGTGCATTACGGGAGCTGTGCCCGAACAGGCAGTAGTCAAGAAAAGCGCGATGCTTGGGATTAACGATTAGTCGTATCGTAACCTACGCGACCAAGATGGTGCAAGTCAAAAAGCGCACGTAGTCCAGCAGTAGAAATTGACCTTGATTTCCACACGCCGCACCCACGATCCACAGGCAAAATGCAGTTCTTCACCCGCATCACCGCGCTCGCTGCAGCTGCAGCCCCTTTCCTGGCCCAAGCTGCTCCCGTCGTGGCGCCTCCAGCAAACGAGATCATCCCTGGGAAATACATCGTTCAGCTGAAGCCTGATACCGACGTTGCATCCATCGCAGCCCACCACAACACTGTGCGCAGCATACATGCCCGCAATCTGGCTCGACGAGGTGACAATGGCCCCGTTGGTGCCCCAGTGGACCGCGAGTACGGATTTGGCGACTTCAAAGCCTACGCTGGATCGTTCGATGAGGCGACCGTTGAAGAGCTGAAGGCTCTCCCTGAGGTTCTCACAATTGAACCGGATTTCATCGTGAGGATCAACGCGGTGGTGACTCAAGCGAACGCACCGTGGGGTCTAGCCAGCATCTCTTCCCGCAAGGCAGGAGCCACTTCATACGTGTACGATGACAGTGCAGGCAAAGGCACCTTCTCCTACGTTATGGGTAAGTCAAGAAACTGATGACAACATTGACTTGGTATTGACATTATCTTCAAGACACTGGTGTTCGTATCAGTCATAGCGACTTCGAAGGACGAGCAACTTGGGGCTACAATGCCGTGAGAGGCACCGCCGACGCCGATAACGAAGGCCATGGAACGTAAGTCACACCCTCCAAAACATGCATTCTCACATCCTGACAAGTCCTAGGCATGTAGCTGGAACTGTGGGTGGCGCCAAGTACGGTGTTGCTAAGAAGACCAACATTATCGGCGTCAAGGTTTTGGACAGTGATACCGGAAGCGCATCAGATGTCTTCGCCGGATTTGACTGGACGGTCAACGACATTGTTTCCAAGGGCCGCCAAAACACCGCCGTCATCAACGTCTCGCTCGGCTCTTCCGCATCAACAACATGGGATGCCGCCATCACTGCAGCCTGGAAGAAAGGCGTTCTCGTCGTGACATCGGCAGGAAACGAGGATTCCCCTGCTATCAACAGCTCGCCAGCCCGCTCCCCTGAAGTTATCTGTGTTGGAAACATCGAAATCACCAACAAGAGGCACAGCGGCGGCGGAGGTTCCAACTACGGCGCTGCGGTCGACATCTTTGCTGCTGGAACAAACATTGTATCGGCATCCAACCTGGGCGACACAGAGACGAGGACGCTGACCGGTACTTCCATGGCGTCTCCTCACGTAGCGGGCTTGGTCTCGTATCTTCGTGGTCTTGAAGGCCCATCGACTGCTGCAGATGTCAAGGCGAGGGTGTATGCGCTAGCTACGCCCAACGTCGTGACGGATCCCATGGGCTCGGTGAACCTACTTGCTTTCAATGGCAACAGCAGGGTGACTACTGCTGGAAGCCCGAGCAACGGTACCGAAAGCACGAGCGAGGGTACTGGAATCCAGAGCAAGGGTGCTGTAAGCCCAGGCAACGGCACAGCAGTTCCTTGCAACGGCACTGTTGAAGCACGGAGCTCGTGGAAGCTGTGGTAGTTCATGATAGTCATTGGAACATTAATCGAGCGAATCAATTTATAAAGTATTGTATCCTGATATCATCGACCAGGCCACAGTTCGTTCATGCACTGTTCCTAACTCTGCGCTGACTAACACTCACGTGACTAAGCCCGTTTGCTCTTTCCTGAAGCGCACGCGTCGCACCCCCACCGCCGTCATCCTGAGACGCAAAATCTCTACCCTCACACCCTTGTTACTACTCACACTGTTTCTCCGCTCTCACCACATCCGCGAAGCCCGATGGACCGAGTGAGCAGGTCAGTGAGAGCGAGTCTCGACTTCAGCGTGAACGCGATGCTGCTCTTAGCAACGCCGAGGAACAGAAGCGAAAACTGACTGATCTATACACCAAAATCGGACAGCTGTGGGAGGAGAACCATACCCTCAAGGAAAATATCAAGTCCTCGTCGAACAAAGAGAAGAAGACGGAAGAGCTTTGCGAGACATGCAAGGCCAAAGATACCGAGATCGCTCAACTCCAACAACACCTCGACTCCGCAGGTGAGTGTTCCGACGAAAGCGATGACACTAGAAAACCGCATGCAGAAGTATGAAGTTCCATTGAGCATTAAGACTAACGAGTTACTCGCAACAGATGTACGACCCAAGACCGATCCCGACGTGGACGCCGCACAGGCCGGGTTACGCATCGCATGCTTCAAAGCAGAGGAAGAGTTGCGATCTAGAAATCTAGAGCACGCCGCGGAGATAGCGAAGATTCAAGAGGAACATGGGGTCATCGCTAGTCGTCTGCACGAGGAAGTACGTGCTGCTCGTACAGCGCACGAGCTCGCCCAAGACCAATTACGGCTACTGCGACAGAACAAACGGAAGATAACCTCGTCGTCCACCCAGAGAAAGCCCTCTCTCCTCTCTGCCGAGGAAATACCTTGGTTGTTCTGCGTCTCGGGCGCAGGCGGAATCAGCTATCATACGATCCACGAGTTGTCTCCCGACGCCCAAGAAGAAGTTAGAGAAAGGTTCCAATACTATTTCAGCGCCAGCAATGACGCTCAATATGGCACAGCCGGGGCCATCCACCACAACACCTACGCCACTATGGTCAGCGAGAGTAACCGGCTGGCGAACGTGGGGAAAGGATGCGTACAGACTATCGTAGTTGCAAGAGGCAATGTATCAAGGGCTCCACATCAGACTGGCGAGTATGAAGCTTGCGGCCTATGTCAGCGCAAAGGCTGTCCATGCGCTAAATTGATTATTCACAACGGGAACCCGGTCCTATATTGGTACGGTCAGGGCTCGGTTGCATCATCGGTCACGACATGGCAAGATGCAGCCTACTGGATAAGATGAACGTTTTGAAGTCGTCATGTCTCACCTGCGGGAGGGTTCAAATGTATACGCTTCGAGGTAGAATGCTCCAACCAAGATCATACAGTCAACTTCCATTTAGCCTATAGATAGAATGCACATATCAAAAGCATGTGGGAATCAGGCCCTGCGAGAGAAAGACTCGTCGCGTAGACAGTGTTGGGTCATGAAAGCCATATTTTCGACGACTATGAAGTAGATATGGTGTATGGACTGCCTGAGATTGAACTCCTTTCCATGCAAGATGCTGAACGAGACCACAGCATATCCAGTGCTTACATGGAACAAGCCACTGTGGCCCCTACGCTATGCCATCGACGGATCGTCATCGTCAGCTCTAGCAAGTCGACGCTGCATGAGTCGCTGCAGCAGCATCAACTCTGCGCGCTCGTCGTCAGAGGGCGGTGGTGGGAAACTTCTGCTGCCCAGAGTGACTCGAACGAACGACTGCACAACAGTATCCTGGCTGTCCAGAACCCCACGATGAATGAATCTCTCGCTTACTGCCTTTGAGATGAACTCCCAGAGAGCAGTCTGCGACTCCCAAGGCTGTGGAGTATCGGTTTCTAGGCCACCTGCATACGTCCCGCTGATCCTGATGTATTCGTCTAGCATAGGCCTGTTGATGAAGACCTGAGGTATGCTGCAACGAGAGTCCAACTCGGTAGTATCCTCGCAGAGTTGCACAATATGAGACAGTAGATTCGGCATCGCGGCGTTCCGGTAGCGAATAAACGAGGCCTTGTAGATCGCCTCGTCTTCTACAGAGTGTAGATTAATGCCATTTTGCCTCTCTTCAGGGCTGCGGTAGAACATTCGATGAGCAATTGCAGCTACGCTATCACTAGTACAGACCGGGAAGGATCGGTATTGGCGTCTGGATTGCAACAAGAGCTTGTAGTAAAGTTGAATCCACGCACGCTGATCCGCGTTCCATTGAGTGGCCGGGGTAGCTGAGGTATCGAGGTTGTCGGTCATGGTGATGACTTCGTGTACTGATCGAAGGTAACGCCATACTGGCCTACTTCTTTATACGCCAGGGTGTTTGTGAGGGACAGTATCAAGCGGCTAATATGATCAGGTCGGGCTGGGCTCGAACAATCGTGCGGAACCACGTGAAGATTGCTTGTCCTACCACTATGTTGCCATCATCTCACACTGTTCGCAGCATCCTTGTTAATTGCTCGGGATAACACTGTGAGACTCACCCTGGGAACTCAGTGCTAGGTCATGAAGGAAGGCTAGGTCTCATTGGAGCTAAAGTCTAGTTAACCTGATCCAAACACCTCCTCCATCCTGAACACTTGCAGAACCCGTCTAGTCAGTGCCCGACTCAGCATCCCCTGGGATATCAATAGCCGCTTTCGGAAACCTTTCGCTCTTTGGGACAGAGTCGACGCCTTTGTCTTTGAGTTTCTTTTTCATTGCCTTTGCACGCAAGGCCAGCTCCGTGATCGGCTTGTTCGCTACCGTCTTGGCCCTCCGCATCGCGTCTTTTACTTGGCTTTGGACGCTCTCTGCACTGCGCTCTGATCCTCTACCTCTGATCGCGCAATCTGCTTTGATATCGTCAGCAAAAGTCTGACATGTGACTATGCCTATGTTGCCTGATTCGAATTGATCTACACCATTATCCTTGCACCACCTGTTGATGGCGCGCCAGAGGGCGTGACGTTCCATTTCGGTCCAGAGGCTTTTGGAGAACGCTTCCACTGGTGCTACCACATCAGTAGACTGCATAGGCGGTGAGGCTAGATTTGGATGTAACTTTGCCGCTAGGTCCATGAGGAATTGCAAGCGCTCGCTATGACTCTCCACGTCTGTGTTGCTCTCATCACCTATGATATCTTTACGTATCTTCCGGTATGCGGCCAGATGATCCGACGTAACGGCTGTTCGCAAGGCTATTGGGTGACCGCCTGCTTTGATGAATGGGTCCAGTCGCCAATCTAGCCTCATGACCGTGTCTCTGGCCAATCTTCTCGTCTTGGCATTGAAGAGGCCATCGTCAATACCATGCCCGTCGTTAAAGTACATCTTGTATTGATGCACGGAGTGCCGTGGATGCCGCAAAACGACGGGCTCCGACGGAGGTTTCGTGGTAGCGTATAGAAGACCGTAATGCAGCTCGAACCATAAGTCCTCGTCGGACATTGGCATGGGGACGTCTCTTTGATCTGCCAGTTGCGCTTCTTGTCGGCGCTTTGCATACTCCATAGCAAGGTCTTTGCCAAGGGTACGGTCTTTCATGCATCCGAGGATGTACTCTTCCGTCATTGATGGACAAGGGCCCATTTGACGTTGGAGCTCAGCTAAGCATGCCTTTGTATCCTCGGTAGTTGGCTCCAGTGTGTGAATGAGGTACTGCAAGGCGATGGTTCGTTCTGACATCCCATCTTCCATCCATTCTGCGACAGAATTTTGGTCAATGCCATGACGAGTAACACCGAAACGACTCAAGCGCGAAAAGACGTCTGCCGCGCCGCCTGATGAGTCTTGATACATCAACACAGTACCACTCCACTCGGCTTTGATGTGTTCGTCGCTAACACCCTCCTTGATCATGTCGTAGATGTGTGATTCATTCCAGTGCGGGTAGTTGCCGGCTTCAACCTTGAGACGGGCGTAGAGTAGTTTTGCGCGTTGGTGTTGATCCTCTGAAGCCATGGTACTGTGAAGTAACGATAGTCTGTCAGTAAATCATTCGATGGCACCCGTCTTTATACTTGGATGACGCTCGACCTTCCTCACACACTTCCATCAGCAAGCGACACGTGATGCCTTTTACGCGTCTTGATATCGAAGCATGACCCTCTTCAGCATGTCATTTCGCGAGCCACGCCTACATGCTTGTTGTTTGGGTATTCGTCGCGGACGTCTCGTGATATTGACGGGTTGGATCAGCCATGCTCAGCTGTATCACAATACCGTGAGAGGCTATCTACGATCCACTTTGACGAAAAGGACTCATTCATGGCGAAGATGCCAGCGTATGCAAGGGGTTGTTGTTGCATGTCAAATATCTTGTAACGCCTAGAGGCAAAAGGATAGCCTGCATAGTCAAGTATTGAGGTCAGCTCGGGCTCCAACGAAGGCAATAGTAGGAGCGGTAGTAGCAGTAGTAGTACTGCCCAGAGGTGGCATTGTGTGTGCACCCTGTCGCACATATATCAACCGCTCCTTCATGGACTTAGAGAATATGAACGCATTGCGACGTGATGTAGAAGGATGTTCAACAGTAGGTTTCGGGTGCGGAGGAAGTTCCCTGGGTTCCACGCGTCGGCAGTGACGTCATGACGTACTAGCTGCAAACCTCACTTGGCGCCGGGCTTTGTCCTGTTCCTTCGTCACATCTCCATCTCCTCACATACACTTACCCATCTGACTATAATCGCACATACGCGCGAATCTCGTGGATGGACACAACCTCTGTAGACCAACGCCATCCACTCGTATAAGTCGGCGCGCGTCGTGAAGACACTCAGTAAGCACTACCAGCACATTTGGACATATGTCTTTCATCTTTTCATTGCTATAGGAAAGGGCGAGGGCCCAAATGGGTATCGAACATCATTGTCTCGCAGCTCCACTTACACCTTACGCTATCTCCAGCCTGATAGTATCAAATCACGCCTCCCAGCTCATCGGACGTTGCCATGAAGTCGCATCTACAGTCGTCGGTCCCTCAACACCTCTACAACATCTTGCCATCGAAGTCCGCAAACCAGGACTCCATCATTCTCACCAGTCAAACTCCACTGCTCATTTCCCTCATTTTCCAGGATCAAGATCTGTCACCTTGAACACATCCCGAGGCTTCAGCTCTGCCTCGGTCACCGTCTTCTTCGGATCGGCCTTTCTAGTCCTCAGCGCGTCAGCCCGGTCTTTGATGCGCTTGTAAGCGGCCTTCTTGTGGACCTGAGTGCGAACACCGTCCATCCCGCGAGGATCACCTGGATATGTGTTCTTATCCAGGGCCCTATGTGCGTTCACCGCGTCGGTAGCCTCGTAGAAGAGGGCACTGATATTTGCCGCCCAGTAGATAAGGCCCTTCTCGACTATGATCTTGTTGAAGAGCGCTATGATGACCTCGCGCTCTGCTTGCGACCAGGCATCGTTCTGCTTCCGATTCGGTCCATGACCCTTCTTGGTCTTCGGCTTGGCGGTCTTCTGGTTGATCTTCTGGGTGGCCTTCCGGGTGGCCTTCTTGGCGCGTTTCTTCGGTGATGCTCCACCCTCGTCCTCTTCTGCATCTTCTGCGATGTCTTCTTCTCCATCCTCATTCTCGTCTTCGCTCTCATTTTCCACCACCGTGTTGCGCCTGGTGCGTTTCGTACCTGTCTGCGCCTTTTTCGCTTTCTCGGCGACATGAACTTTGCGACCGGACTGAAGGACCGGTGGGGACGCATCTTTGTCGTCGGGGGCGGCGGTGGGCTTCTTGACCCTCGTACGTGTCCGTCGTGTAGTCTCCTCCGTGGCTGGTGCGTCTTTCTCCGCCGGCGAAGCACTCTCTGTATTCTCAAGGTCGTCTTCAGGCGGAGAGCTCCGGGTAGAGCCTTCATACATGTCGTCGTCAGCATACTCTGTACGAATGCGATCCTCGTCCGCATCTGAACTGGTAGGACTATGTCCCAACGACTTCGGGAACCTTGCGCAAACGATCCGGTACAGGAAGTTGAACATCTTGTTGTTCTGCCTCGGGTCTTCGATCGGCAAATCGAGGCCATACTCTTCGCGGATCTTTCGGTACCCGTCGAAGACTTCTTGCTCAATTATCCACATCTTCCCCCTCATGAACTCCCCAGTCTTCATCGCCTTCCGCACCAAGTCATCCGTTATCGACAGTGTCTTGTGTACCAGCTCCTGTCGTTGGAGTAGGTATTCATCTTGGGTTCTCGAGGTCGTGGTAGGGTTCTCGTCGAAAGTGGCCTCCGTGGTGCCTTGCTGGGCGTCATTGAAGAAGCGGCGAAACACGTAGTAGCCGCTCTGGCCTGTCGGCGGGAGTACTGTACAGATGGGCAGGAAGGCGGCGGCGAGTGCAAAGCCGGCTTGTAGCTGGATGAAAAGGCGCTCATCAACGCTCCAGGGAGTGCTCGATACTTCATCAGGAAAATCTTGGGTGTGGTTGGATGTGTCCTGGGAACGGCTTTCTTCTGGGGCGGCCGCATCTTCAATGTTCAATGGAGTGCTCGCTACCTCATCGGGATCTTGGGTGGGTGCGTGTGCGTCCAGTGGACGGCTTTCTTCTGCAGACCCGGCGTCTTCGATGCTCCGGGGAGTGCTCGCTGCCGCATCGGGTACATCTTGAGTGGGTGTGGATGTGGCCTGGGGGCGGCTTTCTTCTGTGGCGACCGCATCTTCAATGCTCATTGGAGTGCTCGCAGCTTCATCGAGAACACCTTGAGTGGGTGTGAACGTGTCCTGGGGGCGGCTTTGCTCTGGAGACGCCGCATCTGGTAGGTTGATGTCATTCATGATGGCTATGCGAAGAGCTTTGGCGGACGCTTCGTGTTGAAGTAAGGCGCTTAGAATGCGACAAATGGTTGCGGGTGTCTTTATCGAGTTGATTGTAGGTGGTTGCTAACTTGTAGCAAATAGTTATCGACTACTCACTGTTGTGATGGTCAGTGCGCGGTGGCTACCTTGACTCCTCGAGCACGCAATGGATTAGCGCCATCGATTCGTCGCTTTCACTACATTGTTCGGCGTGCGCTGCTAACAGTCGAGTTCAGGTTGGGTCGAGCTCATACGGTGCAGGCGACTCGACCTTGGAGGAGACAGCAAACATCAATCATACCCACTATCTACGGCCTTCCCGCATCGTCCTTGTACCAATCAATGATCTCTTCATCTCCAACAACCACGGAACCATCATTACCGTCCCGTTGTAAATTCCTAACAGTTTTCACAGTCCAGCTCTCAAGCACACCAAACCTCTCCCGCAGATCCTCCAACAACAACCGCGCTTGTCTCGTCGCCGGACACTCCGAGCACTCTCTATACGATTGCGCAAACAAATCGCCGTCATCGTCACTATCGTCATCATCGCTATCGCCCGGATGGCCGACACCTTCCCCTTCTCCGTCGCTATCAAAATTCGAAGCCCAAGGGTTACCCAACAAATCGGGGTTCAGGTTCCCCGATCTCGAGAAATTGGTATTCGAGTTCACACAGCCCTCATCCTCATCATCAGAAATCTCCTCCATGATCCCCCTGTCAACATGTCTCTGCGACCGCGTCATCCTAACACTACCCATGTCTTCAAGCCGGGTCTTGAATTTGTTCCGGCTCATGTAGCGGGGTGGTAATAGGATGCGGTTCCCGGCTGAGTCTTCCGCGGGGTACTCGTTACGCACATCGCTCATTTCAAGCCGGCCGATCCATTTCCCGTGGCGGTCGCGACCGTCTACTTCGCCGTTTGGGAGGCGGTCGTGGATGAAGATGTTTTCTTGCTCCACGCGGTACTCTTTCTGGTAGCGGGGGGTTGTGTCGAGTTTCTTGATTCGGGTTCCGGATGCGTCGGTCTTGTAAGGGGTGGGTTTCCGGTTTGGCTGGCCTGCGGCGTTGTTGTCGTTGTTGTTGTTGTTATCGTCGTCTTCGACGTTGCTGTCTTCAACCCTTTCGTATTGGAAATCTCGTTGAATGAGGGTCACAGACCTTGTAATTCCCCAGTTAGGCGAGTCGAAGGAGGTAGGCCAGTTGAAGCTTGTTTCTGTGCTTCCGTGGTGTGGTACGTGGTCTGCTGGTAGTAATGCCAGAGTGAGGGGGTTGGTGCTGAATCCAGATTTCTCGTCTGTCGCAGTTTTCTTGAGGCGATAGGCGTTCTTGTTGATGCTCCATGTGATGTCCATCATACGACCCTTCCTTTCAAGCTCTTTATCCTTCTGCCGCTGGAACTCCGGGCGATACTTTTCTTCCACCTCATTCACATCGACTACCTGTCTTCTCCTCCGAGGAAAGCGCTCTTCAGCATGTTTGTACCGTCTTTTGAAGCGTGGCAGTTGTTGTGGTGTCGTTCCGCGGGGTGGTTGACTGTACCGATGCGCGACATCAGGTTCAATGACCGCAGGCGCACGTTTACGATAGGCTAGTTTAAATCTCTTGTAAAGACGAATCATATGGTCCCGCCACGCCATATACGGCTTGTAGAAAGTGTTCTCCCTATCACCTTTCATCCTCCCCATGTCCAGTTGACCGGGCGTTCCCTCTTCAGGATCGGCTTCGTCGCGCTCGTTCGCGGGTTTTCCTAACAGATTGAGAGGTAAAGCGTCATCTTCAGCGTCATCGTCACCCGCTTTCGCTCTTCTACCGAACTTGGCTCTCGCTTGCATAGCCTCTTTCTCCGCATATGTTTCTGGGTAGTCCGCATTTTCGACGTAATATCTTCTGTTCCACACGTTTTGGTAGTACAGATAGTCTTCCCAACATGCTTGCGCGTAGCGATACTCGATGAACTTTCTCCATGTTTGATTTTCATTATGCTTTGTTGTACTTTTCTTCTTCTCGTCTGTCTTATGTTTTATTATCAACGCTTTATCCTCTTTGCCGATCGCGTCTCCGCGCTCATCGAACGCAATGGGTGCTGTTAATTCTTGCCATCTTCGCTCTGCTCCGTTGGTATGTTCCCTGATCTCCTCTTCCGTCTCCTTGTCTTCCGCGGCTAGTCGAGACTGCGTGAGCCAATTCAGTAAAGCTTCTCTGGTCTTTGCTAACCACGCTTGGAAGTGCGCTTCGGTCACAGGCTCGGGTGGCCAGTTGGCGGCCAAAGTCGGGTTGATGAGCACAGGATGGGCCCGCTTTTTTCCCTTGCGGCCCATGATATTCGAGTTGCTGTAATATGGTGCGATGTTGTTTCACGTAAAGCAAAAGACGTGCCGAGTCGAGAGCCTCGAGTACGCCCCGGCAATGCGCATCTTTACATGCACTACGCTGGTTCTTTGTTCTTTATTTCCGCGAAGATACGGATGCAGCTGCAACTCTACACAGTGCTTTGCAGGAACAAAGGCGGGTCGCACCAAATGCGTAGTAGCGACAAAGAACGAGATGTGATCACCAAAGTTGGAAGTATCCTCACGCAACACAGTCGCTGGGTTTACATTCATCACTACACATGTCTCAAGCTACCCCCAAAGCCCTTCAAATATCGTGACACAGCGGCTAGTACTACATTCTATAGCACTATAGGACCGCCTCGCCCAAAACCCTGTCTCAAACATCGTCATCATCGTCATCCTCGTCCTCGTCATCCACAGACTCATCACCCGTAGAGTCAGAGTCACTCATGACGTCCCTTTGTCGTGGCTGGCCCTTCTTAGGGGTGTGCTTCTTCATAATCAACTTATTCTTCTTGATGGCTGCATCGCGGGACTCAGCCAGTACGAGTTCGTCCTCCGGTAGCTGTTTCTTCGTGACAAGATCCTTCAAGTCACCCATGTATCCAAGGGGCGGAATGTTGGCGGTATTAAGCATGGCGGTGACTGCAGCGGCACCTTTCTCGCGAGCAGACTCGTCGTGCCAGTTTTCACCATTAAATCGTGCTGTATCCAACTTGTATGTCGAGTTAAAGTCGTTATTGAACATCTCGTGGTTGTAATCCTTGTAGTTTTCGTTCTTCTTGATGCGCTTATCGAGATCCTTGATTGCTTGATGGTTCCAAGTATTGTCGACTGAACCTGCGGGCTTGGACGCGCGATGTAGGGCGACTGCTTCTTCGTCTGACTTGGGCATGGGCGACCACTTCCAGCCCGCAGCTTTGTCGGCTGCAAAAGCTTCTAGTGGATCTGGTATTACTGGTGTCTCCGCGGGCTTAACCCATCGCGGCTTTCCCTTTGGCTCGGGCGCTTCGGGCACTTCGGTCGTTTCGGGCGCTTCCGTTGCTTTCCGTGGATCAGTCATCGTCTTCTTGGCGGGGCTCGTCTTCTTGGTGCTTTTCTCTCGGGGAAGTGGCGAAGAAGAACGGGTGCTTGACCTGCCCGAGGTGGCCTTACTAGTACTCCGCGTGTTTGATGCGGGGTTGCTGGTTGTAGGCTTGGTTGTCGTAGGCTTGGTTGTCGTAGGCTTGGTTGTCGTAGGCTTGGTGACTGTAGGCTTGGTTGTTGTGGGCTTGGTGGTTGGACGTTTGCTTCCTGGGAATTTGCTGGCTGTGCTGGGTTTAAGCTTGAGCTTGACTATCAGACGCTTAGCTTGGCGTTCGCGTTCAGCAATCTCCATGCTTTCAAGTTCTTCGTCGGTGTTAGGTGGTGTGGTAAGAGTAGAGCCATCGGAGACATTACCGTTGTCTTCTTCTTCAGCTTGATCTTCATCCTCTTCTTCCTGAACTTCGTCTTCATCTTGCTCTTCGTCCTCTTCTTCACCATCATCATTAGAAGTAGCAGCAGCGACAGCGGCAGTAGTATCAACAGCCGACTCCCACTCTCCTTTGATATACTGCTCGATCTCGTCGTCCGTGATGTCAGGCATCCAAGCATCCTCCTTCTTGCTCTTCTTGAGCTTAGGCTCGAGTGCTCTCATACGATCTCGCAGGCCACGGATATTCGTACCAGCGCGGTTGAGGTACG
>Ga0265798_10004244_pt1 | contig 19937 bp, 22 predicted proteins | sample P3T30metagenome_FD_192430 | JGI IMG/M metagenome (GOLD analysis project Ga0265798, IMG submission 192430) | Plant litter microbial communities from East Loma Ridge, Irvine, California - P3 T30 | ecosystem: Environmental > Terrestrial > Plant litter > Unclassified | place: USA: California... | reverse complement strand
ACCCCCGCCTGCGTTACGACCTGCGCCAACTGTCTGCCGCCGACACGGCTGTGCCGTCCCTCGAGCCGGTGCCCGACCCAGACCTAATCAAGCAGCAGCTACAGGCCTTGAGAGATGATGTCGCAAGCGGAACCATCACAGCCGACGAGTACACGATACGGGCAGACCAGCTGCACAGCTCACAGGCCATACAGCAGACGCTCAAGTCCCTCGCCAGCCTCGAGGCCAAAGTGCCGCACACGACCCGCGCCGACCTGGCCGACCGCCCCATCCCCGGCTTGGACCTGAGCGAGCATGCGCCGGGTTACATGTCGCCCACGCACGAAGAGGAGTATCTCTTGGCCATGGACCAGATGCTTGACCAGCCGGGCTTCGACCAGTCCCTCCAACAGGGCCGCCCTGTCCGCCTCGCCTCGGCCCAACCGCCGCTCAGCGAAAAGGATCTCACTGTGCGCAACCCCGACAGCGTCTACAACTGGCTGCGCAAGCACCAGCCGCAAGTCTTCCTCCAGGACAAGGACGCCGCACACCACGAGAACATCTCCGAAAAGTCCGCTGCACCTAAGACGAGCAAGGCCAATGCGAACAAGGCTAAGCGCGAGTCTGCCGTTGGAGGAGGCACGCCCGCCCCACGCGACCACGACGATGAAGACTCGGCAGCCCCAGAGACGGGCAAAGGACGGCGGAAGACAGGCGGTGGTGGTGGCGGCGGCGGCGGCGGCGACGACGACACAGCCTACCGACCCAAAGGCGGAAGTTCTCGGCCCACGAAGCGCAAGCGCGAAGAAGGCGACACACCCACGGCCAAGGGCAGCAGGAAGAAGAATCGCCCAAGCACGGTGCAGGCTAGCTGAGGAAGCACCCCCCATCATCTGCCACACGGCATCTACTACTCTATTATCACTTGCAACCAAAACTCAAACAAACTACAAGCAGGATATTCCCATGCTATCATGTTTCTTTCCTTTTCTTTTACAAACAAGCCATCTTCGGACGTACAATGGGCGTTTGGGAGTGCGCATGGGCGCAGGGCATCGGGTTAGATATACCCTTGGACTACTACGTTTTTTTTTGTATTTTATCTCAGGCATTGCGAGAGAAAGGGGAAGGCGGGCAGTTTGGCTATAATCAAAGCCCTGGACAGACACACAAACAAACGCATAAGTTACCACATGCCAAATTGTTCACTTTATGTTGACATCCAGTATGGATATGCTAGTTTGCACATGCAATTGCACATGTACGTGTCTGGAATTTACATATTCATACATCATACAGGAAAAAATCTGCACACTTGGTACAGCACAGCATGGTACAGGACAATCCAAAACTACCTCATCGGCTTTCCCCTCGCCCCTCCCGCCATGACCGTTTGCGGCGCCTGCTGTTGGCTCTCATTCATAAACGGCAAACTCATATCCAGCACCCTCTTCCCATCCACCAACATGCCGTTTCCTTGCCGCTGGTCCTCCAGATACTCCGTCTTCTTCCTCTTCTCCTCGAGATATATTTTCCTCTCCTTGGTCAGCACCCAATCCTTGGGGAACTCGGCCCTCTTCTTTGGGGTGTGGTGGCGGAAGTCAAACGGCACGTCTTCAAATGTGTCGGTGTCGTCTTTTGCTGCTTTGATCAGGTTTGCAATTGTGTCGCCCAGGAAGCGTTTGTTGCGGGCCTGGGTGTCGAATTTCTCGCACGACATTTTGACGATTTTGGTCGTGGGGTTGTAGCGCGGGCCGGTGAGTTTGATCATTTTGCTGACTTGGGCGGCGGTTAGGCCGTCGGATTGCATGAGGTCTTCGGGCGAGAATTCGACGACGACTTTGTTGGTCGCTGGGTGCGACTCGCCGAGATATGACGTGTAGCGGAAGCGGTAGGGTGTTGCTGATGTTGGCGGTTCAAAGGGACGGGCGAGATCTACGGGAATTCGTTAGTATATGATACACATTCTCATGTGTTGGCCTAGAAGGTCATCTCAACGTACGGCTCAAAAGCGGCAATTCCCACGCAATCAGCCTCGCATACTCCCTCAATTCCCTATGTTGCTCCAATTCACCATGACCATGACTCGTCAAGTCGTCGCCGTAGTAATCCTCGTCTGGCCCCATTTCCTCCTCGCCTTCGGCCCAGAAGCCGCTCTGTACCTTCCTTCTGTCGTCTTCCTCAATGTCAAAGTCCTCGTCTGCTTCGAGGCCAAAGTCTTGGGTCTGTGGGAGTCCGGCTCGTCCTTTGCGTTGGGCGTCGGCGACGACCGAGGGGTCGATTTCTGCGAGCGAGGCCCGCAGGTTGGTGAGCATGGCTTCACGACGCTCCTCTTCCGTCATCTTGTTGAAGGGAGTCTCGGGCGTGGTGTTGGAGTAGGATAATTCCGGTGCTAGCTCATCGAGTGTTTGAGTCGGTGCCTGGGCATCTGCTGCGGTTGCGGAGCCCTCTTTTGTCGGTTCGTTTGCGCATCGTCTGGATGTTGTCGAGAGTGGGCGCTGCTGCCATTGTGCGGGGATGTTGAGTCTAGGTGGTGATGTGCGAGCTCGTATCCGTGGTGGGCATTGCCGGGACTGCAACAGCAGTCTTCGTGTTACTGACGCCATTGATGTGCGCATTTGCCGGTGCATGCTGTCGTCGACTTTTCGCCATGCAGCAATGCTTGGCGCTGGGGAGGAAAGTGCGACCGCGCACCGGGCCAATCGAAGGGAAGACCGCCCGACCTCCGCTTTCACTACCATGGTCTGGTAAGCCATTTTCTTGGGAACACTGCTCGCTTGACCTTGCATTTGCACACATCTTAAATAACAATCTGGCCAGGGTCTTTTTGTATCTCACACAATTTACCATGGCGGAATCGTGGAAATGGACGTCTGACTCGAAGCTCTGTTTTGTCACTACGGGAGCTACAGCACCATTTACCGCCCTTATTGAATCAGTCCTAAGCCCCTCGTGTCTAGGGGCACTGCAAGAGGGTGGCTTCACACATCTCTTGGTTCAGTATGGGTCTGCCAGGGACATTTACGAAAAGTGCGTGGGCACTGCTCGACCGCGTTTGCAAAGTGACGAGAAGAAACGAGAGTTCATCATAGATGGTATCGACTTCAACCCGGAGGGGTTACAAGCACAGTTCGAGCTCGTTCAAAAGTCAGAAGGACTGGTAATCTCACATGCTGGTATGAACGCTATACATTTACATGGCAGACTATCAGCTAACACTGGCAGGATCTGGTTCTATCCTCGAGGCTCTCCGCTACCAGATACCACTCATAGTGGTGCCCAACACTGCACTACTCGACAACCACCAAGAAGAGCTTGCTGCAGCAATGGAACGAAATAACTATCTGGTCCGCGGTAACGTTACGTACGTGATTGTTCCTCCTAGTGAAACTATGCCTTTGTTGACAATGTCAGTGACCTCGCGCCGGCGATTAAGAAATCAGATGACTTCCGTATGAATATGTCACAGTTTCCGCCAATCACAAGTGGGAAGCATCGTGAGACCAAAAGCTTTGCGGCAATCATGGACGAAACAACAGGCTTCATGGACTGACGACACCAAGGACGACCCCACAAGTTCAGGGGCGATCATGCAACGACACTTGGGGGCAAAACCACAACATACAGCAACGCAGCCCGAGCTCCATGCAGTACCGGCATTCTAAGAAGGAAGGAGCGAACAGATTGTTGTTGGTATGGAAGCTTAGCGTGGCGTGTTCCTGCTTCGTCAGCTCTTCCTTGTCAGCCACCCTTTCCTTTTCCTTTGATCCATCGCTCCTCAACAACAGCCGCCAATTGAGGTATCCTCACCATGCAGTTTTGAGAATCTGGTTGTACACGGAGAATCTGAATGTAGACTGCCAAAGAGACTCGAAAATAGCAATGTTGTTCCTACGGAGAACACCAAACATTGTAAAATTGAAATCCATGGGGGTATCACACAAAGGAGGAACTCGTATTCAGTACACTATCCCACTGAAGTTATAAAACCAGAGTATAACACATCAGCTATTCTGCGTACGAAGCGCACGTGAGCGTACCAAGGGCAAGGTTCTAGCGATATGGGCCTACCTACCCACTGCCACCACCTTCACCATGGACCTTGTGGAGCCTTGGCTTCCTGTGGAGGAATTCTGTTGAACGGGGGGAATGAAATGTAGCGTATTGAAAACTGAGATGCGCAAGGCGCACCACGCGCTCTTCTCTTTGTACATAATAACACTTATATCGATGAATCCATGGTGGTTTACAATCACCTCCAGGCTGTTGTTTCCATCTTACAGTTTATTTGTCACTATTGCGACTGCCTACTGTAGTGTGAGGCTAGTCAAGACGCTCGCTACTTCCTGCTTTCTTGCTACCGTATTGCGACTCTTACCCCACACAATAATTCGACAATCAACCGTCCTCCCAACACCGCACGTCGCAGACCCGCCTTTTAATAAAACATTAGAACACAGGTAATTGTAACTGTCTACATCACACTCGTTTCAACATGCGACACTCCGTCATAGCAGTGTTGGCTGCCACATCCTCCCTTGTGCATGCCGCGCCTGCATGGTACGTATGTACCTCTAAGTGGCTGCTGTAAATACTGATGGGATATACAGTCCCGCCAATCTACAGAGCATCAGCTCGGTCAAGCAACAAACCGTTACCCCGGCCAAGCAGGGAAGGGCTGCCTCTGTCAAGCAAGGAAACATTACCCCCGTCCAGCAAGAGACCATTCCCTCGATTAAGCATGAGATCATTACCTTTGATGGGGGCGTCGATAAGGTCCGCGGCGTAAACATCGGTGGTTGGTTGGTCCTTGAACCGTGAGCGATACTACCGTCCTCTACTTGCATCACCTGATGATAGCAGGTTCATTACACCTTCAATCTTCGAGAAATACGGTTCAGATGATAAGCCTGTCGTAGATGAGTGGACGCTTTGCGAGAAGATAGGGCAGAGTAAATGTGGAGATGCTCTGAAGACGCATTGGGAAAACTTCGTCTCACTCGACGACTTTAAGAAGATCAAGGGTGCAGGTTTCAACGTTGTGCGAATTGCTGTTGGGTACTGGATGTGAGTCCCCCGTGATAACTCTGTGTGTCTTCGCTGATAGCGTGTTTTGATAGCTTTGTGAGCCCTTGGGGTCCTTACACCCAAGGAGCCGCTCCCTACCTTGACCGTGCAATCGAATGGGCGAGAATAACTGGTCTTAAGGTCGTCATCGATCTCCATGGCGCACCAAAGTCTCAGAACGGCTTCGACCACAGCGGCGAAAAGAAAGCTATACCAGGTTGGGGCGACCACGACAGTGTCAGCTACACGCTTGCTGCACTCGAGGTGCTTGAGGAGAAATACGCCACGTCTGAGATGCGAGATGTCGTTGTCGCTATTGAATTTTTGAACGAGCCTTATCTGAAGATGCTTGATCTGGCGACTGTCAAGCAATTCTACAGCGATGCATTCTACAACCTGAGAAAGATCAGCAATATGACTGCCATGATGCACGACGGCTTTTATAATCCACAGTGGCTTAACGGGTTCTTGACTCCACAAGACAACAATGCTCAAGGTGCCATTGTCGACCATCACGAGTACCAAATCTTCGATTCTGGTTTGCTCGGCATGTCGACTGACCAACATGTTGCTCTTGTCTGCAGCTCTGTACGTTATGCGCTTATTCGTACCGCATTGCAGTGTTTACTGATATGCAATTCTAGGTCAGCAACTACGACGGTTCCGATAAACCGACCAGTAAGCAGCAACGGATATCATACAAAAGACATATACTAACCTGTATCCCTAGTCGTCGGTGAATGGTCCGGTGCCTTGACAGATTGCGCTGCTCACCTCAATGGCTTCAAGGCCGGCTCCCGTATGGAAGGTACATTCGCAGGCTCCCCCTACATTGGCTCCTGCGCCGGAAAATCCGGACCGATTGCCTCATGGTCACAGGAATGGAAGGACGACATACGTCGTTACATTGAAGTACAACTCGATGCTTATAACGCAAAGACGCGCGGCTATTTCTTCTGGAACTTCAAGACTGAGGGACATGCGGGCGAGTGGGATCTCTTCGAGATGCTCGACAATCATGTCTTCCCGCAGCCGTTAGATGATAGGCGGTTCGGAAAGGCTTGCTCAAACTTTTAACGTTCTTTGGGTGAGAATGGCCAAGAGGACAAAGGTGGTGAGACGGGAGGCGAGTGTAATGTTACGAGTCTTTGATGGGTGGCGTGGTAGAAGATGTTACTTTATGTATAGATATGCCAACATTTTAATGGATGCAAGTATGTTCGATTCATGATACGAATGGATCTTGTGTTTCGTTTTACCCACATCCAAACCAAGGCTTACAAAACCGTCTTGCGTAACATGTGCTTAATATCGGTTTCTTAAGGTAAAACAAACAAGAGCGGAATATCTTCTCTACATTGTTAATGAATGTCATGTAAATGAGACGAACAAGAATCAACCATTTGGCCCTTGATGCTGAGGAAATATGCAGCATGCATAACTGGAAATGATGAAGGCTACTGGTTTTTTTTGTTCCATCTCAACGCGCATTATCTGGATTTGTACTGATAACACTAAAGTACAAAATAAACCCGTATCAAACACATATTTCAGCGTCCACAAACAAAAGGGGTTCCATCAGATCGTCGCCATGTGGCGCTCACTCGGCTGACTAGAATTGCACCGCCAGTCTCCTCGTAAGCCGTTCAGCCTAACGCTTGTCAGCTTCGGTCCTTTACGAAATGATGCGTCGACTACAACCACTACTGCTAGTCATAACTAGGCGTATGAGCCGTGACGCTACGGCGTCTGTTCCGCAAAGGACAACTGCGGGGTTCGAATGATACGGCTGAGTCGAGCTCATGTGGTACTGCGGGGGTTAGAGGTAGCTGGAGAAGTCTACGCCTATACGAAAACTACAAAGCAAGGGCTGTACAGCATTACTTTGTTTGTTAGGACTTGGCACCATGTATACGGCAAGAGTAAAGAGGGGGGGTTTTGGGTTTGACATCAGTCTGTGGGTTTGATGAGCATTGCAGCACTCTGTTTCCTACATACCGCGCCCCGACTATAGGCCTTGCAAGCGGCATGGCCGGGCTGTTTTTTTTCTCTTCTCTTTCCCCTTCTCTGTTTGAAACGCAAGAGTCAGCAAAACACCCTTTTCAGTCTGACATTAGCGCTCTCCCGAGGGTTTGATGAACAAGTCACATCTACAGTACTTAGATATTCGAACAACGTATGACAGCTCAGCCTTTTTCCATGGACTGAAACATACGTAAATCTCTTTTGGAAATAAAGTTTATAGACATCGAATCCATGTGGAGTTGAGCTGCCATGTAAGTAAACCTCTCGGATGCTTGACCACAAGTGTTGAGCAAGTTCCCGACGCTTTCACATTCTGGGTTAGCAATCCGATTGGAGATGCGATACCAACGGGCATCTGTACACGACATCCGCTGGTGCTGTCCGCAAACTATTGAACGGTTGTACGCGTCCGGTCGCGGTACGTATGCGTGCTCCACTTTGATGCTTGCTTCGCGGGACAAAATTTACTAGTTTAGACTAGCGGGAACGCAACGGCGGCTGTGGTAGCGACTTCGACCTCTGCTGTGCAACTGGTAATTTCGCACGTCATGTTTCACCTGGTTACATTGTTATCGGATGACACGCTTCGATTGCAAGGAGAAGGGTCGGTAATGCCCCGGATTCGACCTGGAGAACCCTCGTACGAAAGCAGATGCGGCAATTTTGTGCGAAGCGGGATGATGGTTGAAACAGGGTTACCATGGAGTTGGACAAAAAAAACACGACACGGCGAAGCGAACGGCATGGGATGAATGATCCATGGGTCGGTCGGGGGAGATGATAAACCGACAGTCCAGAACAGCGCGCATCTTTTCGCTCGCTTCTTATCCTTACGTCTGTGACATAATATGACATGGATTAGGCCTTTTTCTCGCGGTCCGAATACACGGTCACATGTCTTGCCAGCCTCCGTTCCGTCCTTGCTTCACTGCTCGCTTCATATACCGGGGGTCAGCAGCCGTGGAACGGGCCTTCCGGTGACCCGAAATGGCTCGTTGGGGAGAGCGAATTTGTGCCAATATGTACCATCTGACCTCCAAGCAAGCAACAACGTGCCCAAATACCGCAAAGCCATGTGCCCAGAGGATTAATCTTAAGCTGCTTTGAAATTCTGACATGTGGTAGTGGAGGTCTCTTCCTTGCAAACTTAGCGTCGTCTACCGGTGCCGCGATGTTTAGTGCTAGGAGCTGCAGCAACGGTTTCCAAGGTTCTTGCTGCCCAAGTGCCGGCACACCAGATTCGGGCAGCCAATGTACTAATGTGAACCACGACTCTGTGAATGCGACAATGAGTTGAAGTTGGAAGCTTCTCCGTCTTGCTCTCCCCCTATATAATGTTCCAGCTAACGCCGAGTGTTGAATGTTGCTATTATTGGTGCTGGCGGATGTCCATCGGCTTTACACTTACCCCCAACAGCTTGGTCACGAACGCATCCTCTAGCCGTTCTTGGGCGTGTGTGTGGCTATAGCTTGGCATCTTTGTCAGCTAGCGTCGAAGGCATGTACCGAGCCACGGCTCATGAGTTTTCTGAAATTTCGCGTGCGACTCAAGGCGCGTTGGTACGAGTGTTCGGTCTTTATGGTATTCCTCCGGATCTCAAAGGTCAACAGCTGGTCCTGGGTGACGCGCTGGGTAACTGAGCAACCATGGTGTCGCTTCATGACACACTTCAGAACGCATGGGCGATAGACTTTGTTCACATGACGTCGATCCAGTTGCGCGACCCACCCCGTTCATGCGCGGCCAGACTGCTGTGGCCTTGTGGAGGAGAGCTGCGTAATTAGTACGAAATTTGGATGCTGGGAACAGCAGAGTCGAGAGAAGAATGCGATGAAGCCCAAATGTCGCGAAGAGATTGTTGATGGGAAATTGCGAACAGAGTTTCGGACCAGCAAGGACGCCTCATGATGTAAGCCGCAATGACAACCCGAGAGGCCGCCTCATGGTGTGAACGGCCTTTTGCGCAAAATCATTGGGACGTGCGATCGATCGATTTTGGGGGTGGGTGTTCTGGACCTCGTCGTTAGTTGTTCTCTCCACCCTGTCTCCGACACATCCCAGCGATCGTTTTTTCGACACTCGTCACGGAGGAGTCGGCTGCGACGAAGCTTGTTATCCCTGAGCATGGCGCAGTCGTGCCATTGTCGCCGTGCCGTGGTAGAAAGTTTAGGGAGTGCATGATATTGATATTGCTAATGCGTCGTGTGCATGCATGTCTGCGGCCTCGGCAGCAGTAATTCGGGAGACGAAGCATTCTCGTCAAGTGTGCGTGTATGGGTTATGTCAGCGCAAAATGGCGAACCCCTGCCCCCCAGACGAGGTTGAGGTGGCCGGCATAAAGTCCGAAACAAAATAACACCCGTCGTCCAGTGGAACCAGAAGACTCAAACAGCCATCGGGCCAATGGGCGTCGAGCCGGCGGCCTTCCGGTCAGCCGCTGGGGTATTGACTGCGTGGTACTGCATGGCACTGCATGGATCAACCGTTTTTCTGGTTTCCTGGCGCCTTTAAGATTGCCCCGCCTTACTTTTGTTGCTCCTAGTGGGGCCGAGGGAGCCGTAGCGAAGGTTTCCCAGTTTCAATTCTATTTGTACCCTTTTCGCCCACCACAAACAACAACAAAAACAAAAAGAAAGTTAATGTGACCCCTATAACGACCAACATGCCCCCTTGAACACTCATCAACAACACACACACACAACCTGCCACCAAACTCTTCGAACTACTCTTAGCATCCAACCGGACTTTTTCAACATGACGACTACCATTGGCCTACCATACGACGACCTCCGGCCTCATGTTGTGAGGCCGAAGAGGTCTTTCCTGCAAAGGCTCAACGAAACCCACGAACAGCTCATCTCTCACATGCGATCTCTGAAGGTGGAGGAAACAACTTTGTCAACCAAGCACCATGGACCTTCCACGGAACGTATGCGTACATTGTCCACCGTATCGCTCACATCGACTTCGGGATCTGAACGCGACTACTTCCAAACCACCGACTCGGAGAGTGAAAGTCCTCTGTCCAGCGGCTTCCTGTCCCCGCCACTTTCACCGGCCGATGGCAGCTCCTTCCCCATCCACCAGTTTCTCTCGCCAAAAGACCGGAAAAGCAGCCATGAGTACATCAAAGGCATGCAAAGCTATGTGAACCGCAAGCAAGCCAACTACGAGTCAATGGTCCATCGAAGTCTCCCAATTTCTCCACCCCAGACTCCACCTCTAGACTCGGCGAGCTCACTGAAGAGCGCAAAGAGTGAAATGTCTGACGAGCGAATCGACGACTGGCTCGACCGGCCCATGGACGCAGAATTGCACCGATTCCAAAAACTCTCGGCTCCGCCATCTGAATATTCTGACTCGGAAGAGGATGAAAACAAGATCCACGTGATTGTGGAGCAACCAGATGAGGAAGACAACGCCGCACAAGAAGAACGAGTAGCTAATTCCGCTCGCTGGCGTGAGACGTGGTGCATGCAAAAAGCACCTGAAGCCGGAAGTAGTATAAGTCTACCTTACAAAGTTAACGATGCGGTGTCGGGCGAGACTTGGGCCAAGGAGGCTGCGGCCAAGGATGCGGACTCGGACTTCCTGTTGCTGCCGACCAACATTCTACAACACGTTGCGTCTCATCTACAGAAGGAAGATGTGCGTTCGCTCCGGCTCAGCTGCTCGATGCTCAATAGTCTGCTTGCAGCCTCACTGTCTTCAACTTGAATCACACTCGAACGGGGAAGTCATGGCAGCGACCTCTCGGTTCCAAGATGAGCTGTGAGGCATATACTAAGAAGGCAACGAGAAAGATCGAGTCAAAGACTACACCGCGATAGAAGCTGCAAGCGATACCGGCCGCGAGCTTCTGAAGGAAGATTTCATTGGGGAAAAAATTGCGACATGGAGAAAACGCGAGCCCGTGCATGGTCTCACTGAGCTAGTGCTCAGGTGACAGAGCCACAAGAGGATGAATAGCAACTGCAAGTCTTACTACATTATACAAAAAGGCACAGAGTAAAAGAGGAAAGACGGAGAGCAAGAGTTGAGAAGCTTGAAAGAGCTCTCGGGGAGAAAAGAGTGTTACCACACTCCATGTTTTCAATACCGAACTGCCGCTCGCTTTTTGAGCTGGCATACCACATAACGACCTACTTAGATACCATTTTCCTTTGTTGAATAATCTTAAATTCTATTACATTTCATCACATGAACATCACTCTCCTCACCACATGCTGTGCTTTCAAACACCAACAATCGATGCAATCACCATGTGGCAACAATGTGGTCGAAACTAGATAGTCATGGGCATGAAAACTCGATGGAACTAGGGCGCAATAATTGGAGAGAAAAACAATGACTATTATGACGACAAAGCCATGTTCTCTAGATGGGTGTGTGTGAGTGAGTGGGAGTCAGAATGCGTCCACCGACGTAATACGCCATCCACAATAAACGCCAAATTCATCACTGGCACATACAACGCATCAAGACGCGACGGAAGCCAAAAAACAAAGCAACACTACAGCAACAACAAGCTGACCACACACCCCCTTCGTAACTATTGGGGGGCTGAGTGCCAGGACACCCAAACTATTCATACTGCTAAGCTTTTTTCTCTTCCTGTGCTACCCCAGGAGCGAGCTGAAAATGCAAATATAAGAAAGAAATGCGGTCCCAACAAAAGCAATGAGCAGTACGGGATCTACCACTCTAAGCGCAAGTTCGCCAAGAAGAGCGTGAGCAAGTGGCCCTTCCATCTCTTAGCTCGATGGAAAATGCACATATTGCAAGGTATGGGAGTAAGTAGACCCTGGGGTAGTGGTGGTGGTGGGTAGCAACCCTTGTCGCAAACCCCCAAAAAGCAAATTATAAGGTTGTTGGAAAAAAACAAAGATACAAAAAGGGAAGACGGAAAGATCTTCGACCCGGCAAAGGAACATCCCGCGTAGGATCTACAGCAAATAAAGCAAGCGATAAGCGAGAAAGCGCCTCTTTTCTTTCCATTTCTCTGCCCTACTTATAGTGTCGGTTACATATGTTCATCTCTTTCTATTAATATCTACAAATACAAAGCACTCATGGTATCAAATCCTGCCGTGCTCCTCATTACACACATTGCTGGCCACCCCCACATTACAATTGGTGTACATTGTTTTTTTTTCCATTATGATGCCCTCCAACCAGACCAGCCGGCCAACCTAGCCTCACCTTACGCTTCTTCACACCAACTCCTTTGCTTGCGGCTGATCATGCATCCTCGCGTTTTCGAAGCCTTCTGTCGAATGCACGGATTCTGTAACATCGACCTTTGTCGTCACGGTGATATTTCCCCTAGTGCCAGGTGCATGCGCCTTTGTATTCAGCCTCGCAATACTCTCACTACTACTTCTGTCCAGGCCCGGTGAGCTCTGCTCAAACGAAGCGCTTCTGTCAGCGGTACCTTCCTTGTTCCGAGTCGCATCGATCGTCGTGAGGATGTATGTTTCGCCGCCCTCGCGGTAGTGCAAGGGCCCGCCGTCCGTGGCTCGGTCTGAGGAAAGAGGACCGTAACTTTTGCCCACTGAGCGTTGCTTTGAACCGGAAGCATATGGATTCGAGAAGTATTTTGGCTGTGTGTTCTTGCGTGAGCCGCTTCCGTAGGTGGAGACGAGGATGGATCGGAAAAGAGGCTTAAGGCAGGGCAGGTTGCCGGCGATGATGCCTACGTTGCACTCGGTGACGGTCCACATGGTAAGGTTGCGAGAATCCCATAGGAGATCGCCCGAGCGTCCATAGGTGGGTAGGTATGACAGTTTTACCAAGGCGGCGGCTGTCGCAAAGGTTCCGAGACCGAGAATGCAGATAAGGGAGGCTTTGTGACGACGGTTCATCTGTACTCCCCAGAGCATGGGAATCTACGAATGCATGTCAGTGGGGTTTGTGAAGAAACTGTTTTTCTTGGTGAGACTTGCGGGTATGCCGACTGAAAAGGCAATGTCAGTGCTGATGTTTAGGCAGATATTCAGATAGCCCAGCATTTTGATTTGCTTCACAGTCCAACATGAGCCAACGGCGGTCTGATCCCACATCATCCGGATGTTTGTGCACTGCAATAGAATAGTCAAAACACTACCAATTGTGTAGATCGTCATGAAGACTATGAAAGGTCAGCATAATACCACGCATATCGAAGCGATCGCCTACTCATGATGCCGATAATCACCCGCCGATATATCGCTTTGACTGCAATTCTCAGGAGAAAAAGGCCCACTGAGAGCTTGACAGAACAGATGGCAAGGAGATACACGGGTTGTGATATGAAATTCAGCTTCAAGCCATTCGAGAAATCGTTGGGTTTGATGTGCTCGATATGTCTCCCGGCTCCATACACGACTTGCATTATGACAATGCACTGACCAGTGATACACTGTTGTTCATCAGCACTGCGAGAAGAATGAATATTCATATCGTACCAGTAATACCGTCCATAACATGACATAGTCCTGAGGAGCGAATGTCAGTGAGTACCACTCAGACTATCCCAGGAACGCTCACATCCCAACCCATGTTCCTAATCATTTTGGCTCTGACATGGAATCGCGCAATAGTAGTAAGCACGGCCACGATGGTGACAGTTAGCGTTGATGCGAGGATGGTGGGGCCTTGATTCTCGTACGGACGCATCGGTGCGTCCATGCGGGAAGCCATTGAGTGTGTGCTGTTGGAAGTGACCAGGTAGAGTGTTGTACACCTGGGACTACGTTGACTTCATAAGATACCAGCTAAATGGTTGCATACATTACCCGCAAACTGCCGAAACTCAAGTAATACATCAGGGGCGCTACTTTACAGACGCCTTCGGCGGCGCCTAGGAACTGCTCTTCAAGTGACGAAAGATCCGCCACCAGATGGGACAGAGCATATAGTTCTCGGTAGCTAACCTTATCTGTAACCATCTAACCATGAAGAACATTGTTGCCGGTTTAAGCGAGGCTACCGTCATGCGTGAGTGGCAGGTCCGGACGAAGAGGATTCAGGACGTCGCTCATTAACCGCAAACGTGATACTGCACAAAGTCTTCAAATCAAAGGACTTGTCGAAGCATGAGAGCCGAACGCCGGTCGCACGTGGAGGGGGCGTTCTCAGGCCCACTAGCAATCTGATACAAGGCGGATTCTCTTGCACATATGTTGGAACAAAAGTGACGCGTAAATATTCAGAAAGAGGCCATCGTGACGCACGAAAAAGACAGTATGACCACACCTACTCTTCCTGCTTAGACCCTAAACCGGTGCTTTTGACCACAGAGATGGAACTGCTACAACTTCATAAGTTGATGCCGAGGTCGCCCGGTGACCAAGTTGTTAACCCGCTCGCCATGCATATCGGACTGCCAAGACAAGAGTAGACCCGAGAAGGCTGCTGCTATACGGCCTGCGCACCTGACGCCGCATGCCGTTAGAGCACATGTGACAGAAGGCCTGTAGTCTGCATGTCATACCGCTTAATGCAAGCCTTCCGTATACCATCACGGAAGGCTTCAGTTCGGCCAGTAGCCAGCAGGTGTTGGAGAAAGACAGATCTTGGCAATCCGCAGGCAGGGTATTGAGCGGAGTAAGGGCTCTGGCAATTAGGGAAGTCGTTTCACAGCTTGATCATGTATAGAAGTTGAACCGACATGTGTGCTGTATCCCAGTCCCTGAGGGCCCAAATGCCTGAGAAGATTGATTTGGGGTGGGATGGAAATAGCACCACCGTGCATCCTCAGGCTATTGTGATGCCGCCTAATATCAACCGAAAGGCCGGTAGCAACTCGCAGATTTTGCGGCATCGGGTGGTAAAAGTCGCGTGTGGGACGTGTACTGTAGCTAGTGAAGCCCAGAACGAGCCGGCCAGCGGCGTGTGGCTTGCAAATAAAAGTCGCAGAGCGAGTAGTCGAGGTTATCTGGTGATGGCGCAAGAGGCCATACCAGCAGCGGGGAAAGGAGGCGGGACGGGGAAACGGCTGATCGGGAACGGTCCTTGTTACTAAGCAGGTATTAGCGCCATCGTATGATGCGCCACTAATACTATCCTCGTCCTCTCGACACTCAACACGCACGATATCCGAAATGTGCTAAACCTGAAATGGCATTTGTAGTCATGGAAGGATTAATATGCTTTCGGGATCTCCTTCTGGACCGAGGCGTTTGGGAGGCTGTGAAAACCTCGCATCCTTCTTCAGTACGCCTCTTGCACGTGTCCGGGCCGCGGCACCTTTTCCTGCAGGCGGCTTGGAACGACCCGACATTAAGGCGTCCACGGCACGAAGACTCCTCTTCGCAAAATGTAGCTGATGGCTTGAGGATCGTGGCGTAAGGAATCAAGATGGCATGTTCTCCAGCCATGCCCATTACTTACAAACTCATGACTCGGAAAGCGTTCGCTCCCAGGATTCTAGTGACTCCAGGTCTCGGGTTCTGCCTATCTGGTCAGAAGAAGTTACGGCTGCGGGGCGGTGAGGGTCGGCGAGCCGGTATGCGCAGCCCATTGCTCATCAAACAACAGCTGCTTGAACTCCTACTTACGGGCGAAGTTCGCTTGAGGGTTAGTCCGCTACTCACGATAATGCAGACAAGGGACTGCAGAACACTCGGAGCTCTATGGACTCCCGTGCGCCAGACATTCCGTCCATGTTGGATCCACATATGGCTTTGCTTTACCCAGACCTGTCCAAGTGATTCGATATCGGGGATTAGGTAGCGAGTCTAGCTGCGGTCGTCAACACCATTCCAGCAGGGCGTACAGAATTTTCGGTAGATTGCAGCCACAATTTTTCGGCAGTGAGGCATGCGAGATCCATTTGCCATTGAAGAGGGATAATCTCATACGGATATATGTATGTAGCGCATCTCTACTTTTCTTTTTCGATACAATGTTCAGAATCGCTTCTTTCTCCAGCCCTTGCTACTAGCAACTACTTTTGTACTCCCCAAGACATAATGCGTTTCAGCTCCCCTCTAGCGCTGGCACTCCTTGCTGGGACACTGTCAAACGCACTACCAGCTCCCCAGGATTCGACCCTGGAACCTTCTGCACTACCGACGGAGGCCTCGAGCGACGCCTCAATTGCAAGTGAGCAGATTGACCAATTAGCCGCGTATGCGCAACAACAAGCCGATGCGGTACTGAAGGCCAACTCCAAGAAGCGTGGCACTTGCAATAAGAACAATGTCGCCGTGCGCCGAGAATGGAGCGCTCTTTCAAAGGCCGAACGCAAAGCCTACACCGATGCTGTGCTTTGTCTCCAGTCAAAGCCGGCTAAGACTCCTGCTTCCGTCATGCCCGGAGCAAAGTCACGGTTCGATGATTTCGTGGGCAACCATATCCTCTCGACCCTGAACATTCACTACACGGGCAACTTCCTGGCATGGCACCGCTACTTCACCTGGCAATACGAGCAGGCGCTGCGCAACGAGTGCGGCTACAAGGGTTACCAGCCATATTGGAACTGGGCCAAGACCGCCGTTACTGGCCTTGAGAACTCAGCTATGCTCGATGGCTCAGCTTACTCCATGTCTGGAAATGGAGAGGTTGTTGCAGGCCAAGGAGATGTTGTCATCATCAACACTGGACCACCAGAGATCCGAATTCCACATGGGACCGGTGGTGGTTGCGTCAAGAGCGGCCCATTCAAGAACATGAGTAAGTCGACCCATGGCAAACGTTTTCCAGAAAACTACTGACCTAGAACCAAAAGAGGTAAACCTCGGCCCAACTTCCCTGAATCTAGCCAACGGAACCACAATCGCCAATGGCGATGGCCTAGGCTACAACCCAAGGTGCCTGAAGCGCGACTTGACCGACTACACCATCCAAAAGTGGGCGACCGCGCCCCTTGTCGCCAGTCTGATCATTGACAACAAGGACATCTGGAACTTTCAGATGACCATGCAGGGTTGGCCAGGGACCCAGGATCTTGGTGTCCACGGCGGTGGTCATTACGCCATGGGCGGTGACCCAGGCCGCGATTTCTTCGTCTCCCCCGGTGACCCTCTCTTCTACCTTCACCACGGTATGATTGACCGTACCTGGTGGATCTGGCAGGCTTTGGACAGCAAGACACGTACCAGCGGTGCGGGAATTTCGGGTACTCAGACTTTCCTGAACAATCCTCCTTCCGCCAACACAACGCTCCAGACTATCGTCGATCTCGGATATGCTGGAAGCCCGCCTGTGAAGATAGCGGACTTGATGAGCACGATTGAGGGACCCATGTGCTACATGTACGCGTGAGTTTGAGATTCTAATAATGACGTGGTAATGTGCTTTAGTGTAAATAGGACTTAATAGACCGTATATATGCCAGTCTCCAAAACCTTGCTCAGAGTGAGCCCATGACAGCTAGCCAGTTTAGGTACCTTCATTTTTTCTGTTGAAGTCTATCCGCGAGTAGGTACTTGCATGTGACAAGACCTTGGTCCGCATTCGCATATGAATATCTCTCCTCCCAAGTCGGGTCTTTCTTATCCAAAATCAATTCTATCGTACAATTACCTACATTGCAAAGGAGAAACATATATACTTCACGGCTGCTTCTTATCTCTTCCTATCCTTGAACTAGAAATCATAAAATCCGCGTCAAGTTGGATGAGAGAGTTCTCAATTTGCTAGAATATACAGCCCCATCAAAAGTATAATCTAACTGTGCCTTTTCATTCCTTCTTCTACTCAAAGACTAAAAGAAATTGTTTTTGGATAAAATATCAACATGTACTTTTATGTTTCCAAGGTCCCAATAAACCTCAATGTATGTATTCTGTTATGAACATTGAAAACTAGCAGAGATACAAATTTCTCTAACTAAAATGCCTGAAAATCTACATACATTTTATTCCTAATGTTCCTGGAATATGATATGCTGCTTTGTATATGATATTAGATTAAACAATTGCTGTGACATATACTTATAATATTTGTTATAAGCTTCCCTCACGATTTCCCTACGTCCAAGGGTTCTTCGACTATATTCTCCCGAGTTCTTTTACGATATAGGGACTGGTATGCTTTCCTTATTTAGATTACGTAATCTTGATAAGGGAGAAACAACAGGACAGAGGTAAAAGAATAGAAAAGTAGAATTAACTACTTATAATGTATGTACAAGAGTTCCATAACAGCAACAACAACCTATCACATACCCTCTACAGCCTTCCTGCCACCACCCAATCTTCCACACCACTACCCCTACCACTATCAACCAACTCCCCACAATCCTCCCCCAAACTGTGATCATATCATGCTATCTCCCTAAGATAGTCGCCGCCCTGACTAGGTCATAGATATCTAACAGCTTAAGAGCTGTTGGCCGTGCATTGACGAAAGCCGTTGCCAGTGGCACCCGTGTGGGTAATAGCACCAACAAGAATGCACGAGGTGGTCTTTGGGTTGTAACCGATTACACAACGGTCTGTTCCTGGTGCACCTGTAAAGATTGTTAGCATGAATCTCGAACAAGTACATCTTAATAGGGTAACATGGCGCTTTTCTCAATGTCTAGGTAGCAAGAAAACACAAAGGGAACAACAAAAGCTTTACTTACCACCATTGTAGGCACCACCTTTTCCCATTGGGTAGTTGTATAGGGTGTAGCTCGTCGTCGCAACCGTCCACTTGAAACCCTCAAAGTTGGAATAGGCATGTGGGTATCCACCTGGACCTTTGCGGTTGTCGTATGCGCAAGCATTCGACCTGCAGCTGTTCAACTCGGCCTGGGTGTAGACGACCTTGCCGCATGTAGCGCCTGCAGCAGCTGCTGTAGCAAGCGCAGCAGTGGCGAGAATGGACTGTAGACATGTTAGATCGATTTCATTCTCTGCTTTACTCGAGGGTATAATGACCTTGACAAGCATGTTGAAGTGATTTGAATGATCGTTTGCTTGGTTGTGGTAGCTGATGGTTTATTGAGAAAGGACTGTTGAAGAAAAGAATGTAGTAGTTGTATTGATTTACTTTTTACTGCAGCTTGCCATTTATATACATCTGCAAGCAATCTGTTGTTAGGTGGCAGTGAGCTATAGTCTCAGCATCCATAAGCTCGGCGGTAAGACGTTGTCTTAGCAGTGCTATACAATAATCTTGACAGCATTAATCTGATACAACCCAAGATACTGAGTATTTATATCGCTCCCAATCAATGGGAAGTCCACAGTTCTATACGCGGATAAGAATATCTACCTTGTTTCTGGAGCAACTGCCAACCAACCGTCATGTCATTGGGCATCTAACAGCCTTGTAGCGTACCACAGTCTTTATCAGAAGAGACCAAACCCTCGACTGTAGACAAGAGAAATAAAGCACATATGAGCTTGTTTCTTTTTAGCTTACAACTCTAAACCTAATTTGACCTAACTTGTTGAATAAAAGAACCGAGCTCCTTCGTAAAGTGAAAGTGCGCGATGGAGCTTTGACAAATCAGGTAAGCGGTGGTCTTCACTTTGGTACGCCAAGGACTTGGCGTCAAAACATGTTCTAATTGTGTCAATCACCACGAGGGCGTCTTCCATGCGTTCCATGCGTTCCATGCGAGCCTGGACCAGAAGCATTGAGGCCGAATTGAATAGGCCAGTATGCGCATCTCTGAACTAGATGCAGATCACAACAGCGCCTGATAAAAGCAAACTCCAAGCTCCTGTGTTGAGAAGCCGTAGCGCAAATTGACTATCCGGATATATCCGCTTCAACAACAACTGCCTTTGCGTCTATTTTAGCACGAAATGTTCCCAGAATTAAGTATACGAGCTATATGTTTTCGCTAGAGAGACGTTCTTGGTACAATAGATCAGGCGCTCTAGTTGCGGTGGAATTAATGCCGGGCTCCCTTGTTCGCTGCCGTAAAACTCATTTTATCCGC
>Ga0265798_10004243_pt1 | contig 19939 bp, 15 predicted proteins | sample P3T30metagenome_FD_192430 | JGI IMG/M metagenome (GOLD analysis project Ga0265798, IMG submission 192430) | Plant litter microbial communities from East Loma Ridge, Irvine, California - P3 T30 | ecosystem: Environmental > Terrestrial > Plant litter > Unclassified | place: USA: California... | reverse complement strand
GCATCATCGGGCCGACCGCCACGGGATTCGCAGTGCAGTATCTCGGCGGCTACGCCAGCGCCTTCGTGATCGCCGCCGTGATTGCCGCGGCCGGCGTCGTCGCGATGGCGGTCTTCGTGAAGCGCCCGCACGACCCGCAGGCGGCCTCGCCTCTCAACGCGGTGAAAACCGCCTGATCCCGGAGCGAACCGATGAGCGCCCCCACCGACACGATCCCCGAAAAGCCCATCCTCCTCACCGGCGCCTCCGGTGCGCTTGGCCGGGTGCTGACGAAGGCGCTCGGCGCGCAGGGCTGGACGCTGCGCCTGACAGACCGGGTGCCGTTTCCCGATCCGCTGCCGGAGGGCGCGCGCTTCCAGGTCGCCGACCTGGAGGACGGCCCGGCGATCCTGCGCCTGGCGGAGGGCTGCGGCACGATCCTGCATTTCGGCGGGATCTCGGTGGAGCACCCGTTCGAGACGGTGATCGGCCCGAACATCCGCGGGCTCTACCACGCGTACGAGGCGGCCCGGCGGGAGCGCGCCCGCATGGTGTTCGCCTCCTCCAACCACACGATCGGGTTCCATGAGCGAACCGAGGTGCTGGACGACGACTGCGCGTTGGCGCCGGACGGCTATTACGGCCTGTCGAAAGCCTACGGCGAGATGATGGGCGGCCTGTACCGGGACAAGCACGGGGTCGAGAGCGTCTTCCTGCGCATCGGCTCCTGCTTCCCGGAGCCGACCGACGCGCGGATGCTGGCGACCTGGCTGTCCTACGCCGACCTGACCCGGCTGATCACCCGCGCCACCCTGGCTCCGACCCTCGGACCGAAAGGATCGGTGGTGATCTGGGGCGCCTCGAACAACAGCCGCATGACGTGGTGGCGCCGGGACGGGCGCGACACCATCGGCTGGGCGCCTCAGGACAGTGCCGATTCCTACGCCCCGGCTCTGGAGGGCAAGACCAGCGGCGACCCTGTGATCGAGCGCTACCAGGGCGGCGGCTTCACCGCCCTCGATTATTCCCGCACCGCGCCGCCGGCCCGGTGATGACAGACCTCGAGACGACCGGAGCCGGCATGGCGGACGACCAGGAAACGACCCGGCTGAAATGCGCCCTGGTGGTGCGAGGCGCCTTCGACGCTCATGTCGTCCCCGCCTTCGAGGCGGCGGGCGGCCGGGCGGCGATCGACTGGGCGCCGACAGCGGTGATCATGAAGGCGCTGGAGGCGGGCGAGACCGCCGACGCGGTGTTCGTGCTGTCCGACGCGATGGACCGGCTGATCGCCGCAGGACAGGTCGAGCCCGACACCCGGGTCGATGCCGTGCGCTCCCGCTACGGCATCGCCGTGAAGGCCGGGGCGGCGCATCCGGATATCGGCGGTGTCGACGCGCTGAAGCGGACACTGCTGGAGGCGCGCTCCGTCGCCTATTCGCGCACCGGTGCCAGCGGCATCTACTTCGCTGGCCTGCTGCCGCGGCTCGGACTCGCCGAGGCGGTGAACGCCCGGGCGACGATCATCCCGCAGGGTTTCACTGCGGAAAAGCTCGTTTCGGGCGAGGCCGACATCGCGGTCCAGCAGATCAGCGAACTGATGGTCGTGCCGGGCATCGAGGTGGTCGGGCCGTTCCCGGAGCCTGTTCAGGAGGTCACGACCTTCTCGGCCGCGCTCCTGCGCGGCGCCACCGACCGCGCCGGCGCCCTGCGCTTCCTGGCCGGGCTGACCACGCCGGAGGCTGCCGACGCCTACCGCGCCAGCGGCCTCGAGCCGGCATTCTGAGAAGGCTCGAAACGAGCCCAGCGTCATCGCGGGCGCAGTCAAGCAGACCAGGGACAAGCATCGCTCGAAGATCGCGCGCTGCACCGGGTCGCTTCGCCAACCCTCGCGATGACGGTGCAAATACAAAATAGAACAAAAACGAGGAAACCATGATCGCCAGCGAACAGGACCGGATCGTCCGGCAGGTTTTCTTCAGGCTAATGCCGCTACTCTTCATCGGCTACGTCATGGCCTATATAGACCGGATCAACGTCGGCTTCGCGGCCCTGCGGATGAACGCCGATCTCGGCATCGGGCCGGCGGTGTTCGGGTTGGGTGCCGGGATCTTCTTCATCGGCTATTTCATCTTCGAGGTGCCGAGCAACCTGATCCTCGAGAAGGTTGGCGCCCGGCGCTGGATCGCCCGGATCATGATCACCTGGGGCCTGCTCTCGGCCGCGATGATGTTCGTGCAGGGCTCGACCAGCTTCCTGGTCCTGCGCTTCCTGCTCGGCGCGGCCGAGGCCGGGTTCTACCCGGGGGTGATCCTCTACCTCACCTACTGGTTCCCGAAGGCGTATCGCGCCCGCATCTTCGGTGCCTTCGCGGTGGGAATCCCTGTCTCGCTCGCGATCGGCGCGCCGCTCTCCACCACGATCATGCAGCTCGACGGCACCCTGGGCCTCAAGGGCTGGCAGTGGTTGTTCCTGTTGGAGGGCATTCCCACCACCCTGTTCGGCTTCGTGTTCCTAGCCCTGATCCCGGACCGGCCCAAGGACGCGCACTGGCTCGCGCCGGCCGACCGCACCGCCCTGCAGACCCTGATCGATTCCGAGCAGAGCAGTGTCGCCGGCACCCACGGGACCAGCCTGCGCACGGCCCTCTCGGATCCTCGGCTGATTGCGCTGTCCTTCATCTACTTCGCCAACACCGGCGCCAATCTCGGCCTGGCGTTCTTCCTGCCGCAAATCCTCAAGAGCACCGGCCTGTCCGACATGCAGACCGGCCTGATGACCGCCGTTCCCTATATCTTCGGCGTCGTCGGCGGCCTCACCGTCGGCTGGATCTCGGACCGGTACGACGACCGCCGGGTGACGCTCGCCACAGCCCTCGGACTCACCGCGACTGGGCTGGCGCTCGCCGGCTTCGCCACCGGCTCGCTCTGGGCGGTGGCGTTCATGGCGCTCGCCGCCGCAGGGCTCTACGGGGCCAAGGCGCCGTTCTGGGCGCTCCCGTCGGTGTTCCTGAGCGGCAGCGCGGCGGCGGGCGGAATCGCGCTGATCAACTGCATCGGCAATCTGGGCGGCTTCGTCGCCCCGTCGATGGTCGGATGGATCCGCGAGACCACCGGCAGCTTCGAGGCCGGCCTGTACTTCCTGGCCGCGCTCGCCCTCTCCGCCGTGGTGGTGACGCTGCTGGTGGTCAACGCCCGCTTCGGCGACGCCCGCCGGTCGCCCGGTGTCGCGCCCATCCCGGCCGCGGCACCCCGGACCTGACGGCGGGCGCGACCGACGCACTGCGTCTCGGCTCGACCCAAGCCGAGCGCGATCGGAACGGCCTGTTCGACACGTTCCGGATGCTGGCCGCCGATCCCCGTATGGCCCGGGAGCGGCGTGCGTTGAAGCCGCCCATGCGGCTTCGTCCCCACGCGGCGCGCATGATCGCCGATATCGAGGACGGCGCAGCAATCCGGATCGTTCACGTGCTTCATAGCCGGCAGGATTGGGAGCGCGCCCTGATCTAAAGTCGGCCCTCGGGGTCCGCTCCAACGGACGTGCGGTCGATCACCGGCCGTTTGACGTTACCCGGGGCTGACGCCCGTGGGATGTTTCCAGAGGCGGCTCTATTGTCGCCTTCAGGAGGCGCCCGGGCCTCGCGACCGCAAAAAAGTCCTTATGCTCGTGCTGTCCGGACGCCCAATCGTGTCCGACCGGATCGCCCCCTTCATGCTGAAGACAGCCTTCGTTGCCGCCCGCGACCGTCAGAGGCTGTCGGAGATCGCGTCGATCCTGATCGGCTTCGGCGTCACGCGCGTCGTGGACCGCCTCGGCCTGCGCTACCTGCCGCTGCTGCCGCGCCGCCGGCCGCGGGTCGACGTCACCCGGCTGTCCGAGCCCGAACGCCTGCGCCGGGCGATCGAGGCGCTCGGCCCGACCTTCATCAAGTTCGGGCAGGTGCTGGCGAGCCGCCCGGACCTGCTGTCGCCGACCTGGACCGAGGAGCTGCAGAAGCTCCACAGCCAGGTCGTGCCGGTGTCGTGGGAGCAGATCGGCCCGCAGCTCGAGCAGGATATCGGCGCCCCGCCCAACGAGGTGTTCGCCGAGTTCGACACCAACCCGATCGCCTCCGCGTCGATCGCGCAGGTCTACCGGGCGCGCCTGCACACGGGCGAGGACGTGATCGTCAAGGTGCTGCGTCCGAACCTGCGCAAGATCATCGAGGCGGACCTGCGCCTGATGGCCCACGGCGCCCGGATCGTCGAGAACGAGTGGCCGGACATGGCCCGCTACCAGCCGCGGGAGCAGATGCGCCACCTCGCCGACGGCCTGAACGGCGAGCTCGACCTGCTCAACGAGGCGCGCAATTGCGAGCTGCTGGCGCAGATCTTCGAGGACCGCGACGACATCGTCTTCCCAAAGATCCACTGGGAGTATTTCTCCGAGCGGGTGCTGGTCCAGGACTTCATCCACGGCATCCCGCCCAACGACGATGCGGCGCTCCGCGCGGCAGGGCTCGACAAGAAGCTGCTCGCCCAGAAGGGCACCGACGCCTTCCTGCAGATGGCGCTGATCGAGGGCGTGTTCCACGCCGATCCGCACCCCGGCAACATGCTGGCGATGCCGGGCAACAAGATCGGGTTCATCGATTTCGGCATCATCGGCCGGCTGTCGCAGCGGCGGCGCTCGCAGTTGCTGGTGCTCATCGGCGCGATGCTCAAGCAGGACGCGGACGGCCTGATGGCCGTGCTCCTCGACTGGACCGGCACCAGCAATCCGGACCTCACGAAGCTTCAGGTCTCGGCCACGTCCTTCGTCGAGAGCCACTCCTCGATCCCGCTGAACCTCGGGCTGGTGCTCACCGACTTCATGAACATGGCCCGCGAGAACGACCTCGCCATGCCCACCGACCTGGCGATCCTGTTCAAGGGGCTGGTCACCGCCGACGGCGTGATGCGCCACCTCGATCCGGATTTCGACCTGTTCGCGGCGGCCGGACCGACCGTCAAGGCGAGCATGCAGACGCAGTTCTCGCTGGGCGCCCTCAAGCAGAAGGCCGAGGCCCTGGGTGTCGGCCTTTATGGCGCGGCCTCGGAGCTGCCGACCCTGATCCACCTGATGCTGGTGCGTCTGAAGCAGGGCCGCGTCACCGTCGAGATCGAGATCAAGGGCCTGGACAAGGTCACCCGTGGCATCGAGCGGGCCGCCGCCCGGGTCGCGGTCGCGTTGGTGGTGGCGGCCTTCGCCACCCAGTTGGCGCCCCGGCTGATCGACCTCGGCACGCCGGTCTTCGTCTCGATCGGCCTCGTCATCTTCATCCTCGGCATCGGCTGGCTGGTTCTGCTGATGCGGAACAAGTGATCGGTTTCGCCGCCTTAGTGGGCGGCGAAACTAGTTGTCGGACCACGCCGAATACACAGTTCGTTTGATTATCCGGAATCTCGTGCTAGCGTCGAAAACCCTTCGATTCGCGAGTTTGCGAGCGGGGTGCGCCACCAGAAGCGGTTCGATCCGCCGGCGCCTCCGGGCCTCGACATCGCGTCGCCGCACCTCGTCTTCGGTGGGTCCCCCATGGCGCGCGCGCCGCGGGGGTGGACGCTGAGATGGGGGGCGAGCGATGGATGCGGGCCTCATGCTGGCGCGCGCGGACGGGTCGGATCGACGCCTGGTCGCGCTCGAAGCGGAGAACATCCGCCTGAGGGCCCTGCTGATGCAGGCCACCGGCCAGGCGGATTCGGAACGGCAGCGCAGCCGGCGCCTCGGCCGCATCATCGAGGCCGCGAGCCGCGTCGAGGCCGGTCGCCTCGGCCGTGAGCCGCGCCACGCCTCCGGGGGCCAATCGCTGCACCACCACGCCCTGGAGGATGCCGCCGCGTGGTCGGCGCCGTCTTGGGCCGGTGAGCTGACCGCCCCCGGGATGCTCCAGGCCGCCGCGGATGTCCTCGAGGTGCTCGACCGCGACGGGCGCGTGATCACCGCGGGCGAGAACGGCCCGGCCTGCCTGTGTGTCCGGACCCCAGCGGACACGATCGGTCGTCCCTGGATCGATATCTGGACCCGCGAGGAAGACCGCGAGGCCGTGGCAGTGGCCCTGGACAAGGCGCGCCTCGGCGGCGCGAGCCGCTTCCAGGCCAAGCTGGAGGCCAGCCGTTCCGTGACGTGGTGGGACATCGCGGTCACGCCCGTGGGCGGCCAGCGCGGCCATCCCGAGCGGATCCTGGCCGCGTCCCGGGACATCACAGAGCTGAAGCTCACCGAGGCGCGCCAGACCCTGCTGATGCAGGAACTGTCCCATCGAATGAAGAACACCCTGGCCATGGTTCAGGCGGTGGCGGCGCAGACCCTGCGCAACGCCGGCTCGCTGGAGGCGGCCGGGGAAGCTCTGGCCGCGCGGCTGCTGGCGTTGGCCCAGGCCCACGACGTGTTGCTGCAAGGCTCCTTCGCGGCGGCCTCCCTGGTCGGCCTGGTCGAGGGGGCGGTGTCCCTGCACGGCGACGGCGTCGCCGGCCGGTTCCGGGTCGAGGGCGACGACCTCACCCTGGGCCCGCGCCACGGCATGGTGCTGGCGCTGATGTTGCACGAACTCGGCACCAACGCCGCCAAGTACGGCGCGCTCTCGGTGCCCACCGGGCAGGTGCTGATCGCCTGGGACATCGCAGGCTCGGGTGACGGCGCCACCCTGCGGTTCCGCTGGGAAGAGGTCGGCGGCCCGCTGGTCGAACCGCCGACCCGGACAGGGTTCGGGACGCGGCTGATCGCCCGCAGCCTGGCCCACAGCTTCGGGGGGACGGCGCGGTTGAGCTACCCGCCGACCGGCGCGGTGCTGACCTTCGAGGCGCCGCTGGCCGCCGTGACGGCCGGCTGACGGTCAGCGGTCCGCGGGGGTTGCTTCGCGCAGATCGCGCAGGGCCGCGATGGTCTCGTCGCGCAGGCTTCGGAGATGTGCGAGTTGCCCCGCGAGGTCGCCGCCGCCGAGCTTCGCGGCCTGTTCGAAGGTGCGGCAAGCCTGGGACAAGTCCGAGCAGCCGAGCATCCCCGACATCGAGACCAGGGTATGGGCTTCCCGGGCGTAGTCGGCCTCGCCCTGGTCCGCGCCGTCGAACGCCGTGGCGAGGCTGGTGGCGAAGCGATCGAGCAGGCGCGCGAGCTTCTCGGTGCCGATGACACCTTCGAGTTCGTCGAGCGCGGACCGATCGACGCGGGACTGTGACACCATCCGTCTCCGGCAGCGGATTTGCGGAACGCTTCGACAAAAGCGCGCTATTGCCGCGAGGTCCAGCGGCCGATTCCGATCACACCGGTATGTGCCACCGTTTCCACAGCGTGCCCACCCGGATATCGGCTGAGCGGGGGCGACGGTCGCCCCGGAGGACCCTGCGCCGTGACGGCCTATAGCCTGCGCGCCCGGCTGCTCGCCCTCTGGATCCTGCTGCTGGCCTCGGCGGCGGCCACCGCCTACCTGATGTTCGGCTTCTACAGCCAATCCACGGCCGTCCAGGTCGCGCAGGCGGAGGTCGCGGTCGGGCGGGCCTGCCGGGAGATCATCGACCGCTACGCCGCTCTCACCCGCCGCACCAAGGGTACCATCCCGCGAAGCGAGCTCGGCGGCACCGTCGGGGCGGCGCTCGAACTCTTCCCGGGCATCGAGGGCGGTGTCTGGAGTGCCGCGGACGGCCCGGTCGCCTACGCGTACCCGACCTACGAGGGCACCGGGCCGAAGACCGACCTCCCCGAGGCCGAGCGCGACAGCATCGCGGGGGTGAACGCCCAGGCCCTGCGGGTGGACCACGCCGTGGCGTTCCGCCGGCCGAGCCGCACGCAGGTTCTACTGGTTCAGGGCTGCCCGCTGCACGGACCCGAACCCGGGCTGACCGCCTGGACGATGGGCCGCGCTCACGTCAACGACGGGCCCGCCTACACACGCTTCCTGGCGGGCCTCGGCTTCCTGGCCGTGACCGTGCTGGGCTCGGCCGCCTTCCTCGGATGGTTCCTGTACGGGTTCTCGGGCCGGATCGCCCGGTTGGAGGCCGCCCTGGCCGCGCCCCCGCCGGACGGAGAGGACCTGCCGCGGTTGCAACGGACCGGCGAGCGCGAGCTCGACCGGCTGGTCGATGCCCTCAACGCCGCGGGCGGGCGCCTCCGCGAGGCGCGGGCGCGGGTCGTGGCCGCGGAACGCCTGGCGGCCGTCGGGCGCCTCGCGGCCAGCATCGCCCACGAGATCCGCAATCCGATCGCGGCGATGCGGCTCAAGGCCGAGAACGCCCTGGCCAGCGGCACCCCGGAGCGGGCCACCGTGGCCCTGGAGAGCGTGCTCGGCCAGATCGCCCGGGTCGATCACCTGCTGCGCGACCTCCTGAACCTCACCCAGGCCCGCACGCTCACCCGCAGCCCCACCGACATCGCGGCGCTGCTGTCCGATTGCGCGCGCCTGCACGAGGATCTGGCGAGCGCCGGGGCCGTGAGGATCGCGATCGAGGGGGACGCGTTGCGCGGAGCGGACCGGCCGCAGATCGACGGGGCCCAGATCGCCCGCGCCCTCGACAACCTGCTGCTCAACGCGCTCCAGCACACGCCCCCGGGGGGCCGGGTCCGCCTCACTGCCGAACGCGTGGCGGTCGAGGGCGCGGTGCGCCTGCACCTGCGGGTGAGCGACACCGGCCCCGGCATCGATCCCGCGATCCGCCCCGGGCTGTTCGAGCCGTTCGTGACCGGACGGCCGGACGGGACCGGCCTCGGTCTCGCAATCGTGCGTGAGATCGCTCTGGCGCATCGCGGCGCCGTCAGGCTGATCGATGGCGCGCCCGAGACCACCTTCGTGCTGGACCTGCCATGGCGACCATCCTGATCGTCGACGACGATTCCGCCCTGCGCGAGGGGCTGGCCGAGACCGTGGCCGATCTCGGCCACCGGCCCCTGCCGGCCGCCTCCGGGGCGGAGGCCCTGGCGCTTATGAAGACGGAGCCGGTTTCGGCTGTGCTGCTCGACCTGCGGATGCCGGGCGACCTCGACGGCATGGAGACCCTGGCGCGGATCTGCGCCCTGAAGGCCAGGCCGCCCGTGACGGTGCTCACCGCCTTCGCGAGCCCGGCCAATACGATCGAGGCGATGCGCCTCGGCGCCCACGACCACCTCACCAAGCCGGTCGGGCGCTCCGAGCTCGCCGCCGCCCTCGATGCGATGCTGTCGAGCGTCAGGCCGGATCCGGACGACGGCAATCCCGAGGGTGGCCTGATCGGCTCGAGTGTCGGCATGCGCCGGGTCCAGAAGACGATCGGTCTCGTCGCCGACACCGACTCCACGGTGCTGATCCAGGGCGAGACCGGGACCGGCAAGGAGGAGGTGGCACGCGCGCTCCACGCCTATTCCGCCCGCCGGGGACGGCCGTTCGTGCCGGTCAACTGTGCCGCGATCCCACCCGACCTGCTGGAGAGCGAGCTGTTCGGCCATGTCCGCGGCGCCTTCACGGGCGCGGTCGTCGACCGGGCCGGCGCCTTCCATCAGGCTGAAGGCGGCACGCTGTTTCTCGACGAGATCGGCGACATGCCCCCGCCGATGCAGGCCAAGATCCTGCGGGTGATCCAGGATCGCATGGTCACGCCGCTCGGCGGCCGGTCGGGGCGCGTCGATGTCCGCCTGATCGCCGCGACCCACCGCGACCTGCCGGTGCTGGTGGACCAGGGCCGGTTCCGGGCCGACCTCTATTACCGCCTCAACGTCGTGCCGATCCTGCTGCCGCCCCTGCGCGAGCGCCTGGCCGACATCGTGCCGCTGGCCGAGCATTTTCTCGGTCCCTCGGGCAAGCGGCTGAGCGCGGGCGCCGCGTCCCGGCTGCTGGCCTATGGCTGGCCGGGCAATGTCCGCGAATTGCGCAATACCGTCGAGCGTGCCGCGGTGCTGGTGCGCTGCGGGGTGATCGCGGCCGACGCGATCGATCTCCCGACGGCGCGTGCCGCACCGCTTTCCGGGGATGGGGGCGCCCCGGGGGGATGGCCGGCGGACTGGCTCGCGGGCGACCTGCCCGGCGCCGTCGCCCGCCTGGAGCGGACCATGATCGCCGTGGCGCTTCGCGAAGCGGACGGAAACCGGGCCCGGGCCGCTCGCCGCCTCGGAATCCAGCGCCAGCTCCTCTACGCCAAGATCGAGCGCTACGGGCTCGCCGCTCCGGGAACAGACCTGTCGGCAGAAGCGACGGTTGATGTCGCGAATCCCGACGCATCCGGCGAGGCCAAGGGTGGGTAAACCACTCACAGGCCTGAGAATCGTCCCCGAACGAGTCTTCTCGAACAATTACAGGGAACAGATGGATTAAGCAGGCGTCAAGCTCGTCACGTGCCGTCCCAGACAGGGTCCGGCCGCGGCGGTATTCGGGCGGGGGCCAGGATCAGGATGGACAGGACCGATACCGGAGCGGCGGCGCGCGGCGCGACCGTCCGGACTCCCTCCACCAAGGCCCTGCGCGGCCTCGACGCCCTCAACTTCTTCCTTGCCGACGTGCGCGACGGGCTCGGGCCCTATCTGGCGATCTATCTGATCGCGGTCCGGGGGCCGGACCAGGGCTGGAACGAGGCGACCACCGGGCTGGTGATGACCATCGCGGGCATCCTGGGCCTCGTGGCGCAGACGCCGGCCGGCGCGCTGATCGATGCCACCAATCACAAGCGGGCGATCGTGATCGGGGGTGCCATCGCGGTCACGGCGAGCTGCCTGATCCTGCCGTTCATCTCGAACTTCTACCTCGTGACCGCCACGCAATCGATCGCTCACGTGGCCGGCACCATCTTCCCGCCGGCGCTGGCCGCGATCACGCTCGGCGTCGTCGGCCCGAAGATGTTCGCCAAGCGGATCGGCCGCAACGAAGGCTTCAACCATGCCGGTAACGCCGCCTCCGCGGCCATCGCCGGCGGCTTGGCCTACTTCTTCGGTCCGATCGTGGTGTTCTGGCTGATGGGCGTGCTGGCCACTCTCTCGATCGGTGCCATGCTGCTGGTCCCGGCCGATGCCATCGACGACGACCTCGCCCGCGGCATGACCGAGGCGGAGGCCAAGGCGGACGAACAGCCCTCCGGCCTGAAGACACTGCTGCAGAACAAGCCGCTGATGCTGTTCGCCGTCCTCTGCGCGATCTTCCACCTGTCCAACGCCGCGATGCTGACCTCGGTCGGGCAGCTGCTGACCCATCTCTCCGGCAAGGACCACGCGACGTCGCTGATCGCCGTGTGCATCGTCGCCGCGCAATGCGTGATGGTGCCGGTGGCGGTGTTCGTCGGCGCCCGGGCCGACATCATCGGCCGCAAACCGATCTTCCTGGCGGCCTTCGGCGTGCTGGCTTTGCGCGGCGTGCTCTACACGCTCTCGGACAACCCGTTCTGGCTGGTCGGCGTCCAGCTCCTCGACGGGGTCGGGGCCGGCATCTACGGCGCCCTGTTCCCGATCGTCGTCGCCGACCTGACCCGGGGCGCCGGGCGGTTCAACGCAGCCCAGGGGGCGGTGGCCACGGCCCAGGGGGTCGGCGCCTCGGTGAGCGCGACGCTGGCCGGACTGATCATCGTGTCGGCCGGCTATTCCACCGCCTTCCTGGCGCTGGCCGCGATCGCCGGGCTCGGCTTCGTCCTCTACCTGACGCTGATGCCCGAGACACGGGGCGGGGAAGCCGCGAGCGGCACACCGGATAGCGGCTCCGGCCTTCCGCCGGCCGTACCGGCGGCCGTCTGAACCGCCGACGGGAACCTCCGATGTCCGCCCCCGACCACCAGGCCTCGCCTGCGCGCGAGCCGCTCGTCTTCCTGCATGTCGGCGACCTGCACCTGCAGGATCCCGACGCGCAGAATGCCCGCGACCTCGCCGCGATCCTCGATCAGATCGCGACGATCGCCCCCCAGGACCTGTTCGACTTCGTCTACCTGCCGGGCGATTTGGCCGAGAACGGCTATGCCGCGGAATACCGCATCCTGAAGGACGCGCTCGACCGGCATCCGCACCTGCCGCTGCGATTGATCCCGGGCGACCACGACCGCCAGCACGGGCGGATGGACGCGTTCCACGCCTTCGCGGCGAGCCTGGGGGCCCGGTTGCCGGAACCGATCACCTGGGAGCTGGAACAGCCGCCGTCCGGCTGTCCCGAGACCTGGCCGGTCCTGCCGATCCCGCATTACTGCGCCAGCGCCGATATCCAGGGCGTGCGCTGCCTGTTCGTCGACATGATCAGCCCCGGTTTCAGCCGGAAAGGCATCAGCCTCGATTTTCGGCTCGGCGGTTGCCAGACCCAGTGGCTGAGCGATCAGCTCACCGACGCGGCCGACAAGAAAATACCGTGTGCCGTGTTCATGCACGCCTATCCGGACGACCTGCGCGAGCCCGATGACCGTCTCGATATCGGAGGTCTGGTCTGGGCGACCCGGGTCCGCCTCGTGGAGATGGGCCACACCCACTACAATGAGCTCGCACCCGATGGCCGGACCCTCTACGCCGCCGCCCGCTCGGTCGGGCAGAACGAGGACGGCTCGGTCGGTTACGCGGTCGCGGCGATCGATGGGCCGGTGACGAGCTGGCGGTTCCGCGCCCTCGACCGGACCGCGCCGTTCGTGCTGATCACAAGCCCGGCCGACCGCCGCGTCGCCACGCTGCCGACGACGGATGTAACGTGCGGCATGGCGCTCGACGCCGACGGGCGGATCGCCGTCCGGGCCGTCGTGCTCTCGGACGCACCGCCGCGCTACGTCCATTGCCGGGTCGATACAGGCCCGTGGATCCTGATGCACCGGGCGGAGGGGGCGCGCTGCTATGCGGCGGCGCTGTCCTGGGACGGAGGCGGACGCAGCATCCAGGTCGAGGCGGTGCATGAATGCTGGCCCGGGCACGGCCCGGACTACGTCGACACCGACGTGATCGAGCCGGTAATCGCTTTTTCGGACCATGCGGCCGCGCCGCCGATGCCGGAAAATCCGGGTAGCGACGCGGGCCGGATCCAGAGCTGGGTCGGGAAGGGTATCCGCGGCGACCAGCTCGGACCCAACCGCTACGGCCGCAAGTGGTGATCGTGACCAAGTGGTGAGCCTCGCCACGCCTCCGGGGGGAGATCGTTAGACGTGTTCGCTGGATTAAGCCTGACACCGAATTTGGCGACCTGGGGCATCGCCGCGCTCGCCACCCTGGGCGTGATCGTGCGCCCGTTCTCGTGGCCGGAGGCGATCTGGGCGGTGCTCGGCGCCGCCCTTCTGGTCGTGCTCGGCCTCCTGCCCTGGCATGTCGCCCTCGACGGCGTCTTGAAGGGCACCGACGTCTACCTGTTCCTGGTCGGCATGATGCTGCTGGCCGAGATCGCCCGGAAGGAGGGGCTGTTCGATTGGCTCGCCGGCCTCGCCGTGCGGGCCGCCAAGGGCTCGCCGACCCGGCTGTTCCTGTTGATCTACCTCGTCGGCACCGTGGTGACGGTGTTCCTGTCCAACGATGCCTGCGCGGTGGTGCTGACGCCCGCGGTCTACGCCGCCGCCAAGGCCGCCGACGCGGAGCCCCTGCCCTACCTGTTCATCTGCGCCTTCATCGCCAACGCGGCGAGCTTTGTGCTGCCGATCTCGAACCCGGCCAACCTGGTGGTGTTCGCCACCGACATGCCGCCTCTCGGCCAGTGGCTCGCCACGTTCGCACTGCCCTCGGCGCTGGCGATCGTCGCCACCTACGCGGTGCTGCGGCTGACCCAGAACAGCCGGCTCAAGGGCCAGACCATCAAGACCGATGTCGAGGCCGTACAGCTCGGCCTCGGCGGCAAGGTCGCGGGCCTGGGCATTATCGCCACCGCGGGCGCGCTGATCGGCGCCTCGGCCGCCGGCATCGAACTCGGCCTGCCGACCTTCGTGGCCGGCCTCGCCACGACCCTGCTGGTGGTGGCGCTCAACCGCGGCGGCCTGGTCGAGGTGGTGAAGGACGTGTCCTGGGCGGTCCTGCCGTTGGTGGCGGGCCTGTTCGTGCTGGTGGAGGCGCTGGAGAAGACCGGTGTGCTGACCCTGCTGGCCGACACCCTGAAGAGCTACGCCCAGGGCGATCCCACCGCCACCGCCTGGGCGGGCGGCGCCCTCGTCGCCTTCGGCACCAACCTCGTGAACAATTTGCCGGCCGGGCTGCTCGCCGGGGCTGCGGTCCAGGCCGCCGAGGTTTCCCACAAGGTCGCGGGCGCGATCCTGATCGGCGTCGATCTCGGGCCGAACCTGTCGGTCACCGGCTCGCTCGCTACGATCCTCTGGCTCACCGCGATCCGCCGCGAAGGCGAGGACGTGTCGGCTTGGCAGTTCCTGAAGCTCGGCCTGCTGGTGATGCCGCCCGCCCTCGTGCTGGCCCTCGCCGCCCTGCTGCTCGTCTGAGAGCCCGGTCTCCGGTTCCCAGGACGACGCCGCACCAAACCGCCTCGCCCTCCCACGACCGGAGACCCCGATCTTGAACGCCGCCCTGCTCTATCCCTTCATCCTGGTCGCCGGCGCCTTGCAGGCGCTCGGCAATTCCATGAACGCGCGCCTGCGCGACGCGCTCGTTAACCCGTGGCTCGCGGCGACCTACTCGTTCATGCCGATCGTGATCGTGTTCACGATCCTGTTCTTCACCATGCCGACGCCGCTGCCGACGCTGCAGACCCTCGGCACGATGCCCTGGTACGCGCCGCTCGGCGGGGTGGCCGGCGCGGTGGCGGTGTTCGGCGGGCTCGCCTTCGTCGACAAGGTCGGGGCCGGCCCGTTCAACGGCCTGACCATCACGGCCAACATCCTGACCTCCCTGGCGCTCGACAGCCTCGGCCTGTTCGGTCTGAAGGCCGGGGGCTTCAAGGCGATGCCGTGGCTCGGCGGGCTGCTGATGGTGGTCGGCATCGTGTTCATCGCCCGCGCCACCGGACCGAAATCGGAAGACGAGAAGGCCGAATCAGGCGAAGGCGGCCTGATGGCCAAGCTGCTCTACCCGTTCATCCTGGTCGCGGGTTCGCTCCAGGCGGTCGGCGTGGTGCTCAACGCGCAGCTGCGCGGCGCTTTGGTGAATCCTTGGCTCGCCGCCACCGTGTCATTCATCCCGGTCGCGTTGGTCTTCCTGTTCGTGTTCCTGCTCCGCCCGACCCCGCTGCCGACCCGGGCGGACGTAGCCCGGGTGCCGTGGTGGGGCGCGCTGGGCGGCATCGCCGGGGCGGTGGCGGTGTTCGCCGGCCTGCTGTTCGTCGACAAGGTGGGAGCCGGCGCCTTCAACGGTCTGCTGATCACCGCCAACCTGTTCACCTCCATCGCCATCGACCATTTCGGTTGGCTCGGCATGAAGCGCGTCCGCGCCGGGATCGGTCGGCTGATCGGCGGCTTGCTGATGGCAGCCGGCATCGTGCTGATCTCGGTGTTTTGATCGCGCACGGAGCAACGGCCGCGGATTGACCCGAGCGCCGGAAAGCTCGACTTCCGCAGGGGCCCGGGCCGCCGCTACGGCCTCCCGGGCCGCGACGCCGAACGCGGAACCGATGACCGTTCAACGTCTTGCGAGGTCGCCCAGCGGAAGCCCGGCCCCACCCGCGTGGGTCGGGACCGGCACCGGTCCAGGATCGGGCCTCGCAATGACCCTACCCCTTTCGAACCGCCGGTGGCACGCGCCTCAAGAACCTACCCCCTAAGGTCATCTCGCAAAGCCAAGGCAGCGCGCCGCCAGACTGTCGAACCTGAGGTTCGAGAGGCGCACCATGCCCCCGCGTCATTGGCCTTTCCTCGACGGGTGGCGCGGCTGCGCGATCCTGCTCGTGCTCGTCGGCCACTTCGGCACGACCCGCGGCATCAATCTCGGCCGTTTCGGGGTGGAGTTCTTCTTCGTGCTCAGCGGCCGCCTGATGGCCGAGATCCTGTTCGAACGCGGCACGCCGTTGAAGACGTTCTTCCTCCGCCGGGCCGCCCGGATCTATCCGGCGCTGATCTGCTTCGTGCTGGCAATGACCGGGCTCGTCCTCGCCACGGGCCACGACCAGCAGTTCTACGGCTGCGTCGCAGCCCTGACGCTGACCTACAACTATTACCACTTGTGGTTTCCGGAGGTGCCGAATGTCGACCACATCTGGTCGCTCTGCATCGAGGAGCACGGCTACATCCTGCTCGGGATGATCGCGCTCCTCAGCCGCCGGCACGCGTTTCCCGTGGCCCCGGTTCTCGCCGCCCTGGCAGCCCTCGCCAGCCTCAACGGCGCGGTCTCGACTGCGCTGGGCGGCGATTACACGGCGGTCTACTGGCGCAGCGATGTTCGGGTGGCGTCGATACTGTTCGGGGCTGCCGCCTACCTGACGGTCGGCCGGAGCGCGCCGCGGACGTCGTGGCGGCCGGCATTCCTGGCGCTGGCCGGCCTCGCCCTGAACGTCGCGGCCGTGCCCGATCCGATCAAGTACAGTCTGGGCTCCGCGCTCCTGGCCTTGGCGGTGGCCTCGTTGCCGAGCGCACCGGCCCTCCTGCACCGGGGCCTGAGTGCGAAACCGCTGCTGCTGTTCGGCGCGTGGTCGTACGCGATCTACCTGTGGCAGCAGCCCTTCTACGTGCTCCAGGATCGGCTCGGCGGGACGGCCAGCAAGGCCCTGGTCCTGCCCGCGATCGCCATGGGGCTCGTGAGTCTGTTCCTGATCGAGCAGCCGGCGCGGCGCTATCTCAACCGCCTGCTCGACCGAAGGTCGGCAGTTCCGCGCGCTGGCGACGTGAACCGCTTGGCGACGCCTTGAAGCGATCGAGCCCAACCGGGCAGCGCGCGGCGTCAATTCAGAGGGCGATAGCCATCTGCGGCGCGGTCCCCAGGTCGACCCCCAAGGCGCCCCCCACGGGCTCCGGCGGTGCTTTGCGCGAGACGTAATAAAGATCGACGGCCCGCCAGAACGCTGTCTGCTCCTCGACCGACCGCCGGGCCAGCGCCGATTCGAGGATCGCCATCGCGGCCCGCGCGGGCTCGCTCCGCTCGAGTTCGTCGAGCAGTCCGGCGAGATGCAGCATTGGGGTCTACCTCCGAACGAACAGCGCCGCAGTGGAACGCCCAAGCTTACGAAATGGATCCATCGGCCAGCGTCGTCGCTGCATGAAACTTGCCTCCCGGCGAGCGGGGTCTACGATCCCGGACGCGAGCCCGACTCGCGATTCTTCTTCAGACGTCAAGGATCCCCGATGATCTCCTGCCGAAGCGGCGCGGCCTGTTCCCTGCGCGGAGCGACCCTGGCTCTGTTGTTGGCCGGCACGATCGGGGCCACCCCGTCCGGCGCCCGCGAGATGACCGACTCCAGCACCGCTGCGGCCGTCAAGAAGCCGAACGTGGTCATCCTGGCCACCGGTGGCACGATCGCGGGCGCCGGGGCGGACGCGGCCAACAGCGCCACGTACACGGCCGCCAAGGTGCCGGTGGACAAGCTGATTGCCGCGGTGCCGCAGGTGAACACCATCGCCAACGTGCGCGGCGAGCAGGTCTTCCAGATTGCGTCGGAAAGCTTCACTGACGCGCAGCTCGTCCAGCTCGCCAAGCGGGTCTCCACCCTGCTGAAGCAGGACGACGTCGATGGCGTGGTCGTGACCCACGGCACCGACACTCTCGAGGAGACGTCGTTCTTCCTCGACCTCGTAGTGAAGAGCGACAAGCCGATCGTCGTCGTCGGCTCGATGCGGCCGGGCACGGCGATCTCGGCCGACGGCGCCCTCAACCTCCTCGATGCGGTCACGGTCGCGGCCAGCAAGGAGGCGATCGGCCAGGGCGTCACCGTCACGATGAACGACACGATCCAGTCCGGCCGCGACGTGAATAAGCGGACCAACGTCGTCCCCAGCGCCTTCTACAGCCAGTGGGGGCCGCTCGGCATGGTCATCGAGGGCAAGACCTACTTCTTCCGCTCCCTGTCGAAGCGCCACAACAAGAGTTCGGAATTCGACATCGACCAGATCGACAGTCTGCCGCTGGTGGGTATCGTGTACGGCTCGGGCAACATGATCCCGGGCGTCTACGACGCGGAGGTTCAGGCCGGTGCGAAGGCGATCGTCAACGCCGGGACCGGCAACGGCTCGGTGGCGGGCTACCTCGTGGACAAGCTGAAGGACATCCGCTCCAAGGGCACGATCGTGATCCGTTCCTCGCGGGTGCCGGACGGCCTGGTCCTGCGCAACGCCGAGCAGCCCGACGACACATACGACTGGGTGGTCGCCCACGACCTCAACCCGGCCAAGGCCAAGATCCTGGCCGCCGTGGCACTGACCAAGACGCAGGACACCAAGGAGCTGCAGCGCATCTTCTGGGAGTATTGAACACCCGTCATTCCCAAGCTTCCCACCCGCGACCTCATCGGGAGGTCGCGGCGCATAGCGTCGCCCTCGAAGAAGCCCTCCAGTCAGACGCGCTCCCTGGAGACATCCTTCGAGGCTCGCTGCGCTCGCGCCTCTGGATGAGGGTGTGATTGGGACGGCCATCGTCGGCAGCCGCGCTCGGCCGCCCTGCGCCACAACCGGGTTACATCGTCCCGGGCACCGCCTAGATAGCCCGGTGCGACGCGGTCGCGGCCGAGATCAGTGCCGGCCCTGCGATCCGCCGGCATCCTGACGGAGGAACGAGCATGACCGAGCTTCATCCCGAGGTCGCGGCGGTCACCGAGCGCGTCGTGGCGCGCTCCCGCGAGTCCCGGCGGACCTATCTCGACCTGATCGCCCGGGAGCGCGATTCGGGCGTGCACCGGCCGACGCTCGCCTGCGGCAACCTCGCCCACGGCTTCGCCGCCTCCGGCGAGGACAAGCCGGCGCTTCGCGACGGCCGGACGGTGATGAACATCGGCATCGTTACCGCCTACAACGACATGCTGTCGGCGCATCAGCCCTACGGGCGCTATCCCGATCAAATCAAGGTGTTCGCCCGGGAGCGCGGCGCCACCGCGCAGGTCGCCGGCGGCACACCGGCGATGTGCGACGGGGTCACCCAGGGGCAGCGAGGGATGGAGCTGTCGCTGTTCTCGCGCGACACGATCGCGCTCTCCACCGCGGTGGGGCTGAGCCACGGCATGTTCGACGGCGCCGCGCTGCTGGGCATCTGCGACAAGATCGTGCCCGGCCTGCTGATCGGGGCGCTGCGTTTCGGCCACCTGCCGACGATCCTGATCCCGGCGGGGCCGATGCCCTCCGGGCTCGCCAACAAGGAGAAGCAGCGGATCCGCCAGCTCTACGCCGAGGGCAAGGTCGGCCGGGCGGAGCTGCTCGAATCCGAATCCGCCTCCTATCACGGCGCCGGCACCTGCACGTTCTACGGCACCGCCAACTCGAACCAGATGATGATGGACATGATGGGCCTGCACATGCCGGGCGCCTCGTTCATCAATCCGGGCACGAAGCTGCGCCAGGCGGTGACCCGGGCGGCGATCCATCGGCTCACCGAGATCGGCGCCGCCGGCAACGATTACCGGCCGCTCGGCCTGTGCGTGGACGAGAAGGCGATCGTGAACGCCGCGGTCGGCCTGCTCGCCACCGGCGGCTCGACCAACCACGCGATCCACCTGCCGGCCATCGCGCGCGCCGCCGGCATCGTGATCGACTGGGAGGATATCGACCGGCTGTCCAACGCCGTGCCGCTGATCGCCCGGGTCTACCCGAACGGCGCGGGCGACGTGAACCACTTCCACGCCGCCGGCGGCATGAGCTTCGTCATGGCGGCCCTGCTCGATGCCGGGCTGCTGCACGACGACATCCTGACGGTGGCCGGCCAGTCCCTGCGCGACCACGCCCGCGACCCGAAGCTCGACGGCGACGAACTCGCCTTCCAGGATGCCGTGCCGGAGAGCCTGGACGACACCATGATCCGCCGGCCGGGCAACCCGTTCCAGGCGGATGGCGGCATGCGGCTGGTGACCGGCAACCTCGGCCGGGCGACGTTCAAGACCAGCGCCGTTGAAGAGAGCCGCCGGACTATCGAGGCCCCGGCCCGGGTGTTCTCGGACCAGGACGACGTGCTCAAGGCGTTCAAGACCGGCGAATTGGAGCGC
>Ga0265798_10004242_pt1 | contig 19939 bp, 20 predicted proteins | sample P3T30metagenome_FD_192430 | JGI IMG/M metagenome (GOLD analysis project Ga0265798, IMG submission 192430) | Plant litter microbial communities from East Loma Ridge, Irvine, California - P3 T30 | ecosystem: Environmental > Terrestrial > Plant litter > Unclassified | place: USA: California... | reverse complement strand
CCAGCCACCGTTCGGCGCTTTCAGGGCCGCAGCACACCCTCCCCTCGACGCGTCCTTGCCGCAATCGCTCGAAGACGTCGTTTACCGCGGTTAGTGGCTCTTCGGTCACTGTCGTCCTCACCTTCCCCTCAGCTGCAAAGGCAAGAGCTTCGGCCAGATCGCGGCGCGTGCCCACGATGGAGCCTCGAATGCTGATGCGCTTCAGCACGACGTCGAAGATGGGAGTAGGAAAACCGCCCGGTGGCAGCCCCACTAGAGCAATCGTGCCGCGGCGGCGGACGCACGCGATCGCCTGGCTGAACGCCGCTGGCGAGACCGCAGTGACGAGCACTCCGTGCGCACCCCCGCCGGTGGCGCGGACAACTGCTTCTACGGCTCCGTCCTTCGCACAATCGACAGCGACCTCCGCGCCGAGCTCGCGCGCAAGATCAAGTTTTTCGGCCGAGACGTCGAGAGCCGCGACGTGGAGTTCCATAGCCTTGGCATACTGAACCGCGAGATGACCCAATCCCCCGATTCCCGAGATCACCACCCACTCTCCGGGTCTTGCCTCGGTTTCCTTCAGTCCCTTGTATGTCGTCACCCCTGCGCAGAGGATCGGGGCTAGCGCGGCAAAGTCCGGATTGGGCGGGAGGTGACCGACAAAGGGCGCGCTCGCGATCGCATACTCCGCATAGGTGCCGTTAACGCTGTATCCGCTGTTGTGCTGGCGTTCGCACAACGTCTCCCAAGCGGTCTGGCAAAAATTCGCACACGCCGCACGCGTCATGAAGCCAAGGTATTCCGACCGCGTCTCCTTCCTTGATCCCGGTAACAGCTGAGCCAACCGCGGCTACATAGCCGACCCCCTCGTGGCCCGGAATTAACGGCAGAGCCGGCTTGACCGGCCAGTCGCCGTCGATCGCGTGAAGATCGGTGTGACAGACGCCGGTGGCCTCGATCTTGACGAGCAACTCGCCAGGGCCCGGCACCGGGACATCAACGTCCTCGATCGCCAAGGGGGCTCCAAAGGCACGTGCCACGGCGGCTTTCATCTTGGACATCGTCAGGCCCTTTAGGTGATCTTTCGTCGGGAATTTGCAGCCGATGGCCCTAGTGGCTGAAGAGAATGTAGCGGGATGAGCGATCGATCAGGTCTTCCGTTACGCCGCCCAACGCCCACTCGCGCAAGCGGCTGTGGCCATAGGCGCCTATGACGAGGAGGTCGGCTGCGTGATCGTGCGCAATCTCCTCCAGATCGTCGGCAACGCGCTTGGCCTTGCGCGGGACGAGCCTTCCTTCGACGGCAATTCCATGACGTTCAAGCCGGGCGACGATCTCGTCGAGCCCGGTTGCCTCGTCCGATCGACCCTCCTTGCAGACCGCGGCCACGACGACCTGCTTCGCTTTCTCTAGAAAGGGCAGCGCGTCGGAAACGGCGCGACGCGTTTCGCGGGTGTCCTTCCACCCGATGACGATACGCTGCGCGCTGAGCTCATGATGTATATGGCTGGGCGTCACCAGCACCGGAACGGCCGTGTCGAGCACCAACGAGGCGACACGCGGCAGGAGTGACGCGCCAAAGCCCTCTTTTGGTCTACTCGCCACGATGATGTCCGCGCCGCGCGCATGAAGCGCCATGACCCGATCGGGCGCGCCCGGAACCGCGATCCACTGTGTCGAAAGCCCGCTCTCGCTGGTTCTCTCCTGGAAGCATGCCTCGGCCGCTTTAAGATCGCTCTCGACCTGTTCGCGCAGCGTCTGGAACAACAGGCCGTCCTCGAAGCCGGTCGCGGGTGGATCAAGCGCCTCGGCAGCCACGCCTATCAGGGTCGCCTGGAATCTGCGGGCGAGTTGCTCGGCCGTGGTAAGGCACGGCCCGCAAGAGGGGTCAGGGCTGACATGGACCAGAACAGACTTGTAGCTCATTACGGTCTCCTTCTCGCCCCGTGCGGGCGTCCGGCCCAGCGTTGCTAAGGTTCCTTGCCAACCCTGTGTATTAGGCTCGTTTTCTCGGGTGACCGACCGCCACCCCTCCCGACAGCTCCGCCACTCTCGGGTAAGCGGCTGCCACATCGGACGTGTATCCAAGATTGAAGACGGTCGCGCTTTTCAGCGGACGGTCGGCACGGGTGTAGAGCGTTCCGAAAAGACGGTCCCACGCGAAATTCGTGATGCCGAAGTTGCCATTCTCGTCATGGAAGTGGTGCTCCATGTGCCGCACCTTCATGGTGGCGAGCCACTTCAGCCGCGGCTTGTACGCGAGGTGCTGAATGCAATGAAAGAATTCGTAGAAGCAGGTGCATAGCAGCCCTGTCGCGAAGCCTGCGGCCGCGCCGCCCATGCCGCCGATCAACCAGCCCGGTAGTGCTGATACCAGAAGCAGCGTCGGCAGCGTCGTATAGAGCGCGCCGAACAGCACCTCGAGATGGTTGGGGTCCTGATGGTGATCATAGTGGATGCGCTTCCACACCGCTGCGAGCGCAGGCACCTTGAACATCCAGTGGCAATGCAGCACCCACCGGTGGAGCATGTACCAGACGAGCGGATAGGCGAGCAGGATCAACATCACCGTGCCGAACGTCTGCGGTAAGGTCGCAGGATGCATCGCAAAGAGCACGGCGGCTCCGCCGGCCAGGGCCAGGTAACTCACAATCGTATAGTGCTGAAAATAGGTGGTCACCAACTCGCGGAAGGTCATCTTGTCGAGGTGGTGGGATCGGGTCCAGAAGCCCCCCCCCAATCTTGCCGCTTTGATCATACCCGAAGTTCCGGTGAGAGTTCGTCGTTCCCCTACCAGCACGAGGGATCGAGCTGTTTGACTAACGTCAAACAGACGTTGGTTTCACCTCCTGCATGTCCCGCGGTATCATCGCTCCAGCCATGCGCAGGAACGCCTGCTGAATCTGGCTGCCGAGCGCCGGCTCAACCCGGTTTTCCGCCATCGCGCGGCTCATGGCATGAACCCATTGGGTCGCCGTCTCGCGCGAGATGCCCATGCTGCGGTGCATGGACATGATGCAGGTGCCCGGCCGCGCCTCGAACCATGTGCGCGGACCACCGAGCCAGGCCGAGAGGAACCCGGTCAGCGACACGCGCATCGGCAGCAGGTCCGCATCGTGCATGGCGCGGAGGTCCGCATATAACGGCTCATGCTCCATCAGGTCGTAGAAGCGCTCCACGATCGCGCGCACGCCGCGCTCGCCGCCGATGCGGTCGTAAAGCGAGGGCTCCCTCGCCGCGCCCGAGCCGATTTCCTCCTCCGTCATGCCAGCATGGATCCCGTTTCGATGAAGCGCTGGTGCCAGCTCAGCGCCTCGCCCGGCAGCGAGGGCGATTGCTGGCCATAGGACCCGGCCCGCGCCCGCGCATAATAATCCTCCAGCATCGGCCGGTAAGTCGGGTGGGCGCAGCGCTCGATGATCAGCTTCGCCCGCTGCTTGGGGCTGAGACCGCGCAGGTCGGCCAGGCCCTGCTCCGTCACGATCACCTGCACGTCCTGCGCGATATGATCGACATGCGCCGACTGGGGCACGATGGCGGAGATCTTGCCCCCCTTTGCTGTCGAAGGAGTCATGAAGATCGACACATAGGCATTGCGCGCGAAATCGCCCGATCCGCCGATCCCGTTCTGGATCCGCGAACCCATGACATGGGTCGAGTTCACATTGCCGTAGATATCCGCCTCGATCAGCCCGTTCATGGCGATGCAGCCCAGGCGGCGGATCAGCTCGGGATGGTTGCTGATCTCCTGCGGGCGCAGGATCATGCGGCTGCGATAGGCGCCCATGTTCGCGTTGATCCGCGCTGCCGCCTCGGGCGACAGGGAGAAGGCCGTGGCCGAGGCCATGCGCAGCTTGCCCGCGTCGAGCAGGTCAAGCATCCCGTCCTGGATCACCTCCGTATAAGCGGTCAGGTCCTCGAACGGGCTGTCGACCAGCCCGGTCAGCACCGCATTGGCGATGTTGCCCACCCCCGACTGGATCGGCAGCAGGGAGGCGGGCAGACGCCCGATCGCCACCTCATGGCGGAAGAACTCCATCAGGTGCCCCGCGATCGCGTGGGCGGAAGCGTCAGGCGCGGCGAAGGGCAGGTTACGGTCGGGCGCGTCCGTTTCGACGATCGCGACGATCTTGTCGGGGTCGCAGGCGAGGTAAGGCTGGCCGATCCGGTCGTCGGGCCGGACCAGCGGAATCGGCACGCGGTGCGGCGGCAGGCGAGTGCCGTAATAGATGTCGTGCATCCCCTCCAGCGCGGGATTCTGCCAGCGGTTCACCTCCAGAATGACCTTGCTCGCCCGGTCGAGCCAGGTCTTGTTGTTGCCGACCGAGGAAGACGGGATCAGCGATCCGTCCTCACGAATGCCGGTTACCTCGACCACAGCGGTATCGAGCGGCCCGAGGAAGCCTTGCCATGCCATCGGGGCGACCTGGCTCAAGTGCATGTCGAAATATTCCATCTCACCGCGATTGATCTTCTCACGGGCGATCGGATCAGAATTGTAGGGCAGCCGGAACTCGATCCCGTTCGCCTTGGCCAGCGCCCCGTCGAGCTCGGGGCCGGTGGAAGCCCCAGTCCAGACACGAACACGGAAAGCGCGGCCGGCCGCGTGCTCCGCCTCGATCCGAGCGGCAAGCGCGAGCGGCACGCTCTTGGGGTAGCCGGAGCCGGTGAACCCGCTCATCCCGACCGTGCTGCCCGACGTGATGAGCGCCGCGGCGTCCTCCGCGCTCATGATCCGGGAGCGAAGGGCGGGGGCGGCGATGCGGCTGGTCGTCATAGAGCTTCTCTTTTCGTGATCACTGCTGCATCAGGAAGCGGCTGATCGTCCGGCGAACCATCGGCAAACGTGCGCCTGCCCGCAGCGTGGCACGACGCGCGACGCGCGCAGCGGGACGTTCGTCGGTATAAAGGCCCACCAGCACGTTGGTCGCAGCGTAGATGGGCCGGCTCGCGAGCCGGTGCGTCGCTTCGAACCGCCGCAGCAGCAGCGAGGAGGCAATGTCGCCGCCCATGGCCGCCGCGTCGGCTACCAATCCCGCCAACGTCGTCGCGCCTTGCAGCCCCAGGTTGAAACCGTGCGCGGTGACCGGGTGCATGCCGACCGCCGCGTCACCGATCAGCGCGGCGCGGGTCGCGGCGAAGTGCCGGGCATAGGTGGTCGCGAGCGGATAGACATGCGGCCCCTCCACCACCTGCATCTCGCCAAGGCGCGCATCGTAGCGGCGCGTAATCTCGGCCCCGAGCGCTCCGGGGCTCAGCGCCGCCAGCCGCTCGATCTGGCCTGAACTCAGGGTCAGCACGGCCGAGGAGTGCCGGCCATTGAGCGGCAGCATGGCGATCGTCTGGCCATGGTCGAACCACTCGGTCGCAATGCCCCGGTGATCGCCCTCATGTGCGACGCGGCACACCATCATCGACCGCCCGAGCCGATTAACCTTCGCCGCGATGCCGAGCTGCTCGCGAACCGCCGAGAAGCGCGAATCCGCCGCCACCAGCAAGCGCCCGTCGAGCACGCGCCCGTCAGCCAGCGTCACGCGTGCGCCGGCCCGATCCGTGCCGACCGATGCCACGCCCGTTCCGGTAATCAGGTCCAGCCTCGGCTGGCCGTCAATCGCGCGAAACAGCGCCTGACGGATGCGGTGGTTCGGAACCAGTAGCCCGAGCCGGTCTTCTCCTGTCCCCGCTGTGTTGAAGGCGAGTGTAAAGCGCGACGCGCCGTTCAGCACCTCCGCTTCGCGCAAGGGGGAGATATCCTCGGGTCCGAGATGCGCCCAGGCGCCGAGCCGGGTCAGGGTCGCCACCGACCGATGCGTCAGGGCTATTTCACGCCCGTCAACGGCAGGCACCGCCAGCTTCTCGAGACCCTGACGCTCGATGAGCGCAAGACGTATGCCTTGGTCCGCCAAGGATCTCGCGAAGGACAATCCGGCGGGGCCGCCGCCAACAATCAGGACATCATAATTCACGCACTGGAATCCTCCATCCGACCAGCGTGGCACGAGCGCTCAGCAATGGGTTTGACGGGGATCAAGCTTGGCCGCGATCGGCGCAAGCGGCTTCCATTCGCAACCGAGACACTGACGGGAGTGGGGCGCGAAACGTACGTTGCTGCCGCAGCCCGCCGTCGAATATCTAACTTCGTTGGACATCGAGGCGCATCGCGCCCGGTTGGCCAAGGGGCTCGTCTGCGACGGCCACATCTTCCGGGGCGCCGATCGTATGTGGCTGAGACGAAGGCTGGGGCCGGTCGCTCATAGGAGCCGCCGCGATCGCCATCTTACCTGCCTTAAACTCATGGTCTGGTGAGAATGGACTATCGATGATTAACCTTGATCCGCGAACTTTCGTTTCGGCTGCCCCCCAACGGGGCGCCGCTGGTTGACGTCCAGGTCGAGCCGCTTCGGGTTCTGCTGGACTCCTTGGTCTGCTTACCAAGAGTCTACAGGCACCTGATCCGGAAACCGCCGGCGTCTGGTGAGCACCCCGTCAGTCCCGAACGCCTAAACTGTCGTTAACTATTACGGCCTAGCCTCCCGCCATGTCGCTCAACAAGGATATGGTTCAACGGTGGCGGTCCGAGGCGCCGCAAGCATTGCTCCTCGGGTTCGGCTACTTCGTCGCAGCCCTTCTCGCGGTCCGCTATACGCGCTTAAACGGCGGAGTCGCCCTGCTGTGGATCGCCACCCCGCTCCTCGCGGTGGACTTGCGGTACCGGCCAAAGCGATCATGGGTCTTGCGCATGGCGGCATGTGCCATTGCGAGTGCAGCGGCGACGTCGCTGCAGGGATTGGGGGCGAGCGTCGCAGTGCCGCTCGCTATAACCAACATCTTCGAAGGCACGGCGATCGCCTGGCTGATGCGGCGCTTCGAACCGGTGCCGACGCACCTGACTTCCGTGCGCGAGCTCTGCATTCTCATCATCGTCGCTGGCTTGGTCGTTCCCGCGCTGACCGCCGCCCCGGCGGGCGTACTCGCGCATTTTGCGGCGGGCGTCCCAATCAGGCCCAATATCTTCAGCTGGTTCTGCGCCCATGCGCTCGGGACTCTAACGGTCATGCCAATCGTGAAGCTCGCTATCGGTGGCGACATTTTGGGGTGGGCGCGCAAGGTCGATCGCCGGGAGGCGCTGGAGGCGGCGGCGCTAACGGCTCTGATGGTGGCCGTGACGGGGCTCGCGTTCGCCACCCGCTTTCCTCTGCTCTATGTGCCGTTCGTTCCGCTTATGCTTCTGGTGTTCCGGCTTGGCCGGCTTGGCGCTGCGATCTCGCTCCTCGTTTTGACGGCCGTGGGGACCGTGTGCACGGCCGAAGGGCTTGGACCCATCACGCCTCCGGGTACTGAGATTGGCACCAAGCTGCAGCTGTTCCAATTGTACCTGGTGGTCGCGACCCTCATCGCCTTGCCGGCCGCGACCGAGTTGAAGCGGCGTAAGTTGCTATTTTCAGATGTTCAGGAAGGTGCCGCGCTCCACAAAATCATCGCCGACCGCAGTGGCGACATCATTATGGCTGTTGATGCGGATGGCACTATTCGTTTCGCCTCTCCGTCACTAGCCGAGATCGCCGGGTATACCCCTGCAAGCGTGACCGGCCGCTTCGCCCGCGACATTGTCGCGAAGGAGGACGTCGACAGCATCACCTACGCTCATAAAAACGCGATGGCCGACCCCGACGCTACGGTGATGTTCGAGTTTCGTGCGCGGAAGGCATCCGGTGCGTTGGCCTGGTTCGAAAGCCACGCCCGCGCGATCTGCAACGAGAGCGGAGCGGCAACCGGAACCGTCAACGTCGTCCGCGAAGTGTCACGCCGCAAGGCCCGCGAGCTAACCCTGGCGCGAGCTGCATCGACCGATCCGCTCACCGGTCTGCCCAATCGGCGTGTCTTCGCCGCGGCCTATGACGAGGTCACCACGGATCTGAAAGACGCGGGCTCGCAAAGCTATGTTGCCCTGTTCGACCTTGATCACTTCAAGCAAATCAATGACCGTTTTGGTCACCTGGCCGGGATGAAATCCTCCAGGCCTTTGCCGACATTCTCCGCGCGAATGTCCGGTCGAACGATACTGTTGCTCGTCTCGGGGGCGAGGAGTTCGGCGTGCTGTTCTGCGGGGTGAACCTTGAGAAGGCGCAAGAGGCTTGTGAGCGCGTGCGAGCGCAACTCGCAGCGGCCATCGTAGAGGCGCCGAGCGGCGAGGAGGTCAGAACCACGGTGAGCGTCGGTCTTGCGGCGGCTGGCGCGACCACCACCCTCGAGAACGCGTTGCAAGCAGCGGATGCCGCGCTTTATCGAGCCAAGGACCGGGGCAGAAACCGGCTCGCAATCGCGGCTTGAGCGCACGGCGGCTCGCGCCCGCGAGTGCGGTTAGCGCTGCCCCCATCGCCCCGCGCTGATGCTTGTGCTGCGTCGGGCCACGACGGCTCGAGCCTTTCCCGGCTCAGCCCTCGGCGATAAAGCGTCGGCCTCGCCAACCGCCAGTCGTCCATGCTCCCGGAAGCGCCGCAATGTTGTTCCTGATCTCTGTCCTCCTGCTTGCATCCGCGCCGACCGCGCAAGTGACGGCTGCGCCCCCCGTCGTTCCCGGGCCGATCGAGAACCTCAAACCCGGGGAGTTCTTCTGGGCGCCGCAGATCGCCCCTGCCGGTCCAGTCACAATGATCGTGAGCCTCAAGGTCCAGCGAGCCTTCGTCTACCGTAACGGCGTCCCGATCGGTGTGTCCACGATCTCATCGGGTAAGGCCGGCCACGAAACGCCGACGGGCATCTTCACGATCCTCCAGAAGGAGGTCGATCATAAGTCGAACCTTTACAACGACGCCGCGATGCCGTTCATGCAGCGCCTGACCTGGGACGGTGTCGCGCTGCATGCGGGCGCCCTTCCCGGCTATCCGGCAAGCCACGGCTGCGTCCGTTTGCCGCTGGCTTTCGCCAAGCTTCTTTACGGGGTAACCAAACTCGGCCTGACCGTGGTCATCACCGATGACGCGCTGGTTCCGGAGGTGGCGCCCGCGGACATGCTCGCTGACGTGCCGGAGGACAACCACGCCGCGCCGACGAGCTATCGGTGGAGACCCGATCGAGCATTGACCGGACCGGTTTCCATTGTCGTCAGCGGCCGCGATCGCCGCCTCGTCGTGTTGCGTAACGGGGTGGAAATCGGCTCGGCGGCGATCCGCCTCGATGCGGCTGTGACCCGAACGGAGGCGTTCACCCTCCAGTCGGTCGACCAGACCGGTCCGCATTGGCTCCGCCTGCCCCTGCCTGGGCAATCACTCAGTCAGGCGGGCGAGCTGACCGACGCGGAACGGAGCCGAGGTCATCTGCCCGACGCGTTTCGGGCGAAGCTCGAAGGCTTGCTTAAGCCCGGCGCGACGTTGTTGGTGACGCGTGAATCGCTGGCAAGCAGCGGAACCGGAACAAAGCTTTCGGTTCTACGCGCCGACCCCTAGCGCAGTGGCTTTCGTACGAGGATGAGGGTCGGCTCCCCTTCGATGGGCTCGCTGACGAACCCCATCTCCTGTTCAAGCGAGATCGCGGCGCGATTTTGGCGGTCTTCGATCGACTCGATGCTCGCATACCCGCGCAACCGGGCGATTTCGACGAGATGATCGAGCAGCGTCCAGCCGATGCCGCGCCCCTTGTGGTCGTCGCGGATGCTGACCGCGACCTCTCCCCGTTCCCCGGCAGCATCGCCGGCGAGCATCGCAGCCGCGATGATCTCACCTCGATCGTTCTCGGCGATGATGCTGTCGGTGCGTTCGTCGGGGTGCATCATGGCAACAAGCCGATCGTAACTGACCGCCCGCACGGTGCTGAGAAAACGAAAGCGGAGGTCCTCGGGACCGACGTGGTGGAAGAAGTCTGCGAGCTTCGGCTCGTCCTCGTCCGATGCTGGCCGCACGACAAACCTGTATCCAGTCCGCGTCTCAAGCTGCTTCGTGGTATGCTGGGTCATACTGCTGCTCCTGTGGGCGGGCGAAATGCCAGTCCTGCAACCTTTTCAAGGCCGCCCCGGTTCACAAACCGAACCTGGCGCCGCTGAGGGAAAGCGATCAAGCCCGCCCGCGCCAACGCCTGCATCTGGCGGCTGGTCGTTTCCAGCGAGAGACCCAGAAGGTCGCCGATCCGGCCACGGCTCAGTCCCAATTCGAGCGTATTCTGGTCAGCGTTCACGCCCCGCAACCGGCCCGCCATCTCAACCAGAAAGGCGGCCACGCGCTCGCGGGCACTTGGGCGGCTGAGCACCAACATCCATCGTCGCGCCTGGCTGAGCGCCTCGAAGGCGCTTCCGAGGAGCGCCCGCCTGACGCTCGGATGGCGGTCGGCGACGCGCTCCAGGTCGACGCTCTGATAAATGCAGATTTCCGCGTCGGTGATCGCGACGATCGCATCATCACTCGGCCGCCCACCATTGAGATCGCCTATGATTTCGCCGGGGAAGACGAGCCCGATCGTGCGAGAACCGTCGACTTCCGGCCGCAGAACTTGGAGGATGCCGGTCGTGAGGTTGGCGCAATAAGTGCCGGCGCCCGTCACGTCGGCGACCGCTTGCCCGCGTCGCAGCGCGTAGCGCCGGCCCACAGCCCGGACGGCATGGAGGTCTTCGCCCGCTAGCCCCGCACACAGACCGCATCGCATGGACTGCAGGTCACAGCAGCCACGGTCAATGGCCAGGACAGCGCGCTGTTCGCCACATTCGTCAGACAGCATTGCTGAACCGCCCAGCGCTCTGATCGCGGTAGGCGTCGATCCGTGCCGCGATGGCGCGCGCATAGGGAAGCGCATCATCGGCGAGCACGATTGTGGATCCATGCCAGGCCAGAAGGCCGCGCTGCTCGAAATCGAGCAGCGGCGCCCGTAGGCAGGTCTGGTCAAGCACCGAAGCGAGATCCACCTTTCCTTCGCATAGCAACTGCTCAATGGCCCGGCCGCGAACTCGGTCCCCCGGGCTCCGGTATATGCCGCGCTCCACAGGAAATCGGCCCGCACTGATCGCCAGATGCCATTTGCCCGTGTTCTTCTCGTTCTGCACGAGCCGGTCCGGAAACCCGCTGATGGCGCTAGCGCCAACGCCGAGCAGACATGAGGCGGTGTCGTCTGTGAACCCTTGGAAGTTTCGGCGCAACTGGCCTCGGCGGGCCGCAACGGCGAGCGGATCGTCGGGTCGCGCGAAATGATCGAATCCGACCGGCTGGAAGCCCTTGGCGACGAGGAAGGCGTGAGCATCAGCCGCTTGGTGAAAGCGTTCAGCTGAACCCGGAAGCCGCGTTTGGTCGATGCGACGCTGCCGTGGAATGAGTTGTGGCACATGGGCGTAGCCGAACACCGCCAGCCGATCGGGAGCGAGCGATACAGCCGCTTCCAAAGTTTCGAGCAGCACGGCGCTGTCCTGCGAAGGCAAACCATACATCAGGTCGAAGTTGAGGCTCTCGATCCCGGCCTGCCGCAGCAACTCCACGGTACGCGCGATATGGGCGTGCGGCTGGACGCGGCCGATCAGCTTCTGAACCGTGGTGTCGAAGGTCTGGACGCCGAGGCTTGCACGCTGGACCTTGGCGTCGGCGAGCGCGGCCGCCCAATTCCTATCGAAGCCGCGCGGGTCGAGCTCAACCGAGACGATGGGGCGGTTGGTCCGGAACGCGCGTTCGACATGCTCTAGTAGAGCTGAGAAGGCGGTCGGAGCGATCGCGTTGGGACTGCCGCCACCTAAGGCAATGCGGCGCACCCGTCCGCGACCTCCGAGCTGAGCAGCAACCAAGTCGATCTCTTCGTGGAGACGGCCGACATAGGCATCCAGCCGGGCTTGCCTTGTGGCCGCTCCGGTGTTGCACCCGCAGTACCAGCAGATCTCGCGGCAGAACGGGATGTGGAGGTAAAGGGAGACGTTCTCGTTGACGTCAAGGTTCGCGAGGCCGCCCGCCATATCCGAGCTACAAACCGCACCGGTGAACTCGGCGGCCGTCGGATAGCTGGTATATCGGGGCACTGGGCGCGCCAGCAGGTCGGGATGATAGGTCCACATGCAGTCTGCGTGGCGAGCGGCGGTTAGAACGTCTTTGACGGCGGTCAAAGCCCGCCCGCTTGATCCTTTCTAGCCCCGGTCCATCACCTATGGAGACTGGTATGAAGCCGAAATTGTTCCTCAGCGTAGCTGCGGGCGCGCTCTCGCTGGCGGTAGCGACAGGCCCGGCCGCGGCGCAGAGTGCTCGCGACGGTCAGCCCGGCATCAAGGCAGGGGACGTCCTTCTTCGGGTGCGCGCGATCATGGTCGCACCGAATGAGCGCTCCGGGAGCATTCTGCCGGCCTTTCCCGGCGAGGAGGCCCGCGTGGACAACAGCTTCATGCCCGAGATCGACGCGACTTACATGGCCAGCGACCATATCGGGGTGGAGCTGATCGCCTCGACCACGAAGCACCATGCCGATGGGCGGACCGGCACCACAGGCTCGATCGGCCGGCTCGCCTCGACGTGGGTTCTCCCCCCGACGCTCACGGCACAATATCATTTCGCGCCGACAAGCCATGTCAGACCGTATGTCGGTGCCGGGCTGAACTATACAATCTTCTGGAACGAGAAGGCTTCGTCGGGGCTCGAGAAGGCGGTCGGGGCGACTCGCGTCCACATGAAGGACAGCGTTGGTTGGGCGGCGCAGGCGGGTATCGACGTCGACCTCACCCGCCGGGTCTTCCTCAACCTGGATGTCAAATACATCGACATCGACACGACGGCTCGGTTGCAAACCACAGCCGCGGGAACACAGCGGGTCCGCCTGAGCCTCGACCCGCTCGTGGTCGGCGTGGGTCTCGGCTTCAAGCTCTGACCCGCTCCAACACGGCTCGCGGCGCTCCGCCGTTCGGGCCGTCGCGGCACGGGGAGCACGATTTCGACTCACAAGGGCAGGCTCGTGCTTCCTGGGAGGACATGCGGAGAAGCTCTTGCTATAGCGGGGAGATGGCAAGCTCCAACATCTGCTCGGATTGCGCCGTTCGCGACGCTGCCCTGTGCGGCAGCCTCGACGATGTCGAGTTGCGCGCGCTCAACTCAATTGGGGAGAGGCGCATCTACCCGCGCGGGTCCACGATCATCTGGGCTGGCGACGAGAGCGTGATCTGCGCCAATCTCCTGAGCGGCATGCTGAAGCTCGCTACCTCCACCCCAGACGGCCGCGAGCAGATCGTGGGATTGCTCTACCCCGCGGACTTTGTCGGCCGCCCTTATGCTGAGGAGGCGGACCATACGGTCGAGGCCCTTACAGACGTTGAACTCTGCATCTTCCCCCGTCGGCAGTTTGAACGTGTGCTCGACGATCATATTCGCATGGAGCGACTGTTGCTCCAGAGGACCCTGACCGCGCTTCAGGAAGCGCGAGCACGCATGCTGATGCTGGCGCGCAAGTCAGCAAGCGAGAAGGTTGCGGACTTTTTGCTCGAGATGGCCGCAAAGGTGGGTGCGAGCGGGTGCCGCCCGACGCCAGGTGGGCCCCTCACCTTCGATCTTCCGCTCACTCGCGGCCAGATGGCTGACGTGCTCGGGCTCACGATCGAGACGGTAAGCCGCCAGCTGACGCGACTCAAAGGTGCCGGAATCATCACCTTGCCCGGGATGCGCGCCGTTACGATCTCGGATCGCGCCGCGCTCCAGGCGATCGCGGCGGCAGCCTAGGCCGCCGCGCCTTCGGGGCGCTCCTCCAATATATGCTCGAGGGCCATACGCGCCTCCGTCGACAAACGTTTGCCGCCGAGCGCGAGCAGTGCAAGCTCCTCGAAGTCGAGCGCGCGTCGGCAACTATCGAACAAGCAGCGCAACATATAGCCAAGCATGTCGAGCTGCTCCGGCTCCAGAACCTCCGCTCGCAAAGCTTCGGCAACGTCTTCGGCGTGAACGCCGTCCGCGATCTGGTCGAGCAAAATCCGCGTGAGGATGCCTCCGCCGAAGGTCAGATGCTCACCCGCGAATAGTCGCTCGAGCAATTCGCTGGTGACAGCGACATGCTCCCGAATGCAGCCGTGCATCATGTCCGCGATCGCGGAACGCTCCTCAATGCTGGGGTAGCTCCCCAGACGGTCCGCGAGTGCCTCTACGTCCCGACACATGCGCCTGACCGCAGCATGATCGGCCAAAAGTGGCCCAAGGTCGACTTCGCTGATGACGTGCCACCGTCGGCGGAACGGGAGCACCTTCGGAATGATGAGTGGCTGTTCCACGGCATAGCCTCCAGCCTGCCATCCTGCCACCGTGGCCCCCCGCAGGGTTTGACCGGGATCAAACTCTGCATCGCGCTTCCGACTAACGGTTCGACAGGCTCTGCATCGGGTTCGCTTAGCCTTGAGGATGATGGTAGAGTTCGGGGCCAACAGGAAGAGCAGATGTTTGACGAAGGTGCTGAGGTTGAGGCGATCGAGCTTGCACGGAAGGCGCTCGCGATACTCGACGGTGCAAATGTCGGAGACACGATCTTCGCGGCACATCTCTCGCATGCCTTGGACGCAGTGATCGATCGCCGGCAGCGCGCTGCCACGCTGGCTACCTTGCAGGGTGACGGGCAAGCGACGCACCACAACGGTGTGCCGAGCGACCCCGCCTTTCCGTGTTTTACGACAATCGATGGGCGCCCGTTGAGCGTGAACACCGGGTCGGTGTTGCACGTCACCACCAACGAGCATCAAACGGTTCTGCTACTTGTCGACGGGACAGAGGAACGGGTTAGCGAGCCCTTCGAGCTTGTCGTCGAACGCCTTGGGCTTCCGCGGAGTGTTGCACTTACGGCGTCGGCGGACGGCCTGATCGCGGTCGGCGCAGCGCGGCACCAACTGCGCAACCTGCTCGCTATTGTATCGGCGTTGGTCAACCAATCGCTCGACACTGGCGGCCCGACTATCGAGACCGGCCGTGAGGTGGCGGCACGCATCGCTATGCTGACGCGGATCAGCGATTTGATGCTGCAGCCGCGCGCTCGCTTCAACGACCTCGAAACATTGGCTCGGGCCTCGTTAGCTGAGGGCGGCACGGGCCGTGTGCGGCTCAAGGGACCCGCTCTACCGATCGGGTCCGCGAACGGTGCGGCGCTTGCGCTCGCCCTGCATGAGCTCGAAGTTCACGCACTCCGCTCTGGTGCCCTCAGCACGAGAGACGGTTATATCGAGCTGTGTTGGGAAATCAGTGCCCTCGACAAGCCCTATCTCTGGTTGCAATGGGCCGAGCGCCACGGCCCCGTACGGCAGGTGCCCCTTGCAGACGGTATTGGCAAGCGGATGCTGCTCCAGGCGACTCCGCGGCGGCTTCGTGGCGAAGCCGCTCTTCAGGAGCTACCATCGGGTCTGGTCTGGTCACTTCATGCGCCCGTCGCGTCTCTCTGCGCGTGACGCCCTCAGTGCATGTCCTTGGCATTGGGACCGTTGGCCTCGATCAGAGCTTCAACTGCGGCAGAACTGATCCGTTCTGCTGAGCGAAGCGCTGCCGCGGGGGTCATCGCGACATCGACTGAGTCGGGCCCCGTCACGATCACAACACCTTGCGCGACTTCCGCTTTGGAAGGCTCGTCGAACACTTCTTTCATTGCCTCTCTCCTGCTAAGCCCAAACGTCTAGGTCGGATCGTTGTTCAGCGGCGCCGCCAGGACGGCTCCGAGGGGCCAACATCTCGTGCGATGGACACGAAGAGGATCTTAGCTTTTCGTCAGGGCGCCGCCTTGCGAACGGAAGCGCAGCGAGCGCGGGGATCGGGGCAATTCTCGTTCAGTATGGAAAGCTTCCACAAAAGTCCGGAGTGCGCCAAGCGCGATCAGACCGACCCCTTTCGCCTTGGCGCCGCAGGTTGATATAGCGCGCTTTCAGCGCAGCAGACTACCAGTTCACATCACTTATGGTCAGTCATGCCCGAGGCTGGTCCGGCGTCGTTGAAGCGCAGCCTCCGCCCGCTCATGGTAGCGGCCCGAAGCGAGCTGTGCGCACGCCTTCTCGGCGGCCTGACGCACACGCTCGAGCTGCTCTCCAGCATAAGCGGAACTCATGTCCGGCACGACGCAGTCGATCCGGACATGATCCGCCTGACTCATCCCCAGTCCTCGCCAGAGATAGACGTCGAAGATGTCCTTCAACGAGAGGACCTGCCCCTGCTCGTCGAGCCACGGCAAGGATGTTCCCGACGTGCTGAACGACAGGAGCGGCTTGCCCGCGACCGAGGGCTGCCCAACCGACGCCTGCAGGTCCCGGAAGCTGTAGCCAGCACCGAGCACCCGCTCGACATAGCCCTTCAGCATGGCCGGCGGCAGACCAAACCAGATCGGGTAAACGAAGACGAGAATGTCGCAGTGTCGAAGGTAGTCGAGCTCAGCGGCAATGTCTGGAGCCGGCGACCAGTCGGGGACGGTTGGCCGTTCACTGGCACGAAGCACTGGATCGAAGCCAAGCGCATACAGGTCCCGAACCTGCACGGCCTGATGGTGCCGCTCGACCTCTTGCGCATAGGCCGCGACAATCGAGTGATCGAAGCCGTCGGGCGCAGGGTTGGCGAGCACGACCAGATGATTGAACGTCGCGGGAGCCGCGGGTGTTGCTGTATCGTTCATGTCCAGATCCCTGTTAGGCGCTTCTGCGACCCCATTCGCGGTTCAGAGCGAGCGCGGCCAGCGTGCAGGCGGCGCCGGACAGGAGGTACGCGCCGACCGAGATAAGACCGAACTTGCTGGCGAGAAGGAGCGCCGCCAGCGGGGCAAAGGCCGCGCCGATGAACCAGGCCGCCGTGGCGGTGGTTCCAGCCCCCGTATACCGGTGGCGCGCCGAAAAGCTGCTGTTGGTCGCGCCAGAGGACTGGCCGAACGAGAGCCCGAGCAGGATGAAGCCGAGGATCATATAGATCCATTCGCCGGTTGGCCCGCGGCCCAGAAGCTGCGGCGCGAACCCGCTATAGGCGCCGATCGCGGCGGCGGACACGCCGAGCAGCGTGCGCCGGCCGATCCGGTCGGCGACGGCCCCGGATGCCGCGACCGCCATGAGACCCACTGCTGCACCGACCATTTCGATGACGAGGAAATGGACTGCGCTTTCGCCGGAGGTAAGTACGACCCAGGAGAGCGGGAAGACGGTGACCAGATGAAACAGCGCGAAACTCGCGAGCGGCGCGAAGGCGCCCAGGACGACGGTACGCCCCTCCTCGCGGACCATCTGGGTGACGGGCGAAGGCTGCAGCTCGCGGCTTTCGAACAGCTCCTCGAACTCGGGCGTCGAGATCAGGCGTAGCCGGGCGAACAGGGCGACAACGTTGATGACGAAGGCAACGAAGAATGGATAGCGCCACCCCCAGTCGAGGAAGTCAGCCGGCTTGAGCGTCGTCAGCAGAAAGGCGAACACCGCCGCCGCTACGAACAGGCCGATCGGCGCGCCAAGCTGCGGAATCATGGCGAACCAGCCGCGGCGGTTGGCTGGTGCGTTCAAGGACAGAAGCGCCGGTAAGCCGTCCCAGGTGCCGCCTTGAGCGACGCCCTGACCGATGCGGAACAACGCCAGAAGAACCGCTGCGACGCCGCCCACCTGGCCATAGCTCGGCAGGAACGCCATGGCCGCCGTCGAGCCCCCGAGCAGGAACATCGCCACCGTCAGCTTCACGCCGCGTCCGTGGTGGCGGTCGAGCCATAGGAAGGCGAGCGCGCCGAAGGGGCGGGCCACAAAGGCGAGCGCGAAGATAGCGAACGAATAAAGGGTCCCGGTCAATGGATTGACGTTCGGAAAAATCAGGCTCGGGAAGACCAGAACCGACGCAATCGCATAGACGAAAAAGTCGAAAAATTCCGTGGATCGGCCGATGATAACCCCGACCGCGATATCCCCTGGACGAACCTGATGCTCACGGGCATTGATCAGGCGCGCATCTCGCTCCAACGGCGTCGAATTCGCCGTACCGAGGGTGCTGGCTACCATCCCTTTACGTCCTCCGTCATTCGCCACCACGGGTTGCGCCTCACGCTCGCAACGATCCGGCCTGATGATGGTTTCACCCTACCCAAGAGCAATCGGCAAACCTTTGATCCCGGTCAAAGTCGGTCGAACAAGGGAGGGTTAGCGGGGACGCATGCTGAGAACAGGATCGAACCTTATCCGTTGGGCCTTGCGCCTGCCAATGGTCGCGCTGCCCGCGCTGCTCGGCGGCTGCGACATGGTCGTCATGAACCCGGCGGGCGACATCGCCGTCCAGCAGCGCGATCTCATCCTGTTCTCGACAGGTGTGATGCTGCTGATCATCGTGCCGGTAATGGTGCTGACCGTGGTGTTCGCCCGAAAATACCGACGCGGCAACGCAAACAAGACCTATGATCCCAAGTTCGACCATTCCACGACGCTTGAGCTGGTGATCTGGGCGTGCCCGCTCCTGATCATCATTGCGCTCAGCGCCGTGACCTGGACGAGCACGCACCTGCTCGATCCGTTCCGCCCGCTAGAGCGCCTGGGCCCGGGCAGGCCGGTTCCCGCCGGCACCAGGCCGCTGGAGGTCCAGGCGATCGCGCTCGACTGGAAATGGCTGTTCGTCTACCCGGACCTCGGCATCGCCACGGTCAACGAGCTCGCGCTTCCGGTTGACGTGCCCGTGCACTTCTCGATCACCTCGACCGATCAGTTCAACACGCTCTACGTGCCGACGCTCGCGGGCATGATCTACGCCATGCCGACCATGAAGTCCGAGCTGAACGCCGTGATCAACCGGCCGGTGACCAGCGAGGGATATTCGGGAAACTATACCGGCCGCGGCTATTCGGACATGCGGTTCAAATTCTACGGCCAGACCCCGGCCGACTTCGACCGCTGGGTTTCGCGCATCAAGGCAGGGGGCGGCGCCCTTCAGACCGCCAACTACCTCGATCTCGCCAAGCCCAGCGAGAAGGTGCCGGTGATGCGCTTCGCCTCCGTGCAGTCCGGCCTGTTCGACCGCATCGTCAACCGCTGCGTCGAGCCGGGCAAGCCGTGCATGGTCGACGTGATGGCGCGTGACATGGCGCGGGGCGGCGGCAATCCCGGCGATCACCGCATGGGCGCGGGCATGGCGCCGGGTCGCAGCGCGGCGCCGATCATGGGCGAAAAGCCGACTCCTGCGCTTCAGAAGGCGCCCGAGGAGAAGGGGTCCGGTCCGAACGTGACCAGGCCCGAAAAGCCCGGCGCGCCAGGTCAGACCAAACCAGGCGACCAGCGCAACCGCGACATGACAGCGGTCTCCCCCCTCCCTGTCCCCGGCGCCACCCGCGCCGTGCGGGCCTGACCTCCCGCGAACGGAAGCACGATGTCAGACACATTGCTCAAAACCGTCTTCGGTCGGCTGACCTGGGAATCCTTCCCGATCCATGAGCCGATCCTGCTCACCACCTTTATCGTCGTGTCCCTGCTGGGGCTCGGCATCGTGGGCGCCGTCACGAAGTTCCGCCTTTGGGGCTATCTCTGGAACGAGTGGTTCACGAGCGTCGATCACAAAAAGATCGGCATCATGTACGTCATCCTGGGCGTGATCATGCTGCTGCGGGGTTTCTCCGACGCGCTGATGATGCGCGCGCAGCAGGCGGTCGCCTTCGGCGCCAACGAGGGATACCTGCCCGCGCACCATTATGATCAGATCTTCACCGCCCACGGGACGATCATGATTTTCTTCGTCGCGATCCCGCTGGTGGTCGGCATCGTCAACTTCGTGATGCCGCTCCAGATCGGCGCGCGTGACGTCGCCTTCCCATTCCTCAATAATCTGAGCTTCTGGCTGACGGTTGCAGGCGCGATGCTGGTGATGATCTCGCTGTTCGTCGGCGAGTTCGCGCGCACCGGCTGGCTCTCCTATGCGCCGCTTGCCGAGCTCGCCTACAGCCCCGATACCGGCGTCGACTACTATCTGTGGTCGCTGCAGATAGCGGGCGTGGGCACGACCCTGTCGGCGATCAACATGGTGGCCACGATCATCAAAATGCGCGCGCCCGGCATGACCATGAT
>Ga0265798_10004241_pt1 | contig 19939 bp, 14 predicted proteins | sample P3T30metagenome_FD_192430 | JGI IMG/M metagenome (GOLD analysis project Ga0265798, IMG submission 192430) | Plant litter microbial communities from East Loma Ridge, Irvine, California - P3 T30 | ecosystem: Environmental > Terrestrial > Plant litter > Unclassified | place: USA: California... | reverse complement strand
GCATTCAGCGAACGCAGGCACACCGACTGGCTGCCCGCGACCACCTTGACGTTCAGCGCATCGACCACTGTCATGATGACGGGCGTATGGATATTCCATTCGTAGGTGCGCGCCAGCGTGCTGGCCAGGCGGTCGCGCACCAGGATCGCATTGCCGGCATTGCGCAGTTGCCACACCTGGCGCTTGGCCATCGTCAATTGCCCACCATACGCGGCAGTGGCGTCGCCCTCGACATAGTCGTAGCCCGGCTGCGCGGCAAAGCCGGTGATCTTGCCGTTGCGCTGCAACTGCTCGCGGTAGCCCGTCACCATCTGCCCCTTGCCGCCATCGAACGTGATGGCGTTTTGCGAGCGGGTCTGGTGGTACCAGTCGTTCCAGTAAGGCGAGCCGTACCAGTCGTACCAGCCGGCCTTGACCAGCAGCGGCTGGCCGGCGCTCGAAAGCAGGATGCCGTTCTGGTCGCCGTGGCTGTGGTTGAACGACCCGTACGGGCTGGACTTGAAATACAGCGAGGCACGGCCCGTCGAACCGATATCGGTATGAAACGAGGCCCAGCCCACGCTCGGGTAATACGCCGAGTTCGCCGGCGGCGACTTGGTCTGGGTACCCTTGACCGGCATCGGATACGGCGCTTGCAGCAGGCTGAGCGTATCTTCGGTGCCGCCCAGGCTGCTCACATACCAGGCCGCGCGCGGCGAGACCATGCGCGAGCCGAATGCATGCCAGACGCGGGTGTCCGGCTTGGTCTCGGAGCCGTCGCCAAAGGCGTGCACGCGCGAGCCCGGCGGGGTGAACTGGGTGGCGAAATCGAGCAGCCCCAGCGCCCATGGCTTGGCATAGAAGTTCACGCCGGACGCTTGCGACATCGGATCCCACAGCGCAACCAGGTAGCCGGCTGCGTACTCGGCGTACGCGGTGCCGTTGGCGTAGCCGCCTTCCGGCCCGCCCCATGGCGACGGCGCGTTGGCGTAGGCGCGGAACGAGAAATCGAACCATTTCTGTGCCTCGGGAATGTCGCCCAGCGCCAGTGTCGAAATCAGCGACAGGAAGATCAGGCTCGTGTTGCCGTGCGAGTCGAACGGGTACTGGTCAAGACGGCCATTGTCGCCGGCCAGGTTGCCGTAGATTTCTTCGGTCCGCACGCGCACCGTGTTCAGCCAGCGCGCGCGGCGCGGCGCATCGAGGTCGCCGGCCAGGATGTCGATCGCCTTGATCAACGACACCGAGATCTGGCGCGTGGCCTGATCCTGGTTGTCGTAGCTGGTCGGCCCCTTGGGGTCGAGCGCGGCGATCTGGTCGCCGCGGCGCAGCGCTTCTTGCAAAAACAATTGATCGCCCTTCATGCGCCACATCACGGCCGATGCTTCCAGCTGGCGTGCCGCCTCGTTGATGCGCTGGCGGATATCGGTCTGCTGGGTCGCCATCGCGGCGGTCAGGGGCGAGGCGATCACGATCGGCCAGCGCGTATCCGACAAGGCCGGCACGGCGCCGATCTGCAGCTTGATCTCGTTCGTCATGCGGCTCACGTAGGGGTCGAGTTCGGCGCGCCGCACCGCGTTCCAGCTGGCATACGGCGTGAACGACGACGGCAGCGAACGCGGGCGCGCCTTGCCCGTGATGCGGGCGCGCAGCGTGGCGTTGTCCGGCACTTCGAACAGGTTCGAGCGGACCGTGATCGAGAAATTGCGCGGGGTCGACCACTCGCCTGCGCCGACGGGCCGCACGCGCCAGGTGTAATTGCCCAGGGCCAGGGCCTTGGACGGCAGATACCAGTTACGCTCGGTCACGACCTTGATCGGCGCGGCGCCGGCCGGCGTGATCTCAAGCTCATAGGCGGCCGGCCCGGTGGCGTGGCGCGCCCAGGTGAAGCCCGGCGGATTTTGCGCCTGGACGCCGTTCATCTCCGGGCTGGGCTGGACCACGAGCGGGTCGGGAGACTGGACCCAGTCCGCGTGCGCGCTGGCGCATGCCAGCAGCGACGCCAATGCGGCCGCGCGGACCAGATCTTTCCGGTGAAAATTCATGCTGAAACTCCGAGAGAAACGAGAATGCCAAGGATCGGCGTCGCCAATGGACGCTGTCTTGAAACCTGCTGCCTGCGTCAGGAAAGAATTTCCTGACGAAAATAATGTTACAGGAGGTTTTTTTGAACACGAGCAAATTCCCCGTAGAAATCAACGCTTTTTCGTTTCCTTCACGCAAAAAAATACACCACAGATTTCACATTTGGCGAACAGGCATACCAGACTGCTCACTGGTGTGGTTCGCCTGCAAAGACAATCGAACAAGCTTCTTGCTATCCAGACTTTCGTGTTTGCTGTTCATTTACACGGCCAGCGTCCGGTTTCGCACTGAGCATCCGCAGCCGTTTCAGGTAGCGCAAGCAATAGATTGCGAACGCCACCGGCGCCTTGCCGGCATGCCGCCGGCGCACCGCGAACTCTTCGCGCCGCGCGGCGCGCTTGTTGCTTGACGAGACGCTGCCGGGATGATCGCGAAACACGGCCAGCGGCCGCGCGATGACGGCCGGCAGCGATATCGCGCCCAGGCGCAGCCACAGGTCGATATCCATCGCATAGCGCAGGCGTTCGTCGAACAGTCCGACCTGCGCGAAGGCGGCGCGGCGAACGAACACGGCCGGGTGCGGAACCGTCGCGCGGCCGGCAGCAAAGGCGCGGTACGAAAACGGCGGCAGCGGCGGCGGCGGCAACAGCTGCTCACCCTTGCGCACGTGGATCGCGCCAAACACCCAGTCGAGCGGCCGGCCCGCGGCCTCGGCGCGCGCGAACGCATCACTGACTGTCGCCAGCACGTCGGGATCGGCGTAGTAATCATCGGCATGCAGATGCGCCACGATGTCGCCGCTGGCAGCTGCGATACCGGCGTTCATGGCGCGGCTGATGCCGCCACCGACATCGCGCAGCAGGCGGGTGTTGCCCGGGCAGCCTTCAAGCAGCGCCAGCGTGCCGTCGACCGAGCCGCCGTCGACGAATACCTGCTCGACGTCGCGGCAGGTCTGGGCCCGGACCGACGCCAGCGTGTCAGCCAGGGTGGCGGCGCTGTTGAGCGTGCAGGTGATGATCGAGAACGTTGGCGGGTTCGGCATACAGCTCCAGAAGTTGGGGCAGCAGGCGCGCGGCGTCGGCGCCGAAGCTGGCGGGCGGCGTTGTTCGTGACCTCGCTTGCAGGGCAGGTTCGTCCAGCCGGCGCAGCGCCAGCGTGACCAGTTCGTCCATGCTGTTCGCCAGCACCAGTTGGCCGGGATACAGGGCGTACTGCGCCAGTTCGGGCGTCCCGCCACGCGCCAGCGCCACACAGGGCCGGCCCAGGGCCAGCGCTTCGAGCACCGTCGTGCTGCAGGCTTCCTCGCACAACGATGGCACCACGCACAGGTGCGCGCGCGCGCTCAGCGCCAGTACGTCCGGGTAAGCCTGCCAGCCGGCGAAGCGCACCTGCGGCCCGGCGTGACGCTGTGCGAGCGCGGCCTGCAGCGGGCCGTCGCCGGCCACGATCACGCTGGCGTGCTGCGGCAAGCGACCGGCCGCGACAGCGAGGAATTCGCCGAACCCCTTGCCGGCATCGATGCGCCCGGCCAGCAAAAGCAGGCCCGGCGTCGGCGCTGGCACGGCATCCAGCACGGCCTGCAGGCGCGGGTAATCGATGAAATTATGGATCACGCGGCTACGCGACAGGTCGGCTTCGGGCACGGCGCGCAGGAAGCGGCCGCGCAGGAACGCCGACACGAACACGGTCTTGTGGCGGGCAAACGCCCGCGCGCCCAGGCGGCGGTAGTCGTCCACCGCCATGGCGCTGACCGCTTGCCGCAGCGGGCCGGCGTCGCGCCGGATACAGGCCGCGCACTGTCGTGGCGCCAGGTTGTCGCACACGGCACCGTCGCGAAAGCGCAGGTGCGTGAGGCATTCGCTGCCCTGGTCGTGGCGGGTCTGGACGAAGTTGACGCCGGCGTCGATGTACAGAGCCGTCATCGGCAGATGGCCGTGGTAGTGCACGACATCGACCGGGCCCGTGCGCGCCATGTCCGCCGCATGCGCCCGGATGGCACGGGCCATGCGGCGCGCGAACAGCGGTCGCTTGAGCGGATTGAACACGCCCATCTGCGATTCTTTCCAACCCGGCCGGGGGAAAGCGAAGCCGGGGCGAAAGCGTCCCTCGAACCCGATCTGCGCCGCGTAGTCGGCCGGCGCGCGGTCGCTGCGCCCGACGATTTCCACATCGTGACCAGCGCGCAGCAAGCGGTTGGCGAGCGTGACGACGTGCTTGCCCAGCCCACCGATCTGTTCGCCCGGCAGGTCTTCGGACACCATCAGGATGCGCATGTCAGTGCCCTGCCTGCCGGCGCCAGGTTCGCCAGCGGGACCAAGCCAGGGCACGGTCATCCGGCGCAACCACGAACAGCGCGCCGTGCAGTACGAGCAGGAGCATCATCGCGCCCATGCTCAACACGATGTCGAGCGGGCTGCCGCCCAGCAGGCGTGTGGCGGCGCCTGCCGCGGTCGCGACCAGCCCGACGCCGGCCAGCCCCGGCAGATAGCCATGCAGCAGCAGGCGCCCGAGCGGCGTCGGAACGGTCCGGCCATGCACGTAGACCAGGAAGGCCCCGGTGAACAGCAGTGCGCCGGCCAGGTGCGCCCAGGCCGCGCCGACGACACCCCATCCCCTTATGCCGGCGTACAGCAGCACCAGACCAACCAGTGCCCGCGTAACGGCAAACAGGCCCGACACGCGCGGATGCCCCATGCCGTCATTGACCAGCGACGGCAGGCTGGTAAGCGAATCGACAAATTGCGCCAGCGCCATCACTGCCAGAATGAGCGCGCCGTGCCGCGCGAAATCGGCGTTCATCCACCATGCGAGGATCGGATAGGCGAACACGGCAAGCAGCGCCAGGATCGCCGCATTGACGAACACGACGTAGCGCGTGGCCTTCACATAGGTTTGATCGAGGCGGCGTAACTGGCCGGTTGCGGCCAGCGCGCTGGCGGCCGGGAAGAAGACGCCGGATAAGCGAAAGCCCAGACCCAGCACGCGGTTGGCGAGCGTGGCCGCCACCGTAAAATACGCCAGGGCCGTCACGCCAGCCATGGCGCCGATGATGAGCTTGTCGGCGTGGGCATATGACAAGGTGGCAAAGCGCGACAGGAAACTCCAGCCTGAAAAACTGAGCAACGCGGCGCGCGCGTGGACGCCAGGCCAGCGCCAGCGCAACGCCGGCAGCAGGCGCCCGATCGCGTGCCACAAGGTCAGGCCATGGACCATGCTGGCCACGACGCGCAGCGCAATCACGTCCGCCAGGCCGCCGCCCAGCAGCAGCACGCCGACCGTGGCCAGCGGCACCAGGACGCCAATGACGATCTCGACCCGGCCCGACATGTCGTAGCGCATCAGCGCCTGCGGCACGCTGTTCAGGTAAGCCTGCATCTGGCCGAACAGGAAACCCGGCGCGGCCAGTTGCAAGGCGGTGCGCGCGTCTGTGCGAAGCACCTCCGGCACCGCGAACACGGTGTCGACCAGCCAACCCGCGCAGGCAAAGATGCCCACCCCGCCGACGAGGCCAATGGCGGCGTAGCTGGCCAGGCCGAACGAGATGATTTCGGCGACCTGATCGTCGTCGTCATTGGCCTTGTGCTGGGCGATGTACTTGACCGAACCGGCCGTCACGCTGATGTCGATCACCGCGAAGTAGCCAACGATGGCCGTTACCAGCGAATACACGCCATAGCCCGCTTCGCCCAGCCCGCGAACCACCAGCGGCACCGTCACCAGCATCACCAGCGCCGGGATCGCGGCCGCGAGCAGGTTGGCCAGCGCGTTGCGGGCCAGGCGCAGCTGCATCATGCGCTCGCGAGTTGATGCGGCGGCGTGGCTGCCGCCCTCACGCCATGCCCGACGCGCTGCGCGGCGCCGTCGTGCATGCAGGCCAGCGCCACATACGGCAACGCCAGGCAAAAGGCCAGCATCTGCGTGGTGCGCACCTGCGGGAACGGCGTGCCCACCAGCAGGTCGGGCAGCATGAAGGCCAGACCCGCCACACCCGCCAGGCCCAGCCCCAGCAAGGCCGGCGGCAGGATGCGCAGTGCGCGGCGTGCACAGATCACAAACGCACCGATCGTGCCCGCCAGCAGGAACAAGCCCGGCACACCGCTCTTGAGGGCGATGTGCAACACGCCACTGTGCAGGAACAGGCCGCCATCCGGACTGTCCTGCCACGAGATCGCCCCGTAGCCGTGGTAGCGGCCCCAGGCGCCGATGCCGGTCAGCGGATGGGCCAGGAAGTCGGCCAGCGCCAGCTTCAGTTCAAGCACCCGCTCGCTTTCGTGACCGAAGCGGCCCGACTGCATGTCATACAACAAACCGCCGACGCCGGCGCCGCCTTCAAAGGCGCGACCCGGACGGGGATGGTCCAGCCGCCGCACCGCCACCCAGGCCAGCATCGCGCCGATGGATGGCACGCCGGCCGCCAGCCAGTACAGGCGGGCCCTGGGTGGCAGGCGCAGCACGATCACCGCGCACGCCAGTACGAAGCCGGTCCACGCCGTGCGGCGATACGACAGCACCACGCACAGCGCAGTAGCAACCAGCGTCAACCAGCAGACGGCGCGCCACCATTTGTCCGCCGCAAGACGTGGCGCCTGGAACAGCGTGACGGCAGCGATGGCAAACGCCATCGTGCACAACAGGCTGTCGTTGATGTCGAAGAACGTCAGCCGGATCTGGAGCGCGTTCATGTTCGCGTAGATGTTGTTGGGATCGCCCCCGAGCGCCGCCCAGCGGCCAAGGCCGAACAACGCCCGGCCCAGTCCCGCGAGAAGGATGAACCGGGCCAGTGCGATGGCGTGCTCTTGCGTGCGAAACGCCAGCAACAGCAGCGAGACCAGCGGTGCCATCCAGACGATATTGGAAAAGCCCGACGGCGCGAGCGATGCGGCCACCGGGATGCCGGTCACGAGCCCGGCGGCGACATGACCGACCAGCAACGCGGCCCAGCCCCAGAACCAGGGCCGCAGATTGCAGGCCGGCGTTGCATCGCGGCCGAACCCGGCGGCAACGCGCGCACACAGCCAGGCGCCGAGCATGGCCCACAGCACCACGCCGAAGAACAACACGCCCGAGCCGCGGCTATAGATGCTGCGCGAGGCGAACACGGCCAGGCTGCCGTAGCTTGTGGAATTGATCCAGAAGAACACCAGCAAATAGGGATAGACCAGCCAGCGGGGCCACACGACACCGACCGCCATACCGGCCACGGCCGCCACCGACAGCCCGATGACAGCCAGCCACGGCAACGAGTAATAGATGTAGAGAACGATGTCGTTCATCGCGCAGCCTGGCGAGGTCGGTCAGGCCGCAGTACGGCGCCCAATGTTGTTGATGTCTGCGTCTGCGCCGGCCGTGGCCACGGCTGGGGCTGGGGCTGGGGCTGGGGCTGGCGTAGCATTGGCGATACGCTCGCCAGGGCGGCCGGTGCGCCGTCATGCCCGATCAGATGGGTGCGCTCGGCGGGCGCGAGCGCTGCCAGTAGCGCGACGATGAAGCGGTCTTGCACTGCATAGGCGTGACGCTCGTTGCTGGCGAGCGTCGACACCCGCACCAGCATGCCATCAGGAACTTCGCCGGACAGGCCGTACGCCAGGCGCCGCAGCTTGTGCTCGATGCCGGTCTTGCTGGCTTTATCGCCGATCGTGATCCAGTAGGTAATCGGCTCGTTGCGGTCCTGCAAGCGCGCCACCAGGCGCTTGACCGGCAGCGCGCCATAGCGCGTCGGCAGCACGTCGTCGCTTTCACTGATCAGCTGGAAACCCTGGGCCACGTAACAGACTTCGGGCAGGTGCAACTGCAGCGACTTGCTCTGGTCGCCACCATAGGCGATCGACAACATCACGCGCTGGCCGTGTGCATCGACATAGGTGCGCGATAGCGTCTGGTCGTAGATTTTTTCGAGCATGCCCTGCTGCGCCGGGTCTGGCTGCACCGGCGCCACGCCCGGATCGACGGCCCAGGTGTCGAAACGGGCCGGAATCATCTGCGCCAGGCTGAATTGTTCATGCGGCAAGGGCGCACGCTGCGTTGGAGTGACGGCGCTGGTGAGGAACGCGGTGAGCGCCATGGCGACACCAAGCACGATGCTCACGACCAGTGCGCGGTGTTGCGCGGCGATCATGGCGGCCCCTTCATTGCAAGCTCGTGGGCAAGTGTAGTTGGCCGATCGGCGGATAGCCCGGCTGGTGCGGCCGTCGTATCGCCTGCGGCACTGCCGCCGCCTGGCTTCTGCCTGACACCCCATTGCAAGGTCGAATCGACGGCAAGGATCATCGACAGCGCGGTAACGAACAACACCATCCCGGCGAAGCCGTGCAGGAAGCCCTGGCCGGCGGCGTCGCCATAATAGTAGGTGATCAGCGTCAGCGTGATCACCCGGATCACATTGGCCAGGAACGAGATCGGCACGATGAGGATAGCCAGTGTCACATTGCGCACGCCGGACGGATGACGTACCAGGTTCAGGTAAAACAGGCCCAGCGCTTCGAGCGTCAACAGGGTCTGCAACCCGGCGCAGGCATCGGCCACAAGCAATTGATACTGTCCGATCTGCAGCACCACGCCCGAGCGCGAAATGGGATAACCGATCATGAACAGCAGGTGCTCGGTTGCCCAGGACACGGCCATCTTCATCGGCATCGTCACAGCAGCGACCAGCTCGCTTGGCAACGGCACCATGAACAGCATGAAAAAGAAAGGAAACCACAGTATCCTCAGCGCCGGCCCGCCGAGCTTGAGCAACACGATCGCCGCCAGCACGACAAGGATCGAACCTACTTCGAACATCAATATCTGCTGCGAACGGCCCAACAGATGGATGGCCAGGCCGAATGCCAGCACGGCCCAGCCGGCTGGATGCGACCGGAAGCACACGCACGGCGTGGCGTCGGCTGTTGGGCCTGCTGCCTGGGCTGCCTGGTTTGCCGGGTTTGCGGACGGATTTGCGACCGCATGGGCAGCCGGGTGAGCCGTTGCCTCGGCAGCTGGATGGGTGGCTGAATGTGCTGTCGGTTGGGGTGCCGGATCGAGCATGGCATCGGCCATGTCTCCCGCGGCCAGCACATCGGGCCACTTGCGCCAGATGAGCCATATGGCCAGTGCGAAGATGATCGGGCCATGGCCCTGCTCTTCTCCGATCCACGCGCCCGTGAACAGGCGGTGCAAAGTGGGCATGAACAGGATCGCCAGGCCGAGCAACACCGGCCACCACGCCGGCAGTGCGCTGCGCCACGCAGCGCGCGAGCGGCCACGCGTCCCGCCGTACACCCCGTCGTACACCCCGTCGTACACCCCGTCGTACGCCCCGTCGTGTGCCCCGTCGTGTTCCCCGTCCCTCGCCCCGCCATGCGCGCCTGTTGCCGCCATCTCGCCTATCACACGGCCAGGGCGGCGACCGCTCTTGCGGTTGGCGCCGTCCACTGTCCGTGTCGAACCTGGCAGGATGGCCATGTCAGTCCCCGACCACCACCGAACCGACCACATCGGCGCCCGCTTCGACCATCTGCGCCGCCAGCCGGCTGACGTCGGCAATCAGCGTGCGGTGCTTGCCCGCCACCAGCAAGACACCGCCCGCGTGCGCCGCCACCGCCAATGCGTCGGCCGCAGCCGAGTACGGCGGGAGGTCGTACAGCACGACGTCGTATTGGCTGACCAACTGGGCGTGCAGTCGGCGCAAGCCGTCACGCGCCAGCAGTTCTTGTGGATTGGGCGGCAGGGTTCCCGCCGGCAGCAGCGACAGGTCGGGAAAGCCCGCTACCCGCGCGATCACCTCAAGCCCGGTACGCCCGGCCAGTAAATCGGACAATCCCTGACGCGACCTGATCCCGAACAGCTGATGCTGGCGCGGGTTACGCAAGTTGGCGTCGATCAGCAGCGTTCCCTCGCCGAGCTGGGAGAACACCAGCGCCAGGTTGGCAGTAAAGTGGCTGGCGCCGTCGTCCGGCGACACGCCGGCAATGGCCAGTGCGCGCCGGCCGCGGGCGAACCAGCGCAACATCAACTGGCTGCGCACCGCGCGCAGCGCTTCGACCGGGGCCGAGAACGGCTCGTAGGCGGCGACCAGATCGGGGGACAGCTCGGACTGGCCTTTGGCCAGATACGGATACGCAAATTGCAGCGCCAGCGCTTGCGCGATATCGGCGTCGTTCACCAGGCCGAGCCGCACTGCGGTTTCACCGAAGCGCAGGCCGAGTTCTTGCTGGGCCTGCAGCACGCGCTCGGCATCGTCACCCGACAGCTTGCCCGCATCGCGCAACAACATACCCATGCTGGCGTCGCCAGCGTGACCGATCGGCAAGGCGGATAACACGGTTGAATTCATGGCGTCTCCTTAGTTCAGTCGCAGCAGGCGGCGTGGTGTCAGCAGGCGGCGCAGGCGTGAGCTGGCACCCCGCGCCGGGTGCCAGCTCACGCTGCCCAGCACCGGTATGCCCAGCATGTCGTGGATATCAGCCGTCGAACGCACCGGGCGTGTGAGCAGTTCGAGCAGGAGCCCGATGCCAACGCCAAGGATCGTGCCCAGCAGGATCGACACCAGCGTATTGAGCAGCACGCGCGGCGCGGCCGGCTCGGTCGGCACCACGGCGGGATTGAGCACCGAGATATCGGATTGCTCGGATTGCGCCTCGATCCGGGTTTGCGCATGGCGCTGGCTGGCGGAATCGAACGCGCGCTGGGCGCCCTCCAGGTCTTTCAGCAGCGGTCCGAGTTCATCGCGGGTGCGGTTCAACGCCAGGATGCGCGTGTTCTGTTCTGCCAGCGCGCTGCGAATCTCGACTTCGCGCTGGCGCAGCACCTCGGCATTGGCGCCGACACTGCGCGTCACGGTGCCGAGGGCGCTGCCCAGTTCGGCGCGCAGCTTCTCGACCTCGGCGCTTGCGCTCTGGTATTGCGGATGGTTACGGCCGAAGCGGATGCCTGTCTCGGCCAGCTTGGCATCAACCGCAGCCAGGTTCACGCGCAGGTTCTGGATCAGCGCATTGTTGGCGACATCGGGCGAGTTGACCGCCGAGCGGGCGGCGCGTTCGCGCGAGCCGGCTTCGATCGCGGCAGTCTGCGCCACGACCAGCTGGGCCGACAGATCATTCAGGCGCGACAGCTCCACATCGACCCGGTTGTTGTCCAGGCTGACGATGCCCTTTTCTTGCTGGTAAGCGGACAGGCGGGCCTGCGCCGCTTCGAGCTGGTCGCGCAATTGCCGCGTTTGTTCATTGAAGTAGACCGATGCATTCTTGGCCGGCTCGGCCTTGAGCTGCACGGTGGCGCGTTGATATTGCACGGCGAACGCGTTGGCGACAGCGGCGGCAAAAGCGGGATCGGCGCCGCTGAACGTGATTTGCACCACGCTCGATTCGCGTGACGGCATGATCTCGAGTTTTTGCAGCAGCAGATCGGCCAGCCAGTCGCGCACCGCACCCTTGCCATCGGTGGCTTCCTGGAATTGCTGGACGACCACCGGGCTCGCTGCCAGACTCAGCACGTCGACGACCCGCAGCGCCACATTCTTGCTGCCGATGATGTCCATTTGCGTTGCCATATAGCCTGGCATCAGCTGCCCTGGCATGGTCAGGCCGGTCAGCGGATCGACGCCTTTGTAGTTCAGCAGCACCGATGCCGTCGCGTCATAGGTTTTTTGCTGCACCAGGCTCCAGCCCAGCGCCAGCAGCACCGTGACCAGCAGTGTCCCCAGCATGATCTTCTTCCTGGCTTGCAGTACCAGAAAAAATTGATGGAAGTTCATTGCCTAACCCTTTGCAGTGTGAGACTGCCGCGCTGCGCATCCGGCCCGACGAGCAGGCGAAACGGCGGAGACCCGGCGCCATGCCGGCAGGCGCAGGCCCGCCATAGCATCGAGTGAGAAGCCGCTCAGAACCAGCTTTCGCGCACGACGATCACGTCATCGACCTGGACCGCGTCGCTCGCATTCGCGTCCAGCGACACCGGAAGGCCACCGGCATCCTTGCGCGTGATGCGAATGCCGTTGCTGCTACCGCGCGGGCTCAGGCCACCACCCGCCGACAATGCCTGCTGAACCGTCATGCCACGCTCGAGCCGAAATGGCCCCGGGCGCGTCACTTCGCCGGTGACATAAGCGCGCGGCGCCCGTTCGACAAAGATGATGTCGCCGCCCGCAACCTCGACGTCCTTGTCGAGCTCGCCCCTGCGCACCATGTCGACCAGGTCGATGGTCTCGCGCGTGGTCTTGCCGTTGCGGGTGCGTACCAGGCTGATCATGTCGCCGCCTTCGCTGTGGATGCCGCCGGCCAGCGCCAGCATGTCGAGCACGCGGCGGCGCCCTTCGACGGGATAGCGACCAGGTCGGTTCACATGACCAAGCACCGAAATCTGCTGGCTCGCCAGGGTCGTCACCAGCATATTCACCTGGGCCTGCTTGATGTAACCGCCCTTTTCAAGCAAGCCTGCGATCTTTTTTTCGGCCCCAGCCACCGACATGCCACCGACGGCCACCTGCCCCAGCAACGGGAACGTGAGATGACCGCTTTCACTGACGCGGGTTTCGATGGACAGGTCGGGACTGCCATACACCGACAGCTTGACCACATCGCCCGGCCCCAGCAGCACCTCCGCTGCGCCGGCCGCGCCCATGCCCAGTATGAAAACCAGCCCCACCATCCATGTCACGACACGCTTCATGATTCCTCCGTCAGCATCGGTTTACGTTGCGAAGTTCGAGCGCCTTACCTGAGACCGGCCACCCCGCGCTCGAGCGCCGCTTTGGCGGCGCTGTCCTCGTTCGCGCCGGTCTTTGCGCCAATTACTGCGCTGGTTTCTGCCTCGGTTTTTATTCCTGCGCCAGCACCCGACGCCGTCGCCTCCGTGACCAGCGGACCGGCCCCGGCATCCCTGGCTGCGCCTGGCCCGCCGGCCAGCGACGCGACCGCCGCAGGCTTGGCGCCCGGTGTGGCCGCATCGGGCGCCAGCGCTTTGTTCAGGTAGGCGATATCGGCCGTCGCGCGCAGGCGCTGAATCTCGGCCTGGGCCAGTTCGCGGCTCTTGCGGGTGGCCAGATAGTGTGTGATCTGTGGCGCAGCGATGGCCAGGGACACGGGCGCGGCGCGCACTTCGGTCAGCGCGGTGAGCAGTGCACGCGGACCTTCTTGCACGTAGAACAGCTGGCCCTTGGGCATCGCCAGCAATTTGGCCGCGACCTCGGGTTTCAGGTCGGCGGTGCTGCGCGTGACCTGCGCGCGGCCGTAGCCAATCTGGCGGGCATCGAGAAATTGCGTCACGTCGTCCAGCGACGATGAACGGTCGAATGTGGCGCGCAGTGCCGGTGTGACGGCCGATGCAGGCATGATGAGCTGGTCCATGGCGAACTGGCGGCGGTTGGCAAAAAATTGCGGATGCGCCGTGAAATAGGCGTCGACTTCGGCCTGGCTGGGCCGCCCGGACTCGCCAATGCGCTGTTGCATATAGGCTTGCGCGACAATCAGGGAACGCGCGCGTGCGACCGCCTGCATCACTTTGGGATCGCGGTCGAGGTCGCGTTTCGCCGCTTCGCGCCCGAGCAGCGTGCGGTCGATCAGTGCTTGCAGCAGTTGCTTGCGCGCGCGCTCGTGCTCTGTTGCCGGCACCCCGGCGCGCTGTATCTCTTCGTTCAGTTGAAGTACGGTGATTTCTTCACCGTTCACGCTTGCCAGCGCCTGCCCCGGTCTGGCCGGCTCGTCGGGCAGGTTGCGGTTGCAGCCCGCCAGCAGCAGGCCTGCCATCAGCAGGGCCGCGCACAGGCCGTGCTGCGCCGGGCGGGCTGGCGACGCCACGCCAGTGATGCAGTAATGGTTATTCAAGTGCGTCTCCCTGACATAGTGGACGGGGCGCCTGCCACATGGCGCATCGATGCGATCGGCGCGACGTCGACGCCAGCGCCATGCCCGGCGCGCTGACGCTGCGGCTCTGGTTCGTGCGCCTGCTCATGTGCCTGCTCATGTGCTTGGTTATCGGCACGCTCGTTCTCTCGCTCGTGCTGCCGTTCGCGCTCGGCCCCGTGCTCGCCGAGAAACGCCGCATACGCGCGCTGCAAGCCTTCGGCCAGCGGCGTGCTCGCGCGCCAGCCCAGCGCCCACAGCCGCGATACGTCGAGCAGTTTGCGCGGCGTGCCGTCAGGTTTGCTGGCGTCGAACACGATCGCACCGCGGTAGCCGACGGTGGCGCCGACCAGGCGCGCCAGTTCGGCGATGGTGACGTCGTGGCCGGTGCCGACATTGATGTGCGAATGCATCGGATCGGTGTGCGCGGCGTACACCGCGTGCGGGAGGTTCATGACGTGGACGCTGGCGGCCGCCATGTCGTCGATATACAGGAACTCGCGCATCGGCTTGCCGCTGCCCCAGATCACGACCTCGGGTGCACCCTGCACTTTTGCCTCGTGAAACCGCCGCAGCAAGGCCGGTATGACATGGCTGTTCTCGGGATGGTAGTTGTCTCCCGGGCCGTACAGATTGGTAGGCATCACGCTGCGATAATCGGTACCGTACTGGCGGTTGTAACTCTCGCACAGCTTGATGCCGGCAATTTTCGCCATGGCGTAGGGCTCGTTGGTCGGCTCGAGCACGCCGTTCATGAGGCAGCCTTCGTGGATCGGCTGCGGCGCCATGCGCGGATAGATGCATGACGAGCCAAGGAACAGCAATTTGTTCACGCCCGCGCGCCAGGCGGCATGCACGACATTGGCCTGCACCATCATGTTGTCGTAGATGAATTCGGCCGGGTAGCGGTGATTGGCGTGGATGCCGCCAACCCTGGCTGCCGCCAGGTAGACCTGGTCGATCTGTTCGGTTTCGAAGAATGCGCGCACCTGCGCCTGGTCGGTCAGTTCGAGCGCGGTATGGCTGCGCGTGACGATGGCGCCGTGGCCCCGGGCCCGCAACGCCCGCACGATGGCCGAGCCGACCAGGCCGCGATGACCAGCAACATAGATACGAGAATGATCGGCCACGTTTGCTCCCATGGAAGTGTCTGCGATGACGGCGACAGGTCGGCCAAAACATGCCCGACATGTGATTCGATGCGCCCGCAGCCCAACGGTTCCTTCGTCATGCGGCTAATTTGCCTGACTTAGCGCCAGCGCAATCAATGCGCGTTTTCCCGCGAAAGAACCACCTGTACGGTCTTGAGCATGATCCATAGATCCAGCCACAGCGACCAGTTGCGCAGGTAGTCGAGGTCGCACTGGATGCGCGCTTCCATCTTGTCGAGCGTGGCTGTCTCGCCGCGTAAGCCATTGACCTGGGCCCAGCCGGTGATGCCCGGCTTGACCTTGTGCCTGAGCATGTAGCCCTTGATCAGCTTGCGATACAGCTCGTTGTGCGCTACCGCGTGCGGGCGCGGCCCGACCACGCTCATCCGGCCTTGCAGCGCGTTGATGAACTGTGGCAGCTCGTCGAGCGAGCTGCGGCGCAGCAGGCGTCCCAGGCGCGTCACGCGCGCATCTCCCTGGTGCGCCTGGACGATGTGCGGCCCGTCATCGCTCACCGACATCGAACGGAATTTATAAACGGTGATCGCTTCGCCGTACAGGCCGTAGCGGCGCTGCAGGAACAGCACAGGGCCCGGAGAATCGAGCTTGATGGCGATGGCGATCAGCGCCATCAGCGGCGCCAGCAGCAGCAGCGCGGTGACGCTGACGACCAGGTCGACGCCGCGCTTGATGACGCTGTCGAAGCCCATGAACGGTGTTTCGCTGATCGCGATCACGGGCATGCCGCCCACGGTGTCGAAACGCGCCTGCATCAGGTCGAACACGTACACGTCGGGCAGGAAATAGACCGAGGCGGTGGTGTCCTGCAATTCGTCGATCAAGCCGCGGATGCGCGGCTGGGCCGATACCGGCTGGCTGATGAAAATCATCTTGATATTGTGTTGACGCACATAGCCGGGAATATCGGCCATGCGGCCCAGCATCGGATAGATCGGATCGTTCAGGCCCTCGGGATGACGCCCCGCGCCGCGGTCATCGAAGAAACCCTGTACCTGCATGAACAGGTTCGGATGGCGCTCGCACACGTCGGCGAACTTCAGGCCCACGTCGTTGGCGCCGGCCACGACGATCGAACGTACCGAATACCCGGCGTTGCCTGCACGCCGGCGGCTTCGCACGCGGACCGCAATGTGGCTGGCCACGATGATGAGCGGTGTGGCAATGGCCCAGGCCAGGAGCACGCGCTCGTCATAGTAATAGCGCATGCCGCTGGCCGTGCCGAGGAAGTACAGCACGGCCAGCGTCAGGCACCAGCCGAACAGCGTGTCGCGCGCGTAGGCCAGCATGCGGCCGCTGCGCCAGGTGCGATAGGGATCGATGTGCTGGTACACGGCCGATGAGATAAAGAACGCCAGCACCATGAGCACCAGGCAATAGCCCGAGAACGGTTGGCCGAACGCCAGCGTGGCGAGGTACAGCATGCCCATCACGATCAAGGGATCGAGCACGCGCTGGAAGAACGAAATGATCGGAATGTCGTTGACCGTCATGGGCCGCCCGGTCGCCTGGATTCCTGTCCGAACAGCACGTTGGCGCCGACCTGCACCACATTGGCATCGAACTTGCCGGTGCCGAGCAGCGCCGAGCCACTGCGCGCCTGGTGGACACAGGCGGCCACCACCTGCACCCTGGGCCGCACCTGCCACACGGCGCGCACGCTGGCCGAGCGGATCGCATCGCGCAGCGCGTCGGCCCCGGCGAAGTCGCCACGCGCCGTGTAGCTGCGCCGCTCGTAGATGGCGTTGGCCTCGACCGTCAGCTTGGCGCTGGCAAACCAGGTGGCGCCGATGCTGGCGCCCTTGTTGAGCGTGTAGCTGACGCGCGGGCTTTCGATCGGCGCGAACTCGCGCCACACGGCCGCGTTGTAGCTGATCTTGCCACCAGGCGTGTAGAACGCGCTGATGCGGCCGTTGACACCGCTCGTGGCGCCCTCGCCGTACGACGGCTGCTCACGCCGCACATAGCCGGCCAGGCCCTGGATGGTCGTGGAGCCCGACGCCAGCCAGTTCACGCGCAGCTTGAGTTCGTCCTGGGTGAAGTCGTCAAGCAGGACACTGCTGATGAACGGGCGCCGGTACGGATAATTGCCCTTGACTCGGCGCGCCACCAGGCCGATCGCGCTGCCGGTCTTGGGCTGATACAGCAGTTCGGTTTCAAACGTTTTTTCAGTGCGGTTGTTGAAGCGCTGGATCGCCAGCTCATAGATTGCCTTGTCGCGCACGGCGCCGACCCGCAATTTCCAGCTCGGGTGCAGGTTCCAGCCGGCGTCGAATTCCTGGCGGCGCTGCTGGCGCAAGTTGCGCTGGTCGCTGTTGAAGTCGGTGTACGGCGCGAGCGTCTGGATATACAAGCCCTTGAGATGGCCCTCGAACTGGCTGCCGAGTTCCCAGAACCACGTGGCTTGCAGGTCGCGGCCGTCGTAGTCGAGCTGGTCGAAATGATCGAATGCGACTTTCGACACGTTGGCCGTGGCCGCGATGCGCTGGCGGCTGATGCGTTTGTTGTACACCACACCGGCTTCGAGCGTCCGATAGCTGTCGCTACGCTGGCCGTCGAATGCGGGCGCGTCATCGGCCTGGCGCAGGAGGTTGTCGTCGTAGGCCCAGCCGATGCCGGCGAGCAGTTGCATGCCTTCTTCTGGCGGCGTGGCGGCTGCCGCTGAAGGCAGCCAGAAGGCACCGGCGAGGAGCGCGACCGGCGGGAGGCGATGCAACACTGAGGGGGCTGGCATGGTCGTCGTCTTTCCACTGGTCGTACTACCGGAGGAATTACCAGAACTGCCAGCCTCCTGTGTAGACGACCCAGAAGCCCAGCAATCCATTCGTGACAGCGTGGGCCAGGATGGGCGACCACAGGTTACGGTGCCGCATGTACAACACACCGTAGGCCACGCCGGCCACAATGCCGGCCAGCCACAGCGTGTGTTCAAAGCCGAACAGCACGCATGGGATCACGAATGCCTTGAATCCGATACGCGCCGGATCAACGAGTTTGAAATTGGCCTGTTCGACCCACCGCATCAAGAAAGAGCGCCAGAACAACTCTTCCATGACGGGCACGATCAGCGCGGCGCCGGCGATGCGAATCGTCACCAGGAGCCAGTCGATGTCGCCGTCCGTGCGCGGATCGTAGCCGGGCGAGCTGCCCATCGTCATCCATGGCAGGTCGAGATTGACCCACAGCACCAGCACGATCACGCCGACCCCGATGGCAACCAGCGTGTGCGTGAAGCGCAAGGCAAACCGGTGCAATTCGTCGTACTGGCGCCAGCAGATGGCCAGCAGCGCCAGCACGGCGCCGACTTGTACCGGATACAGCCAGCGCAGCTCGGCGCGGCTCATGCCCATGCGCTCGAGCAAGTCGCCGATGGCGATGAACAGGATATAGGTGCCGAATGGCAGGATGCGCGCCCAGGCGGCGCGGGTGAGGAAGGGTTCCCCGGCCACGGAGGCCGCGGACCCGGGGTGCTCTGGCGGTGCGGTACGCGGTTCGTGGTGATCAGTCATACAAGTCGTTCCGCACAGCCATTGCCCCTTACAAATTACACGCCGCGCGAGCGCGCTTCGATCGTTTCCCAGCGCTCGAGCGCGTCGAGCAGCAAGTCTTCGATTTCGGCAAAGCGCGCATTGATGCGCTTGGCGTCGGCCGGGTTCTGCTTGTAGAAATCAGGACCGTTCAGCTGCGCCGTGATGGCGGACTGCTCATCTTCGAGGGTGGCGATCAGCTTTGGCAATTCTTCCAGTTCACGCTGCTCCTTGTAGCTCAGCTTGACCTTCTTGGCAGCCGGCGCGGCCGTGTCGTCCGCTTTCGGCGCGCTCGTCTTCACCGGCGCCTGGGCCACCGGCGTTGCCGCCTTGACGCGTTCCCAGTCGGTGTAGCCACCGACGAACTCGCGCCACTTGCCGGCGCCTTCGGCGACGATCACTTGCGTAACAACATTATCCAGGAAGGTGCGATCGTGGCTGACCAGGAACACGGTGCCGGTATATTCCTCGAGCAGTTCTTCGAGCAGCTCGAGCGTGTCGATGTCCAGGTCGTTGGTCGGCTCATCGAGCACGAGGCAATTGGCCGGCTTGGCGAACAGGCGCGCCAGCAGCAGGCGATTGCGCTCGCCACCGGAGAGCGACTTGACGGGCGAGCGCGCACGTTCCGGCGAGAACAGGAAATCGTTCAGGTACGTCATCACGTGACGGCGCTGGCCATTGATCTCGACCCAGTCGCTGCCCGGCGCAATGGTGTCGGCCAGGCTGGCTTCTTCGTTGAGCTGGGTGCGCATCTGGTCGAAGTACGCGACATTGAGCTTCGTACCCAGGCGCACTTTGCCGCTGTCGGCCGTTTCTTCGCCCAGGATAATCTTGAGCAGCGTGGTCTTGCCGGCGCCGTTCGGGCCGATCAGGCCGACCTTGTCGCCGCGCATCAGCGTGCCGGTAAAGTTGTCGACGATGACCTTGTCGCCGTACATTTTCGAGATGTTCTCGAGATCGGCGACGATCTTGCCCGAGCGTTCGCCCGTGGCCACGTCGAGCTTGATCTGGCCCTGCTGGTCGCGGCGCACCGAACGCTGCGCGCGCAACGCTTCCAGGCGGCGCACACGGCCTTCGTCGCGGGTCCGGCGTGCCTGCACGCCCTTGCGGATCCACACTTCTTCTTGCGCCAAGAACTTGTCGAACTTGGCGTTTTCGACTTCCTCATTGGCCAGCAGCTCTTGCTTGCGCGCCTGATAGGTAGTGAAGTTGCCTGGGAACGATAGCAGACGACCGCGGTCGAGTTCGATGATGCGGGTGGCAACGTTGTCCAGGAAACTACGATCGTGGGTGATGAACAGGACCGAGCCGCGGAATTCGCGCAGCAGGCTCTCGAGCCACTTGATCGACGTGAAGTCCA
>Ga0265798_10004240_pt1 | contig 19941 bp, 13 predicted proteins | sample P3T30metagenome_FD_192430 | JGI IMG/M metagenome (GOLD analysis project Ga0265798, IMG submission 192430) | Plant litter microbial communities from East Loma Ridge, Irvine, California - P3 T30 | ecosystem: Environmental > Terrestrial > Plant litter > Unclassified | place: USA: California... | reverse complement strand
CAGCATATGTCATACATGAGATCACTGGCATTTCTCTATAGGAGAGAGAAGGTAGTCTACATGGGCGAGAAGTGCCGAGTAAGCAAAGGTATACACGTGATAAGCCCAAGGACGCTTCTCAGGTGCGCCCAGGTAGGTGTGAGGTCGTCAGATTATAGGAGATGCAACGATAAGGTCAAGATTGTTCTCGTTCTGATATACAATTCGGCTACACATCTAACGCTTCGACACTAAGATGCGACTCATTGAACTCCACTGACGTTCTCCTCCCAAGCGCTCGGCATTCACATTACGCAGCGACCTCAACCTCGCGACGCGCAAAGCGAAGAGACCTCTTCTTGAAACCAGGGTTTGCAATACCATCGTATGCCTTGATTGCAGTCTCGAGCGCTTCAAGAACATTTTTCGATTCAGTCTGGATGTCAGATGCTTTGGGAGAGACACTGTCGATAAGAGTGAATGAATAGGTCTTCAATCGTCAGCACAAAAGGTCACACAGCACGAAGAAGCAGTCAACCACTTACATCGATCATGCCATCATCCTGCCGGAGCACCGCAGCAATCGGGGCCCCAACGAGAGGAACGGTGTTCAATAGCTTGGCCTTCTGGGTCATGGTGTTGAGCAGTTTCGAATGTGCGGTTGAGAACTGTTTTTTCGTCAGTGTCAGTCTGCGCGCCACTCCGCGAAGAAAACGTACCCTAGTCCAGGCCTTTGTAATCGCATCGGCGTCTGCGCCAGCGGGAACTGGTCTTGAAGCTTTCTGGCTTTGGATGCTGTTGGAGCCAGTCTGCACGATATCTACGAATCCTTGGATCAACTTGGGGAAGGGACCTTGTCCGATAATGATCAGTGGGCCGTTGACCAACGTGATCATGTCGGCTTGGGGCTGCAGAGCTAGGGTCTTGGTGGTGAGAGATTCGATGTCTGCGACAACTTGTGTGGGAGTGGCTTGTGCAGCAATGCCAGTCGCAAGGGCGAGTGCGGAGGTAATGGCCTTGAACGAGACCATGATGGCGTTTTAGTTTGAAAAGTGATGAGAAGATGTATTTGATTGATGAGAAAGAGGTGATGTTGCTGGATGGTGGACTGAAAAGGTCGAGCATGAGAGGGCTTTATACTTGAAATACGGACTTGTGTCATTGCATCTCTCGTTGACTTGGATACGTGAGTTTGGTCCGGTAGATCTTGATCGCCATCTCTCGCATACTCCGAACGATCAAGATCAGCATTGTCGTCTTGTTGAGGTCTGTTAGGAGTGGAGCAACGTGGCAGTCTCTCCCAAGGCGTCGGTCATAGCGCCGTGATCTACACGTACAGTGTAGCAACTCGCGGTGAAGCTGCGTCATTGCGCTCTACTGGCCTTTCGACACGGCGTAGCTCTGCGCGAGCCACGAAGAAGTGATGGTAAGCTACTGAAGACGACGTTCTCGTATCTGCTGAACCTCTTCTATGGGGCATCACGTTATCAGGCTCCAGGTCATTTTACAGGACTCATTGTCCACAGGTGGGGCCACTATGCCTTGTCCATTGGAAGCTTTACTGGATCTAAGGAGTAGCTGCGTCTGGAGAATTGAGAGGACTACGAGGAGGGCAACTCTGGCACCGGGGATATTCATAGTATGTGCCGTCGGTCATCCCGTGTGAACAACCATTGAGATACTGTAAGAGGTTTGTCCCTGCACCGAGCATTAGCAAGGCGGTGCGTTGCGCGAGTCTTCGCTGCATTGTGCTGTGCGAGTATGTTCGTTCATTCCTCCACACCACGATCATATCCAATATTCAAGCGCAGCCGCCCAGAACTGACTCACACCAGCTTCTACCCAACAACCAGAACACTCCCAATGGCGTCATGTCTGCCAGAAATCAATCACCAACACTACCACCGCGCGATCCTACCAAAAACCTACCTCCAGCCCGGACGCACCGCACCCAAAAGCCCGCACCGACGTCAACCCGCAGAAACGACAGCTCGGAACAACCAGCTGGCACGGAAACTTTTCTTTCCATGCGCAAGCACTTGTGACTCTTGAAGCGTAACCATGCATGCTACATAGATTGACGAGAGAGAAGCAGAGCAGATCTACAGGGCCGGTCCGTCGGCGGCACGTTTTGTACTTTCCTATTGGTTCATGCACGTGGAGCTGCCGACCCTGGACGCATGCCAAAATGCCCGCGCACCAATGGAGTGACGCGTCGGAGTAATTGCGGCGCTATACAAGGCACGTCAGTAGTGCTTGTACCCACCCACCCGTATTTGATGCAGTTCAGCTCAGATCTGGTGACGATCTGGTTGTTGGAATCGATTCAGCGTCTTGCACGGAATGTCCTGTATGTACAAGACTAAATTGACGTTTTGGCGGAGGGAGCAACACTTCTTGGAAAAAGGAATGCTTGAGAGAAGGAATAGTACTTAGTACCGTGTATGTCAACCATGGGCTTCTGGTGACTATTACGCGATGTGAGATAGTTCCATGCAGGGAGTCGGCGACCCTTTGCGAGCTCGAGATCGGCGCTAGAGGTAATGTTCCGCAGATCGATATTAGCTAGTCAATCATGACTCTGGTTGACCTGATCTTGACTCGCATGTGGTTGGATGCACAGTCTCAACACGAGCGGATACAAGCTTCTGCAAGGTGTGAGAAATCTCTTTTGATCTGACAACAAAAAAAAACGCCTGACAATGCTACATTTTCCCTCCGCAACATACAACGCCACAAAATGCACATCCTGCCGTCTAACACTCTACCAGCCCCGCCTCATGCTCCTCCCCTCAGCTCCTCTTTCCTTCCGCTTGACCCTCTTCACATCATGTCGTCTCCTCTTCTCCTTCTCCGCCTTCTCAGGGTCGACAATCGCTTCGATCTTCCTCTTTTTGCGCCGCTCTTCCCTCCTCTCCCTCACCAACTTCTGCACCTCGCTCATCACATCGAGATACTCCTGCGTGCCCATGGTCTTCTGCAAGCCGCTCATGATCTCGCGTGCCTTGTCGATGAGCGATTTGTACTGCTCATTGGGCTCGTTGAGACTTGTGGGGTCGGTGTGCGCGCGGGGGATGGTGGTTGCGGGGTCGACGAGTGTGTTGAGGGTCGTGAGGACATGTGGAAGCGAAGACGTCAGAGGCTCCAGAGGAAACTTCTTGTAAATGGTTTCCAGCAGTAGTATAGTCGACGTCTTGGCGAGCATAGAGCGGTTGTCCCGGCGGACGAGACCGGAGAGGCGGATGAGAAGGCGGTGGATTGCCGTTGGCGGCGCAGTAGTTGTCTTCCGTGGTTTTGATTCGGGTGGCGGTGAGAAGCCGCCAAACTCATCCGCCGCGATCTCTTCATCTTCCTCTTCTGCATGGCCGTTGTCCCACTGCCACCTTGCACCGTTGACAGCGAAGCACCTGGCCAAGAAAACGATGTTGCTCACACTTTGAGCACAAAGCTGTTCTGAGACCTCCTGGTTCAGCAAATTCTTCAAGAACGCGTTCGTGAGCTGAATCATGTTCTGCTCCGCGAGTTGCAGTCCAGCAGAGCCTTCCAGTGGCAAAGTTACAAGACCGACGTCCTTGTTGGAGATGCCAAGATGCGTGAAGAGAATATTGATCAACTCCGCAGCCTTGAGCTTGACCCAAGCATGGGGGTAAGAGGCACTGGCCTCTATGGCAGTCCACAAGCTCTCTTTACTGCTAGTGAGCATCGCATCGGGATATTTCTTGCAGATCTTATGCAACAGGGTGAGGGAATAGTACAGTAGCTCCCAGTCATCTTCGTCGCGTCGCGACAGACATTCGTCGATGATTGGATCAACGCGCTCCAAGACGACTGGTAGCTCCTTCGGCTCTGCAGAATCTTCATCCAGAGCTTCAAAGAAGAAACCCCAGCACTGGATGCCGAGCCGCCTCAGTCCCGCGTTTTCGTCTTGTTCAAGCCAGGACTTGAGGTCGGCGAGAAAGCTCTGTAATCGTTTGTCGCTCGAGTGCTGGAACAGCTTCTGTACCAGAAAGCTTGCCATCTGACGGCACTTGCTCGAGTCGTCGTTGGCAACAGTGTTGATCAACGGCAGGAAGGCCATGCCATGATAAGTATACTGCGCTGTATCCGAGAACTTGGGTAGTGCTTTGGTGATGATCAAATCTAGCGCCTCCATGACTGACTGCCGACCCTCGACGTGTTCGTAGCGTAGATTCTTGAGCAGGAACTCCATCTGTTTCTTGAAACGCTTTTCGCTCTGCGTATACGACGTGAGAAACTGGAAGTAATGGCTTCGAGCAACGTCACGGGCGGCCTTGGTCTGATTCGTAATCATCATTTCAGCCACCTTGTCCATGGCCTCGTATATCTCAGGAATCTCAAAGTGACGGTTCATAACAGCTTTGAGAAAGCCAAATGAGACGCCTTGTCGGTCGGGTTCGTCCAAATCGGGTACTAAGCGCTTGATGAGATGACCCACATCGCGGTCTTTGACCTCCACATTTGGTCGATCGCGCAGCACTGCTGAGACGAGTTTCAGAGATGCTTGCGCAAGCTCAGTGTTGGACGATGGTGCTCCTTTGATCGCGCGGATAGCTTCGTCGATGTAGACAGGGCAGTTCGCGTCCAGCTCCGGCATGGTCACCTTGATGAAGGTGGTGAGCAGCCGAATCGCAGAGACCTGTACCTCTTCCTGTCCCTGAACCATTGCGTCGCCGATGACTGGTAAAAAGCCCGCAAGGTTTTGGGGGGTCTGGAGCTCCGTATGCTTTCGTAGGATTGTCCGCAGGATATCCATGCTGAAACGCGTGAGCTTGTAGATGTAAGAAGAAGTTGAGAGACGCGCGCCGGACTTTGCTGCGCCTCTCATGTTGATCAAGTATCGCTTGTTCTTGGGATCAATCTTGCTCTTGACGTCGGTGGTCGCGCTAGCTTTATAGACTTCTTGGATCAGTTCGTAGCAAAACACAAGGATATCCCGGGTGTTGACAGTCGGATTCTGTAGCACGCCCATTCCGATGCGTCGAAGCAGTTCGTCGATCTTTTGGACCATCCTTGCGTTCACTTTTTCAAGGAGAAGAGATCTGATGGGAATGACGAGCTTGATCAGATGGGCGGGGGTAGCTGACCGAGCGACAATGTCCATTGAATCAAAACTCTTGCTGCTCTTGACTTCCTTCATCTGACTGATGTATTCTTCGGCATCCTTTTCCTGACCGGTGATGCCAAAGGTGTCATCCATGATGATGTCGACAATATCTGGGAGGCAATAGTCAAGATCTCCCGGCCTGAGCTGATCGTTGAGCTTCACCAGGATGTGATGCATTGAGAAAGAGAGCACGTGAAGCTGGTAACCTCGCTGAAGAGCAGTTCGCAGAGCTTTGAGGATGAAAGCGAGGTAGCTAGGACCCATGAAAGTGGCGATTTCGGTAAGCGTATTGCGCGCCATGTCGCGACTCTCTTGTGCGCGACTCTTCAAGATGTAGCAGATATCTAGAAGCACGGCTGGAAGACGTGCCTCGATTTCGTGCGGTGGCAGGACGAGAAGTACTTTGGTAATGGCAATGGCAACGGGCACTCGCAGGCTGACCGTCGCATCGTCCTTCTTGTGGAGATACTCGGTAAGATCTGGGAGGAAGTGAGCAACGAGGTCGTTCGTCAGCTTCTCCTGCTGCGGTAGCGTTTTTGTTAACGAAGAGAGTGGTTTGTCGATGTTCATGGCATCTGCGTCACCGTTCCTCTCCACTTGCTCATCACTGGCTTGAGCAGCGACGCTTGCAGTTGTGATGTAACCCTTGGCACGTCCGGCTCGGTTTAGACCCTCCATTAGGCCGACGATGAGCTTAATGATAGGCTTCTGCATGTCCTCTTTTTTGGACAGGTAGCCAATGTAGCGCTTCAGCAAAGACCGTAGCTGCGGCCACTCAAGCCATTCCACCAAAGCCGTCAATGCCTTGATCGTCTCTCCTGAGAGACTGTCCGCGCTCTCGTCCTCAGCCTTGTTGAAAACAAAATGCTCCAGGAGCGGAAGTAGGATGTGATAGATGTTTCTACTCTTGATGTGAGACGCATTGGACGCAAGTCGTCGCAATGCCCTCAACCGTCGATGTCCTTGAATGTGGAGCACATTGCTGAAAAAGCTAGCTTCATCATCCTCCGTCATGAGAACACGCATATCGGCAACGGGGGACCAGCTGCCATGTAGCTTGACAAGCTGTTCAAGAACAGTCAAGAACTCAGCTCGCACAAGTTCTGACGGCTCACGCATGCCGTTTTGGATGCTCGGAATGATCGCAGTCGCAATAAAGACCTGGAAGTCGTCATCGTTGGAGACCTCTATGAAACGCCGCAAGGCGAAAGATGCATTGGTCCGAATGCTTAGTTCATCGTTGTCCTTGATGAAGTAGAGCATGTTGTACACCAGCGGCTTGAACTGCGTGAGGGTGTACGTTTGAAATTCCACCTCCGTAATCTGAGTAAATGCACGCGCACGACGCTCGAAATCTGGCTCATCGACCCGTGATTTCGCAAACGAGTTCAGATCCTGGCAAAGGCGCGCGGCACTGACAATGTCCTCTCGGGTGTGCGACAAGTCATGGACAATGTCACAAAGCAGAGCTCTAGCCGATCGGTCCTGGACAAAAGCAAACATGGGGCAGATGGCGTCGAAAATGCTATCAAAGAGCTCACGAAGGCCTTCCGTATCATGTCGCTGGATGAACTCATGCAGGATCTTCAAGAGACCAGACTTGGTTCGCGGGTTTACTCGCTTAGACGGCTGGCGAAGAAGGAAGGTAGCAATCTCAATCATGCTGCGAGACTCGGTCGTGCCAACGATGTGAGGTGCTAGATTTGCGACTGCTTGAACTCCAGCTTCCAGCACTTCTTTGCTTGGGCTCTGTCGTAGGAGTGCACCAACTTTACCGATGATCACATTAGAGTAAGGGTGGATGATGTCGGTGTGGATCCTGTTCCTCAGAAGCCTTTCTTCGGTTGAAAGAAGCTCTTGATCTCCATCTACAAGTAGTGTCAGGTTGCCCAGGATGTCGTCCAGGACAAACTTCTTCACTTCGTCCTTGGCTGAAGGAACCTCCAAGCAGTCAATGATCTTGAGCAATACATCTTTGTGATGCTCGACCAGAAAGGGCGCAGTCACTGCAGATTTGGCCCAGGCAGAGAACAGCCGCAGAAGTCCTGATACGGACTGTGCAGTCTCTATGGGCAAATTTTCCAGTCGTGGAACCACAAGTTCCCTGACAATGGCTGCCGAATAAGGTTGCCATGTGTGTTCGGGGCAGCTCTCGCATAGCCGGGCAAGAATGTGTAGAGCGCGTTGTCGGACCGTCTTCAGTAATGAGACTTTCATGGTGCGGCCCTCGCCAGTGTCATCTTCAGCTTCGCTGTCAGACACAGCAGCTAAGCTCGACAAGTCCCGGGATGCTTTGATGAGACAATAAAGGACAGCATCAACGACCGTCGCCGTAAACGGTTTGAAGGTGGTTTGGAAAGTGCTAATCAAGTCGTCCAGCATGTTGAGCATGCCCACCTGCTTCCTGGTGTCCACGAGGTCCTTTTCGAGCAGGATTTCGTCAAGATTTTGGTCTTCCTTGAGGATGGAGATGCCTCCGAGTGGACCAAATGCGATACTGAGGAATTGGCGAATCGCATCGTCTCCAAATCGAGTTTTCAGCCCGACGAATACTGACTTCCTCTTCGATTCGAGTCCACGCTTTCCGGCAATAACCTTTCCGTACAACAGACGGAGAACTATTGGCAGAATGCGCTCAATGTCTGCATCTTGGATGTCGCCCTCGCTAAGGAACACAGGAAGCTCGTCTCGGAATCTGGCATCATCTAACAGATTGAGCAAATCTTCTTTGTGCGGCGAGATGGCAGGATCCTTCCACGTTAACAATGCCTGCAGGGCGGCCTTCTGGATCTCAAGATCACCATTGCTTAACAACGCTAGAAGAGCCTCACGGACTTCTTCGGATCGGTAGAGCACTTTCGGGTTGTTGAACTTAGCGAAGAGAGATAGCATGGCCTTCTGGTCTTTTCTCATCCACCTATTGCCGATTTCGACCTGCGGGACTTCGCCCGCGTCATTGCCCCTTTCTGGGATGGCGGAGCTGGCATCTAACGCCCATTCCAGTAGTATCGGAACCAGAGCACGGGAGCGTTTCTCTGCGATGTGTGGTAAAAAGTTGAGTAGTCTGAGAGACTGCGTCCTGCTGAAGGCGGTGATGAAGGGGATCCTGGCGTGCTTTTCCACAAACATTCGTTGCAGCTCGCTCTCCGCGTTGTTCGAAAGTGTATGCGTACTGGATGTGAGCTCTTGCAGCTGTACGACATTTGTACACTCAAACTCAGTTACATAGGGACGTTTATTAGACGCTCCACTGGTCATAAGACTGTTCTCGGTCTCGGCATATTCTGGCGCGCTCAGCCAATCGAAAGCTAGCTGAGTGATGTGGCTTTCTCCCTCCTTGGTCTCACACATGGCTTTCAAAGCGGAGCAGGTGTCGTCCCAGACTGAAGCTAGGCGGACCTGCAGGAGACCGAAGCAGAACGTGGGTACGGCTTCTCCTATCCATCGGTCGGTAGCTAGAGCCGGGTACATTCTAGCAAGCTGTCCAATGCGCATGGCGATCGAGCGCTGATGTTCCAGCGTGAGAGGTGTCTGCTCAATCAGAATAGCCACCGAGATGATCTTGCGTAGGTCTTCATAATCGCCCACAAGTTTCTCTAGAATGAAGAGAGCTGTGAGTCTCAGCTCATGAGATGGTGAGCCGAGACATCGCATCACGGCGCGCTGGAAGGAGTCAAAGTCCGGCCCTTGCAGAGGCAGATTGGTCGCTCCGCGCTTGACGAGGGCAAGTGTTCCACGCCAGAAAGATACGGAGTGGCCACAAATCAGTGAGACTCTGCACAAGCCAGACCAAAGATCTTCTTCCAAATCGACAGGTGAACTTTGCTCGATGAAGAAGTGGAAGCCAGCGCCGAGAGCGAACAGGTCAACAGGACGAAGTGATCCGCTATCAGTGATCTTCATGGCCTGCTTCAGCAACTTCCCAAGTCTGGCTTTCAAAGACGTGATCTGCTCTTCCTTGATACCAAGAACAAGTGTGGAGTCTAGCAGCGCATTGCAGTAGTAGGTCAAGCGGTCCGACTCAATGCTGGTCCTCTCGACTTTTGTAAGTTGCTCAGAAATTTCTGTCAGAAGAGTCTGCCACCGTTCTGACGGTTGCAGGGTACTCTTGGGGATTGCTCCGCTCTGGTAAAGCTGTGGCAAGACTGCGCAGAATTCCGACCCGTGTTGGTGCGCTTTCTGGACAAAGAATCTGGTCGTATTAGCGACCTGTAATTACATAACTTGTGTGGCAAAACGTACCTTTTGAAGTATGGAAGCAGCAGTGTCTTGAAACGTTCTGCTCCTAGGCTGGCGAAAAGGTTACAAAAAGACAAGAAGAAGTCATCCCAGGGAGCCTGCGAAAGCTCTTCCAAGAGACTTTCATGTGGTATTGCCGCATCCAAGGCGCAGGACTGAAAGACCACAGAAACAGTGGAAAGAATATCCCATGCTGTTTTGGCGTCTAGCTGAGCCAGATGTTGCTGTGATTTGATCAAATCCTCGGTGCAGCGCAGGATAGGCTTCCAGTCGGATACCCGATCGCCTTGACGTACAGCACAGGCAACAAACAGCAGCCGAGCGGATAGGCCAATGTGGCCGATTGTAGATGTTGAGGACTCGATTTGACCGAGAATTGTGTTCATGAGCGGGTTGAAGTTCTCGACGTCGGTATGGTGAATGATGGCAGTGAGAACGCCGAGGAGAATAGGTTCAAGCGGAGGAGAGTCGAGCATCGTGGAATCCTCCCGGTACACCTCGGCCAGCAATTCCTGCAATATAGCTGTCGCACTCGAATGCAGACCTCGATGTACGCCCTTCAACGAGTCGGCTAAGAGGTACATGATGCCCTGCCGGAACTCCAGGTCTTTGGCAGAATCTTGCAACTCTTGCACCTGTTTCGAGATGTGGCTGACGATGAGGCGCAGCGGGGCCTGGTCTCTGTGATATGCCGCACCAGCTTTGCGAACAAGGAAGCTGAGCGACTCGGCGGCGAACTTGGATACGAAGGCCTTCTGGCGCTCTCTTCCCAGCAGCGGCGCAATCAGGTCGAAGACAGGCCTCAGGTCGGGTACAAGTAACCGCGAGAGGTATTTGAAGAGCCACGCGAGACATGCAAAACTCCACTCGATCACCTCAACGTCCGGATGGGTCGCTGCCAGCCGCGACACGACGGTGACGGCCTGCTCGAAGTGCTTCTCGAAGCTCTCTCCCAGATCGTGCGCAAGATGGGCCAGCAGGCTCAGCAGCGGCTCCTCGGCATACTTGTCGCCCTTCTCGATGTACTCGACCAGCAGCTCCATGATGCGACCGCTGTGGTGGAGCACCTGCGGGAGGCTGTCGCATAGTGACGCGACTCGGCGGGCGAAGGTCGCAAAGCCCTCGGACAGATTGAGCTCTCTCCATTCTAGGAAGGCGTCTCGGAAGTAAGAGAAGGTGGACTCGAGCTCAGCGTCGTCAACAAAGGTACTGCGACCGCGGCGGATGGGCTCGATCTTGATCTGGGCGATGCGCTGGGAGAAGCCCTTCCAGGTGTGGTTTCGTGTCGACTCGGTGCCGCCTTTGACTCGTTTCGTGGCGCGTTTTGGCTCGCGCAGCTTCGAGGCGGTCTTGGTCTTTGGCTGGGTCCCCCGCGACATGGCTGCCATGGTGTGGTGAAATGTGGTGTGGGTGTTGCGTAAAGGCTGCGATGGCTGCAAGAAAGTTGACGTTTCTCCACAAAAATTTCGGAGCGCCGTGCATGACTCGCGCTAAAAGATGGTATCGATAAGAGCGCTAGGCGCAATTTCAACACCAAAAGCAACGCATCACCAGCCTCTTGCGCGCTTTCGCCATGGCTTCAAAAATGTGAGTCTCTGCGCCCGCACTTAATCCGCTCCAAATACTGACATTAACAGCGTCGTCATTGGCGACGTCAACGGCCAGTGCAAGGCCGTCTTCCAGAAGCTGGGCGCATTGCATGCGAAGAATAATTTCGCCTTTGCCATCATTGTTGGGAGTCTGTTTGGAGATGCTGAGGCGGCAGACGGCGTGGACGTGCAGTTGTTGCTGGACGGCAAGATCGACGTGCCGCTGCCAACGTACTTCGCGCTCCCCAAGCACCCTCTCCCGCCAGCAGTAGTACAGAAACTCGAAACTTCGGAGGATGAACTCTGTCACAACCTGTTCTTTCTTGGCAAGCGCAGCATCACCAAAACCTCCGAAAGCATTCGCATAGTGGCACTAGGCGGTCAGTTGGACGCCGACATCATTGCAGGACAGTCCAAGGACAAGTATCCACCTTTCTACAGCGAGACAGACGCGAAAATACTGCGAGGGGCTGCAACAGCAGACATCCTCGTCACCAGCGACTGGCCTGAGGAGATTCGCAAGCGGTCAAAGGTAGAGTTCAGCTCAGACATTCAGCCTCAGTCACAACAGTGCATCGCCGATCTCGATGCGGTCTTGAAGCCCAGATACCACTTCTCTTGTTCCGGCGGCACATTCTTTGAACGAGAGCCATTCTTCCACGCTCCTAGCGACGACACAGACAATCTCTACCCAATCACACGCTTCATCAGCCTGGCAGCTTTTGGCAACACAAACAAGCAAAAGTGGATATATGCCTTCTCGATAGATCCAACCGCGAGCCATCCAGTATCACCTCCGGCTGGATCAACTGCCTGTCCCGTCACCCTTTCGGAGAAGAAGCGACCTGCCCCAGAGCACCGCGAACAGACCTTGGTGTATGATGATGGCATCCGCGGTCGAAGATCTCACAAGCGACGCAAAGGCGAGAGTCGAGGGCCACTGTCGGCATCCGAATGCTTCTTCTGTCTTGCCAACGAAAACATTGCCACTCACCTCATCACCTCAATTGGCGACAATTCCTACATGACGACTGCAAAAGGGCCTTTACCAACCTCACAGACTGCTGGCAAGCTAGGATTTCCTTGCCACATACTCATCATACCCTTCCCTCACCAACCCACTCTTGGGTCCATGGAGGAAGAGGAGCGACAAGCAACATACGGCGAGATGCAGAAGTACCGTGTTGCACTGAACAGCATGCTGAAGTCTGTCGTAGGCCAAGAGTATGGTTCCGTAACCTGGGAACTCAGCAAGTCAAGTCTGCCACACACCCATTGGCAGTATCTTCCTGTGCCGGCAGATCTCATCCGGAAAGGACTGGTAGAAGCGGCATTCAAAGCGCTGGCAGAAAATCTACATTGGCCAGCCTTCAAGAAAGAAGACGTTGCAGACGGTGTTGAAGAGACTAGCGACTTCTTCCGGGTCCTCATCTGGGACCCGAAGAACGATCCGGCGAAACATACGAGCTATGTCATGCGTTTCGATGAGAAGATACGATTCCACAGCCAATTTGGAAGAGAAGTCTTGGCGAAGTTGCTGAGGCTCGATTCAAGAATCGACTGGCGCGATTGCGGACAGACACAGGCTGAGGAGGAGCAGGACGTCGCCAAGTTCAAAGATGCGTTCAAAGCGTTCGACTTTGCTGCTGAATGAGGGAAACTGGGCGACGGCGCAAACAGGAACAATAAAGCCAAAATCGAAATGGACAGACACGCTTAGTACGTATATAGACGCCAACAAAGGAACGGTCCGATAATGATTCATAAGTCCTCCATAACAGTCCCTTTTCGCTTCCCAGCACTGCGGCTTTTGTGAGATCAGTTCCTAGCACCGTCAGCCAAGCCGTCGTCGCCGCGGACATACTCGAAACGGCACTTTTGTAAAACAGCATCGAACGCAGCACTAAAGGCTTGGGACTCCAAGCTCCGGCCTTGCCGGTTGTCCGAGATCCTTATATCCGCATGCGCTGCTTTCCAAAACTCTGTATAACACTTTTCACGTCTTTCAAATGTCTAGAAAACGAGTGCCGGGCAGCTCTCAGAGAGAGTCAAATGCAGCAAACATGAGGTTATTCCACAATTAAATCGTGGATACAGACTTGCGTCTTGGCATTACTTCTTCAAGGCCAAGGCTAGCTGTCTTAGACACGAGCTTGACTTGGCATTTCTTTCAATTCTCACGTGTGATTTGCCGCGGGGTAGATTCAACCACTCAAATGTGCGATCCGTACACGCATCGCATTCCTTGCGCACTCGTCCTCCCCGAATCTCACGTTCGTCTCTTCGTGTCTTCCATTCGCTGCTCATTTCATCTCGTCCCGAACCGTAGGAAACGCCAACGCGGAGGTTCCAAAAAGCACCGCCAGTAAGACCGGTGATCTACACCACCACTCGTCCACTCAGGTGCTGCGATAAGGACACCTGCTGCTTCCCACCTCTCACATCACTCTGTTTGAAGCGCACGTAATATCGTCGCTATCCACTCGTTGCTATGAGACATGCATTTAGTTCGGCGCCGTACTCCACGAAAGGAAGCTCGCCCACTGCTTTATGCATACACGGACTTTCAGGTACGGCTTCGCCTAAGCACCCCGAGTGAGTAGATGATGTGCAAGACGGTGATCCTTGGCCCGTATCTTGACCTGCCCAATGCGGTCTACGAAGAGCAATAGCGCTTGTAGTACTCAAGTAAGGGCGTTGGTGAGTTGGGTAGGCGTGCTGCTTATCATTGGTGTTGAGGGGTGATGGAGGGGTGTCTTGTGAGATGGACTGAAAGCCGCCGAGGAGTGGTGTGAAACTTTTGGTAGGTATAAGAGTGAGATGAGTACTGGCTTCGAGTAAGAGGGCAGGACGAGGACTCACTACAGGTTTTCGGCTTCGTTCGCTTTCTCCACGACCCTCAGTGGCTTTGGCACTTGTTCCTCCATCTGCAGTTCCCACCGCACTTGTCCTCCAAGTCTAGTACCAACCCTCAGCCAAGATGAAGTCCACCATCCTCCTCACCCTCGCCTCAGCCGCAATCGTCTCAGCCGCGCCAGTCGACCTCGTCGGCCGCACACCCCCCAACATCCCATCCGCATCCACCGCCGCATCGCAACTTGCGGCCCTAACCGTCGCCGCTCAAGGCCCGCAGACCGGCTACTCCCGCGACCTGTTCCCCCACTGGATCACACAGTCCGGCTCATGCAACACGCGCGAGCAAGTTCTCAAGCGAGACGGCACCAACGTCGTCACCGACTCAGCTTGCACGAGCACGAGCGGAAGCTGGTTCAGCCCGTACGATGGCGCAACGTGGTCTGCTGCTTCCGATGTTGACATTGATCACATGGTGCCGTTGAGCAACGCGTGGAAGGTAACGTTCAACGTCTCCCAAGTTTCTGAGACGGTTTTCTAATCTGACCCTCAGTCCGGCGCCGCATCATGGACCACCGCCCGCCGCCAGGCTTTTGCCAACGACCTCACTAACCCCCAGCTCATTGCCGTGACCGATAACGTCAACCAGGCTAAGGGGGATAAGGGACCTGAGGCGTGGAAGCCGTCGGTTACGAGCTACCACTGCACGTACTCGCGCATGTGGATCAAGGTTAAGAGCGTGTATGGCTTGACGATTACGAGTGCGGAGAAGAGTGCGTTGAGCAGTATGTTGGGGACGTGCTAGATGGTGTTGTTTAAGTCAGATAGCGGGCATCGTGCCCCTTGAAATATGAGTAACCATCATCACTCGTGTTCATCATTCAGAATGTGTGAAGAACATCAGGTCCTTGCATACCCATATGAAGTGATGTAAAAGCAAAGTCTATCGATCAAGTCTTTACAGACCCGTCTGCTCGGATGTAGCTAGGGCAACCTGAGAGCTCAGCCCCGACTGACGAGTGCTGAGCTCTTGAGATGAAAGAAAAAATCAAGCTTTTATGAGCACTCCCAGGCTTGCTCAGCGATCGCTGATGCGAGCTGAGCGCCTAGCCGCGTCTTATGAGGGCTGCGCAATCGAATAAGATGTAAATCAAGGGAACTGAAGCTCAGGTCGTTGCCGGTGGGTCTGAGCTTTCTCAGGTACCGGTTGGCACGGCCTGAGCTCAGCCTCCGCTAGAAGATCCTGTGCTATCTACCAAATTCAGGGTGTTGAAAGCAGCCCCAAGTTCTGTATACTTAACATGCCCATCTATGTCGCAGCAAGCACGAAACTGTTCTGGCTTCCAAGACATGAAGGCCTCAGTACTCCTTCTTCTGCTTCTTGGCTGGCGTCGGACCATCCGGCTTGGACCTGGGCTCAGCGGGCTGAGCATTGTTAGTCGACGTGTCAATTGTGATGCGTTCGTTACTTACTGCTTGCTCATATGAACCAGCTGCGCGAGGAGCGCGGGGAACGATCTCTTCCTCAATGAGAACCGCACGACCAAGTTCCTCAACTAAGCCGCGCAGGGCTGGAACCGCCGTGCTGACTCTCCTCCTGCCAGCTTCCGCCTCTGGCGTAAGCTGTTCGGTGACTGGAACCATCATGTCCATCAAGCGCACCCAGCTCTCCGAGGCCTGTTGCGCCTCCTCCACGAACGTGTCGATACACGATCGGAGATCGTCCAATGTCTGCTTGTACCAACAATCGGCGACGTCGTGGATGAAGGTCTCACTAGCAACGTTATCCTGTACGAACTCCCACATGCGTTTGTGGTGGCCCTTCGTCGTGTTGTTAAACTTCTTCGCGCGCAATCTGCCTTTTGCGCATTTTTCGAAGAATCGTGGCTCGACCTCGTTTAGGATCTTCTCCATCACCAAAGTGACTGCTGCTTCGGAACCCATAGTGTCGATATCTAGAAGTCTCTCATGCGATCGAGTGAAAGTCTCCTTCGCGCGGCTCCTGAACTGCTGGACGGAAGTGTTCACTCTTCCTCTGGCTTCCTTCCAGTCGATTTCTGCCAGTACCCTCGTCTTGTGATGTATCCGTAAATTCGAAATGGACGACATGACTTCCTTACTTGTCACAGTCAGGTTCTTTTGGAACTTGTCTGCCGTGGAGTCGATGCTAGCCAATCCAGATGTACGCCATTGTTCGGCTGCAGTGTTGAAGTGGCGTTGGACTTCGCCGGGCCAATTGATGTCTTTGTCCGATCTCGTACCGTCTTTCTTGACTTTTGCGGTGAACCTGCCAGCGTCCCTGCAGACGATCTGGTACCGCTGATGATGGATGCCTTTCCACGTGGCACACACGTCATGAAGTGCCGAGAGTATATCAGCGCGATCCCTTTGTGTTAGCTTGCATGACTGAAGACACGAGGAGGTGAGTATCTGCCTCAAGATATACGCCGATTAATTCGTATCTGAGCACGGCTTACCCTTTGAAGTGGCAATCTCTGTCGTGGGTAGAAGTTGTAGATAGAGTTGAGCTTTCGAGAGAAAGCATATAAGGCTTGATAGCTGGTGTGGCTTTTGCCTTGAGGTTGGTGTTGTAATGATGGTGGAGGAGAGACCTGGAGGGTAGCTTAAGTAGTGGGACTGCAGGCGCGCACGGTAAGCATAGGGCAAGTTAAAGCTGCTCAACAAGCGGCGTGGCTCCGTGACAAGTGAGGTCATAAGATCTACTGGGTGAGAGACACTTCCTTGGGACGAGCTTGAGATGAGGTGAAGTCGCGGAGAGAGAAGGTGAGTCTTGTACTCCAAAGCAACGAAGGGGAGGTTGAGCTATTCATGTCAATCAATATTACCCGGACTTCCGTTGATAAAAAAGGCCTCGAAAAAGTGCAAGATACTGTGACACTGCCCGTCAAAATGATCGAGCATGCTGCATAACGAAAGGTCGGCATCTCGAAAATGCAGTATGTTGCCTTTCTGAACTCTGCATGATATCACGCATTTAGCTCAGTCACAAGAGCACAGTGTTCGCACACTTGATTCGCGTGAGTCGAACATGAGTACCCGATGTCTGGACATCCTGCCAACTTGTCAGTAGGCATATATTTATTATTCAAGTGACATACCCAGCACAACTCAACATCGCTGGTATCTTCATCAAGCCATTGAGTATGCGTGCATCACAACCTTTTTATTATCAGCTTCGATTTTCATGAAAGCCGAAAGCCTGAATTGCTATACTTATAGGTTCGCAAAGGATCTCGTACTCAGAATACGTTCCGAACTGTTCGCAATCGGTTTGTCGGGGAATGTAGAAAAACAAACGTCACGAGTGCTCCACGTAGAGGTATGTCCAGGACGTGACGATAGTGATCTGACCAAGAGTCTTTTTATTGTAGAAGTGCGGATGTTGCATATGAAGCAGGGAGGTTCGCGCTCTACTTGATCCACAGCCATCCTTTGTTCAGATACCAGATGTCGTTTGACTTGGTCAAATAAGCGTCACCACTACTTGGGAGTAAGGGAAGCACGTGAAGAGATGGACTATGTAATTGCTACTTAAAGAGCGTGTTCTTTTTTAGAAATATTACCAAATGATCGGACGTTCCTGCCACTGCTAGCTGGAACAAATGGATGGTACGTTTATCTTCAACCGCAAGCTTGAGCTTGCGAGGTCTCCACTAGATGCGATTACGGCGACACTCTTCACAGACGTTGACGAAGCACTGACGGCATCGCAAGATGTACTTCCAGTGCCGGGCATCGCATATCTCGCATCTAAAGCCCCTTCGAGGCGCGCCGTCGGAGATTCGTTGGAAACGACGAGAATGCTCACACTCGTGGTTATGTTGGAGATCCTCGAAAATCTGATGGAATCTTGCAAGTCTCTCGTGGGGCAGGATGTTTGGGGGTGCATCTCTTTCCACAATCTCTTCTGCTCGTTCTTCAATGCGATCGATGTCTGCTGTAGCGCAACCACAGTTCTTCCACTCTACGCCACATACATAGCAGAATTCGGCGCTGCAAATGCATCTTTCTGTTGTTAGTTGAGTTGTCAAATTTTGGATATTGTAGCCACTTACGTCATGTGGTTGCAGCCACTCCGAAGCTGCACCACACGCTTGCACGTCTTACACGTCTGCCAACCCATGCTTTCCGCTAACTCTCGAGTCTGGCGTAGCGAGGGATCGTCTGGGCAGTCACTACCACGATGGTACTCATGCGTACAAATAGTACATGTCTCCGTTCCACAAGTCGAGCAATTTGCCCGTTGCAAACCAGAGTCGATATCGTCTGGAACGATGAACAACCCGCAGCTACGGTTGCTGCAGTAAACCTTGTCCTGGGTTGCAAACTCCACGATAGCCAGTTGGTAGGTCGCGAGCTCGCCGACGTCCATGTGCCTCGCCACCAGGGCAAGGGGAATGACTTGCTTGCAGCACTTGGGAGGGTAGAGACCCTCATCTTTGGTCGAGCGCATGAAGAGGCTTTTAGCGCAATCTGAACAGTAGCGATGGCCACAATTCGCGGTGACCATCGTCACACGTGGACGTCGCTCAGTGCAAGCGACACACTGAAACACCATGGACAATTTCTTGATGGTATCGGCTTGACGCTCGGCGAAAGTCATTGATGGTCCGGCTTCAGTCTCTTCATCGGGAAAGTCGACCACAGAATCCGCAACCATGGTACCAGTGATTGTGGACACCCAGTCCTCGATTTGTCTATCCGTCTGGGCGCCTGCAAGGGAGGGAAGGATCTCCATGTCAGGGTCATCGTTTGTAAGTTGAAGTACGAAGCGATGATCCGCGTGGGACTGGATTTCCTGGACAGTGAAGGTCCCGATGAGAGCCCCATCTGCATGAACAGCGGCACCAATACTCTGGGCCAACTTTTGATCGCCTAAAAAGGTCTTGTATTCTTCAAGCTCGGCCTGGAAGCTGGCGAAGGCGACCTCGAAATCTGGAGGCTGATCGATTGGATGCTTGCCTTTTCCACTCTCAGAGACGAAGCCCAGTTCCTCAAGCTGAAGGGTCAGAGCAGCGAGCTCATCGTCCAAGGGCGTCGGATGGAACGGTTGAATAGATGCAACGGAAGCGCTCATCTTGAGTTCGGAAGACGGTGGTTGCACACCTATACTAGCGTATATAACAACCACTTTAAGAGATAATGTGTCGGATCATGAGTATCAGTAGGGACGTCAGCAGCTTAACGCTGCCCAACGAGCCGACTCGATCCTACTTCGGCTCTACTCGTCTCAGGTCATGTACACCTCCGTAGAAGCCTCACGTAGCAAAGAAGAACAAGTCAACCAACATCGTACAGAATGCATTCGTAGCTATCGTTACTTCCTTTCACTAGTGAGCCTTCCAACATAATGTGTATATATATACAAACAGTATTAAACAGTATCTAAAGTATCCTTCTTGCACGTGCGGGAGTTATGCCCAGCCTCTCTGCATCTTGTGCAGCGCGCCAAAGCCTGGCGGCTGAGACCTGATCGCTCTCCACCTTGACGCTGTTCACGCTCGATCTGCTGGTCAGCCTCCTTTTGAGCCAGTATATCCTCTCCCTCTCCCCTTGTTAAGGTACCGCGCTTCTGTATGCGCTTCTTTTTGCGCTGCCTACGCTTTGTTGCTGCTTCGTTGGCTCTCTCAAGGCTAGCGATCCGATCGCGCATCAGCTCAGCCGAGAGCATCATCACCTCTGCCCCCTTCTTAAGCTGGCCAATCGCCTGAATAATTGAGGCAGGCGATAAGCTCTTGTGCCGCCGCACGCGATCACGTATTAGCGTTGATTGAGCCTCAAGTTCACGTACGTTGCTCGGCGTTTTGGCTTCCCAGGGAGCCTCTGGCAGAGCAGCTGGTGTAGGTGTACGCAGCCGCACATCTAGCTTTGACAGAACAACGTCTGGCTGGAGTGGGAAAAGGCCTGCGCCTTGGAAGGCTGAGCAAATATTGGCTGACGTGAATGATCGCTCAAAGGCTGCCTTAAAGGCTGGCAGAAACTCAAGCTTCGTGATGTGGTTGATATAGTTGCGAATCAGCGCCTCGATCTCGCGGCTGTACGCGCGCTTTAACGGCGAGAAGCAGCCAACGTCAAGCGGCTGCAGCAGGTGGGATGAGTGAGGTGGCATGCAGAGCGTGTAGATATTGTTCTCCT
>Ga0265798_10004239_pt1 | contig 19946 bp, 17 predicted proteins | sample P3T30metagenome_FD_192430 | JGI IMG/M metagenome (GOLD analysis project Ga0265798, IMG submission 192430) | Plant litter microbial communities from East Loma Ridge, Irvine, California - P3 T30 | ecosystem: Environmental > Terrestrial > Plant litter > Unclassified | place: USA: California... | reverse complement strand
CTAACTCCGCAGTTTTGATATCTGTATTAAACTTGCTCATATTCAGTTGTAATTTCTCTGCTAATGCTACCAGGAAGCTTTCATTAAGATATTGCTGATTTTCAAAAATGGCATCGTGCATTTCCCAGAATTTTCCCTGCAGGGCCGCTGCTTCGGCTGCTATAGCTGCCGGTCGTGCATAACGATGCATTTCAGATAGTGGAAAATTTCTGAAAACAAATTTTATCTGACTTCCGTATTTATCCATCATTTGTTTAAGTAGGGGATAAGCTGCCCCACAGTACGGACACTGATAATCGCCATACTCTACAATTACTAAATCGGCGCCCGGATTTCCCTGGCTGTGGTCTGTAGTACTAATTGCTGGTTTTAGTGACATAATTATTTGGTTTTAAGTGTTTCTAATGCTTCTAATATTCCGTCGGCACCGGGGTTAACTGCCGTGGGCGATACATAGCTCCACGCTATGCGTCCCTCTTTATCAATAACAAACAGTGCACGCTTACATTCACCTTCTTCTTCGTTGTAAACCCCGTATTTTTTAGCAATTTCTCCTTTAGACTCAAAATCGGCCAGTAATGGAAAATGCAGATTCCTTGATTGCGAAAAGGCCATGTGGCACCACTTGCTGTCTACAGATATGCCAAATATCTCGGCATCATATTTCCTGAAATATTTCAGCATTTCATTGTATAATGCCATCTGGTCACTGCATACCGGGCTCCAGTCAGCCGGATAAAAAGCAAGGATTACATTTTTTCCTTTAAATTCTGATAATGTAATTTTTTGGTCGGGCGTTGCAAACAGTGTAAAGTCTGGTGCAACAGTATTTTCTTGTAGCATTATAATTGTTTTTTTAGTTTATATGACTGATGTGAAATAAGCAGGCCGCAGACAGACAGGAATAAAGCAGGAATGCTTAAAGCGTAATTACCTAATAAAGGTAAGAAGAAAGGTACAACAAATGCGCCGGATAAAAAGCCTATCCATAAGATTGTTAGATATATAACATTGGCTTTATATTGTTTCCTTTCAGGATTATGGGTCATTGTAAACCTTGCTGTATTTACCGCCAGGCTGTTTAATGTACCTGTAATAAAATCAGTATTAACTTTTTGGGCTCCTATGGCGGTTACAACAGTATTTAATAGTCCCATAGAAAAACCTATAATAGCAACAGATGGCAATGGCCCAATACTATAATAGTAAGATACTACCATATAAATAGATAATATAAAAGCCACTATAAAGACCGGTAACGCCTGGCTCTTCAGCCTTTTGCAGATGGATATACAGGTGCCTGAATAAATACCCATTAAAAAACAGCTGATTACCGTAACCGATGTAACAACAACACCGGGTTTACCATTAGATAAAGCAGTACCTAATTGTGTTGTATTACCGCTCATAAAAGATACATACGTTTTCCATTTAACAAACCCCATAGCATCTACATATCCTGCAATAAATGCCAGAAATACCGCTAATTTTTCCTGTATCCCGATTTGCTCCTGCAAAACAGGAAATTTTGTTCCTGCAGCCAAAACAATTATCTTTCAGGTTGAATAAATACTTTGTGCGCAGGGAACTTCTCTATTTCGCCATCAGTAAGTCCAAAATTTGTAACAACTACATCTTTAGGGTTTCCGGAAAGCCATTCACTCAGGTCAATAGATTGGTAAACACCACTGTTAAACCCAATTAAAACTTTACAAACCGTATCTCCGGTATTTTTGATGTAATGCCCTGCGCCCATAGGCACATAGCCTACATCTCCGGCATTAAACTGCTCTGTAACCACCGTACTTTCTGCTAAAAACACTGACATCTCTGCCTGGCCGCTAATGTAATATTGCCACTCGTCAGCGTTAGGGTGCCAGTGCATTTCACGTAATGCGCCGGGTTGTAGCTCTATAACAGAGCCGGACATTGTAGTGCTTATAGGAAACTCTTTACTGGTTACCAGCCTTTGCAGCCCTCCGCCGGGAATTATCCTGGGCTGTTGAGAATGTAATGGGTAACGGTGCAGATTGCTAAGTTCAATATCTTTCTCTTCCGGGCGGGCAAGGGCTACAAAAGACAGCTCATCGGGTACAATACCAGAAGCAAAATAGGCCTCTTTTTGAGGTAATGCTGCAACCTCTTCTAATGTCAACCCCAAATTTTGGGCAACAATCTCGGGTGGTACGGATGATATGAAATCTGTAACACTAAAAGTATGGTCTTCAGAAAAGTTACCATTGTCAAAAATCAATATAAAATGGCATTCTTCTGTACCTGTGGCCTGTATTGAATGCCCGTAGCCTTTAGGGAAGTACCATACATCGCCGGGTTCAAAATTATCAACATAGCTATGTCCGTCAGGATGGATAATTGTTGTGCGCACCGTTCCAGAAATAACATAGGCCCACTCTGCGGCATTGGCATGCCAGTGCAGTTCGCGCATGCTTCCTGGCTGTAATCTCATCGACACACCTGCAATGCCTGCAGAGGCAGGAAAATCTTTTACAGAAGCCCCTCTTGTGGTTCCGCCATCGTTGGTGCGAGGTTCTTTTTTTTCCAGCTCGTATTTAAAGCTTAATGTTTCGTTTTTCATGATAGTATTTTTTAACGGTTGGTTATATGTGGTTTATTTTATTACTGTAAAGCTATTAATGATCATAGCGGTTTACATACGGTATTCGTTAAACAGGCAAAACCACTCGTTGGTTACATTAAAGCAGCACATAACTAATTTTGAAAGTCAGCTAACAAACCAATTTAAAACACTTAAAACCTACTGTTTCATTACCATAAATAAGAGCGCCACTGCAAAAATTGCAGTGGCGCTCTTGTTTATACCGGTTTATATTCCTGGCTTTAAATAACTATTTGTAAAGCCATTTTTTTATGAGTTTTGTGTAGTTAGGCATTACAACAAATACCATTAAAAAAACAATGAGGCATGAACTTATAAGTGCATCAAAATAATGATTTTTCGGGATGTGTAGCTGCCTTAAAACCGGAAATACCAGCATGGGCATAAATAACGACAATGGGTATATGGCCGACCAGGTTACAAGAAATTGTTTCCAGCGAACGGGTACATTATTACCCTCTTTATCAGAATTGAACAGAAAATCCAATCCGGACTTTATCTGATAGTTGTCATTTTTCCTGAATAGCGGATTTACTTTTTCAATCAGCCTTTTCCTGTTGTCAGATTCCATCCAGTTTTTTAAATTTGTAATGGTATCAAACCTGATAATAACAGTATATACAAACGTTAAATCAGTGATAGGCCGCACTACCTGCAAATCTATAAAGCCCTGAGATTGTTTGGTCATGGGCACAATTTCATCCAGCCACTTTTCGTACTCACGGTATTTCCCTTCCAGAATATGGTGGGATATAACAACAGAAGCGCCCTGGTTTTCCATAGTAATAGCGGTTTTAGATTATTAATATTGTTAAATCGCGACAAGGCAATTTTACTCCTGCAACGATTTTAAAAATGCATTAGCCTCATTTATAGATGAGGTAATTATATCCTGCACATCTTTTAAGGCTTGCTCTCCTGCATCATCTTTTTGTACAATCATTTCGAGCATTGTGAGTTTTTGTTCTAAAAGGGGCAATAATCCCATAATTGCAATACTCGATTTTAAATCGTGGGCACGTAGCTTTACGGTGGTTAAGTCCTCAGCTTTATAAGCTAATGATAGCTGCTGCAAATGAAGGGGCATGTTATCAATTAATTGCTTTGTAATGGTTTGCTCAAAAGTTTTGTCGCCACCGCTTACAGCCCGCATATAAGTAAGATCAATAAATTTAAAAGTAGTTGCAATTTCTACTGCTTTGGTTTCCTTAGAGCCAGTGTCATGTAATCCAAAATGAGAGATCAGTTTAAAAAGTTCTTCCTCTTTAATGGGTTTAGATATATACTCATTCATGCCACGGCTAAGGCATCTTTCTCTTTCTCCCGCTAAGGCATGTGCAGTCATAGCAATAATGGGTATATCTAATTGTAATTCTTCCCTGATTTTCCGTGTGGCTTCGTAGCCATCCATCTGTGGCATCTGGATATCCATAAGCACAAGGTCACAGTTTTGGGTCTTCAGGTATTCTACAGCTTCAAGCCCATTATGTGCTATATTAAAATCGATATTCCATTGCAACAATAAATGTTTCATCAAACTCTGGTTGATAGTATTGTCATCTACTACAAGCACGCGCAGCGCAATATCAGATTTGTCTTTAAAATAATTTGTATCTATTGCCAAGGGGGGAAGAAGCTGTTCTGTAGCTATGCCATAGGGAATGTAAAAATGAAACGAAGTACCTTTTCCCTGTTCACTGGTAACCTCAATATTCCCTTTTTGCAACAGTATCAGGTTTTTTACAATAGATAGGCCCAATCCGGTTCCGCCATAATTCCGGGTAGTAGAATCTTCTCCCTGATTAAAGCGTTCAAAAATTTCGCTCAGCTTCTCTTTGTCAATGCCTATACCTGTGTCTGATACTTTAAATCCAACAACAACCTGACTTTCTGAAATTTCTTTGCAATACACCTCTATATGTATGCTGCCCTCGTGCGTAAATTTAATAGCATTGCCAATAAGGTTTACCAAAATTTGCGTGAGCCTAGTTGCGTCTCCCATAAGCGTATCCGGGATTGATGCTGCAACAGTACAGGAAACGTCGAGTTTTTTTTCTTTTGCCCGTTCTATAAAAAATGTTGATACCGAATTTAGCAATCCATTAATGCTGAATGTTGCGGGTGTAATGCGCATCATTCCCGCTTCAATTTTAGAAAGGTCAAGGATATCGTTTATAATTGTCATCAGGTTTTCTCCTGATTGCTGAATTGAAGTAACAAATTCAGCCGATGTAGCGTCCAATGGCCTTTTTTGCAACAAATTAGTAAAGCCTAAAATACCACTTAAGGGGGTACGTATCTCGTGGCTCATATTAGCAAGGAAATTCTCTTTTGTCTGGGCAGCTACCGTAGCTTTTTTTTCTGCTATATCAAGGTTTCGTATCAGTATATGCTGCCTGCGAAACTGGCGAATTATATGAAAGCCGATAATTGCGCCACTTAAAACCAAAAGTATTAAAAGGCAAATGTCATACAGCCGGGCTTTTTTGCCCATCTCTTTACTTCTAGCACTCAGCTCCTGCATGTGCAGCTGGCGGCTTTGATAAATTTTAGATGTAATAGCGGTAATTTCATTAGATATATTTCTTGCACGCGGATTGGCTATAGAGGTATGATCATCCATATTACCCACAGCTTGATACCTGCGTAGCAATTTTTCTTTTGTAATTTTTTTCTCCTGTGCCAGCACGCCCAGCCTGTGTATAAGCCTATGTTCTTCACTGTCTGAATTATCTCCAGATAATGAATCGAGAAAATTTTCAATTTGGTTTATTTTTTGGTCAATACCGTCCAGGTGGGTGGTATCGTTAGTGGCAATTGATGCCCTTATCCTGCTTTCAACACTTAATATATCGCGTTCCGTTACACGAAGCTGGTTACTGGCACGTAACTCATGCAAAAGGGTTGTATTGGTCTGAATAAGCTCTTTTGTATTGTAAGCAGAATTAATTTGTACTGCTATCAATAATATTGAGTCGGCTATAAAGGTAAGTACTATTAAAAAAGCAAAACGCTTATTACCCATTGCTGAAGATATATTCATCTTAAAATTAAGTATTATATAGCCGTTATAATGAATTTATGCTACAGGCATTTTAATTAAAAAACATTCATTCTTGTATTGAGCGCTTTTCTATAAGCATCGGCCACAGGAATAAATTTTCCGTTAATAATTATACCGCCGTCCTGTAAGGTGTCAATTTTGCCAACAGCAACAATATAAGACCTGTGCACCCTTATAAAATCATCTTTAGGCAAACGTTCTTCGGCAGTTTTCATCTTACCATGAATGGCAAACATTTTTTCTGTAGTGTAAAATTTTACATAATCGCCCATGGCTTCTGCATAAAAAATATCACCAAGTTTAAGGCGCCTTGTAATGTTAGAATCTCTTACAAATAAAAATTCATCTTTACCAAACTGTACATTTTCTTTACGGCTGTCAATTATTGCCTGTGCTTTACTTACAGCCTGTAAAAATCGTGCGGGAATAACCGGTTTCAAAATATAATCGGCTACGTTAAGCTCAAAGGCTTCCAGAGCATATTCTTTTTTAGATGAGGTAAAAATGATTATGATGTCCTTGGTTGCCAGATTTTTTGTTAGCTCCAGTCCTGTCATTTCCGGCATTTCAATATCAAGAAATATAAGGTCTACCTCATTTTTTTGTAAATGATAATAAGCGTCTATCGCATTAGAATATTCATTAACAACAGTAAGGCCCGGTACCTGTTTGGCAAGCTGCAACAAGGTTAGTCTTGCAATATCATTGTCGTCAACAATCAGGGCTTTCATAACAGTACATTTATGGTTTACACAAATATACTTATTCATTACATATTTTTACGCCTATCTAAAATAAGAGCGTATCATCCACGCCATTTCCTCGTGCGTTTCCATTAGGCCGGTAATAAAATCGCTTGTACCATAGTCTTTGTGAACTTCGGCAAATGGGGTAATGTTACCACGCAAAAATTTAATTATACTTTCGTGGTCGCTTAATAAATCTTTCATAAAGCCCAGGCCATCATTAGTCCGCTCGTTGTCTTCGGATAAATGGGTAAGTTCCAGATATGTTTTTAATGTAGCCGGAGCATAGTGGCCAATTTTCCTCATACGTTCTGCAACACTATCAATTAAGTCGTCTAATTGTTTATACTGACTTTCAAAAAAAAGATGCATGGCATGAAAATTATCTCCGGTGACGTTCCAGTGTGCATTTCTGGTTTTTGTATAAAGTACAAATTCATCGGCCAACAGTTTAGCCAATTCGTTAGACACTGCTGCTGTGTCTTTTTCTGTAATACCAATTTTAGCTTCCATATTTTAAAGATTAAGGTTTTAAGCATTATCGCTTCGTGTTATGTAAAGGTCAGCATAAAACCGCTAAAAGCTATGTAGGATTAGTTGATCGGGCAAAAGGAGTCGTTAAAAAAGGCCTGATACAGGTTTAACGAGGATACAATTTTTTTAAAGAAGTGCCAGTAATCGTTTAAATTTCTATTTTAATATCTATGGTTGTGCCTTTATTAATAATAGAGTTAATCTTAAAAGTTCCATTTATATTAGATACTCTTTCAGATATGTTTCTTAATCCTATACCATTGCTGTTTTTTCGGATGTCGAAACCTTTTCCGTTATCCCAAATTCTAATCTTTAAATTTTTAGATTCGAAAAAAATAGCAATGGTACATTCGGTTGCTCCGGAATGTTTCCTAACGTTTTGTACAGTTTCCTGGATTATACGATATAAGTTAATTTTTATCTGGCCTGAAATGTTTATCCAGTTGACAAATTTATCAATATAAAGATCAAAGTTTATAGCGCTTTCAGCCCTTTGCGTATTAAGATATTCTTGTGTCATTTCATAAAAACCAATATCCTTTGCCAATAAATTTTCGCTCAAATCATGCGATATTTTTCTAATTTCCTCTTGTGTGTTATGTAACTCTTCTACTAATTGTAGTTTTTTAGATTCTTCTTCTGTTTTTAGCTGCATTAAATTAAACCGTGTTGTAAATACTTTGTTTACAATGCCGTCATGAAGATCCATTGCAATTCTTTTTCTTTCATCGTTACGGGCTTTATCGGCATTACTTTGCTGTATAAGCAAAAGGTTATATATTTTTTCGTTAGCGTCTTGCTGTTCTTGTTTATATAGCAATTCTTTTTTTGTTGCATTTAGTTTGTATATATATAAAAGCGCTAAAAGAAAGATACCGGCCAATGCAGCAGCAATTATTATATAGGTGTTTTTTTGAATAAGGATCTTATTTTTTTCTTCAATTTGTTCAGTTTCATAAGATATACGCGCAAATCTGTCTCTGGTTTGTCTTTCTGTCTGATATATACGTTCGTTAGCATTGATGTAGAGGTTTGTATAATGAGTTACGTTTTTTTTGTCATTTTGTGCTAACAGCGTTAAGGCATTTAGCACATCATAATTGCTGTTTATATTTTTTGCAAGCTCGTAACCGTTCCTTATATAATCCAGGGCTTTTACGGTATCCTTGTTTTGAAGATAAAATTCTCCGATTTTTATGGTACTTGATACTATGCCCTGCTTTAAATCCTCACTTTGTCTTATATTTAAAGATTCGAATAATAATTCTTTAACGTTCTTGTAGTCAAGAAGATGCATCTTTGAAGACGCGAGATTATTTAGCAGCATTGCATATAGCGACGGTTTATTTTTTTTAAGGTCAGGTGTTTGTAATGCCTGCTCAAAAAAAGATTTTGCGTAACCATATTCTTCTTTTTTAAGGTAAACCTGCCCTATATTGTTAAGGCACGCCGTCTTTGATATCGTAATCTTTTTTGAGTCATAACCTTCCGCTTTTAAGGTCTCTAATTGCTTAAGGGCTGCATCAAAATATTCTAATGATTTATTATAATTATTAAGCTCTTTTAGCGACAGGGCTATCTGTACATAGCATTCGTACACAAGCCTTGTATTAGTGCCGGTTTTTAAAAACCGTAATGCATCTACCGTAATAGATTCACTTTCAGAATATCCTGCAATATTGTATAAAATACCTGCTTTATAAAGTTGAAGCCTGCCTGTGTTTAAAGAGTCATTAAGTTTTCTATATAATTTTTCAGATTTTGTGTAATAGTATAACGCACTGTCCATCTGAGATTTTACATCATAGTAATCGCCCAGATAGTGTAACGATTTTGCAATATGTAACGTGTCTGCATCCCGCAAAGATAAATTATATACAATGCTGCTAAGCTCGTGGTATTTTTTATAGTTTTCTGAGTTGTAATACTTTCCTGCAATTTTAATCAGTAGATTTCTGGAAGCGCTATCATTTTTCTGACTCAAAACCTTGCCGGTAAGGCTGTCCAGAGATTTTATTCTTTCGCGCTCATTCATTTTATCAGTTACTTCAATTTGCTTAGAAATTGGAACAGAGGCTATTGAATGATCCTTGTGCTTTTTACAGCTAACAACCATAAAGAGCATTAATATGGCAATGAATATGGAAAAGTTTTTCAAGAATTTTTTTTATAAAAATATTCTTTTTTAATGTATTCTCCACTAAATAAAAAGCCCTAAAAAATTAGGGCTCTTTATTTAGTGTTTTGTTTTGTCTTTATCCTGATCATCATCGCCATGCGGCGTGGTGGGAAGAGGTGGAGTGGAGGGAGGGGGTTGTAACGTTTGCTGAAGTCCATCAGACATAGGATTTGGGGATAGGTTTAGATTGTCAATGTCATCATTTGAACAAGAATAAGTAGAGATAAGACATAGGAAGCTACCTGTTATAAACAAGATTTTTTTCATTTTATACATAGTTTTAGGTTTTGCGGAGAATTGCTTGATAAGCAGGGGCAAACTATGTAAGTATTTTATTATTTTAGTGTCGTTAAACTATCACTTTTGTTAAAAAGCACCTCTATGAAATTTCTTATTGTTGATGATCACCCAATGACAGCCGAAGGATACAAAAACGCTATAAGCAATTCTTATAATGCAGGTACATTTACTGTAGCTGAAAATTGTAAGAAGGCATATTTCGAAATTTTAAAGACTAAGGGCGGCAATCATTTTGATATTGCTTTGATAGATAAGGGCCTGCCGGAGTATCCGGAAGAAAAAATGTTTTCAGGAGTTGATGTGGCCCATCTTTTAAGAACTATTAATCCGGAGTGCAAGATTGTTATGATAACTGCACATACCGAGTATCTTGTTATTTATGATATTTATAAGAAGATAAAACCCGAAGGAATGATAAGTAAAGGTGAATTGACGCCTCAAAATCTAGTTACCCTTGTAGAGGAGGTTATGAGTGAAGAAAATTATTTGAGTCCTTTTGTTAAAGAATGTATAAAGGAAATTTGGAAAAAGGATCTTATGGTAGACGACTTTAACCGCCAGATTTTGTTTTATATGTCTAAAGGATACAAGCTTAAAGAACTGGAAGATGTTATTTTTTTGGCTACCAGCACCATACAGAGACGGGTTGTAAATATGAAAAAGGCTTTTGATGTATCTGATGATAGTTCTCTTATTAAAACAGCCATCCAACAGGGATTTATGTAAAGAGCGTCCGACCAATAATTCGCATTGATTTCAATATTGACAAATTCCTGCCTTATAACATTAAGGCAGGAATTTTTTTTATCCTCTTTGTACGGGGCTATACAAAAATAGTGTAGCATCGGCACGTTCAAAACACACCGCGGCATGGTGTTTTAACATTAATGAAAGTTATACTCTCGTTAATGTTAAAACATAAATTATTGTAAGAAATGTATTCTTTTAAAGTTTAATTTTCGCTTTCAAATCACAGTGAAAACACAATAAAATAAATGCTCAGGTACTTTTTAATATTATTTCTTGCACTGCCATTTTACTCATATTCTCAAACCATTTCAGGTCGAATTACAGACCTGAATGGCCTGGCTGTTGAGTATGCAGAGGTAGTACTTAAGAGCACTGAAGGTAAAATAATATTTTCTGCCACAAGTGGCTCTGATGGAAAGTGGCAGGGAAATATACCGGCAGGAAGTTATACCCTTTATATATACCAGTTTTCGCAGGAGCAATATGCTAAAAGTATAGTTATTACAAAAGATGCCGATGTGGGAGATATACAAATTAAGGGCGCTCTTGGTATTGATGAAGTTGTTGTAGAGCATAAGAAGAAAATGATTTTAAAAACCGGCGATAAACTGGTTATGAGAGTAGAAGACAATCCATTATTTAAAGGTAAAAACACCTTCGAAATACTAAGATATGCCCCTTATGTTTGGATTGACGGCAGCTCAGAAACCATAACCATTAAACAAAACAGTACTGCAGTATGGATAAATGGTAAACCATCTAACATGACTCAGGATGTTTTAAATAATTATCTGAAATCACTTTCTAATGAAGAAATAAAATCGATAGAGATAATAACAAATCCGTCTTCAAGATATAGTGCCGCCGGCGGAAGTATAATAAATATTATTACAAAAAATGCTACAAAAAAAGGGCTTAACGCAGTTGTAACATCTGTTACATCAGTATCAAGGTTCATAAATAGTTATAATGCATTTCAGGTCAACTCTCTTATAAGCGAAAAATTTTCTGTCTCGGCATTTTATGTTAATAACAACAGTAAGTCAATGAGGGAAGAAGACAGAAGAGAGCAATTGTTTGTGCCTCAGGTGGAATATGATTATAAAAAACAGGATACCATCAAAAATAAATACAACTACGCCTCAGCCTCTTTCTTGTATGACATTAATAAAAAAAATCAGGCGGGCTTAAATTTTTACTACATAAATAGCGATGGCTCTAACGCTCAAAATAACGATCTCACTATTACCGATGATAATATCACAAAGTCAATTGGAGATTACCTTAGTGCCTCAAAAAGCAAAAATTACAACGCAAGTTTTAATTATGCATACAAGCCTACAGATACAAAAGCCTTAACCACAATATTAGATTTTTACCGGTCTGACAACGAGTCTAACAACACTTACTACAACACCTTTTTTAATGAACAAAATCAGCTCGAAGATTTGAATAGAAGAAGATCTTACAGCCCTGCTGAAAACAATATTTTTTCTGCACAGGTAGACTATGAAACCAACATAGGCAAAGCAAGAATTGAATTTGGCGGCAGATATAGTTTTGTAAAAAACACTAACAAAACGCTTTTTGAGAATGAAGTAGGAGGCATATTTGTACCGGATGCTAATTTTACAAACGATTTTAATTATAAGGAGCAGGTTACAGCATCTTATCTTTCTTTTAGGCAGGATAGTATTTTTAAAACCGGGTTTTCTCTTCAGGCGGGATTACGGGCAGAATATACAGATGGCAGAGGAATAATGCCATCTGCAGGATATGATAAAAGCAGAAATTACCTAAATCTTTTCCCTAGCGTATTTCTTAATAAGAATTTGGAAAACAACACCAGTCTGGGCTTGTCGTACAGCAGAAGGATAAGTAGACCATCATATAATAGTTTTAACCCAACAATATTTTACCTCACTGATTTTACCTCTTCGGTAGGTAACCCTGATTTGCAGCCAAGCTATACAAATGCATTTGAAGCTACTTATAATTCGCAAGGGTTAAACCTCATGGCTTACTACAATCAGATCGAGGGTGAGTCAAGGGAGATATTAAAAAGACTTAGCGATACAGAACTTAGATATCAGTGGCAAAATATAGATTATACCAAGCAGTTCGGAATTTCTGCTTCGGCAAATAAAAAAATAAATAATTGGCTCGAAGTATTTGCAAATGCTTCATGGTATAATAAAATATATCGTTCCGGTTTTTTAGATGCAGACAATATAGATGTTAGCAAAGGCACCTTTCAGGGCCGTATAGTTACCGCATTTACATTTTCTAATACGTTGCGCTCAGATGTTTCTTTTGAATATAATGGGCCCGAAACATATGGTCAGTTTGATTCTGGTAAAAACTATGCTTTTTATCTAAATGTTTCTAAAAAGGTTAATGACAGGCTTTCTCTTTATCTAAAAGTTGTAGACCCGTTTGATAACCTTCGCTATTCGTTTACTAACAATCAAACTGAGATCAGGACATCCCAGTATCGAAACAATTTCAGCAGGACCATATCTATTTATTGCGTAATCAACTTTGCTACAGGGCAAAACACTAAATCTATCCAGATAAAAAACAGCAATCAGGAGTTTAAAAACAGGACAAATTAGAGATAACAGGTGGAATCCGAAAAACCTTTAAAGAGTAGGAAAATTTAAACATTTTATTTTTTATGAAAAAATCACCTTTCAACCCAGCGGATTTTTTAGGAGCTAAAGTTGTAACACCATTAGAGCAGGAAAAACTGCGCGGTGGTCAAACATTAGGTAGCCAGCAACAACAACAACAAATTGTATTGCCACCTACACAACAGCAACAACAGCAAATTGTAATTGGCAGTCCACAGCCACCACAAACTCCAACACCTCCTACAAGAGGATTTGGATTGTAATTAATTTTCCCGGATAGGGCATCAGTCCTATCCGGGTATTAAAAATTTTAACTATGAAAGCATTATTAATATTAATTTTCTCAATCACTTCATATACTATGTACAGCCAAAACTCACCTACGCCACCTGTTGCAAATGCAGGGGTAACCGATTCTGGGATTACATACTCATTTGCTTCAACAAGTAATTCTCTTGCGCTTTCCTGTGTATTTAATGAGAGTAATTACGAGGGTGTTCTTTCTGCAATTCGTACAGAATATCCGGATTTTACCTCAGGAAATGTTTTTACTCCGGAAGATAATAAAGATTTCAAATCAAAAATAGAACTTAAAAAAAGCAGCCTGAAACTGGAGTATAAAATCCTTTCTGATAAAGAAAATACTAATGCTGCAAAGATTGAGCGTATCTCTTCAAAAATTCTGGATTTATGAATACATTAGATATTAAATCCGCACAGCCGTTTACAACAAACTGGTGGGATGATTTTTTAGGAGAAACAAATAACCTTACTAAAACAACTGTTTTTAAGGATTGCCTTACCAGGAACGAAACGGTTACCATGAGAATGAATGTCATGGAGGTTATTGCACAATTAGCGGCTCTAAGAACAACACAGTATGGCTACAGAGTGTATATAGAGGGTGTTTTGGTTGATACGGCCGGCATGGAAAAAATTTATGATTGTCCACCTGAAAAAGGCGAAGAATTTGCACATTGGGCAAACCGGTGTTTTCCAAACCAAAAATTTGGAATGATAATAAACAGGGGAGAAAAATTTTGTCCGGAGCTTCCTCAGGGTGTGTCAAAAAAAATAGCACCATTACTTGAAAAAGCGGGTGTGCCAAGCCTTGGTATTACATTTACCATTTTTATTGGCAATTACGGTTGGACACCATTAGGCATACATGTTGATGGCAGGGGCGAAAATGTTTTGCATTTTCATTTGGGAGACGGTCCAAAAGAGATGTACACATGGGATAAGGATATTTACGAGAGCATGACTACCGATGCTGACAGGTTTAACAATAAAGATGTAGAAAAATTTTTGCCTTATGCCAATGCATTCCCATATGATGAGGGCGATCTTTATTTTATGCCTCAGGGCGAATATCATATCGGCAAGTCTGATGAACTTTCTATGGGCGTAACGTTATGGTTTAACAACCATGTTAAAGAAACGTTAGCCAGCAGAACAATGCAGTTGCTCATAGATCAATATCTTAAGTCAAGTCCTGATTTTTTAGGGCTCGATAAAAATAATATATCAGATATAAGCAGCTTTGAAGAAGCGCTTGAGCTATTTGAAATTCCAGAAGAGTTTGAAAATCTCACTTTTAAAGATGCACTAAGGCTTGCTTATAAAGATTTTAGATACTGTATTTATAGCCATAAAGGTTTTTGGGCCAGGCCGGTGCCTATTGCAGAAGACCATGACTTTACGCCAAGCGATACGGTTGAATTAATTAACCCATTTACCATTGAATATTATCAGACGCCGGATAATAAAAAGTTATATATTTATGTGCGTGGATCTAAGTTTTCTTTAAACTATCATTCGTGTATTATAGATATTATAGATGAAATAAATAAAGGCGAAAAAATTTCGGTTGCAGAATTACTTTTGATAATGGATAGAGAATGGGATGGAAATGTTTTGTTTTACATCCTTAATCTATTTTACACTTCTCACGGTATTAAAATAAATTAATAAATGCCAAGAATTACTTTTATACCACAATATGACCAAATGGATTGCGGACCGGCGTGCCTTTGCATGGTTGCAGGTGCGTATGGAAAAAAATATTCGTTGCAATACTTAAGGACAAACTCCTTTATAACACGTGAAGGAGTTTCTCTTTTAGGTATTAATGAAGCTGCCAAAAACATTGGATTTGATACCTATACATTAAAATTTACTTTTGATGAATTGCTTTTGCAAAAGAAGAATTTACCGGCAATAATACATTGGAATCAAAACCATTTTGTTGTTTTAAAAGGTATAAAAAAGCACTATTTTACTGGTAAAACATATTTTGAGATAGCCGATCCGGCACATGGTTTTATAACTCTTAACGAGGAAGATTTTAAAAAATCATGGCTGGGCGAGAAAGAAAGTAATGAGGGAATTGCCTTGCTGCTAACACCTTCAAAAGATTTTTATAATATACCCGTACCGGTAGACACTAAACTTGACCTATACAAAACATTAAAATATCTTAAGCCACACAAAAGGCAAATAATTATAATAGGGATAATGCTTTTTATAGGCTCATGCCTGTCACTTGTTTTTCCTTACCTTACAAAAAACCTTATTGATAAAGGAATAAACCAGAAGAATATCAACACTATTACAATGATCCTTTTGGCTCAGTTGGCATTGTTTTTTGGAACCCTTATAGTTGATGTTATAAGAAACTGGCTTACGCTTGTTATAGGCTCAAAATTGAGCATAACATTTATTTCAGAATTTCTAAAAAAAGTATTGTTGCTGCCTATTAAGTTTTTCGAAACAAAAGTGGCCGGGGATTTTAACCAACGGATACAGGATAACGAAAGGATAGAAAACTTTTTGACATCTAATGCACTTACAACGTTTTTTTCATTTATAACGTTTAGTGTTTTTTTTGGAGTGCTATGGTATTATAATTTTGTAATACTTGCAGTTTATTTTTGCCTTACCGGAATGTCTTTAATTTGGTCTGCCTTCTGGCTACAAAAAAGAAAAATACTTGATTATTACCGGTTTAGGCAAAGAATACTAAATCAGGAATCTATCTACGAAATAATCAATGGCGTTTCTGAAATGAAATTGAATCAGTTTGAAGATTATAAGAGAAATAACTGGGAAAATATTCAGCAAAAATTATTTAAAATAAATATTAGAATATTAAAACTCGACCAGATACAGAATTCGGGTTTTGATTTTTTAAATCAGGTTAAAAACATTATAGTAACATTTTTGGCTGCCTCGTTTGTTATTAAAGGAACAATGACTTTAGGCGAGTTATTGAGTGTGTCTTTTATCGTAGGACAGATGAACTCTCCTGTAAATCAGCTAATATCGTTTTTCAGGTCTTTTCAGGATGCAAAACTGAGCTTGCAAAGACTTAATGAAGTTCAGGACCATCCTATGGAAGAGGAGTATCCTAAACTCAGGCTGAATGATGTAATGTGCGGATATGGTATTGAGTTTAAAGAAGTGAAGTTTCAGTATGAAGGGCCAAACTCTTTATATGTGCTTAAAGACATAAATTTATATATTCCTGACGGAAAAGTTACAGCAATAGTAGGCTCCAGCGGCAGTGGTAAATCAACGCTTATGAAACTGCTTCTGAAATTCTATGAGCCGCAGCAAGGTCATATTTTTTACGACCATATAAAAATGAATGAACTGTCAGCCAGGAGCATACGCGAAAATTGCGGTGTTGTTATGCAGGATGGGTTTATTTTTGCAGATACTATAGCAAGAAACATTGCCCTGGGTGATGAAGAAATAGATAAGGAAAAGCTAAGGAAAGCCGCTATAGTAGCTAATATTGAGGAATTTATAGAATCGTTGCCATTAAAATACAGCACAAAGATAGGCGCTTCGGGCAATGGGCTCTCGGGAGGGCAGAAACAGCGGATTTTAATAGCCAGGGCTGTTTATAAAGATCCGAAATATATATTTTTAGATGAGGCTACAAGTGCTCTAGATGCCGAAAACGAAAGGGTAATACACGATAATCTCCAAAGTTTTTTTAAAGGTAAAACTGTTGTAATAATAGCCCATAGATTGAGCACGGTTAAAAATGCAGATCAGATCATAGTTCTTAAAGACGGTAAAATTGCAGAAATAGGTAATCATGAAGAATTAGTATCAAGTAAATCAGATTATTTTAACCTGGTTAAAAATCAGTTAGAGCTAGGCAACTAACCTCACCGCTTACATTTGCAACTGTTGAAACGCCCGACACATTATCGGGCATATTTTATTATAAATGCGCTAACCATTGGATAGGATTATATCCATGTTGCTCTAATACAATTAATTCGATCTGCAGGATAGTTAATCAGCACGTATCCATTTTTTTTATTCGATAAATATGGCCCGATAATTTAAAATAAATTATTTCGCGTAAACATTTTATATAATCTTTTGTAGCCCTGACTTTTAATCTGTCAGGTTAGTTTAAATAATGAACCTAGCATTTGTTTGCGGCAGTACCTACTTCTTTTTTGAACTGTTTAGAAAATAACTCAGATTATAGGCCTGAAATTATGAACATGTTTTTTTGAATTCGGCAAAGTTAGTCTAATGTCAATTCAGGTGGTATCGACTCCTTTGTAGATTAAATGGTACCTATTCTCTTGTATAAAAGAACGATAGCACGGTTTAAACTTTTGGTTAAATACAAAAAACAAACATTCTAAACATAGCCTTATCGTTAAAACGTTTCAATATTGCCTATTTCTGTATCACAATAGCTGCCATTAACTCGCCGAACTTTGTCCTTATAAATATTTAAAAATAATATAATGGCAAAAACGATTTTTATAACGGGCGCATCCCGCGGATTTGGGAGGATATGGGCTGAAGCGTTTCTTAAACGCGGAGACAATATAATAGCGGCAGTTCGCAACCCTGAAACATTAGCGGAACTTTTAAAAGAATTCCCATCAAGTTTATTGGTGCTAAAACTTGATGAAACAGATAAAACAGCAAGTTTTGACGCCATTGAAACTGCAAAAAAGCACTTTGGCCGAATCGATGTATTAATAAACAATGCCGGCTACGGGCACATTGGAGCTGTAGAGGAACTAAGCGAATAAGACGTGAGGGGAATGTGAATATTTGTAAATCCTCCTGTGGTGTTAAAAGTGACAATATAATCCCACGGGCCAATTGTAGAAGGTGTGCATTGTACAATAGAAGATTGCCCTGAAAAAATATCAAATGTTACTAACAGTGCTGTAAACGATAATTTTGGTTTACCGACTTTTTTGTACTTGTTTTTCATACGCTTAATGTTTAAAATTTATATTAATAACAACAGTGAACAATTTTAGTACTAAATGAGATGAACTAAATCGTTGTAGCTGTAGGCAAATGACAAGCATATTTTTATTATGGAAGGGGTATAATGGAAATTTTACAACGGTAAATTCACAAAAAATTATATTAAAAATTGAAAGCAAAATTTTTTATTTTTTCCATTTTACTTGATATTTATAATATAATGCACTAAAGAATTAATATTGCCGCATATAAAACTATATACATTAAAGTACAGTTTTTGATTGCAATTTAGAATTAATTTATCAATGATGGAATGATATGAAATGACAATATGAATGAATAAAAAATCACGTTTTATATATCCAGTGCTCAAAATAGACAGAACTTATCTAACTTTATTGATTCGCACCAAAAATGGATATTTTTGTTACAGATTTAAATTGCAGCACCGCCTAATAGCACTATAGAGTGAAAATCTTATAAATCAATCAAAAATACTCTGTAGCTAAATAAATAGTCAAGACGAGTAAATAAATACAAATGTAAATGAAAAACCTAAAGTATATTTTTATATGCTATTGTGTGTTTATAAATTATATGTTTTCGCAAGATAAATTTGACAACTACCAATTTATAAGTATACAAGAAACCGGTTCTAAAAGGGCTATTTCTTCCATTGTTCAGGACAATAATGGTTTTTTATGGATAGGTACTATTGGCGCAGGTTTGTATCGATATGACGGGGTTAATTATTTAGGATACCAGTATAATCAAAAAAAAACAAGATCAGTAAACAGTAACGTTATTTTTACAACGTTTGTAGATTCTGATAATAATTTGTGGGTTGGTACTGATGAGGGTTTATGTTTATACAATAGAGATTTAGATAATTTTACTAAAATTAATATTCAGGATGTAATTACGAAAGGGTATAATGAACCAATTACAGTAAAAACTATTATTCAGGATAATAATGGCAATTTACTACTTGGTACTTATGGCTTTGGACTATTTAAACTTAATATTAAAACTTTAAAAGTCACTTTAGTTAGTGCAGCATTACTTGAAAAACCAAATTTTCTTATAAAATGTTCTGCAAAAAATAGACAAGGAATTATTTATTTAGGAACCAATTATGGCCTTTTTGAAGTTGATTTAAAAGGAAAGGTAAAACAGGTTTGTAAAGACAAATTTAAAAGAGAGCCTCTTACTGATGATATTGAAAGTATTGTTATTGATAAATATGGGTATATCTGGCTGGGAACTTTTTCGAATGGTTTGATAAAAATTAAACCTGAAATGGATAATTATGAGTTTGAAAATTACGTAATTACAAAAAATAAAATTTTATCTATTATACAAAGTAGCCAGGACTATATAATTTGTGGTACCGAAAACGACGGATTATTAGTTACAAACTATAAAGGTCAAGTATTAAAAAGATATTTGCACAGTAAGTATAATAATTTTAGTTTGAAATCTAATTCTGTATGGTCGTTATTTGAAGATAAGGAAAAGCGGCTTTGGCTGGGCTATTATAATAAAGGGCTGGGTGTGTTTGATAAGCCTAACAGCAAGTTTATTGCAATAGAATCACTTGTGAATAATGATAATTCGCTGCAATCCAGCCATGTAACATCAATAGTGAAGGATAAGGAGGGGAGACTATTAATAAGTTCTGAAGGAGGAGGGTTAGATATTTATAATCTTGAGGATAAAAGTTTTATCCATATCAATGAAAAGAATCAGGATTACTTTTCTGGTTTAGATGCTAACTATATCCAGACCATATTTATAGACAGCAAAAAAAATATTTGGATAGGGAGTTGGGACCGTGGAA
>Ga0265798_10004238_pt1 | contig 19946 bp, 16 predicted proteins | sample P3T30metagenome_FD_192430 | JGI IMG/M metagenome (GOLD analysis project Ga0265798, IMG submission 192430) | Plant litter microbial communities from East Loma Ridge, Irvine, California - P3 T30 | ecosystem: Environmental > Terrestrial > Plant litter > Unclassified | place: USA: California... | reverse complement strand
ACAGGTTGCGCTTGATGGCATCCAGGTCGTATTGGTTGCGCGTGCCGGTCTCGTCCGGCCAGCGCCCCGCGGCGCTGTCGTGCCACGCCGAATACGCCATGAACGCGACCTTGCTCGGCTTGAAGCCGTAGCGCAGCGTGTAGAACAGGTTGAAGTCTTGCAGCTCGTAGGGGCCGATGCGCTCCTGCGTGCTTTGCGCGGGCTTGGCATCGGTACCGTGACTGACTGCACCGCCCGGCACCAGCTCGGGGCTGATCTCGGTATCGAGAATGTCGATCAGCACTTGCGACTGGCCTTCGGCAACCACGGTACCCGTCTCGGCCACCCAGCGCACCAGGTACGAGATCAGCGTCTTGGGCACGCTGGCATTGACGTTGTAGTGCGACATATGGTCGCCCACGCCGTAGGTACACCAGCCCAGCGCCAGCTCGGACAAATCGCCCGTGCCGATCACGATCCCGTTGTGGAAGTTCGCCAGCCGGAACAGGTGGTTGGTGCGCTCGCCCGCCTGCACGTTCTCGAACGTGATGTCGTAGTCCGGCGTGCCCTCGCTGTACGGGTGGCCGAGGTCCTTGAGCATCTGGATGCAGCTCGGACGGATGTCGATTTCCTGCGCGCTGCAGCCCACGGCCGCCATCAGGTCGCGCGCCTGTTTGAGCGTGCGCTCGCTGGTGGCAAAGCCCGGCATCGTGTACGCCAGGATATTCGTGCGCGGCAGCTTCAGGCGGTCCATCACCTTCGCGCAGACGAGCAGCGCGTGGGTCGAGTCCAGGCCGCCCGAGACGCCAATGACCACCTTCTGGATGCCGCTCGAGGCCAGGCGCTGGATCAGCGCCTGCACCTGGATATTGTAGACCTCGGTGCAGCGCTCGTCACGCAGGGCGCGGTCGACGGGCACGTACGGGAAGCGCTCGACGACGCGCGCCAGCGGCAAGGTATCCTCCACAGGCAGCGCAAGGTCGAAGCGCACGATGCGAAACGCCGCAACTTCGGCCGCATGGCGCTGCGCAGTCTGCGCGAACGTGGTGGCCTTCATGCGCTCGGTCGACAGGCGCTCGAGGTCGACGTCGGCGAAGATGATGTGCGATTCGTCGGAAAAGCGTTCGGATTCGGCCAGCAGCTCGCCCTTTTCGTAGATCAGCGACTGGCCATCCCACGCCATGTCGGTGGTCGACTCGCCCCGCCCGGCCGACGTGTACAGGTAAGCTGCCATGCAGCGCGCCGATTGCTGGGCGACCAGCTGATGGCGGTAGCCACTCTTGCCGACGACGACGTTCGATGCCGACAGGTTGACCAGCACCGTGGCGCCGGCCAGTGCCGCGAACGACGACGGCGGCACCGGCACCCAGACGTCTTCGCAGATCTCGAGGTGAAAGCGCAGCAGCGGCAGGTTGGCGACCTCGAACAGCAGGTTCACGCCGAACGGCACGGTCTCGCCAAACAGGTCGATCCCGTCGACCGGCGCGCAATCGGCGGGCGTGAACTGCCGGGATTCGTAAAACTCGCCATAATTAGGCAAATAACTTTTCGGCACCACGCCCAGCACGCGCCCGTTGGCGATGGCGACGGCGCAGTTGAACAGCATGTGGTTGACCCGCAGCGGCATGCCGATGACGATGGCCAGCGGCAGGCTGCGCGAGGCATCGAGAACGGTGTGCAAGCCGCCCAGGCAGGCGTCGAGCAGCGCGCGCTGGTGGAACAGGTCGTCGCAGGTGTAGGCGGACAGGCCCAGCTCGGGAAACGCGACCAGCGCCGCGCCTTCGCTGGCTGCCTGCTGCGCCAGCTTGATCGTCTGCTCGACGTTGTAGGCCGGGTCGGCCACACGGATGCGCGGGATGGCGACCGCAACGCGTGCAAAATGGTGCGAATAGAGATTGAAGAATCGGCTGGTCATAAGGGTCCCTCGCAGTGCCGACGCGGCGAATCGCTGCCCGTGGCACTCACTTCTTGGAATTGGAAGCAATGTTGAAAGCAATGACAGATTATCGCACGCATATCGTCTCGAGCCTGTCCGAAGTCGGGCAGGCGCCATGGGACGCGCTGGTCCAGGCCCAGGCGGCCCCGACGCCATTTCTCTCATACGCCTTCCTGCACGCGCTGCACGCGTCGGGCAGCGCGGCGCCCGAGAGCGGCTGGCAGCCGCAATTTTTGCTGCTGTATGACGCTGCAGATGTGCTGGCGGCTGCCCTGCCCCTGTACGTCAAGGGCCACTCGTATGGCGAGTACGTGTTCGACTGGGCCTGGGCCGACGCCTACGCGCGCAATGGCCTCGACTATTACCCGAAGCTGCTGTCGGCGATTCCGTTCACGCCCGTGGCCGGCTCGCGCCTGCTGGCGGTCGACGCCGCCGCGCGCGCCGCGCTGATCGACGTGCTGACGGCCACGCAGTCGGCCACCGAAGTCTCGTCGACCCACATCCTGTTCCCACCCGAAGACGAAGCGCAGGCGCTCAAGGATGCCGGCTTTCTGCTGCGCAGCGGCGTGCAGTTTCACTGGCTGAACCGGGGGTATGCAAGTTTCGATGAGTTTCTGGCCACGCTCGAACCGAAAAAGCGCAAGAACATCCGCGCCGAGCGGCGCAAGGTAGTCGATGCCGGTGTCACGATGCGGCGCGTGCGCGGCGCAGATGCCACGCGTGACGACTGGGTGCTGTTCAACCGCTGCTACCGCAACACCTATAAAGACCACCACTCGACGCCGTATCTGAACCTGGACTTTTTCCTGCGCATCGGTGCGACGATGCCGGACAATATCCTGCTCGTGATCGCTGAACTGGAAGGCCGCGCGGTCGCCGCGTCCCTCGTCATCCACGACGCCGACACGCTGTACGGGCGCTACTGGGGCGCGCTGGAACACGTGCCGTGCCTGCACTTCGAGGCCGCGTATTACCAGCCACTGGAATTCTGCATCGAACAGGGCATCGCCACATTCGAAGGCGGCGCGCAGGGCGAGCACAAGATGGCGCGCGGCTTCCTCCCGACCAAGACCTGGTCCGCGCACTGGCTGGCGCATCCGTCGTTTGCCAATGCGGTGGAAAATTTCCTGCAGCGCGAGGCCGGCGGCATTGACGACTATCTCGACGAGTTGAACGAGCGTAGCCCGTTCCGCAATCAGCCATAAAACACCGCTGCCAGGCGTAAAAAAAGGCCGGCCCGCAGTACGGGCCCAGCCTTTTCATCAGTCCGCCAGGGGGTGGCGGTGAGTGCTGCTTAGTTCCAGCCGCCCGCGTTCAGGCGGTAGTCAACCTTCGATGGCTTGATGGCTTCAGCGCGCTTGCGCAGGGCATATTTGGCGCGGCTGCCAGCAGCGGCGACCAGTGCGTGGACAATCTTTTTCACGTAGAGCTCCTTCGATTGCATTGCCCAGATGGGCAACGCCTATGGTTTCAGTTGGTGTACCACTGTTATATAGGCGACTCAGCGTGTTTTCCAATTCTGAGTTGCAATATCAGACATCAGCTTCGTGAATGTCAGTCGAGCTGCCTGTCTAGCCAGACGCGTATCCCGTCAAGCGAACGGAATTCCGTCACCGAGCGGCAAGCAATGTTTGGGTTGCGCGACTGCAACATGCGTGATAGCGCAGCGCCGGGTCCCAGCTCGAGCGCCACCGTGACGCCAGCTTCGCCCAACGCGTCCATGCAGTCACGCCAGCGGATCGGCTCGGCGATCTGGCGCGGCAGTTCTGCCAACGCCTTAGCTGTATCAAACACGGGTTCGGCCGTGATGCCGGATAGCACCGGGAATGCCTGCGCGCGCCATTGCGCATCAGCGAGCAAGGCAGCGAACGGTGCGACCGCGCCCGCCAGCAGCGGCGTATGCGATGCGACCGCGACCGGCAGCACGGTGGCGTGGCCACCGGCGGCGATCGCGGCGCTGGCCAACGCGTCACGCTGCGCGGCCGGGCCGCCTGCCACCAGCGCATCGTCGCCGGTCACGATGGCCGGATAAAAGCCGGCCTCCGCCAGCAACGCGTCAACCGTCCCGGCCGGCATGCCGGACAGCGCCACCATGCCCTGCTCTGCGCCATCGATCACGCAAGCGTCCATCAGGCGCGCTCGTTCGATGGCCAGCTTGATCACGTCCTCCGGTGCCAGCGCTCCGGCGACGCCATAGGCCGACAATTCACCGATGCTGTAGCCGGCCACCAGCGCCGGCGTTGCGATCGTGGCCTGCAACGCCCGCCACATGGCCAGCGTGGCAGCGACGATGGCCGGTTGCGCGATGCGGTTCGTGAAGCGCTCTTCACCAAGGCCAGCGTGCAGCGTTGCGCCCAGCTCAGGATCGGCGCTCCATTCCTCAAGCAGCCGGCTGGCCGCAGGATCGCTGCGCGCCATCTCGAACATCGCCGGATGCTGCGCGCCCTGCCCCGGGCACAGGATGGCCAGACGCCCCGCCATCAGCGCGTCGTCACCGCGTGCACGAGGCACACAGCGCCCAGCAGATCGGCCGCGCCGCCCGGCGACAGGCGCGCCGCCACGAAGCTGCGGTGGCTAGCCAGCGCACGCGCTTCCCAGTCCGGCGCAGCCGTCCCACCGCGCGCGACGAAGGCGCGTGCCTGGCGTCGCACGGTCAACGCACCTTCGATGCCACCGCGGTGGTAGACGTTGGTGTCGCTGATATGGGCCATCAGCGCGAACAGTGCATCGATGCGCGCTTCGCGCATGCCACGCCCCGCGGCCACTGCACGGCGTAGCGCCGGCAGGCCGACGTCGAACACTGACGGGAAGCCAAGGGCGCCTTCTTCACGCGCACCGCTCGCTGCATAGCGCAGCACGGCGCGGGCGCCGTGCGAAACAGGCTCGCCGTTGACAACGCTGTGCGCGCCCAGCGCCTGGCCCCAGCAGGCGCGCAGCAGCTCGCCAATGCGCGCCGGGGTCAAGGCGTCACCACGCGCCCGGCAGCGGCCGATGGCGGCGCACAGCATGCCCAGGCAAAAGATCGCACCGCGGTGTGTGTTGATGCCGCCGGTCGCGCGCAGCATCCGCGCTTCGGCGTCGATTCCCAGCTGCTTTAAAACGTGGAACGGCGCATCCAGCATGCCGGCACGGGTGATGTCGGCAAAGTAGCGCCGCAGCGCAAACAGACTGCGCACGAAGGTGGCGGCCGTCATGTCGGTATGGCTGCCATTGTCGACCTTCGAGACGAGGCCCGGCTTCGGGTACAGCACCAGTTCCGCGTACAGGCTGCGCACGGCCACGCGCGCAATGCGCTGGCAAAAGGCGCGCTCGCTGGCGTCGCCCTGCTCAAGCCGGCCAGGCGCGCGCGCCGTCTGTACGGGGTTCAGGTTATCCATGTTCTTCCTCCAGCGTGGCCATCAATGCTTCGGGCAGGACCAGCGCGATGCGGTCCAGCCCCTTCGTCAGCACGCGCGTGCCCGGCGCGCCGGCAAACGCGGCGCGCAGTTCCTTCCACGCGACCGCGCGGCCATCGGGAAACACCACTTCGCCATCCAGCGGCAGGATGCCCGCATGCCACGACAGCAGGTCGAGCCCGATCATCAGCTGGCGCCGCGTCTGCGGCTGCAGCAGCACGTCGATATCGGACAGCGGCGTCAGGTAATACTGGCCCGTAAGCGCGGCCAGCGCCACCGAGCCGTAGACGGAGAAGCTCACGCCCGCATCGGCCGCCTGGCGTTCGAGCGCTTCCAGGCCTTCGCGCCACTGCGCCGGCACGGCGTCAAGTGCGCCCACGAGCGGCAAGGCGCGCGTGCGCCGGCCGATATCGGACATCTCGACGGCGCAGCCGAATTTGAGTTTGCCGCCGTCTTCAGGCCGCGGCGGCAGTGGGAACCCAATCGCCACCTCACCCGGCAGCATGCCCGCCTCGGTGCGCCGCACAACAGCTGGCCAGCCACCGTCACGCCAGCGGTCCAGCGCAGACAGGGCGGCCTGCGGCGCGCCGTCGCGCACGCGCTGCCAGCCGCGGCTCGTCAGCCAGACCAGGTCATGCCGGGCGAACATCGCTGCCCACCCTGACCGCCTGCGCCACCGGGTGCGCCATCAGGCGGCCGCCCCGCGCCCGGCCCAGCGCCATGCGCCCATCCTCGGCCTTGGCATCGGCCAGTGCGCGGATCAACTCGCCGGCCAGATCGCCATCCCAGATGCCGTGCAGGCCACCCATGCGCAGGTAGTTTTCCGGCCCTGGTGCGAACACCGGATTGTCCTTGGCCAGCTCGGTCAGGCGTTCCTCGGGCACTTTCGTGATGCGCGCCATCGCCGGCAAACCCATCACGCGGATGGTCGCCTCGGGCAGCGCGTAACAGGCGCTGGCAATCAGGCCACTGGTGATGAAGCCACCCGACAGCGCCTGGTCGTACACGAGGCCGATCACCGTGTGGCCTTCGCGCCGCGCCAGGTCGACGCATTTGCCCAGATGGGCCATGTAGCTGTTGATGCCCAACATCTCGTCGCGGTGGCGCAGGCGCTGGCCTTGCGTGTCGACGAGGATCAGGATCGGCCGGCCCGGATGGTCGCGCACCGTCTTCAGGATCGCCTGGGCCTGGGCCAGCGCGATCTCGATGCCGATTGGCGTGTGGTCGGTGGTACCGATGACGGCTACCGGCTTGCCGTCAACCTGCGCGCTGCCACTCAAAAAGTTGTCGGCTTCGGTGATGGTATGCCCGCCGGGGAAAAGTTGTGCTGCTACGTTCTGCCAATCCATCATCGTTCTCCCAGCGTGGGCGTGGCGCGGTGCTGCGCCGCCAGTTCAAGGAAGGCGTCAGGCTCCAGCATCGGCACCCGCGCCGGATCCGGCATGCCCAGTCCCTTCCAGATATCCATCGGTTCGGTGAGGCCCTGCGTGTCACGCAGCCGCCGTTCGAGCATCGCCTGCTCGGCCAGCAGGCCGTCGAGCGTCAAGGGTGCTCCGCCCGCCGGGATATCCGCGATGGCCTCGAGCGCCGCAGCGCGCAGCGCCTCTGTGTCGTCTTCCACCAGCACCTGGCAGTCGCCCAGCAGGTAGCGGTGCTTGCCGCCTGTGGTGCGCCACACCAGTGCGCGGTCGCGCGAATCGAATTCTTCGACGCCGTTGGCGGTTTCGATGACTTCGGGGCCGGACATCGCCAGGCGCCCTTCTTCGGACATGATCACCGTGTTGGCGCAGCGCGCCGCGATGCCCATGCCGCCGAAGCACCCGTTGGCGCCACCGACGACGGCGATCACGGGGATGCCTGCGGCGCGCACGTCGAGGATCGCGCGCATGACTTCCGACACGGCGATCAGGCCCGCATTGGCTTCATGCAGCCGCACGCCGCCCGATTCGAGCAGCAGCACGACGGCGTGCGCCCGTTCGTCGATCGCGCGCTGCAGCATGCCCACCAGCTTGGCGCCGTGGACTTCGCCCACCGCGCCGCCCATGAAGCCGCCCTCCTGCGCCGCGCCGAACACGACCTGGCCACCGAGCTTGCCGCGCCCGACGACAACACCATCGTCGAACGAGACCGCCGCATCGAGCTGCGCCAGGTGCGGACTGACGATGCGCATTGACGGCGGCAAGAATTCTTCAAACGTGCCGGCGTCGAACATGGCCGGAATGCGCTGGCGCGCCGTGAGTTCCTGGTAGCTGCTCATGGCGCGCCTCCCGGAAGGTCGGCGATCGACTCGACCGCCTGGTCCAGGCGCAGGCTCACGACGGCCGGCGTGGCGCCCATGTCGTTGACGCTCACGCGCGCATCGGCCAGGCTCCAGCGTGCGTGAAAGTCGGCCATGACGGCCTGCCAGGTGGCGCCGAAACCGACGGCCGCCGTGCGCACCTCGATCTCGCACGCGCCCTTCAGGTGCGCTGGCTCGATCAGGATTTCGAGATTGCCCGAGCCGACTACGCCCACTAGCTGCGGCATGCCGCTCAACGGGCGCTGCCCGCCTTCGAAACGATAGTTCAGCGTTTCCATGATGTTGTTCCTTACCAGTTCCTGAAGCGCTTCGGCGGGTCGTACAGCCCGCCCGATGCACGCACCAGGCCCTTCATGTTCTTGGCGGCCAGCAGGTCGCGGGTCGCCATGCGTTTGTCGATGCCGAGATCTTCGGGCCGGCGGATGATGCCCCGGTCGCGCAGGTTCTCGACCATGCGCTTGTCGCGCGCCATGCCAACCGGCGTGTAGCCGGCCACGCCGCGGATCGCCTGTTCGCGCTCTTCGTCCGTGCGGCACAGCAGCAGGTTGGCGATGCCTTCCTCGGTCAGGATGTGACTGACGTCGTCACCATAGATCATCACGGGTGGAATCGCCATCCCGGCCTGCTCGGCCAGTTGCCAGGCGTCGAGCTTGTCGACGAAGGCCGGCGCCATGTGCTCTCGGAAGGTCTCGACCATCTGCACCACCAGCTTCTGCCCGCGCGGGATCACGTTGCGGCCCGCGCGCGCTTCTTCACCGGCTTTCAGCCAGGCCTTGCTGGGGTGGCGCCGGCCACGCGCATCGGCGCCCATGTTCGGTGCGCCGCCAAAGCCCGCGATGCGCCCCAGCGTAGCGGTCGATGAATTGCCCTGCAAGTCGATCTGCAGCGTCGAGCCGATGAACAAATCGCACGCGTAATGCCCGGCCGCCTGCGAAAAGGCGCGATTGCTGCGCATCGAGCCGTCCGGCCCCACGAAGAACACGTCCGGCCGCGCGCGGATATAGTTTTCCATGCCCAGCTCGGAGCCGAACGAGTGCACCGATTCGACAAAGCCCGCTTCGATCGCGGGGATCAGGGCCGGATGCGGGTTCAGCGCCCAGTGACGGGCGATCTTGCCTTTCAGGCCAAGGCTCGCGGCGTAGGTTGGCAGCAGCAGTTCGATGGCGGCCGTGTCGAAGCCGATGCCGTGGTTCAGGCGCTCGATCTCGTACTCGGCATAGATGCCCTTGATGGCCATCATCGCCATCAACACCTGGATCTCCGAAATCAGGGCCGGATCGCGCGTAAACAGCGGCTCGATGTAGTACGGCGTAGGCGACTGCACGACGTAGCCGACCCAGTCGCCGGGAATGTCGATGCGGGGCAGCTTGTCGACGATCTGGTTCACCTGCGCGATCACGATGCCGCTCTTGAAGGCCGTCGCTTCAACGATGGCCGGCGTGTCTTCGGTGTTCGGGCCGGTGTACAGATTGCCTTCGCGGTCGGCCATCTCGGCGGCCACCAGCGCCACGCGCGGCGTCAGGTCGATGAAGTAGCGGGCGAACAGCTCGAGATAGGTGTGGATCGCACCGATATTGAGCTTGCCCGATTGCGCCAGCTTGGCCAGGCGCCCGGCCTGCGGACCCGAGAACGAGAAGTCGAGTTTGGAAGCGATGCCCTTCTCGAACACGTCCAGGTGTTCGGGCAGCGACAGCACCGACAGCAGCATGTGCAGGTCATGCACGCGCGCCGTATCGACGCGCGTCAGCGCCTTGCCAAGGAAATCGGCCTGCTTCTGGTTGTTGCCTTCGAGGCAGACGCGGTCGCCCGGTTCGAGCACCGCGTGCAGCAGCTCGACGATGTGCGAGGCCTGGACGACCTTGCCGTCGAGCGCCCCGCCAAGGGCGGCGCCGGCGCGGGCCAGGCGCTCGCTGCGGTTACGTTGCTGGCCGGTCCAGCGGCCTTCAGCATGATTCATGATAGTTCCTAAAATTTGCGTGGCCTTACAACACCACGAACAGCAGCCACACGACGATCGGTGCGACCAGCGTCACGATACCGCCATAGATCATCAGCTGGCGCAGGAATACATCGCGGTCGATGCCCTGGGCACTGGCCAGTACGAGTGCGCCATTGGTCGAGAACGGGCTGACGTCGACGATGGTCGAGGCGACGGCCATGGCGGCGATGAAGCCGATGGCGTCGACACCGGTGCCGGACGCCAGGAACGGCACGGCCAGCGGAATGAGCGAACCCAGTACGGCGGTCGACGAGGCAAAGGCCGAGACGATGGCGCCGACGAACAGCAGCAGCAAGGCCACCGTCAGCGGCGACGTCAGGCTGGCGACACTTTCGCCAACCCAGGTGATGGTGCCCATCTTCTGCATCACGCCGACATACGTGCTCACGCCCACGATCAGAATGATCTCGGGCCACGACACCTGGCCGATGGCGCGCTTTTGCACTTGCGGCGACAGGATCGAAATCAACAGGCCAATGGTGAGGGCAACGAAGCCGATATCGAGTTTGTACAGCAGCGTGAGTACGGCCAGTGCGACCAGGCCGACAACGGTGAACATCTGGTGGAAGGTCGGACCGGCATGCAGGTCGATGTCGCCGGTGCCCAGGCCCGAACCAGGACCGCCATTGCCGACGGCGCCGACTGCGGCAGTCGAACGCTGTGCAGTCAGGCGCTCTTCGCTGCCGGTTTCATTTTCGGCATCGCCGTAGATCTGCGGGCCCTGCGCTGCCACTGCCACGGGTGGCGTGAATGGCGTCATCGGACGGATGCCGGCGCCGGCCTTCGGCATTTGCTGGCGCATCAGTTTGGCGCCGCCGAACACGAAGAACAGGATGATCGACACGGCCAGGTTCACGCCCAGGCTGGTGAAGGCGGTGGTCAGCGGCGAAATCGGCAGGCCGGCTTCCATGACGACCTTGTTGGTAATGCCGCCGTAGATGCTGATCGGCGAGAAGCCGCCGCCCTGTGCGCCGTGGATGACCAGAAGGCCCATCATCAGGGGATTGATCTTGTACTTGGCGGCGAAGCCCAGCGCGATCGGGGCGATGATCGCCACCGCGGCCGGGCTGACAGCGCCGACGGATGTGAGGAGCGCGGTGACTGCGAACATGACCCACGGAATGGCGGCGATGCGCCCGCCGACAGCGCGCACGGCCAGTCTGACGAGCCAGTCGATGGTGCCATTGTTCTGGGCCTGGGCGAACAGGAAGGTGATGCCGACCAGGGTCAGGAACAGCTCGGCCGGGTAGCCGGACATGATGGCCTTGGTCTCCATACTGAAGACAAGAGTGCCGACCAGGAAGGCGCCGACAAACGCGATGACGCCCATATTGATGGGCATGGCGGTGGCGACGATGAACATGAGCGCCAGAACGCAGATTGCAATGACATGAGAGGACACAGGGTGGCTCCTACGAGGTGCGAAGGCCGGTTCCACCCGGCGCGTCGCTGGTGATACGTCTCCAATGCATGGCCTGTCGCCATCGCCTCCTCGGACCGTGGTCTCGGGACACTGCGGGGCCGGCCATGCTCTTTTGTTATGCAGGTTGTGCGGCCAAGGTAAACCCGATCGCTGCCGAGATCAATTACGCTGAGTCGGTAACGTTTACTGTCAGCGGAAGTGTTACATTCCTGTCTTGGCAAATTCAGACGAAGAACCGGAGAACAAGTTGACAACGAGTGCGACACCGACATCCAACAAGGCACCGATCGTGTTCGACAAGGTCGCCCGCTGCGTGCTGGTCACCGGCGCCACGGGCTTCGTCGGCCAGCACCTGGTGCGCGCGCTGCTGCAGGACGGCCATCAGGTGATCGCGCTGACCCGCGACGTGGGGCGCGCTGCCGCGCTGCTCGGCGCGCAGGTGCGCACCATCGCCTCGATGGACGATCTGCCGCTCGACCACCAGGTCGACATCGTCGTCAACCTGGCCGGCGCCCGGATTCTCGGCCAGCGCTGGACCGCCGCGCGCAAGGCGGCGCTGCGACAGAGCCGCGTCGCACTGACGGAAAAAGTCGTCGACTGGATCGGCCGCGCCAGCCACAAACCGCGGCTGTTGCTGTCGGCGTCGGCGATCGGCTACTACGGCATCCAGCGGATCGGCGACGACGCCAAGCTCGACGAAGCCGCGCCGCCCCAGCCGATGTTCATGTCGGACCTGTGCCGCGAGTGGGAAGCCGCCGCGGCCGGCGCCGTGCGCCACGGCGTGCAGGTCGAGTGCATGCGCTTCGGCCTGGTGCTGGGCGAGCAAGGCGCGCTGCCCATGATGCTGCTGCCGATCCGGCTGGGCATCGGCGGCCGGCTGGGCAGCGGCCGCCAGTGGCTGTCATGGATCCACATCGACGATCTGGTCGGGGGCATCGCGCATCGCTGGAAGCAGGCGCTCAGCGATCGGTCTGCGCCGACATTTGGCGCGACCAACTTCACCGCCCCGATTGCGGTGTCGCAACTGGAATTCAGCCAGGCGGCCGCGCGCATCTGGAAACGGCCATGCGTGATCCCGACGCCCGGTTGGCCGATGCGGCTGGCGCTGGGCGAGCAGGCTGATTTGCTGCTCGAAGGCCAGCGCGTGGTGCCGCTGCGGTTCGCCCGTGAAGGGTTCGAGTTCACCTATCCGGCGCTTGAAGCGGCGCTGCGCAGCCTGAAGTAACGACGCCGCCAGGGGTCCCGGGACCTGTCGGTCCGGCCCCGAATCCGGTATCATTCGGCATGCTCAGTTTTCCTTTTCAACCGTTTATTATTGGCGTCGCGGGCGGTAGCGGCAGTGGCAAGTCCACGGTGTCCAGGCAAGTGCTGTCCACGTTTGGCACCGAGATGGTCTCGGTCGTGATGCAGGACGATTATTACTGCGACCAGACGCATCTCAGTCCTGAAGTACGCACCCAGCAGAATTATGACCATCCGCAGGCGTTCGAGTGGTCGCTGCTGGTGCAGCACGTCCAGGCGCTGCGCCGGGGCGAATCGATCGACATGCCCGAGTACGACTTCACGCTCCACAACCGCTCCGACCGCACCATCCGGGTCAAGCCCGCCCCGGTGATCGTCATCGAAGGCCTGTTTGCCCTGTATGACCCGGCCCTGTGCGACATGATGTCGCTGAAGATCTTCGTCGATACGGCGTCCGACATCCGCTTCATCCGCCGCATGCAGCGCGATATCACGGAGCGCGGCCGCTCGGTGGAAAGCGTCATCAGCCAGTACCTGGACACCGTGCGTCCGATGCACAAGCAGTTCATCGAGCCGACCAAGCGCAACGCCGATGTCATCATCCCGCACGGAGCGAACAATCCGGCGGTCGACATGATCACCACCAAGGTCGCCAGCGTGATCAACCAGCTGAAGCGGGCTTGACCATGTTGAAGCAGTGCTGTCGCATCACTCAGCAGCATTGCCCCCATTCGCTGAATCGCCTGTCTCTCCTTACGGCTGCTGCGCCCTTGCGCATTGTGCCTCGCTACCTGACAATCAGGCGGCCAAACGCCGCATTCAACTGCCAGTTGTTGAGGTCGGTAATGTCAGGTGCATCAAGGCCGATGCTGGCGTAACCAACACAACTTTGCGGCAGGTCAAATGTACTCGAAATCGATCAGCTAACGTAGGTTCTCTACCCAAGCGTTATTGATCAACCTTCGAGGAGTCATCATGCCTGACCGCCGCTCTTGCTTGCACCTTGCTTGCCTGGCTCCCCTGCTCTCGTTTCCTGACATCGCGTTTGGCATGCCCTCGGCACCCGTCAAAGAGGAGAACGCCATTGCGGACATGATCAACGCGTGGTGCAGCGATGACAAAAACAAGAAGTACCTCGAATTTTCCAAACCCGGCACCAAGGGCTCGCTCAAGCTGGCGCCCGAAGATCTACGCGTGCGTGAGGCCGCCAGGTTCCTCGCCGCCGTACCGAGGACCCTTACGCCGCTCGACGTAGCGAAGCACATGATCGAGAACCTGCCTGAGAATCAGCGAATGGAATGGCCGGCCGACCGGCCGAACGACCCGCAGCCAGCCAATCCACTAATCATCGCGTTTTTTGCAGCCACGCATACGGCCCCCACCGCCGGTGACCAGACCGCATGGTGCGCAGCATTCGCCTGCTGGGCCTTGCAACACGCCAGCATTACCCCTGAGCATCCCCACAACGCAGGATCGCGCGCGTTTCGCACATGGTCCAGCAAGACGACCGATCCGCAACCTGGCGACATCGCTGTCTTTCGCAGCAAACGGATGGCGAAAAAGGGCCATGTGGGCTTTTTCGACGGTTTCGTCGACGGGAGCAAGAGCCGGATCTATCTGGTGGGGGGCAACCAGTCCAACCAGATCAACCGCCTCGCGTGGAATCTGGACAAGCCCACGCTGGCGTTCGATTCCTTTCGCACTGCGCCAGGCTTGCGCAAGGTAATGGCATGAGAGCCGCGCGCAGTTGGCTATGGATACTGGCGGCGATAGGCGCTGCAGCGCATGCCGGGAATACACTATATTATGTCAGCCCACTGCCGGCGGCGCAGACGGCGATCCTCGCACGCGATCCGGATAATCAAGTGCATACGCTGTACAGCGAGAGTCACGCAATCCTGATCGGGCAGATAGACTATACAAACTGGGAGCCACTGAACACCAGCAAAACACGCATCCTCGAATTGCGCGACGCGCTCGAGAAGCATCGTTTCAAGGTCGAGGTGTACTTCGATATTGGGGCCGACCAGTTTGCCAGTGTGCTGGATAGTTTCATGCGACGCCGTGCGACGGTGCCGGACTCACGCATCTTCGTTTTTGTCAGTGGCCACGGTTTCAGCCGCACGCCGCTCGACCGGCCCGTCGGCTATCTGGTGCCATTCGACGCGCCTGCAGAAAACGCTGGCAGACAGTCGCTGGCGGCGGCGTCGTTGGCAATGCCCTACTTCACGAGCTGGGCGCGACTACCCGACCCACGCCATATGCTGTTCGTGTTCGACGCCTGTTTTTCCGGCAGCTTCTTTGGCCGGCCTGCCCTGGGTGTCACGCCGCCGGAAGGCATTCCCAAGAAGCGCGCGCCGCGCTTCGTCCAGGCCGCTCCACCGACAACACGCGGTCCCGAGGTCGACGACTATATTTTCCAAGCAAAAACGTTGGGAAAGGGGCGCCAGTTCCTGACTGCAGGTTCGCAAGGAGAAGTGGTGCCGGCGGACAGCAAATTCACAAGACTGCTGATTGACATTTTGAATGGGGGACGCGCGGCGGAAGCCAGTATCAATTTCGATCACTGGACCACCGGTTCCGAGCTTGGCACCTGGCTCGAGCAAAATACACGGCGCCTCTACGACGGTGCCGAGAACGCCACCTCTCCGGTATTTGCGCCGCTGCGCGACGAAACCTACGAGGGCGGCGACATGATCTTCACGCGCCTCGATATCGATAATGATAATCTGATCGCCCAGCCTGAAAATCCCGCTACACGTACCCCGGATGACAATGGCCCTGTCGTGGGCGTGCCTCGCTTCGAGCCACCTGCATCCGGGCCGGTAACGCAGGTTCCTTCCGGTTCTGAACCTCCCTCCGCGTCGCCATCCCCGCCAATCAACGCCGGCGCCATGCCCGCTTCCACCGAACTGCGGATTCAACAGCAGATCAATGCCCTGTCATCATCCGACGCGGTAACACGGCGCACGGCCAGGGCAGCACTGTCCGATACGCTGGCCGGCCTGCCCGAAGAACAGCGTAGCAGTGCGGTACAACGCCTGCTGCGCCAGTTCAGCACGAAAAGCTACCGCTTCCAGCTCGGCATTTCGAAAGCGATTGCATCTCAGCCAATGCAGGTACGCACCTTCGACTCCCCCGATGTGCGCGAAGAATTGCTGGCCGCGCAGGCAGCGAGCAAGGACAAAACGTTGCTTGCGACGGTGAAAAGCGCGCTTGAAAAAATCGGTCGCTGATTCGAAAAAGCAGTATGGCAAGCGCATTCAGCCCGTTGGCGTGCGGTGTTTCAGCATCCGGCACACCGCCGCCAGCGCCAGCAGGTTCGGGTCCCGCTCGCGCACCCGCAGAAAACTCAGGCCGATGGTCTGACGCATCAGATAATCGTTCTTCAGCGGGATCAGCTGGACCTTGTCGCCAAATGCATGGCGCACGCGGCCCGGCAGCAGCGTGTAGCCGATCCCCGCCCCCACCAGATTCATCAGCGAGAAGATATCGCCCACGCGCGTGACGATGCTCGGCGCATACCCGGCGATGCGAAACGCTTCCTGAAACCCGTTGAAGGTCACGAAACCATCCTTCAGGCAGACGAATTTTTCGTCCGCGCAGGCGCGCAGATCGACTTCGGCCATTCCCGCATACGGCGAGCCGGCCGGCGCCGCAAAGAAAATCTCGTCCTCGAACAGCGCGATCGATTCTATGTCCGGATCGGGTTCGGGCACCGCCATCAGCGCCGCATCGATCGCATTCTGCTTGAGCTTGTGCAGCAGATCCGCGTTCGAGCCCAGCACCAGTTCGGTTTCCAGTTCCTGCTTGCGCAGCTTGATGCCGATGATGACATCGGGGATCGTGCCGGTCGTCAGCGAATACAGCGAGCCGATTTTCAAGTGATCGGCTGAGTAACCGGCGGCCGAGCGCGTCGCTGCAATCCCGTCCGCCATCAGCCGCACCACGTCGCGGCTCACGTCCGCCAGCACCTGCGCGGCGTCGTTGGGAATCAGGTTGCGGCCCTGCAGACTAAACAGCTGACAACTCATTCCATCTTCCAGCGAATGCAGCGCGCGGTGCACGCTGACGGCGCTGATGTCGAGCATGCGGGCGGCGGCGTTCAGGTTGCCGCCTTCCATGTACGCCAGCAGGATCTCGAGTTTGCGGAAAGTGATGTCGTCGCTGATCTGGCTGCGCATGGGGGCCCTCGTGAAATGAATACATGACGAGGATACATCAACCGCCCCCACTGGGCCTCAATCGCCAGGGGGCCGGCACAGCTTGGTGATGCAACGCGCATGCGTTCGACCATCTGTTGCAACGCCGCCATTCGAACTGCGTATTCATCAGAGCGCTTGTTGATACGCAAGGCGACGCAAGGTGCGCTCGGGCACATTCCCCCTTTGAGCGACACATCCACCGTGGCGACGAACAATAAGGAGACATCCATGCGTCCGATCAGAAAGATGAAGCTGCTGCATCCGTCCACGTGCGCCCTGCTGGCCGTGTGCAGCGGCGCCATCAGCGCCGTCCATGCCCAGGAAGCGACGGGCGCCCCGGCTGCGGCGACTACCGACGACAACATGTCCAGGGTGGTCGTCACCGCGCGCCGGCGCGAAGAATCGCTGCAGGATGTGCCGGTGTCGGTCACTGCGTTCTCGGCCGACCAGCTTTCGAAACAGGCGCTGCCCGACGTGACTGCCCTTGCGCTGTCGCTGCCCAACACGACGCTCAAGGCGTCGCGCGCCACCAACAGCACGCTCACGGCGTTCATCCGCGGCGTCGGCCAGGCCGACCCGCTGGCCGGCTTCGAGTCGGGTGTGGGAATCTACGTCGACGACATCTATCTGGCCCGGCCGCAGGCCGCCGTGGCCGACATCTATGACGTCGAGCGCATCGAGGTGCTGCGCGGCCCGCAGGGCACGCTGTACGGCCGCAACACGATCGGCGGCGCGCTCAAGTATGTCACTCGCAAGCTCGCGCCGCAGCGCGACGTGCGCGTGCGCGCTACGGTCGGCAATTACGGGCAACGAGACGGCGTGCTCACGGCCAGCACGCCGCTGACCGACACCGCGCGCATCGGCGGCACGTTCGCGCGCTTCCGGCGCGACGGCTTCGGCGACAACCTGACCACCGGCAAGGGCAACTACGACAAGGACGTCACCGCCGGCCGGGTCTCGCTCGAACTGATGCCGAACCAAGACCTGTTCGTGCGCCTTGCCGGCGACTTCACTCAGGACGATTCCAACCCCAAGAATGGCCATCGCCTGATCGTCGGGCGCACGAGCGGCGCGCCGATTCTGGACGACGTGTTTGACACGCGCGGCAATCTCACCAAGGCACTGGGCCGCGACCAGGAAGTGCGCTCGTACGGCGGCTCGGTCACGGTCGAGTACACCGTCGACAGCGCGTGGCGCCTGAAATCGATCACCGCCGCGCGGCGCGACAAGTCATGGGCGCCGATCGACTTCGACGCCCTGCCCGTCGTCGACATGGAAGTGCCGGCGCTGTACACCAACCGCCAGTTCAGCCAGGAGCTGCAAGCGACCTACAGCGGCGCGCGCCTGCAGGGCGTGGCCGGCGTGTACTACATGGACGCCAACGCCTTCAACCAGTTCGACACCATCCTGGCCGGCGCGGTTCCCACATCGACCTTCACGCTGGGCGACATCGACACGAAGGCCTGGGCCGCTTACTTTGACGGCAGCTACACGCTTGCCGAGGGCCTGAGCCTGTCGCTGGGCGGACGCTACACGGTCGACCAGCGCGAAGCCGACGTGCTGCGCCAGATTTATTTCGGCCTGGCCGGCTCGCCCCGGATGGGCAATCCGAACGCCATCCTGTTTCGCACCGACACCGATTTGCGCGGCGGCCTGCTCGAGCGTAAGGACAAGAAATTCACGCCGCGCGTGGCACTGAGCTGGAAGATGAACGATGCCCACAACCTGTACGCGTCGTATTCCGAAGGCTTCAAGGGCGGCGGGTTCGATCCGCGCGTGAACGTGGTCGGCACGCGGCTCCCGATCGCCACCGCGCGCGCCGGCTATGCCCCGGAAACGATCGAGACGACCGAACTGGGTCTCAAGTCGGCCTTCAATGGCGGGCGCATCACGACCAACCTGGCCGTGTTCCACAGCGATTACCAGGACGTGCAGATCCCGGGCTCGATCGCCATCGACACCAACGGCGACGGGCGCGACGACAGCTTTGCCGGCGTGACGACCAACGCCGGCAAGGCGCGGATCAAGGGCGTCGAACTCGAAGCCGTCGCCAACCTCACGCCCAACTTCATGGTGGCCGGGATGTACAGCTACATCGACGCCAGCTACCGGGAATACATCGTGGCCAATGTCAATGTGGCCGGCCAACGCACGTTCCAGAACACGCCGAAGAATTCGGCCAATCTGCGCGCCAGTTACGACATCCCGCTGCCGGTCATGGGCCACAACGGACGCGTTTCGCTGATCGGCAGCTATGCGTACAAGGGCGCCACCAGCCAGTTCGAAACCCCATCGATCCTCGACCAGGACTCGTACAGGATCTGGGACGCGAGCATCGTCTGGACCCGCGCGGATGGCAAGGTGCGCGCCGGCCTGCACGGCAAGAACCTGGGCGACGAACACTATAAAACGGCCGGCTACCTGTTCCCGACGCTGGGCAACGAAGGCACCCTGACCGCCTTCTACGGCAACCCGCGCACGGTGTCGGCGACGCTTGAACTGCGCTTCTAAAAACATCACGAGGAGACCGCATGCGCCATTCGATCAGATCGCTCGCCCTGCTGCTTCAGGCCGCATTGGCCGCATGTGCCCTGGGCGCCGCGCCCCACGCGGGTGCACAGGGCAAGGACTTTAAAGTTGCCCTCATCGCCGGCAAGACGGGCGCACTTGAAACCTATGCGCGCGAGACCGAGAGCGGCTTCATGCTGGGCCTCGAGTACCTGACCAGGGGCAGGATGACCATCAATGGCCGCGCCATCAAAGTGATCGTCAAGGACGACCAGAGCAAGCCCGATCTGGGCCGTACGCTGCTGGCTGAAGCGTATGGCGACGACCGCGTCGACATTGCGGTCGGCACCACCTCGTCCGCCTCGGCGCTGGCCATGCTGCCAGTGGCGAAGGAGTATAAAAAAATCCTGATCATCGAGCCGGCCGTGGCCGATGCGATCACGGGCGACAAGTGGAACAAGTACATCTTTCGCACGGCGCGCAGCTCGATGCAGGATGCGCTGGCCGCCGCCAGCACCCTGAAAAGCGGCAGCGTGGGCTTCCTGACCCAGGATTATGCGTTCGGGCGCGATGCGATCAAGGCCGGCAAGGAAGCCTTGATCGCCACCGGCAGCAAGGCCAGCGTCGTCCACGAGGAATACGCGCCGCTCGCGACGACCGACTTCACCGCATCGGCGCAGCGCCTGTTCGATGCCCTGAAAGACAAGCCGCAGCCGCGCGTGCTGGCAATCGTCTGGGCCGGTCCGAGTCCGATGAACAAGATCGCCGCCATGAAACCCGAACGCTACGGCATCGCGCTGGCCCCGGGCGGCAATATCCTGCCCGTGATGCAAACCTGGAAGGCGCATGCCGGCACCGAGGGCACCATCTATTACTACTACGGTTTTCCGAGAAATCCGATGAACGACTGGCTGGTGGCAGAGCACACGAAGCGCTACAAGACCCCGCCCGACATGTTCA
>Ga0265798_10004237_pt1 | contig 19948 bp, 28 predicted proteins | sample P3T30metagenome_FD_192430 | JGI IMG/M metagenome (GOLD analysis project Ga0265798, IMG submission 192430) | Plant litter microbial communities from East Loma Ridge, Irvine, California - P3 T30 | ecosystem: Environmental > Terrestrial > Plant litter > Unclassified | place: USA: California... | reverse complement strand
GTCTTACATCAGTCAAACATCAACAGATTAAGCGGGGCACGTACAAACAGCCTGAACGGGGGTTATATCCTGGCTCATCCGCTTGACCAAGCTGACTAAATCAAGATTGCTCTCGGCTAGCTTTTTTGCGTATACCTCCCAGACAACCATGAGGTCCCGATGACCGAATGCCGTATTCGAATGTTTCGTTATTGCGGAATGCTGACCACCCAAGTAGGGGGATAAGACGAACCACTCGATTGATGTCGATGGGTTGGTATGTGGAGCAAGGGAGAGAAGGTATCTCATGTGCTCCTTGATCGACGGGCGAGGTAGGGGTTTCTTTGTCAAGAGTGACTATTAGTCAGATGTTTCACGAATGGTATGACGTACCTTTGCATAAAAGTTGACATGTTCGTTGATATTGATTAGACCTCTTTCTGGCAATGCCGTCCAGTTTCCACCAGTCTGGGTCATGGACTGTAGATACGCTCAATGTCAATCTGCGCCACCCAAATGTGAACTCACTGAGCGGTCTCTTCTCGTTTTGCATCTCTCCAACCCCGTGCTTCTCCAGAACCTGATTGAAATCCTTCATAACTATCTCATATTCTTCCATAGTCCCCATCCATTGTCCCATGATCTCTACTTTGGTTCCATAACGCCCCTTGCCATCTTCGTCAGGGGTGACGTGCCAGATTAAACCCAAGTTTGCCGGGGCTATACGTCCGAATTCCTGAAAAGCCAGGAAGAGATTGGTGGCTCGCTCAACCGATTCCTCGGTCGATGGGAGACCCCGAGGGAGAAGAGTGAGCTCGTAGTAAACGACCGTCTCAGGTGTGGGGTGGGTTCGGAATACAAATGAATGGGCTATACCGAATGACGATCCGCCTCCTCTTATCGCCTGAGGGTTAGCTGGTTCATCGAAGGAGACCCACCCAATAGAGGTCTGGATGCCGGACCTTGGACGTCATGACTGATCGCCCATCGGCCAGGACCACTTCTGCAGATAACATGTTATCCAGTAAAAGCCCCTGTGACCTATTATCAGCGCCTTCGCGAGACATGGGGCTCACCTAGACATCAGACCGAACCCGCCAGCGACCGCTTGACCGCCAACACCAACAGTCGGATAGCTACCGCACGGTATCATCCTCCCCACCTTCTCCAGAATCGTAGATAATTCGCCCAGCAAAGCCCCCGCTCCGACTTGGATAGTTTGATCGCGGAAGTTGTAATTGACCGCTCGAAATGATCGCATATCAATGATGAGTGAAGGCTCGGCTGGGACAGGTGCATCGGGAGTCATTGGAGGGGGGTATAGTCTGGGCGATGATAAAACATGACCGTCTACGTCGATAGATCCACCTAGGGAGTATGCGCCGTAGGAATGACCGCCTGACCGAGGGATGGCAGGGACCTTATGCGTCTTGGCGCATTGGACCGAAGCTGCGATAGCTTCGTGCGTTTGCGCTACTGATTAGGCCACTAGTGTGCCTGAAGACACTTACGATAGACGACAGCTAGAGGTCCGACAGTTTCCGCCAAGCGTAGATTGTATGGCAAAGTAGCCTCTGCCCATAGACCTCCACGAGAATCGGGGCCGAGAATACTGGGATATCCTTCGGGAGTGTGTGCCGGAAGAACGCCATGTAAGCAGCTGATTAGTGATTGCCTCACCAGCTCTACGTTTGACATGGCTGCCTGCTTGGGAAAAGGTGAAAAGTAGTGATCTACTCTTGCAGAATGCAGATCCTTTAACCTGAACCTAATCACGTGAAATCAGGCACAGATAAGAAAAACCTTGATTGTTCCAGGAAATGAGACACCTTGTTCACTCATCTCTACAGACCATGTCTATCTGTATACTATAGGATAATGATCAGAGGAATATGGTATAGGCTCAGGCGAATACGGCCACATACTCTTTTCTTACTACTAATAATATCGCTCGTTATATATTGTCTACAATTACCCGATAGTCTTGCCGAACACCCCGAACATTCGACCGGACATCATCGCGGTCTGCTGGTCACTACACCGACCAATTCTTCATATCCATTACATTGCATGTCTCTTGACTCGGTCCATGGTAGATCGGAGTCTACGCCAGTAGCAGCAAATTTGGGCCAATCTCAACAGAGCATCTCGCATTTGGTCGGACATCCTCGTCGCGACAATCTATTTTATGTCAATAATGAAGTCAAGCCTGGATCAATCATCATGGGGACGATACAGGGGACGAGGAACTCGAGCAATGTAAACCTGAATGTTCATTCTCAAGGAACTAGTCAAGGGGATGAGCCGGCGCATTCACTGGTGACGAGAGACGGGCAGCATCTGTTAGCCATCAATGTACGTTCTTGACTTTGTTCACTGGGAGTCGCTGACAGGCAGTATGGCTCACCAACGGCCGCTTCATATAGCATAGAGGCAGGAGGGCAGCTTCAAATTCGCCAGACCATCAGTCTGCCGCGCCCATCATGGCATGACAATACGGTAGCACCTCATCCCCATCATATCGCCCAGCATCCTCGTGATTCACGGACATTCTATATCCCTGATCTTGGTTACAATGTAATCTACGTTCTGCGCCAAACTCGCAACAAGGCAAGAACGTCTCTGGATGTAGTCCAGACATTCGATACTAGGACATATGGTGAAGGACCGCGGAACGGGGTTGTCTCGCATGATGGTACGTTTTTTTTGGACTGAGCAGGCTAACGAATCAGGCAAGACATACTTTTTATCCTTTCAAACATCATCAACAGTCATGGCTATCCCGTTGGATCGACATAATCTCTTACAACATACCAAAAATCATCCAGTATACACCCTACCAGATGACGTGATCGACGCAGGTCCACTTTCGGAGTCGAGAATCATCCATGCGTCGTCAGATATCCTCCTCATACAAAACCAGTTACTTGTAGCCAATAGGCGCGTCATCGGCCCATATCTTCCAAAGACGCATCGGGATACGATAGCCATACTCGACATTCGGAAATCTCGCTTGATTCCAGCTGGACATATTCAGACTGGATGTTGGAAACCCCGTGAACTCTTGACAGTCAAGCGGAATCGACGCGATCTGCTGGCCGTTACCTGTAATGGCCACGAAGGAGAGGGAACTGGTGTGGTATTGTTTGACCCGTCTAATGGGTATAGGGAAATGGGCAGATGGGATAGTGAAATGCTAGTATCGGGAGTCGTGGGTGTAACAATAGACTTATAAAATGCAATAGCAAGAGTCGGCGAAATAGCCGAAACATGCCTTTCCGCTTGACGGCCAAGAGGATGGTAAACGAGTCGTCGGAGATTCGCAACTCAAGAAAAGATCAGCTACAGGAAGGCGCCCTCCAAAATACTGCCGAGCTGCTTCTCGCCCGTGCTGAGAATGAGGGGCGACGTCGCGAGTCACATGACTCCGCGCGTCGGACAAACCTTTCAGGAATACCGGAGTTCGGGCTCTTGGAAATCATCTGACTTACCCTATAGTGGCTTGCATCTACGGCCGATAATGAATGATTCTCACGACTCGAGAATGCAGTAGAAAGCACTAGACTCCATGTTTCTCGGTATAATTATCAATCATTATCGCTGATTACCTTTAATAGCCGTTGGCCGAATTCCCGGAATAGGAGAGTGTGTAGTCTTTCTCTGACTCGACTCGACAATCACCCGACTCGACTTTCATGACCTATATTGTATAAGTCCTATACTTCATATGTAATGTATAGCCCACGCCCTGTTGATCGTTAACAACCATGTCATTCGTTAGACTATTGTCGACTGCAAAGGGATCCCCCCGGCCGCTGTCCCCGTCAAGTGCGACCCAGTCATACAAACCAACCCTCTCCCTTCATGTTCCCGGCTATGGTGCCATCATCGCGGCACTTTCTGAACCGAATCCGTTGGACCTCTCGGCTGATCTCGAGCCCAAATATGACCTGGATTTGAGGGGAGAGCTGGAGATCAGGATGCCGCATGGGAGTGGACGAATGAGGTGTAAATCTATTCGAGTCGGGATGAGGTCGATGTTGAAGATTGCTATCAAGGGCAAGAGGAAGGAAGAGCACGAGCTATCTGACTGCAGGGTGGAGATTATTGGAGGAACTAGTGAAGGTGTCTGGCTAGAGGAGGGTGCTCAGCGGTGAGTCGATCTCTTGCAGACGGATCCAGCTGATGATAGATTCGAATTCACATTACTGCTGCCACCAAAGCTTGCACCTCAGAATTGGGTCCCAGGCGCGAACATCTCACACGACTTGTATGCCGAGCTGGAAGGTGTGCCCGAACCAACGACAACATCGCCATTCTTCCGTACCCTCTCGCTATCATCCTTCTCATCAGGCAAAACACCCACCTCATCCCGCCTTCCTTCTCGCTCACCTTCACCAACCGGCAGTCCATCTTTATCCAATGCCGCTCTTGGCTCCACCTCCATGTCCATCACTCGGCAAGAAGGTGCATATATCCCCCAAGCACCTAGCTATGACGAGTCGCAAGCTGTTTATACTGGTAAATCACTCCAGTCCGGGTCGACCGAGGACGACAGGTGGATCACGGGTACACACGATACTCACCGGACAGTCATGATTGTCTTTAATCCCCATCCTACTGGTCAAGTCAATTCACTCGACGAGCAGGTTACTGGATTCACAGAAGGAGTCGGAGTCTATAAATGGCGAATGTCTGCTGATCAAGTATGTCAAAATCCACTGTTGATAGGTGCTGACTTTTAGTGGCATATCGCAGCGTGGCCTTTGTTCCGATTCCTCCTCCCAGATCCAGCATCGACCGTCACCCTTTTCGCATTCCGTTACTCGCTCAATCAAACAGTCATGATCACCTCCCCTTCCGACCCCGATAATCCCCACACAGTCACCACCAACTTCCCATTTGTCGAGCGAGGCAAAATCCCGCATCGGGATCATGGAAATCCAAGTCCTGCCTTGCCAGCTCTGTGGAGAGGAAAGGACGCCAAGGGGTCGGACGAGGGAGAATTCAAGATTGAAGCCAAAGGACAAATGCCAAAAGACGATGTCTTACGCCCGTCGACTATACCGGGTTGTGCACGATCGTACGTCCTAAGTGTCTCTACTTTTATCATAAAGTGCTGACCGGTAAGAACATGGACACCGATCCATATCGCCCATACACTGGTCGCTGAAGTCTTCTTTTCTATCTGGGGTAAAAACGAATTCGGAGAAGACATGCCTAGACCTGGTCCAGGTGGTCTGCAGGTTATGCGAATCAAACGCCCAGTCGTTGTCCCCTCCGTAAGTCGCTACTCTGCTCCATCTGATCAAGCTGACGAATAGTGCGCTCTCATCCCCCAGATCTTGGATCTACCAACATATCGACCAGCCGCTCATCTCAACGGCGGTAGCGATCGAGACGCATGCAAGTGTAAGCTATGCGGTTTACGTCCTCATGAAATCGTCTGTCAACAATGTCCACCGACCGTTATACCGCATTTACGACACGATCTCGACCCTACCCTTACGGGCAACAAATCCGGTGTCTGCCCTGCGTGCGCCGCGAAACGTCTCGTTCCGGATGGAGAACCGGATTGGAAGACTTGTGCGTGTGGAATGGCTGTCGACAACATGGAAGAGAGGATGAAGGCTTTCTTGCAAGAGATGGACGCGGAGGGAGAGGCTGATAGGAGGCGTACGGGTACGGAAATGAAAGAAGAAGCAGAGAGGGGAAGAAGGTTCTCTAGAAATTAATTGCTTTCGTAGTGTTGTATCAGTATAATGATCATGGACTTTGCTTTCCGTTTGATGATGCTTGATACTTGCTCGAGCTAGATGTAATTGACTACGAGGTCTGCTTGACTTCAGCACCATCGACAGGTTTTTCCCACTTTTCCATATCTCTCGCAAACATATAAGAGCTTGGAGCAGGTATGCTCCCCACTGGGAACAATCCTGCAATCAGTCCTGGACCAGTCTCTGAGCTTACCAATCTTGACAAATACGGGTGAATCATCCGATATGCCATCTTCGTCCTTGACTATCAAGCAATCGTCCTCGGTATACAGTGGTCTATCGGTCAGCCTTTAGACACGGACTGATACGACGTACGAAGCACATGTACCGCAAAAGTAACGTCTGACTTCTTTCCCACTATTTCCATTCTTCCCAAAGTACTTGGGCTCGCCAGTAATCTTCATCTGCCCTCTGGTGGCTTCAAAGATTGCTCCATGTCTGGCAAGTCAGCCTAATCACTATCATACTGAAGAGGTAATGACTGACGTGCTACCGAATGCGTGTCGGCAGTCGATACAGTCTTGCATGAGCTCACCTCAGCCTGTTCTTTGATGCGGGGACTTACGACAGATAGCCACCTTCAAGCCCTCGGGTATGGTGACCTTGATCTGTCCGCATAGGCATGTCCCATTCATTGTGTCTCGTTGAACAATCAGCAAGACCGAGTTGTGAGTTGAGCGTCATCGATATTCGGGGCCGAGCTCCGTCTTTGCGGGAAATCTGTCCGTTGATGGCAGAATATTTACACAGAGTAGAGCAGAGTGCAAAGTATAGTGGTACAGATGCGCAGGAGCGGTCCTCATCAACGACTCGAGCATTTGCATGCATGACGATCAAGATAACTTGCTAAACTTGCTATTACTTTCTTCCTGTTTTCTACCTGCAAGACTGACTAAAGACTAGGGTAGACTAATGTGTGTTCCCTCTATCTACTGCTCATCCTTGGTATCGACTCCCTCCATGGGCTTGTTCCAAGACTCGAGGTTCTTGCAAAAGATCTCGGCGACTGGTTTCTGGCCCAAATCCTCGGGCTTGAAAAGACCTGTACATCAGCTCCAGTCCATGTATCCCGCCAACGACTTCTTTCGGATAGGACGAGAGTAGATTGATGAGACTGACCAATCTTGACGAAAACAGGCTTGGGAGAAGAAATGGCAGTGTAGAGGGAACTGTTTCATCAGCATAAGCCCGATCATCATAGGAATCCGGAGATCCCGGTATCCCAAATTAAGATTCAAAGGACCTGATGACTGACCTTCCACATGATCCGCAGAAGTATCGCTTGGTATCACCTCCGCTTGATCCTTTGCCCTTGATGTGCTTGGGCTCGCCCTTGATGGTCAAGGTGTCGGGATCGGCCATGAAGTTGTAAGATGCTCTGGATGGTCAGTCACAGCTATTGTACTCTTTGCCTCTGCCACCCTCCACTTCATATCTATCTCTCTGGGGTTGACTACGAGCAAGACTTACACGGAGCCACTGGTCTTTCGGCAGTCGATACAGTCTGCTCCATTAGCTCCGACACTTATATTGGAGATTATCCTGGAACTCACGACAGATGGCGATGGGCAGGTCCTTGGGGAGGGAGAGCTCAATCGCTCCACAATAGCATGTTCCATGAATATCAGACATTGTTTTGATCGAGATATGTACAAGATAAGCAGTCGATATTAGAGATGCAAGCTAGAAGACAACAGGAGTGACGTTGCAAAGCAAATGCCGGAATAACCGGACTCCACCGGGACCTACGCGCTATGCTCCGTCTAGCGCCCAGACTCAGATTTGGACAGGTGTAATCATGCATGCCAATACGACCCACTCTAATCAGCCCACGAGCCCGTAGGCGATCAACGCCTTTTCCAGACTCCCAATGCTTCACCCCCGAGTGCCCCGTTACTCCTGGCGCCCTTTTCCAACCTCTTGATCCAGATCAATTCCCAGTCCCCATCAAGTAGTGTGTGATAATCACCCTCCCTTAAACCAAAGGGTGGTCCACCTTCTTTGATCGGACCGTCTGGGGTGGTGGGGAGAGGGAACATCATCGTGATCAATCGAGTGGAAGGGTTCGACAGGGCTTTCATCTGCTTCGCCCAGTCTTCCCGGAGCGACGGTGGGATCGCACATAGAAACCTGACATTAGTTTCTTTGGGATCTAGATACTGAGGACGTACGTGTAGTCGAAAATAACATCATACGAGTGTTCGGGGGAGTAGGTGAAGAAGTCTGTACAGATGATGTTCCAGGCTCCGGTAGTAGGCTGGACCGATTGTTCACTTAGCCACCTATCATCAGCTTCTCCCATTGGCTAGCGTGAGCAGTCCAGCTTACTTCTCGGCAGTCTTGGCTCCTGTAGGTGAGATGTCGAGTCCATCGGCTTTCAATCCATGTTGTGCCAGTAGTAAAACATCGTATCCCTTCAGTCAGCCGGGGTGTAAATTGTAGACGTACCATCCCACATCCTGGTACTGCAGCTCTACCACTCGTTGGGATTTCCAGTTTCGAGCTTTCCTCAGAACTGAGTAGGCTGACGAGTTCGGGATGAGCGAATCCTTGATCCCACCCTGTTTTACCTTGGGACCTGGGGATCAGCTATGTCGCATGCATGGATAAGGCCTAACTTACCAACGGTCCTCCCAGGGATTGATTTCAACGGGCGTAGGCTGAGCGGAGTCTGACATAATCAGTCGATATGTTGAGATGCAGATTGAGTGGTCAAAGTACAGTATACGATCGCAGAAGTGGAAGTGGACTCCAGAGGTGGAGGCGGATATCCACCAGTGTCGAGTTATGATCCTGAGAGAGGGTTCCAAAAAGCGCGAATGGAATAAGGACCCTGAAAGAGGGTTGCAAAAAAGCGCGAATGAAATAAGGATGCTTGATGAGGATCTCAGAAACCGCGAATGGAATAAGAACGATAGACGGTTTCAGAAAGTGCGAACGAGATAAGGATGCCTGGTGAGGATCTAAAAAACCGCGAATGGAATAAGAACGATAGACGGCGTCAGAAAGTGCGAACGAGATAAGGATGCTTGGTGGTGGTGGATTCCAAAAAGTGCGAATGGAATAAGAAAGGTGGTTTCAAAAAGTGCGAACGAGATAAGGATGCTTGATGGTGGATTCCAAAAAGTGCGAATGGAATAAGAAAGGTGAATTCTGAAAGTGCGAATGAGATAAGAGAGATGGTGCAAGAAAGTGCGAACGAGTTAAGGATGCCCGAAGGAGATTTCAAGAAGTGCGAACGAGATAAGAATCCTGAAAAGGGATTTCGAAAAGTGCGAACGTAATAAAAGATGCTGCTAAGAGAGAGCCCAGGAAAGTGCGAACGAGATAAGGATGCCGGCAGACTCATACCGAAATGGTGCGGTCGATACCATTGTCGCACTCAATCTGTCTGCTAGGGTCAATGCCAACGTCGCACTGGATCTGTCCGGTGCAGTGGATACCGATGTCGCACTGGATCTGTCTGCTACAGTGGATACCGAGGTCGCACTGGATCTGTCTGCTACAGTGGATACCGATGTCGCACTGGATCTGTCTGCTACAGTGGATACCGATGTCGCACTGGATCTGTCTGCTACAGTGGATACCGATGTCGCACCGATGCTGTCTGCTACAGTGGATTACGTATCTCAACTGTGACTGGCGAGCTTTCTTGGAGCAGGCGGCGAGAGAGGTTTCGGTCTCTCGATAAAGTGGTATCAATTCGAACATGTAAACAGGAAAGTGAATTCATAATAAGATGGTATAGTTTATGCACATGCTAGTATCCAGTCAATCCGATCCCCATACTTCCAATCTCCATTATTCACCGACACCATACAACTCTCGACCTTCCAATACTGACAAGTTATATCGCTGATTGTTGACCAGAATGAATGACCTAATCGCTCTTAACGCTCTTGTCCTTTCATCCAAAGCGGTCTGGATGGCAAGGGTAGAGCTCGTTGGATCAGTCTCCCTTTCCTCTAGGACAACGGCATTCCATCGTGCCTATCGTCAGCAATGCTATTGGCCACACTTACAGCTGCAGTCTTTCGATCGTTACATTTCAACTGAAAGTCAGCACATCATCATAGAATGCACTCACGATTTCCCAGGCTTCTCTCATATTGGGAGTGGGAGGTTCCTTCTGAGCCCTCTCCTCCGGTTTCGATTCACCAGTTTCACCGTACGGCATTGAAGTGACAGACCCTTCATTGTCGGATCCATCATCACTGTCCATTTGGCTTATCTTGCTGAGTCTACGCCTGACAACGTCCGCGAAAAGGGCAAGATCGGTACAATCTTGGCTTGGAACTGGGAGTCCTCTGAGCATATTCTCGGCCTCCCGCGATATCTTGAGGATCACAGAGGTCGTCGTATAGCTGGCTCGAGCTCCAGCTCGAATGTAATACCCAGCCAAATCCACTAACGAGAAGCTCGGAGTGCCGTTTGTCGAGCAGTGTGAAGGGTGTAGTGCGAGCTTCACTTTGATGAATCCGCTTGCCACGCCCGGATCGTAAAAGATATCGCGTTGCTGGGCAGTACCAGCGTCAAGGTAACAGCTGAGGAGACGTTTCTCAGCCGGAATCCCGTCCCTCTGTGCGAAGACTGCGATTCCTAGCGGTCGTATCTTCAGGGTTGTTCTGCTTGCTCTGGGTGAAGCGATGTATATCCTCGCCCGCGATCGTATCGAGATTTCTTTCTCTGATGATATTCGAACCCATCGCAAAGGGAATTGTTCGTGTATACCGTTGATGACGGAGTACCTCACTTTCTGAGTGACTTGAGCTTCTCCTTCTGGATTTTGGACAGTGTCGTAAAACCAGTCGCACGGATGAGCTTTACCTGAAGAAGATCTGTCAGCTTCTGTTCCACTTACATGAGTGCAAGGGAAATATTTCTCACCTTTCCATCCCAGGTAAGACAAACATGAAAGGGTGACTCCATCCATGTCGCAGTTGAATCGCCTGCCCGACTGCACTAGCTTCCTATTGCCCAGCCAGGCTAGAGTCGAGGTGTTTCGAGCCATCTGTTCACCGACAAAAGCAGGAGGTTCTGGAAGACCTACTCCCGGCCAGCCAATGTTTGTCAGGTAGGGATTCAGGAATAGCGTGGCGAAGAGGAATTCATCCATGCCCTGGTCTCATTAGCTCTGCGTAAAATACAGGAGACGAGAAACTGACCATCCTTTTGGCCCAGGCGCCTCCAATCAAGTTACTGTGGTCGGCTAGGACATGATACTCCATATCCTCTGCTTCACCTTGCCCACCCACTATACATTCTCCCCAGATCCGAGCACCCTTACTCGAGCTATATTGCCGGACTTCTTGTGCTTCCCAATAACGACGGTTAGCAGCGCCTGTGATGAAACGGCCCACATGTGTGAACTGTATAGGCGTGGATGCATTGTCGCCAGCTTCGGAATCGAGAGAAGATACATGAGATGGTAAAGGGCTTTGTCGATGGGATATGAGTCGTGCGGCGAACTTTCTACTTCTTGATCTAGGAGATTGACTGAGAAGCTGCATGGTGCCTCCCTTATCGGCTGCAAACTTTACATAGATGATTGAAGTTTGGCTTGTCGCTCGACCTTTAGAAAGTCCCGATTTCTTGAGTAGTTCCGGAGTGATCATTAGGTCCGGGAAAGATTGAATGAGGCGTAGCTGCTGGTCTGTCTTATTATCCAGAACCCGCGTCATGAAATCATCTATCCTGGCTTTGATGTACAGACGATCCGAAGAGTAGCTTCTGTCGTTATTGTAAGCAGTGACAAATAGCCTTGTTCGGAGTACAGCGAGTATTTCTTCTCTGTTCGATATATCCTGCGACTTGAATAGCACAGGGGACCAGGGGCACATACTGGCCATCAGTACATAGTACTCATCAAGATTGCTTGACTCACGGTCCAGGACTGTTTGGGGGTCTCGCTGCTAGGCCTTCTGCTGCAGCCCTCTCCTTTGCCTTTTTGTACATCACTTGCTGTAGCTTCTCCAGAATAACTTCAGGGTCATCCAAATCAACAGTCTTATCAACCTCATCCATAGCCTCAATGGCGACTTCATCGGTCGTCAAGTCTTCCTGAGCATCTTCCACATCCACATATGGTTCTAGTTGCGAATAATGGAGAGCTACTAGCTCGTTATCTTGTCCACTTGTCTGATGTGGGAGATTTGGAGCCGGTATGACTGATTGGGGGAACGGATCTTGCGTAAATTGGTCTCGAAATTTAGCTACGAGCAGTCAGTGAAAGCGCAGATATCGTCTCATTACTCACGTTTGACCGGGAGTTGGCCATTCTCCTCATACAGCTTGGCTAGCCATTTCATCATCATTGGGTAAGAGCCAGGTCGAATGCGGTCTTCCCCCTTCACACCCGGGACGTAGACACCAGCATGACCGAGTATTCCCTCTAATATTTGAAGGGGTCGTTGCCATAGTTTATGAACTCGGTTTTGATGGGGTATTAACAAGAGATCGTTCTGATAACCAGGTGTTTGGAATTGAATCCAAGCCTGTTGAAGGTCACCTAGGCAGCGATGGGCAAGATCGGGATCCCAGTTACCAGTCTTGAGGACGAGGGGGCGAAACGATCGAACAGCAGACGCTGGCCAGGCCACCGGGTCAAAGAACTTGGATGAGTCTCCGGAACCGCCATCTTTTACAGGTAAGAGGACCGTCTTGGTGTTACCGGCAATGGTACTACCTTTTCGAGTTCCTAATGCGGCGGAGCTGTCGGGTAGTCCGTCAGAATCATCTTGGTATTCTTCGTAGACCGATTGATCGATACCAAATTGCATTGAGAAACGTTCTGAGTCTCAGTCAGCTAGCCTCATATCGCCATAGAGATTCACTTACTTCGTACCATATACGGCTTTGACACCGACAGATCCTGTAGCCAGGCTACAATTCGTTTGATAGCACCTGAATACAAGGGTGGTCCTACACCACAGATAGCGCCCAACTCCGCACCGAGGCGCAGAATCATCTGAGTCTGTGCATGGCCCTCCTGGCGAGCAAAAGGTTTACTGGAATCGTACCGATTACCGGCCGTAGTCTTCTTGAGAGCCTCAAAGAAAGCTGGAGACTGCTGAGTAACCCAGTGAGCAGCAAGTTTATGGAGCATCGACGTAATAGCCTTCTCGGTAAGGCGTTTGGGCGAATTGATCATTGGCATAAAGATGTCGATCGCCTCTGAAGGCCAGGCCTTTGGGTCGTATCGCACCTGCAATTTCCACAAGTCTTTAGAGCTAGGTCTGCTCTTGTCGGTAGGTCCGGCTTTGCCTTTCCCGTTTCCTTTGTCTGGAGCGGGGACGGGTGCATCGCCATCGTGGTCGTCCTGGGAATCATCATCGACCTCGATAACGCTCTGAGCATCTATCTTGGAGCTCGAAGCGACGGCATTGGGAGGTGTGCCTCCTAGGACACGAATGTTGACGTGCAAGGGGACAGTCGTAAGGAGGTGGGCGGCGGGGGATTCCATTGATACGATTCGGCATGCTTGACTGGCGTATACGAGGTTCCTGTATGATCAGTACTAACCTTCACAGATTCAAGCTCATGAAGCCCAAGTTTAAGTAGCACAGCTCATATAGATCCCATATATACATAGACACAAACTATGTAATGAATCAGAATCACCATAGTACGGTTGAACCTCATCATACATTCTGGTCACTGAGTTGCCACTTGGGATACGCCGCCACATTCACTTGAATGGTACGGTGTACAGTGGGTTGTGTGTGGAAGTGTGAACGGGATGGGGTAGACGAGAAGGACATGACCAAGATGGGACGAGATGAACGAGCTGAACACCCTGGAGAAGAAATGGTAAGGATCTTGAGAGAGTGAGATGAGGTGGAAACGTGTGTGAGTAGTTGTGAGGTGATAGGTACTCCATCATTGACACCCTCCCTGTCAACCTTATCCCTATCGGCCGTATGGATCCTCCTGGCGACTGTAGCCTTACTCTGACACATGAAGTATGCCCCCATGGCCTGGTAGAAAGTTTGAAGGGAATAGGAAAAGATTGAGACAAGATATCACGAATCCGAAATTTCTACTTCATCCTTTCCTTCCAGCAGCTCCACCTTGACCATCCTCTTTCCATCCTTCTGCTCAATATCTTCTCATCGTCTCCAAATTTCCGTCCAGAGTTCGAATCACCTCTGCAACACCACACAGATCTCCCGCTCGTGATAGACCAATCCCATAGACGCTCCATCCCTCAACTGACCGAACGCTTGTCCTCCATGTGTACCCTCCATATCCTCTCTCAATAACCATTGACTCCCTTACTCAAACACAGACATGAAATAAGTACTCACATGTCGATCAATCCACCCAAACCACCACACACCAACAAATCCCTGACAGACCAGCCGTCTCGTATATTGATGGTCTTGGTAGTCGACCCGATTTTGACTGTATATCAGCACAATCTCAGAGGACTGACATACTAGTACATGGATCATTGTCCAGCATACCAGACGAAGCGTTTTGAACAGTCCTAGCAGTGTCAGCCAGCTTCAAAACGTCCAGGAAGATCTTTACTCACAGAAAGCCTCTCATACCGATCTTGGCTTCACTCCCAAAGGTTCTCTCGACATGCAAGACGCCCCTTGACTTTCTCATCACCCTGAGCCAAATTTTAGAAGTGACCTGATGACCCAGTTCCTTTTCTACAGCGATTCGTATAGCGCCTGGGAGAGAGAGTCCGATGTAGGACAACAGGGGGGACTTGCGTACTGCTGCAGGGATGGGACGACCAATGGAGATCCTGTAGACCGCCAACAAAGTGAGAGCGACAGGAAAAGCGAGCAACAGAACAGAGATAATGAATATAAGTCCATAAAGGGCGGGCGAGTGATTAAGAGCATGGGCATAAACCCACAGACACCATATTGCCGGATGGACTTCGAGCATGGCGAGACGTATTCGAGAGGTTAAGAAGTCCAATGAGTTTTAATATAGTATAGTAGGTGCTAATACTGATGAGTATGAGGTCTCGAATCAATATACGCCCCTTAGATGGTCATGCTCAGACCACCTGTTTAGCTTTTCAAGCCCCGTACCTGGTGTCAAGGATCTGTGTGTGTATTTTCCATCGAACAGTCCTTTGAGTCTCTAGAAGCATAGCGTTACATGGAATAAATCTACCGTTACTATCCAATGATAGCTGCTCGCGATCACAGAGGCGCTGCTCACTGTCGCGCGCAACTCCGCCAGAACGAATTTGCCACATAAAACCAATTATAACGAAAACAACGCCAGCGCTTGCAGTCTGCTCCACTTGCCATCACAGTCCTTTGGTCAAGTGAATCAGGGACCGGCTAATAGGCTACGATGTGACGGCAGTCTTACAGATCGATCGGGGATGCACAGCAGCCTGAAACGCCGGGATTAAAAGTCACACGAGCACATACACCTGGATTGTTAAGTACCGAAATCATGCATTCAATCAGCCGAGGCACATGATGCATTCTCGGTGATATACATGGTCAGCATCTCACTCTCGGCAGTGACTGCTGTCATGTGTTATCAGGATGTTTCTACCGTCTAAAAACACAGTCACCCCGGTCCAACTCGATTAAGCGGCTGGGCGACCGCTAGTCCAGTACGAACAATCAGCGACGACACTGCAGTCGATCTCTTCAATTGACACAGATTCGGAGCAGGAAAGTCGAAGACGATAATCAGCAGACTGCATCCGCGGTCTCATTGTATATTATCATCTTCACCAGTAAGAAGTGCGAAGCTACTCATTGTCCACGCCGACGGTCCGAGCACCAAACCCCGTGATCCCTGGATTGTACAAAGGATGTGTGGAATTGATGGGCTATTCTGGAAGCTCGTCCGAAGCTTTGACCGTTACCACCTTCGTTACAGAACAACAATAGAAGTTATTTCGCCATCACTCATAGTGTCCTCACCATCGAATACCTCGCGGTCAACGTTTGCCACCTGCATCGATGATTTCTTGATAACTCTTTTGTTATCGATGCTATCTCGGAAATTGAAGAGTCCTTTGGATCGGGAGAAAGGTCTCGATGCCTAGAGATGCGTCGACCACCCCTAGATTGGTCATAACATGCGATACACACAACACAACGGAAAACTACGTTATAAACACATGCTCTAGTTTTCATGCCGATCTGACTGCGATTTTCTCAGAATAATCTGCATACAGTACATATGCTAGAAGATGGGTGCCTGGAGGTCTCTAATGGTGAAGCGAATACTTAAAGTCCTGTGACTTGATACCTTTGAAGTCTAGACCCTTTACCTATTGATCGATAACCCTGGTAGTCACCCCTGGACGTCACTGGCTTGATGCCGTGGATAATGCATAGAGGTAGTTTTCTAGTACTCCGTTATGCCGTCAAGACTAGCTAAGCGATGGAATTGTCAGCTCAATTAGGGGTCCTATATGAATTCATGATGGCTAGCTCTTCTATCCCCTCTATCCGCTTCTACCTGTACTTCAAAATCCAATATGAGCAAGCACGCCCTGAACGAAATTGACATAAACATCCCATCCAAACGGACGAAATGGGGAGATGAGATTTGGTCAGTAGAGGACTCTTCGGATGAAGAAGTGATGGTGAGTACCTTTGGGTCGATTTAAGCAGAAATTTGATGCTAACATGCCAGATAATAGACACTCCAAAGCCTATGAGCGCAAAGAATAGTAGTAGCTGCCTGCAAGGATGTTCCAATGAGGGTCATGTATGGAACAGGAGAGAGTTGAAAGTGAATGTGATGGATAAGGGAGTGATGAAAAAGAAGGAGGTAAGTTCTGTGAAAGATACGTGTAACTGATATTCAGGTGATGCTCAAAGCCTGGGATACTATGGACGGGTTAATACTGAAAGGGGCAGATGAGAAATTGAAGGGCAGAGCGGCTAGAAAGGTGCGGTGACGAAAGGAGTGAATTGACAGGCAGATGGCAGAGGATGTAGCGGTTGAAATGAGGAGTTATCAGCATGTCCTGTTGTACCCTGCAGCGGCAAAGGCGTAAGTGATCTGTAAACTGCACTTAGGGGAAACGCTCATTGTCAGTACGATCGCCTCGGCAGCGCCTACAGTCCCCGTCAAGCCCAAACAGGCGTTATTGGCATCGTTCGGTTTCTTCTCGAAAAACGGCAAAGAGAACCTCTAGTGTACAAATAATGCATAATCAATCAGGACTTGAAGATGGTGATGATACTGCGATGCTCAGCGAAAGTCCTGACGAATATGGTGGACTCACTCTTCATCCTCCAGTACGTGATCGAGACCAACTTTCTGACCTCGGGCGTGTTTCGCCGAAGTACCCCAGACCATAGCTGTACATCAGCAAAGATCACGGACTGACAAGTCGAGGTGTGCAAGATGAGTGAGATGGACATTGGCGGGAAAGCGATCAAAGATCGGGAACGGGATAGGGTATTGAGTGAGATCGGATAACTCACCGGTCTTGAAATTGGGTACGATGTTCTTATGGATAGCGTCACAGAAGTGCCTGACGGTATTCTTGCCATTACGGAGAACAACGGGTGCGGTATAATCGGGCTGCTTTCCTCTTGGTCGAGTGTACCTGTCAGTCAGTTCTGAGTGACGACTTCGTGATTTCCAAATAAATGGTTATTTTCGACATTCGCTTTATTTGTACCTCTTCACAGCTGACCCTTCCCGACAAACTTGCGCATCGAGTCGCTCAGACAATGATAGGGGAGACAAGAGCACATCAGGCACGAAGAGATCCACTTACACTCTGACCAAGTCCAATTTGTCCCACATTGACTCCAAAAGTTCATCGATGTTCAACCACTCCTTCGAGGATATCGGTACAGAGTTCGGGATCTTGTACAGCAGGTCCAGTTCTTGTATACTTATAGCGTCGATCTTGTTTAAGCACGTCAACTTTTTTTTTCAGCGATAGACAACAGGAGACCAGGAGACACGAACCATGGGCACATATACACGATTCCCTTCAACAACATCAATGAAATCGTCGACCGTCGCATCGGGTTGATGGATTGAAACCTGATGATCAGCTAGGCCACTCGGTCTCTTTGGAGTCGTACCTGCGCGTTGTTGATCCTGTATTCGCTCATGACGGATTTGATAGCAGCCGGCGTAAGTTCTGTAAGGGGTACCGAATTCGTGATCAGGATTCCACCGTTCTCCTTTTTGGAGATGGAAATCCTTGGTGGTCTCTTGTTGAGTCTGATGCCGAAACCCTCCAGCTCGTTCGTGAGAATAGCCAAGTCGACCAACGGTTTGAGTACGTCGAGCACAATGAAAATCAAGTTACACGTTCTTGCGACGGCAATAACCTGTCTACCTCTTCCTTTACCGTCCTGCTAGTCAGTCGTTGCACCTTTGTCGGTAAAACCCGACGTACCTTTGCACCAGCGATAATTCCAGGCAGATCGAGGATCTGGATCTTGGCTCCGTTGTATTCGATTTGGCCAGGTACTGTGGTCAAGGTCGTAAACTCGTAATTCGCGGCGACAGACTCCACTCCACTGATCATCAGTTATCGTTCGACGGTGGAGACGAATACGTTGAGACTAGAGAGACTGATTTAGGGGATGGGTTTGGCGTGCTTGACGGCCCAAGTCTCAAGGCAGAGCGAGAGAACCACGACTTACGTCAATTTCGACATCAATGTCGATTTACCCACACTGGGAAACCCAACGAATCCTACACTCGCAATACCCGTTCTCGCCACATCGAAACCCAATCCTGGTCCACCTCCACCTCCTCCAGGAGGGTTAATGAGCTCACGTCGAAGCTTGGCGAGCTTGGCTATAATGTCAGTCTGAGCTCGAGTGGAGCTGCTGCTGGCGTACCCTTCAATTGACCAAGATGGTATTCGGTATTTTTATTCTTCTGCGTCTTTGACATCTCATCCTCGATGTCTTTGATCCTCTGTGCTGTCGTCATGATGGGCGATAGTTATTTTATGTATAGATATGAATAGGTTGGTGTAAGGAGCAACGAATTCAAAGAAGATGATTCAATATGACGTGTTAATTATGCTCATACTATACTTGCCACTTGAATCAACCTTGTATCATCTATCAACCTTATACCTTATACCTTATACACATGATAAACTAACACCCATACACCACACCTAAGCATGGCAAACTCACTCACACAATGGCCAATGCAGCCAATCCCATTCCCGCAGGGTGTACGAACAAATCCCATCGGATGGGGGTTTGGCGCATCAACGCACACCACACCTTCGGCCCCGTCAACACCTCATCGACCTCCTTTACATCACTCGTTCACCACCCCACAATCATCCTCTTTCGGTCAAGCAGCTACACCCTCGAGCGAAGCGGAAGCAAGACACCAATGGGGCGCACAGACCCCTACCGAGCGCAAGAAACGTTCCCGGGGCTCGGACACCTCTTCGTCCTCTTCCATTAATCGAGCCGCCAAAATCGCTTCGAGACCTATTGCAGGTAGCTCCAAGCGAAGACTTGGAAACGAGCGGGAGCTCGTAAAGGACGAGGAAGGAAGTGTGGATCTAGGTATCTTGCTCAGTAAGCTATCCTCCCTACATGCAAGAGTTAGCTGACTATCAGGGACATTACCAACAACCGCCCACCTGCCTATCCTACTCCACTTGCTGAAGCAGGATCCATCACTCCAATCTTCGGTACTCTCACAAATCCCAAAACCAAATCTCGCAGAATGTCTCTCCGCCCTTGAAGAAAGTAGGTCGAAATGCCGCACAGCTCTAGGTGTGATGGTCAATGTCCACGTAAATGCAGAGAGGCGGTGGACTAGAGCACTTCCGGAGGTTGAGGAACACATGAGAATTGTAAGCTCTTCCAGCCCTGACAAAGCGGCGCTCAGCTGACTACTAGGCAAACACCTACATCTCGTTCTTCGACTCAACCCAGCACGACACCCCCCAAGACCCCCACATCATATACCAACTTTACCACACCATCACCCGCGATATCATATTTCTACTTTCTTACGTCCCTCCTTCCTCTCAAACTTCTTCTGGACCTATCAAAGCCCTACTCGACCTGGCCAAAATCATGCTAGACCACTGGAATACATGGCTAAATCACCTTTCTCACGAATTCAATCAGGAAGGAGGCATGTGGGCTCGACCTATCGTGGAACAATGGTTTGACGGTCTCGACGCTGTTGCAAACGAATCACACGCCATGTGGTTTGCACTTTCGAATACGAGTCAG
>Ga0265798_10004236_pt1 | contig 19949 bp, 22 predicted proteins | sample P3T30metagenome_FD_192430 | JGI IMG/M metagenome (GOLD analysis project Ga0265798, IMG submission 192430) | Plant litter microbial communities from East Loma Ridge, Irvine, California - P3 T30 | ecosystem: Environmental > Terrestrial > Plant litter > Unclassified | place: USA: California... | reverse complement strand
GCGTCGACGTCGGCGTCCGCGTCGACGTCGGCGTCCGCGTCCGCGTCGGCGCGAGCAGCCGCGTCCGGGTGTGCCGCCGCATCGGCGCGACCGACGGGCGGGCGAGCCGCGTCTCCGCGGGTGAACGCCTGCGTCAGGGTGGCCGCCACCTCGGGAGCCACGGCCGGCCCCGAGTTCTCGACCTCGAGCACCCCGTCACCCGACCCGCGCACGCGCACCCAGCCACCGCCGCCACCGCCGCCACCGGGCTCGTTGTACTCGACCGCGTTCGCGACCAGGTTGCGCACCAGCTGGCCGACCAGCACGGGGTCACCGTCGACGAACCCGAACGAGCCGCGTTCGACGGCCACGTGCACCGAGGAGGCGCGGGCCGCGTCGGCCACGCTCGTCACCACCTCGTCGACCACGGCCCCGAGGTCGACCGGGCTCGTAGCGTCGGCGGCGAGCCCGCGATCGGCCGTGGCGAGGGCGAGCAAGCTCTCGACCAGGTGCTCGCTACGTCGGTTGACCTCGAGCAACTGCTCGCGGGTGGCGACGAGCTGCTCGGGCGTGGGGTCGTCGAGGCCGATCTGCAGCGCGGCCCGCTGGACGGCCAACGGGGTGCGCAGCTCGTGCGAGGCGAACGCCACGAAGCGCCGCTGCGCCTCGAACGACGACTCGAGCCGGTCGAGCAGGCCGTCGATCGTGGCCGCCACGCGGGCCAGCTCGTCGCTCGGCCCGGTCACGCCGATGCGCTCGTGCAGGGTGTTCGCCGTGATGCGCTGGGTGGCCGCCACGATGTCGTCGACCGGCCGCAGCATGCGTCGACTGACGAACCACCCCACGCCCGCCGCCGCGATTCCGGCCACGCCGACGCCGACGCCCGACCAGAGCAGCTGCTGTCGACGCAGCACCTCGACGAGCACGAAACCGGGTTCGCCGTCGGCTCTCACCGCGACGGCCCCGGCCGGCTCACGACCACCCGCCTCGGCGTCGTCCACCGGCACCGCAGGGGTGACACCACCGCCCTCGATCTGCTCGAGGCTCAGCGCGACCCCGTGCGAGGTCGCCGCCGAGACCCCCCACAACACGAGACCCGCCAGCACCACGAAGGCCGCGCCGAACGTCAGGGCGGTGCGCAACCCGATGCTGAGCCGCCTCACAGGCGGTACCCCCGGCCGGGCACCGTGCGGATCGGATCGGGTTCGCCGAGCTTGCGCCGCAGCTTGCTGACCGTGACGCGCACGGCGTTCGTGAACGGGTCGATGTTGACGTCCCACACCTTCTCGAGCAGTTCTTCGGCGCTGACGATGCGACCGTCGGCCTGCATGAGCACCTCGAGCACCATGAGCTCTTTCGTGGACAGCCCGAGGTCGAGACCGCCCCGGGTGGCGACGTGCCGGTTGGTGTCCAGTTCGAGGTCGCCCGACCGCAGCACGGGGGGCGTGAGCGACCCCGTACGTCGACCGAGGGCTCGCACGCGGGCGACCAGCTCGGGGTACTCGAAGGGCTTGGCGAGGTAGTCGTCCGCCCCGAGCTCGAGCCCGCCGACGCGGTCGTGCAGACCGCCGGCCGCGGTGAGCATCAGGATGCGCGTGCTCGACCCCCGCTCGGCGATGCCCCGGGCCACCGCGTCACCGTGCAACCCGGGCAGATCGCGGTCGAGCACGACCACGTCGTAGTCGTTCACGGCGAGCAGCTCGTCGGCGTCGTCACCTCGGTAGGCCACGTCGACCGCCATCGCCTGACGGGCCAGCCCCGCCGCCACGAGATCGGCCAGGGCCACCTCGTCGTCGACCACCAGAACGCGCATGACATCCCCTCGACCTGTTCCGAATGTGAGATTTCATCTTACGCCTCCGGTGTTTCACCGAGATAACGATCGAGGCGACGCCGACGAAACGACCCACCCGCTGAAGTGGTCCCTGTCGCACACGCCGACCCCGAAGAGAAAGCCGGACCCATGCTCCCCACCACTCCCCGCCACCCCCGCACCTCCCGCCGCCCGGTCGGTGCGGCCCTCGTCGCGACCGTCGCCCTGCTGCCGGCCCTGCTCGCCGGTTGCAGCACGGCCGAGGGCTCCGGGCCGAGCTCGAGCCCGGCCGCCGGAGGCAGCGCGAGCACGTCGGCCCAGCTCGGGCAGTGCCTGCGCGACGCCGGTTACGACGTCGACGACCCCGACCTCGGCAAGGGCATGGTCGTGGCCGTCCCCGAGGGGGCCGACCCCGAGCGCTACGGCGAGGACTTCGACACCTGCCGCGCCCAGCTGCCCGAAGCCGAGGGCGGCGGGTCGCAGAAGGCCTCCGACGCCGAGGTGGCCCAGTGGCAGGCCGCCCAGCTGAAGGTCGCCGAGTGCGTCCGCGAGAAGGGCTTCGAGGACTTCCCCGACCCCGTCGACGGTGACTTCCCCGACCAGCAGTGGTCGACCTCGGACCCCTCTCCCGAGCAGGAGGCGCTCTTCGCCTGCAGCGCCGAGGTCGGCCCGAACGCCGGCGGGGCAGACGAATGACGCGCGTCTCCTCGAGACGGTCACCGCGCCTCCTGCGATCGTCCGCCCGGTTCGTGGCCACCGCCGCGCTCTGCGCCGTGGCGTTGACCGGCTGCTCGCTCGTCGACCGGGCGGGCGACGGCGGTGACCCCGGCCCGGCCGGTGCGTCGCAGGCCGCCGCAGACCGCACGACCACCCCCGTCGTCCTGGGCGACCTGGTCGACGGCAAACGCCTGCCGGGCACGCTCGGCTACGGCACACCCGTGCCCCTGCGCAGCGTCACCAGCGGCAGCGGTGGCGACAGCGGCAGCGGTGGCGACAGCGGCGGCGCGACGGACGGCGGCAGCGCCGGCACCGTCACCGGCCTGCCCGCCTTCGGCGACGTGATCGGGCGCGACGGCGTCCTCTACTCGGTCGACGAGAACCCGGTGCGGTCGATGCACGGCACCGTGCCGCTCTGGCGACCGCTCGAGCAGGGCCGTCGCGGGTCCGACGTCGACCAGCTGAAGGACAACCTGCGCGCCCTCGGCTACGACGTCGCCGACGACGACCGCTTCGACGCCCGCACCCGGTCCGCCGTCATCCGCTGGCAGAGAGACCGCGGTCGCGCGCAGACGGGCGTGCTCGGCGCCTCCGACATCGCGTTCGTGCCCGGCGACGTCCGCGTCGCCGACGTCACCGGCCGCGTGGGCGATGCGGCCGGCGAAGCCGTCTACGGCTACACGTCGACGACGCTGGTCGCCACGGCGTCGGTCGCTCCGGCCGACCTCGTGCGCTTCGCCGGAGGCACCCCCGTCCAGGTCGCCCTGCCCGACGGCACGCTCGTGCCCGGCACGGTGCGCTCGATCGGTGAACCGGCAGGAGGCGCGGGTGGCGAATCCGACAAGGGCCCCGGCGACGACAAGGTCACCGTCACGATCGGCCTCGACGCCGCCCCGCCCGAGGGCACGTCGACCTCGAGCCGGGTCGACCTGGTCGTCGACGGCGAGCGTCGGGACGGCGTGCTGTCGGTGCCCGTGACCGCGCTGCTCGCCGGGACGGAGGGGTACACCGTCGAGGTCGTGGGGCCCGACGGCGGCACCGATCTCGTCCCCGTCACGACCGGGTTCTTCGCCCAGGGTCGCGTCGAGGTGACGGGCGAGGGCCTGACCGAGGGCGACGAGGTCGTGGTGCCGTCGTGACCGGCGTCACGACCGCCGACGGGACCGGCCTCCCGACCGTCGGCGTCCCCGGCCCCACCGCCCCCGCCCCCGCCCCCGACGCACCGATGGTGCTCGAGCTGCGCGGCGTGACGAAGGTCTACGGCGAGACGACCGCCCTGCGCGGGGTCGACCTCGACGTGCGACAGGGCGAGTTCGTCGCCGTCGTCGGGCCGAGCGGCTCGGGCAAGTCGACGATGCTCAACGTGATGGGCACGCTCGACCGGCCGACGGCAGGCACCCTGCGCCTCGCGGGTCACGAGGTCGAGGCGATGGCCGACGACGACCTGTCGCGCCTGCGGGCCGAGCACATCGGCTTCGTCTTCCAGCACTTCCACCTCGCGGCCGAGGCCACGGCGACCGAGAACGTCGCCGACGGCCTGCTCTACGCGGGCGTGCCCCGACGAGAGCGCACCACCCGCGCCCGAGCCGCCCTCGACCGCGTGGGCCTCGGTCACCGTGTCGACCACCGACCGCACGAGCTGTCGGGTGGCGAGAAGCAGCGGGTCGCCATCGCCCGGGCGATCGTCGGCGACCCCACGCTGCTGCTGGCCGACGAGCCGACCGGCGCCCTCGACTCGGCGTCGGGTGCGGCGATCCTGCGGTTGCTGAACGACCTGAACGCGGCAGGTACGACCGTCGTCGTCATCACGCACGACCTCGACCTGGCCGCGTCCCTGCCGCGGCAGGTGCGCATGCGCGACGGCGAGGTCGACGACGTCTCGGGCCTCGACGCCCGAGGGCTCGCCGCCGCCATCCCCGGCGGTGTGCGATGAGCCCCGCGAACGCCCCGACCCGTCGCCGCGTGGGCCGGGTCTCGCCCCGTGACCTGCTCGGCCTCGGCGTCTTCGGGCTGCGCACCCGGCCGACCCGGGTCGTCCTCTCGGCCCTCGGCATCGCGATCGGCATCGCGGCGATGATCGCCGTCGTGGGCATCTCGTCGTCGAGCCAGGCCGCCCTGGCCCGGGTGCTCGACGGCCTCGGCACGAACCTGCTGCAGGTCAGCCCGGGGCAGGACGCCCTCGGCACCGACGTGCCGCTGCCCGAGTCGGCCGTGCCCCTGCTCGATCGCCGCGACGACGTCGAGGCTGCGGCGGGCATCGGCCGCGTGCCCGATCAGAAGGTCTACCGCAGCGACCGAGTGCCCGAGGCGGCCTCGGGCGGCATCACGCTCGACGTCGTGCTGGGCGACCTCGCCGAGGTGCTGCACGCCGAACCGACCTCGGGCACCTGGCTCGGTGCCGCGAGCGCCGAGGCCCCCCAGGTGGTGCTCGGCGCCACCGCCGCGGCGACGCTCGGCATCGACGAGGTGCGACCCGACACCCGCGTCTGGATCGGCGGTCGCTGGGTCGCGGTCGTCGGCGTGCTCGCGCCGTTGCCGCTCGCGCCCGGGCTCGACACCTCGGCGCTCGTGCCCGCCTCGACGGCCGCCGCCGAGTTCGGCTGGGACGGCCACCCGACCCAGCTCTTCGCCCGGGCCGACCCCGACCGGGTGACCGCCGTGCGTGACCTGCTCGCGCCGACCGTGAACCCGGCCGACCCCTCAGCCGTGTCGGTCAGTCGCCCCTCCGACGCGCTCGCCGCGCAGCAGGCGTCCGAGGCCTCGTTCACCGGGCTGCTGCTCGGCATCGGCGGCGTGGCCCTGCTCGTCGGCGGCATCGGCGTCGCGAACACGATGGTCATCACGGTGCTCGAGCGTCGCGCCGAGGTCGGCGTCCGGCGCGCCCTCGGCGCCCGGCGGCGGCACATCCGCGACCAGTTCCTGGTCGAGTCGCTGCTGCTGTCGTCCCTCGGAGGCGCGGTGGGCGTCGCCCTCGGAGCCGCCGTCACGGCCGCCTTCGCCCTCAGCCAGGGCTGGCCGGTGGTCGTGCCGCTCTGGGCCGTGGCAGGGGGCCTGGCCGCCACCATCGGCATCGGCGGGGTGAGCGGGCTGTACCCGGCCTCACGCGCCGCCCGCATCCCGCCCACCTCGGCCCTCGCCGCGGCCTGATCCGAGCAGGCCCGGGCTGGTGCCTGCCAGCCCGGGCTGGTTGGCTGGGCACATGTCGATCTCCAGCACGGCCGAGAAGGCCGAACTCCTCCGCTCCCTGCACGTCCCCGGTGACCCGCTGATCGTGACGAACGTCTGGGACAGCATCACCGCGCGCATCGTCGCGGGCGCACCGGGCGTGAAGGCCCTGGCCACCGCCTCCCACTCGATCAGCGAGGCGCACGGGGTCGAAGACGGCGAGGGCCTCGACGTCGACGACATGCTCGCCGCCGCGCGCATCATCATCCGCTCGGTCGACCTGCCGGTCTCGGTCGACTTCGAGAAGGCCTACGCCACCGACGCGTCCGGCACCCTCGACAACGTCTTCCGCCTGATCGAAGAGGGCGCCGCCGGCCTCAACCTCGAGGACAGCATCGGCCAGGCCAAGGCCCCGCTCTACGACATCGACACCCAGGTCTCGAAGGTCGCCGCCGCCCGCCAGGCCGGCGACCGCGCGGGCGTGCCCATCGTCATCAACGCCCGGGTCGACGCCCTGGCCGGCGACCCCGACTCGTTCGACGACGCGATCACCCGCGCCAACGCGTACCTCGACGCCGGGGCCGACTGCGCCTTCGTGCTCGGGCTGGGCACCGAGGACCTCGTCAAGGCCGCCCTCGACCAGATCCACGGCAAGGTCAGCGTCATCTCGAACCCGTCCTCCGTGCCTCTCGCGCGTCTCGCCGAACTCGGCGTCTCGCGCGTCAGCTTCGGCCCGACGACGATGGGTCTGACGCTGTCGCACCTGCGCGACGCCGCCACGACCCTCACGGCCCGCGGCGACTACCCCGCCGAGCTCGGCTTCTCGTTCTAGCCGACGACCGAGCCGGGCACCTCGTGCGTGCCGGCTGACGAAGGACGCGACCCGCGCCTCCCCCGCTCGTGAGAGCCGAGGAGGCGCGGGTCGCGTCACGGGGCGACGTCACCTACTCGTCACGGTCGCCGTCCTTGCGGTCGTCTTTCTTGCGGTCGTCCTTCTCGCGGTCGGACTCGGACGGCTCGGAGCCGCCCTCGCCGTCCGGCTCGGGCACCTCGTCGCCGTTGCGCTCGATCGTGGCGGCGGCCGCCTGTCGGAGGCGCATGCCGGCCAGTTCGTCCTTGGCGAGGGCCTCGGCCTTCTTCTCGCTCTGCGCGGTGTCGCGCGGGGGCAGCAAGATGTCGCGCTCGGCCTTGAGGCCGGCCTGCAACTCACGACCCCGCTCGAGCTCGGCGTCGAACTCGGCACCGAAGAGCAGCGCGTTGTTCGTGATCCAGAGCCACAGCAAGAAGACGATGACCGCACCGAGCGAGCCGTAGGTCTTGTTGTAGTTCGAGAAGTTCGCGATGTAGAACGCGAACCCCACGGACGCGACCAACCAGATGACCAGGGCCACGAGCGACCCGAGGCTCATCCACTTGAACTTCGGCTGCTTGACGTTCGGCGCCCAGTAGTAGAGCACCGCGACGATCACGATGGCGATGACCGCGAGGATCGGCAGCTTGGCGATGTCCCACACGAAGACCGCGGTGCTGCCGAGACCGACGAGGTCACCGACCGTCTCGGCGACGGGCCCGCTGATGACGAGGATGAGCGCGGCGACGACGATGAGCACGACCGTGAACGCCGTGACGCCGAGCATCGTCGGACGGAGCTTCCAGATCGGACGCCCCTCGTCGATGCCGTAGACGCGGTTCATCGCCCGCCCGAACGCCCCGACGTACCCGGAGGCAGACCAGAGCGCACCGAGCACACCGACGACAAGGGCGACGCCGGCTGCGGACGACTGGGTCAATTGCTCGACGGGGCCCCGCAAGAGCGCGGCCACGTCCTCGGACCCGAACTGCGAGACCAGGTCGAGCAGGGTCTTGGCGGTGGAGTCCGCCTGCCCGACGACGCCGAGCAGCGACACGATCGCCAGCAAGGCCGGGAAGATCGCCAGCACGGCGTAGTAGGTCAGCGCGGCGGCGAGGTCGGTGCATTGGTCGCGGGTGAACTCGCGCAGGGTCTTGCCGAACACGTACCCCCACGACGGCTTCGAGACGTCGCTCAGGTCTTGCGGCTTGCGCGAGTCGTCTTCGTCGGGCGACTGCTGCTCGCGCTCGGTGCTCTTCTGGGCCACGCTCAGCGCCTGACCGACTTGACGATGCCCGCGACGAGCGCGACGACACCGACGGTGCCGGCCGCGGCGGCCGCGACGACCGGCTTCGGATCGGTGTCGAGTCGTCGCTTGACGCTCGCCTTGAGGCGGCGCGCGTGGGCGGGGACGCTCAGCTTGTCTTCGATGGCGTCGAGCGTCGCAGCGAACTCTTCACGCGTCCGGGCGAGATCGAGCTCGATCTCGGGGATGCTCGCCCCGGGGCGAGGCCCCGACGCGTTCTCGGCCTCGGTGTCGGGCGAGACGTCCTGGCCCGAACCGGCTCGTGCCTCCTCGGCCCGGGCCTCGGCGAGCTGCTGCCGCGAATCGGGCTCGTCGCCCTTCGCGCCGCGCGAGCCCTTCGCGCCGTCGCCGCCCTGGCCGTCAGTGCTTCTGGGGGTCATGCGAGCCTTGCCCTTTCAACGCGCTGACGTCGGCCTTGACACTGGCCACGGCCTTCTCGGGCGTCGGCGGGACGCCCTTCTTGAGTGCCTTGATGCCGAGCAGTGCCAGCACCGCCGTGACGATCAACAGCACGCCGGCCACGATCAGGGCGGCGAGCCACGGTGCGACGACCGTCGCCAGGCCCAACACGCCGGCCGTGATCAGCACGGCGAGCAGGAAGAACCCGAACAACGCCGCTCCGACGAGCAGCCCGGCACCCACGCCGGCCTCTTTGGCCTTCGTGGCGAGCTCGGTCTTGGCCAGGGCGATCTCGCCGCGGATGAGACGCGAGATCAGGTCGGGCAGGCTGCCGACGAGCGAGCCGAGCGAGCGCTTGGTGCTCTCTTCGGGTGCCTTGAGGTCAGTCACCGACCGTCACCCCCGGCAGCTTGTCGTCGTCGGGGCTCGTGCCGAGCGTCTTCTTGACGTCGTCGGCCTTCTCGTCGACCTTGTCGGCCACTTCGGACGCCTTCGCCGCGGCCTTGTCGGTCGCGCTCGAGCCCTTGCCCGAGACCGACTTCGCCTTGGCGCCGACGGCGTGGGCGGCGTCGTTCGCGACGTCCTGCGCCTTCTTGGCGACGACGGGGGCGTTCTCCTTCACGAAGCCCTCGGCCTGGTGCACGCCCTTCTGGACGGTGGGGTTCTCCCAGAGGCTCTCGGCCTGGTCCTTGATCTTGACGTAGGCGCCGCGACCCGCGCGGGCTCCGAGGACGTACCCGACGGCCGCTCCTGCGACGAAGAGGATCTTGCCTTTCATGAGTGCTCCTTGGTTCGAGGTGGTGGGTAGGCCTCCCACGGTGGCACGACGCGGCGCTGACGGCCCAGATTCACCTGGTCGGCGGGCGGAGGGGTCGACGACGAACCGCTGGGGACGAACGGCGGCCCCGACCCGCGTCGGGAGGCGCGCCCCGCCACCGTCAGGACCCGCGCCTCGTCGACACCGTCACGCACCGCGGCGAGCGCCAGGCGCCCGAGACGGATCGCGCACCACGCGAAGAGTGCGACGACGACCGCGTTGCGGGCCCCGAGGACGAGCACGGCGACCGGGTTCAGGGCGATCAGGGCGGTGTAGAGCAGCGGGTAGACGAGGGTGGTGAGGCCCGCGGCCCAGGCGGTCAGCACGGCCGGGGTGCGGAAGGCCTCGGGCCGGGTGGCGTGGCCGACGGCGACGATCGGGACGATCCAGAGCAGGTACTGCGGCGAGCCGACCTTGTTGAAGACGACGAAGGCGAGCGTGAGGGTGAGCGCACCGAGCAGCACCGTGCCGAACTCGTCGCCCCGGGGGCGGGCCGGGGCGAGGGCCGCGGTGGCGGCGGGGTCGACCGACCCGCGCCTCCGGACGGCGGCCGCACGGGGCAGGCCGAAGGTCGCCACGGCGAGGACGCCGGCGAGCACGACGATGACGGCGAGCATCACCTGGGTGCTGTCGTTGATCATCCAGGTGTCGCCGGGGCCCATCACCTCGCGGGTGGCGAGCGCGACGTTCTGGTAGATCGAGGCACCGGGCACGCGCAGCATGGCCATCCAGACCCACGGGGTCGCGAGCGGCGCCTCGAGCTGAAGGGCGCGCCCGGACTGCATGGTGACGAAGCTGGTCAGGTCGCCGGCCCCGCGGCCGAGCAGCACGGTCGACACCACGACCATGGTGACGAGCACCCCGGCGCGCAGCACGACGAGTCGGTGGCGCGACCCGACGACGACGGCGACGATGACGGCCGCGGGCCACACCTTGACCCAGGTCGCGGCCGCCAGCAGCAACCCGGCCACGCGGGGCCGGGTCGACAGCAGCATCAGCGCCGCCACGACCATCGGGGCGCTGAAGCCCTCGAGGCGCAAGAAGGCCACGGGGCTGAGCAGCAGGGTGACGAGCAGCCACCACCAGGCCGCCCGGTTGTCGACGGTGCGTCGACCCCGGTCGGTCAGCAGCCACAGCGCGCCGGCGTTGAGGGCGGTGAGCAGGGTCAGCCAGACGAACTGGTAGTGCTGCTCGCCGAAGACGTTCGGCAGCACGATCGGCACGAGCGCCCCGGCCGGGTAGACCCAGGCGAAGTCGAGCACGGGCCAGACGCCTTCGCTGAGGGCCCCCGTCGCCCAGATGCGGTACAACGGCAGGTCGCCGCTCACCCCGCCGCCGATCATCAACGGCGTCAGCGCCAGGAAGACCGCGGCGTGCACGATGACGAAGCCGTACCAGAGCCCGCGCGGGTGGGCCTGCACCCGCTGCCACGACCGACGGAGGCGCGCCGCAGGGGGCAGGACGGGGGCAGCACTCGTCGTGGTCACGTCTCGAATGTAGGGCCACCGCCTTTCGTGCGCCTTGACGGCAGGTGAACCGACGAGAAGCTCCCTCTCGAGACGGAGGGACGAGCGGTGTACGGTGCCGACCATGGACCGACGAAGCTCCGCAGGTGGTGGCGAGGTCACCCCACCGACCGACGACGACGCACGCCCGATCGGCTTCTGGCTGAAGCTCGTCGACGGGTTGATCGACCGGCGGTTCGCCGAGGTGCTCGACGAACACGGCGTCACCCGTCGCCAGTGGCAGCTGCTCGACATGCTCGAGCGGGGGCCCGCGACGCGGTCGACCCTCGACGAGGCGGTCGCCCCCTTCCTCGACGTCGGGGCGGGCGAGACGAGCGCCGACGACCTCACCGAACTCGTCGACAGCGGCTGGGTGGCCCTCACGACGGACGGCGTGGGCGACGGTCGCCACGCGCTCACCGAGCGGGGTTCGGTGGCCCACCGGCGACTGGTCGCGGTGGTCGACGACGCCCGGGACGAGGTGATGCGCGGCGCCGAGCCCGAGGCCTACGCGACCACCGTGCGCTTCTTGCGCGACACGGCCCACGCCCTCGGCTGGCGGCCCTGACCGACGCCCCCGCACGCGCGTCGCGACGCCCCGGACAGGAGGCGCGGTGTCGGCCCCGGCTAGGCCCTCAGCCCCGCAAGAACACCCACCAGATCATGAGCATGGTCACGACGAAGCCGCTGACGAAGTTGAGCGCCAGGAAGCGCCGCCACCCGCGGTTGACCTCTTCGGCGCGGTCGTCGGTGACGTTCCACCACGGGGCGCAGCTGATCGCGTAGGGCAGGGTCAGCAGTGCCGCGAGCGGGCCGGGCCACTCGGTGAAGGTCAGCAGCACGCCGGCCAGCAGGTAGGCGAACACCGAGAGGCGCACGGTCGCCCGGGCGCCGATCTCGGTCGCGATCGACGAGATGCCGCCCTCGCGGTCGGCGAGCACGTCCTGTACGGCGCCGAACGCGTGACTCGCCACGCCCCACAAGAAGAACGCACCCAGCAGGGCCCACAGTTCGGGCGTGAACGACGCCCCGGCCAGCACGAGACCGTAGACGGCCGGGCTGACGAAGTGCGTGCTCGAGGTGATCGAGTCGACGAACGGGCGCTCCTTGAAGCGCAGACCGGGCGCCGAGTACGCGATCACGGCGAAGACGCTGACCGCGAGCACCAGCCAGCTCAGCGGTGGGCCGACCACGACGAGGAACACCAGGAAGGGCACGTTCGTGACGACCGCGGCCCGCAACGTCGTGCGGTGCAGGCTGCGGTCGAGCAGGGCGCCCTCGACACCGCCCTTGCGCGGGTTGTGCAGGTCGCTCTCGTAGTCGAAGACGTCGTTGATGCCGTACATCGCGAGGTTGTAGGGGATCAAGAAATAGAGGGCGCCGACGACCAGCACGAGCCAGTCCACCGCGCCGAGGGCGTTCTCGGCCGTGGCCGTCGGGCTCAGCAGCGAGGTCAGCACGTAGGCCGCCGCGAACGGGAACGCCGTGTTGATCCAGCTCAGGGGCCGCGACGAGACGAACAGGGCCTTGATCGTGTTCACGAGCGCGCCTCCTTCGTCGCCGTGGTCACCCGGGGCGCCTGCGGGGCCCGGGGCGCCTTCGGCCCGCCGAGCAGCACCCACACCGACGGCAGCAGCACGAGGGCGGCGACCGCATAGGCGAAGTCCTCGAGCGGGGCGATGCCGACGAAGACACCGCTGATGCGAGCCGCGTCGTAGCCGACCAGCCCGATGCCGATCATCACGTTGTCGAACACGGCGGTCATCACGAGCAGCACGCCGACGGCGATGCCGACCCCCAGCAGGCGCTCGTGACGGCGTCGCGTCACCGCCGCCGCGGACGAGGAGGCGCGCGCGGCTCGACCGCGCACCCGTGCGGTGATCAGCGCCAGCAGCCCGACGACCGCCACGATCGCCAGGAACACCGCGTTGACGGCCCAGTAGGTCATGAGGTCGCCTCGTCCGTCCGGCGGTCGAGGACGACGGCCGCGATCAACCGGGCACCGGCGAGCAGGTTCATCGTGAGGTAGCAGAGCAGGGTCAGGAAGAAGACCTCTTCGAGCGGCAGCTCGGTCGCGATGAGCACGCCGGTCATGAACGACGTCTCGCCGCGGAAGAAGATGCCGAGGTCGATGCCGATGACGTCCCAGATCAAGAAGAACACGACGCCGACCAGCAGGGTGACGGCGGCCCGCGGCACGTCGCGCCAGAAGAACAACGCGAAGCGCCGGTCGAGCATCACCATGCCGAACAGCGACACCAGCAGGGCCGCGAGGTAGACGAAGCCCATCAGGCGACCGGTGCCGAGGGGTGGGGCGGGGTCACCACCGGCTCGGACGCCGACGACGCCGAGGCGGTCGGCTCGGGCAGCGGCTCGGTGCTCGTGTCGCCGCGCAGGTTCTTGAGCAGCACCTCGGCGCTGATCAGGCACATCGGCAGGCCGATGCCGGGGCGCACCGAACCGCCCACGTAGAACAGCGAGTCGACCGAGGTCGAGACGTTGCCCGTGCGGAACAGCGCGCTCTGGGCGAGGGTGTGGGCCGGCCCGAGCATGCTGCCGCTCCACGCGTTGACGTCGTCGACGAAGTCGCGCGGGCCCCGGGTGCGACGCACGACGACGCGCGAGGCGAGATCGGGCACGTGCGCCCAGTCGGCGATCTGGGCGATGACCTGGTCGGCCAGGCGCTCGATCATCGGGTCGCCGTCGCCGTCGAGGTCTCCGGCGCCGAGGGCCGGCTCGGCGGGCAACGGCACCAGGACGAAGAGGTTCGTGTGCCCGGCCGGCGCGGTCGACGGGTCGACGGTGCTCGGCTTGCAGACGTAGAGCGACGGCGGTTCGGGGATGCGCTTCTGAGCCCCGAAGATGCGCTCGAAGTTCTCGTGCCAGTCCTTCGCGAAGAGCAGCGTGTGGTGCTCGAGCTCGGGGATCTCGCCCTCGACGCCCAGGTAGAGCAGCAGGGCGCTCGGCCCGGGGTTCTTGGTCGACCAGTAGGCCTCGTCGTAGGTGCGCAGCTCGGGCGGCAGCAGTCGGGTCTCGGTGTGGTGCAGGTCGGCGGCGCTGACGACGAGGTCGGCCTCGACCCGGTGCGTGCCGCCGTCGCCGTCGACCCAGTCGACGCCGGTGGCCTCGGCCGTGGCCTTCGAGCCCTTGGGCAGGGCCGCACCCTCGGCACCGAGCGGCTGCGTCACGATGCGCGAGACGGTCGCGCCCGTGACGATCGTGACGCCGGCCTCGACGGCCACGTCGCGGATGGCCTCGATCACCGTGATCAGGCCACCCTGGGGGTAGAGCACGCCGTCGTCGAGGTCGAGCGTGCTCATCAGGTGGTACATGCTCGGGGTGTCGAACGGGGACGACCCGAGGAACACCGCGGGGTACCCCAAGATCTGACGGAGGCGCGGGTCGGTGACCGTGCGCGAGGCGAACGAGTCGAGACTGGTCAGCAGCAGGCGGGCGAGCTTGGGGAGGCGGACGACCACGTCGCCGCGCAGCAGCGGCGCCAGGCTGCCGAAGCTCGTGTAGAGGAACCTCTGCTTGGCGATCTCGTAGGTGTCGCGGGCCGATCGCAGGTAGCGGCGCATGCGCTCACCGCTGCCTGGCTCGATGCGGTCGAAGAGCTCGACGTTGGCCTCGAGGCCGCGCGGAACGTCGATCGGCTCACTGGCCGAGGGGTCGTCGGGCGTCGGCTCGAACAGGACGCGGTAACCGGGGTCGAGTTCGACCAGGTCGAGGCGCTCGTCGGCCGAGGTGCCCATCAGCCGGAAGAAGTGGTCGAAGACCTCGGGCATCAGGTACCAGCTGGGCCCCAGGTCGAACCGGAACCCCTCGTGCTGCCACGACCCGGCACGGCCGCCGACCTCGTCGTTCTTCTCGAGCAGGGTGACGTCGTGCCCCTCGCGGGCGAGCAGGGCCGCCGAGGCCAGTCCGCTGATGCCGCCGCCGATGACGACGACCCGTCGGCCGTGGCGCGTGACGCTGAGTCCGCGGGCGTCACCCGGAGCGGGGCGCTCGGCGGGACGGCGGCTCACGACCGCACCTCGGGGACGCGGGCCACGCGGCCGGTGGCGGCACCGGCGGCGATGCGCACCTTGACCGGGTTGGGCACGCGCACGCGCGCCCGGACCAACGACGAGGCGGGGGTCGCCTCGAGGCGCCGGTTCAGCTCGGCGAACAGGCCGTGGGCCAGGGCCACCGCGCGACGCGAGGTCGCCGGCAGCACGGGGATGATCTCGCCGCTCACGCGGAGGTCGTCGTCGATGTCTCGCACCAGTCTCGTCTTGGTCGTCTCGTCGAACGTGGTCACGTCGACGCCGGGGAAGTAGCTTCGGCCGAGTTGCTCGAAGTCGGCTGCGAGGTCGCGCAAGAAGTTGACCTTCTGGAACGCCGCGCCGAGGCGGCGAGCCCCCTCTTCGAGCTCGGCGACCGTGCTCGGCGGGAACGCGTGGCCGAGCAGGAAGGCCTTGAGGCACATCAGGCCCACGACCTCGGCCGAGCCGTACACGTACTCGTCGAAGGACGCCTGGTCGTGTTCTGTACGGCTGAGGTCGGCCCGCATCGAGGCGAAGAAGGGCGCGGTCAGCTCGCGACCGAAGCCCGCCGTGCGGGCCGTGCGGGCGAAGGCGTGCACGACGAGGTTGGGGCTGAACCCCTCGGCGACGGCCCGGTCGGTCTCGGCCTCGAACCCGTCGAGGAGGCGCAGGGCGGCCTCGGCGCCGAGACCCGCCTCGGTCGCGGGGCCGTCGACGATCTCGTCCGCCACGCGCACGAGGGCGTAGACGTTCTCGACGTGCTGACGCACGTCGCCGCCGAGCAGCCGTGAGGCCAGGCCGAAGGAGGTCGAGTAGCGCCGGATCACCCCGCCCGCCGTCTGGTCGGCGACGGAGTCGTACAGCGACAGGCCGGTCATCGCACCCTCTCGAGGACGTCCTGGACGACGGGGGTCAGCGCCTCGCGCAGGCCCTCGCCGACCTCGGGGCGGTCGAGCACCGCGAGCGCCCGACGGGCGTGCTGCTCGACGAGGCCCTCGGCGAAGGCCCGGGCCCCGCAGGCCTCGAGCCGGCCCCGCACGTGCGCCGCCTCGGCCTCGGACAGGTCGGCCTTGCCGACGAACGGCTGGATGGCGAACCACTGGTCGGTGGTAGCGGCGTGGGCGACCAGCACGGTGCGTTTGCCTTCTCGCAGGTCGCCGCGGGTGGTCTTGCCGGTGGCCTCTTCTTCGCCGAAGACCCCGAGCAGGTCGTCGACGACCTGGTACGCGACGCCGACCTCGCGGCCGAACTCGCCCACGGCGGTGACGAGGTCCTCACCGGCCCCGGCGAGAACGGCACCGGCCTGCAACGGGGCCTCGAACGAGTAGACGGCCGTCTTGGCACGCTCCATGTCGAGGATCTCGTCGACCGACGGCAGTTCGGCGGCGAGCGAGAACTCGACGTCGACCATCTCGCCGCCGGCGCTGACGAAGATGGCCTCGTCGAGGATGTCGAGCAGGCGCGTGCGCACGTCGCCCGCGCAGGTGACCCCGAGCAGCATGCGGCTCGCCCCGGCGAGGGCGAGATCGCCGGCGATGACGGCGGCCGACATGCCGCGGTGCTCGGCGGCGGGCGTGGGGATGCCGGCGGTCGTGGCCGTGTCGCGGTAGCTGCCCGAGACGTTCGGGATGCCCCGGCGCGAGAAGTCGCGGTCGATGACGTCGTCGTGCACGATCAGCGCGGTGTGCAGCAGCTCGAAGGCGGCGCCCACGCGGGCGACGGCCTCGTCGTCGGAGCCGCCCAGGGCGTCGTAGACCGTGAAGACCATGCGCGGCCGGAAGCGCTTGCCGCCGGCGCTGTTGCGCTCGAGCACCGACCAGAGGTCGACGTAGCGCCACCCCACCGATTCGGCGCGGCGCTTGGCCAGCGAGAAGAAATCGGCGAGCACGGCGTCGACACGATCGTGTCTCGCCCGCGTGCCTGCGTGCAGGTGATCACCGTCCACCAGGGCAGACTACCTCTCATGACCCGTGAGACCCCGACCCAGCGCCAGACGACCTCCGGCGACCCTCGCGGCACGCACGACGAGCTCGTGGTGCTGCTCGACGACGACGGTGCGCCGATCGGGACGACGGCCAAGGCGACGGTGCACACGGCCACGACCCCGCTGCACCTCGCGTTCAGCTGCCACGTCACCGACGATCGCGGTCGTGTGCTCGTCACCCGCCGCGCACTGTCGAAGAAGACCTGGCCGGGCGTCTGGACGAACTCGTTCTGCGGTCACCCCGCCCCGGGCGAGACGCCCGCCGAGGCCCTGATGCGCCGGGCGCACCAAGAGCTCGGCATGGAGGTGCGCGACGTCGAGGTGATCCTGCCCGAGTTCCGCTACGTCGCCACCGACGCCTCGGGCGTCGTCGAGAACGAGATCTGCCCGGTGTTCACGGCCCGGGCCGTCGGCCTGCCCGACCCGTCGCCCGACGAGGTGGCCGAGTGGGCCTGGGTCGAGCCCGTCGAGCTGCGCGACGCCGTCGCGGCCGCACCGTTCGCGTTCTCGCCGTGGCTCGGCTGGCAGCTCGCCGCCTGGCCGGTCTGACGGGCCCGAACCGCAGAACATCAGCCCTCAGGGGGCGCCGGGACGAGCCCCTCGTGCCCCGGGGTCGTCGCTCGTCTCGTGACCCCCGAGGGTGCCGTCGCGCGACGTCGCCGGGCGAGGGAGGCGGTCGTGGAGTCGAACTACGAGCGCGATCCGGCGACGTCGCCGATCGCGATCCACCCCTACCCGAAGCATCGGGTCCACGGGCAGGTCCGACGACGACCGGACCAGGAGGCGCGGCGTGCGTCCGACGCGGACGCTCGCGTCCGCTACCAGGACTTCTTCGGCCACGACGAAGGCGCGAGCCGGTCCGCCTGAACCGACCCGCGCCTCCTGACGGGGTGTCTCGCCGTCGCTCGACGGCGACGACGACGCCGAGCTGCTCCGCTACCGCGGACGCAGTGCGGAGGCCGCCGGGCAGTCGAAGGGGTCGCGGGCCGACAGGCCGACGCGGTTGAGGTAACGGATCACGATGGCGTACGACTTGCCGATGGTGGTCTCGGTGTAGGGGATGCCGTGCTGGGCGCAGTGAGCCTTGACCAGCCGACTCGCGGCACGCAGGTTCGGCCGGGCCATGCTCGGGAAGAGGTGGTGTTCGATCTGGTAGTTGAGCCCGCCCATGAAGGCCGTAGCGTGACGCCCCGTGATGTTGCGCGAGGTCAGCACCTGCTTGCTGAGGAAGTCGACCTTGGCCCCCTCGGGGATGATCGGCATGCCCTTGTGGTTCGGCGCGAACGACGAGCCCATGTAGAGGCCGAAGACGGCCATCTGCACGCCGATGAAGGCGAAGGCCATGCCGAGCGGCAAGAACCAGAAGACGACGCCGAAGTAGGCGACCAGGCGGACGGCGATCAACGTGATCTCGAGCGCGCGGCCCTCGATCTTCTCGCGACCGAGCAGGGTGCGGAACGACGTGACGTGCAGGTTCACGCCCTCGCCGAGCAGCAGCGGGAAGAAGAAGTAGCCCTGGCGGCGGGTGATGAAGCCGAGCACGCCACGGGTCTTCGCCGCGTCCTCTTCGAGGAACGAGATCGTGTCGAACGCGATGTCGGGGTCTTTGCCCTTGGTGTTCGGGTTGGCGTGGTGACGGCTGTGCTTCGTCATCCACCAGGCGTAGCTGATGCCGACGACGCCGGCGGCGAGGACGCGGCCGACCTTGTCGTTGCGCGTGCCCGACTCGAACACCTGGCGGTGGGCGGCCTCATGGGTGAGGAAGGCGAACTGCGTGAGGATGATGCCGAGGGCGCCGGCGACGATCAGCTGGAACCAGCTCGACCCGAGCAGGACGAAGCCCGTGGCGGCGCCGCCGAGGCAGAGCGTGAGCACGACGAAGACCGTGACGTAGAACCCGGTGCGGCGCTTGAGCAGCCCGGCCTCGCGGACCGACTTCAACAGGCTCGAGTAGGTGCTGGTGGGCTTGCCGACCTGGCCGGCCACCGTGGGGCGGAACCCTGCGGGGGCGACGCCGGCGGGGGCGTGGACGACACGGGGGGTTGCGACCCGGGGGGTCGAAGGAAGGGTGGCGGTCAAGCGGACCTCCGCGGCTGGTCGACTTCTCAGCCGGGTGGAAGGGCCAAGGGCGACCCGCAGATGCCAGAAAGCTAGCGAGACGGGCTGAGAAGGTGTCGGGAGTCTGTCGGGCACCCACTCAGCTTGCGCCTCGCCATATGTCACACGTATCGTTCTGGTCCGTGACAGCGAGTTTCGTCGAACGCATGACCGGTGTCGTCCACGACCTCGAACAGGTGCCGTACCGGACGGGCGAACGCGACGCGACGCAGGGGCTCGGCCTCCGCCTCGCGGCCCTCGACGCCACGGCCTCCGACGCACCGGGGCACCCGATCGAGATCACGGGTCTCGAGCTGCTCGTCGAGATCTGGCCCGACGCGAAGGACGGCCACGGGTCGTGGGTGACCGGAGGCACCGTGCTCGGCATCGGCCCGCGGCCGGCGGCCGTGGTGGCCGGCTACGTCGACCTGCTCTTCCGGGGCGCCGACGGCGGGCGGCGCACCTACTACCGGCTGCTCACCGTCGACGATCCCGACCCCGACCGGGCCACCGTCCGCCTCGTCGAATGCGTCAAAGAAGTCGGCAGCGACTGGCGGGCCACGTGGGCCGACACCACCACCGTCCACACGCGCGTCAGCCGCCTGCCGGCCGGGGTGCTCATCGCCGCCGAGCTCGACACGGCCGACGGCCTCGCCTTCACCCGCCGCGTGATGAACGGCGTGCTCACCGGCCTGGTGCTCGAGTCCGAGGGCGTGCTGCGCGTGACGCCCTACGGCATAGCCCGCCAGCTCACGACGCTGCGGGGGCGGGGGTGGCCCCTGACCTTCGGCACGGCCCGCCGTCTGGCGTTCAGGAGCGCGCGGTAAACTCTGCGGGTCCCCCACCCGTGAAAGAGGTCTCGTGTCGCCTGTGCACCACGACTCCGGCGCCGACGCCCGCGCGACGCCCGTCGACGCAGCGGCCCGTGGCGTCGACCCGGCCCTCTCGGCCTACTGGGCTGTGCCCGTCTTGCGCGCCGTGCCCCTCCTCGGCCTGGCCGCCGCCATCACGTTCAACCCCGACCACTCCCCGCAGGTGGGCCTGCTGACCTTCGGCGCCGCCGCCGTCGTCGGGGGGGCCGTCCTGGCCGTGGGCTCGGCCCTGCGCCTCGCCGACCGGTCCAGCCGCACCATCGCCGTCCTGCAGGGCGTCGTCGGCGCCGTGATCGGCGCCCTCTGCCTGGTCTTCTCGCACGGCCAGCTGCCCGTGCTCGTCGCCTTCGTGACGGCCTGGGCCGTGATCACGGGCGTGCTCGAACTGCTCACCGGCCTGCGACGACGTCGTCGCTC
>Ga0265798_10004234_pt1 | contig 19953 bp, 10 predicted proteins | sample P3T30metagenome_FD_192430 | JGI IMG/M metagenome (GOLD analysis project Ga0265798, IMG submission 192430) | Plant litter microbial communities from East Loma Ridge, Irvine, California - P3 T30 | ecosystem: Environmental > Terrestrial > Plant litter > Unclassified | place: USA: California... | reverse complement strand
CTTTCGCAGGTAGACCCTGCAAGGGCGCAGGCCGGTGTTGCCGCCTTGTTCAATTCCAATGCGACGTTTCTTGGCCAGGATGCGTCCATCGCTTATTCTACCACAGGAGGAAATGAGAATCCACTATATAATGAGATGGTTGGCTTAGGTAGAACGCAGAATTTGGTAGCTAGTGGTACAATCGTGTCTCAATTTATCAGGAACAATGACCCCCGTTTGATGGAATTATATGACCCCATTCCGGATACTTCGTTAACCGTAGATACGATCTCCTATATTCCACAGGGAAGTTACCGGGGTAATAGCGGGAAGGAAGTTTCCGCGCCTTCGGCACTTGTGGCGGGAAATGCCGTTGACCCGGCTTCGGCAATGAGTCCGGTGAAACTTATATCTGCGGCTGAAAGTTATTTCCTACAAGCAGAAGCAGTTGCACGAGGCTGGGGCGGATCGGCCGGGAATCTAACAACCTTATTCCACTCCGGTATTGAGGCCAGTTTTGACGCCTCCGGCATTCCGGATGCTGCCGCGGGTTATATTGCAGCTGCACCAGATGCGAAGCTACCAGGGACCACAACAGGTAATATCCGGGCGATTATTACACAGAAGTATTATGCGATGTGTGGTTTCCAAGGATTCGAGGCCTGGACGGAATGGAGAAGGACTGGTTATCCAGACTTTTTAGTCAGATCTGCTGCATCAATTATTGGTGCAGGCAGATTGCCTTTGAGAATGTTGTATCCCAATACGGAAGTTACGACGAACTTGAATTATCCTGGAACTATTCCAGTTTACGAGCCTGTTTGGTGGGATAAATAACGACTTTTAGTCCAATTTTTGGCACAAAATAATATTTCATAACAAATTGGTTTTGGTTAGTTAATCTATGGCTAATATAGAGCTGTGTGGTGGTATTTGTCGGTATTCATGTTTAATAATGACATCAAAAAAGTTTGTCATTGTTAAAATTTGTTAAAAAACGCTTGCCTGCAGGCGTAAAAACCTATATATTAGACGATTATTGACTAACTAAAAACCTACTTTATGAAAAAACTACTACAAAGTTTGTTCTTAATGATGTTTGTCGCAGTATCTGCGATGGCTCAGGAACGGACGATTACTGGTACAGTAACAGGCAAAGAAGACGGACAACCAATACCAGGTGTCTCTGTTCGTCTGCAGGGTACAGCAGTCGGAACAAGTACCGGTTCTGACGGTAAATTCCTGATCAAAACATCAGGAACGTCCAATGTACTTCAATTCTCGTCCATTGGATTTGTTCCCCAAAACGTAACAATTGGATCCGGAAACGTGATCAACGTAAGTTTAGCGAACGATGCTCAAGCATTATCTGAAGTTGTTGTAACGGCTTTGGGTATTCGTCGTAACAAAAATGAACTGCCTTATGCAGCACAGGAAGTTAAGGCAGAGGACCTTACCCGTACCAGGGATGCGAACTTCGTGAATGGCTTATCTGGTAAAGTTGCTGGTTTGAACATTACGCAGTCTAATACCATGGGTGGATCAACCAACGTGGTTATGCGTGGTTACAAATCTTTAACTGGTAACAACCAGGCTTTATTTGTTATTGATGGTATTCCAATCAGTAACGCCATTACAAACAGCAGTGGACAACAGCAAGGTACAGGTGGTTTTGACTACGGAAGTGCTGCGGCTGACGTTAACCCAGATGACATTGAATCTGTGAACGTACTTAAAGGTGCTGCTGCGACTGCACTTTATGGTTCAAGAGCTGCGAATGGTGTGATTATGATCACAACTAAAAAAGGAAAGAAGAACTCTTTAGGTATCACTGTAAACACTGGTGTTCAGTTCGGTAACATTGACAAAAAGACCTTTGCTAAGTATCAGAATGAATACGGTGCTGGTTACGTGAATGAGTACTCCCTGAATGCTGATGGAGAGCCTGAAGGTTATGCTTCACCAGACAGAAATTTTTGGTACAATGATGTATTTGGTAACGGACGAAGTTTAGTTACGCCATTTACGGAAGATGCTTCCTATGGTGCGGCCTTTAATCCAAATACCTTGGTTTACCAATGGGATGCTTTTGATCCAGCTTCTCCAACCTATGGACAAGCAACTCCATGGGTAGCGGCTAAAAACGGGCCTGCAGATTTCTACAAAACTGGTGTAAACTCTTCACACAGTGTTAATGTAGCAGGTGGTAGTGATGCGACAACCTTCAAATTCGGTTATTTAAGAAATGATGAGACTGGTGTACTACCGAACAGTAAGATCACAAAGAACATCTTTAACATTTCAGGTGATCATGACATTACCAAGAATTTGACTGTTAGTGCTTCTGCAAACTATACAGGTATCACAGGTCTTGGTCGTTATGGTACTGGATACAGCGGAGACAACCCTAACCAACAGTTCAGACAATGGTGGCAAACCAACGTTGACATCAAAGAGCAGAAGGCTGCTTTTGAAAGAGAAGGTAAGAACCAAACCTGGAACTGGGCAAATATTAATGCCAATCGTCCTATTTACTCTAATAACCCTTATTGGACACGTTACAATAACGTTGAGAACGATTCTAGAGACAGGTATTTCGGTAACGTAGCTGTAACCTGGAAGCCTTTAGAGTGGTTAGATGTTATGGGACGTGTAACTTATGATGGCTCAAATGAAATGCAGGAAGAGCGTGTTGCTGTTGGTGGTGCAGATGTTTCAGAATATTTTAGATACAACAGAACATTTTCTGAAACTAACTATGATTTGATTGTTAACTTCAACAAGAACATTTCTGAAGATCTAACTTTCCGTGGTTTACTGGGAAGTAACTTAAGAAGACAAGATTTGTCTTCTATCTCAGCCTTAACTAATGGAGGATTGGTAATCCCAGGATTATATTCATTAGCGAATTCTGCCAGTCCGATCAATGCGCCAATTGAGCAGTTCTCAAGGGTAGCTGTCGATGGTTATTTTGCAAGTGCAACTTTTGGTTATAAGGAAACTGTCTTCGTAGATGGAACTATTCGCCGTGACCAGTCAACAACTCTACCGACTAATAATAATACTTACTGGTATCCATCAGTTGCGGGTAGTTTTGTGTTCTCAAACTTGATGAAAGAATCGACCTGGTTAAGTTATGGTAAAGCAAGGTTAAACTACGCAGAAGTGGGTAGCGATGCTGCGGCTTTAAGTCTTTATGACATCTATAACATCAACCCGTTGTTTAATGGAAATCCATTGACTTCGATGCCAATCAGCAAAAACAATCCTGATCTTTTACCTGAGCGTACTAAAAGTATTGAAGCAGGTTTAGAAGCGAACTTCTTCAAAGGTCGCTTTGGATTTGATTTAAGTTACTATCGTTCAAATTCTGTAAACCAGATTATGGCAGTTAACATTTCAACTGCAACTGGATTTGGTAATAAATGGGTGAATGCAGGAACGGTAAGAAACCAAGGTTTTGAGGTTTCGGCATTTGTACTGCCTGTAAGAACTACTGATTTCTCATGGACCTTAAACCTGAACTTCTCTAGAAATAGAAATAAGGTAATTGACCTTTATGAGGACGCAGATAACTTGCAATTGGGATCATTCCAAGGTGGGGTGACATTGAATGCAACTAAAGGTCAGCCTTTCGGAACCTTAAGAGGAAGAGGATTCGTTTATCAAGACGGACAGAAAGTTGTTGGTGAAGATGGATACTATGTATTCGGGCCAGCAAATCAGGTAATCGGTGATATTAACCCAGACTGGACAGGTGGTATTCAAAATAACTTCAGGTACAAGAACTTCGGTGTGAGTTTCCTGGTTGACATCAAAAAAGGTGGAAGTGTGTTCTCCCTTGACCAGTACTACGGACAAGCTACCGGTTTATATCCTGAAAGTGCAGGACCTAATGATCTTGGGAACCCTAAAAGAACTCCTATTGCTCTTGGTGGTGGTGTGATTCTTCCGGGTGTACAAGCTGATGGAACTCCAAATACGGTGCGGGTTGAAGCCTATGATAACTCCGTAACCCCTTATGGCTACTCAAATAACCCACAAGAGGCGTTTGTTTACGATGCTGGTTTCATTAAGTTACGCGAAGCTTCCTTAACCTACACGATTCCACAGAAATTCCTTGGAGATAAAGCAATTAAAGGTATTGATGTTTCACTTGTTGGACGTAACCTTTGGTTGATCCACGGAAATGTTCCTTACTCGGATCCTGAAGCAGGCTTAAGCTCTGGTAACATTTCAGGATACCAAAGTGGTGCATATCCTGCTGTTAGAACACTTGGATTTAACTTCAAATTCAGATTTTAATCCTACTTATCAAATTTACAATTATGAAAAAACTAATAATGTTCCTGTTGCCAGTCTTGCTTTTAGCATCCTGTGCAAAGAGTCTGGAAGAGTATAATATAGATCAGAAAAATCCGCAAACGGTTTCGGCAGGCTCCCTGTTTTCGAATGCCTTAAAAGCATTCTCTGATAATCAGGCGACACCGAGTGTTAACATTAACAACTTCCGTTTCTGGACGCAGCAATGGGCTGCAACCACTTATCAGGATGAGCCTCGTTATGACATCACCTCGAGAAATATTCCTTTGAATTACTGGACACCCTTTTATCGTGAAGTGCTACAGGATTTAAACGAAGCAAGAAAGCTCACAGATGCGGATGCGGTTCTGACACCAGAAGTAAAAGCAAACCGGATTGCACAAATCGAGATCATGTCAGTTTATACCTGGTCAGTTTTGGTAAATACCTGGGGTGATATTCCTTATTTCGAGGCTTTAGATATCAATATTAACAAACCGAAGTATGATGATGCTGCAGAAATCTATGCAGATTTATTCACACGCTTGGATGCAGCGCTAGCACAATTAACTCCAACGAATGCAACATTTGGAAGTGCTTATTTAATTTACAGCGGTGATGCTACAGCATGGATAAAGTTCGGTCATAGTTTGAAAATGAAGCTTGCAATTACGGTTGCTGATGCTGATGAAGCAACTGCCCGTGCAGCAATTCAGGCTTCCTTTGATAAAGGCTTTACCAGCAATGCAGACAATGCGATATTTGAATATCAAGGATCAACACCTAATAATAACCCGATTTCAAATAACACCAATCCAATTTTGACCAGCAGACAGGATTATGTTGCAGGCAGAACGATCATTGATAAGATGAATGCGAAAAATGATCCAAGAAGGCCTTTTTACTTCACTCCTGTGGGTGGCGCTTATCTTGGAGGTGCTCAGGGTGTAAACAACAGCTTTGCAGACTTATCTAAACCTGCAGACAGAATCACCGAAACTGATTTCCCGGCGGTTCTACTGGATTACGCAGAGGTTGAATTTATTCTTGCTGAAGCTGCTGCAAGATGGGGCATTGCGGGAACTCCTGCGACGCACTACAACAATGCAGTTACTGCATCAATTACCTCATGGGGTGCTCCAGCTGCTAGTGCAACGACATATCTAGCTAGACCAGATGTGGCCTATGCTACAGCTGCTGGTGACTACAAAGAGAAGATCGGAGAACAAAAGTACCTTGCGCTTTATAACCGTGGTTATGATGCCTGGACTGAATGGAGACGTTTGGACTATCCAAGGTTGCAACCAGCGAACGAAGCGAGAAGTGGTATTCCGTTGCGTATTACATATGTAACCAGTGAGTATACTTTGAACAGAGCTAATGTTGACGCTGCGGCGGCTGCCCTTGGTGGTGATGACGTGGAAAAGAAATTGTTCTGGGATAAGTTTTAAGTAATATACTTCGCAGATGTAATCTGCTTTGAAACGCAGTAGCTAAAAGCTACTGCGTTTTTTTTTAATATCGAGATCTATAACATTATCATCCTCGTATATCAAAAACACGCAATTAAGCAGGGATATGGGGTTTTATGCGTCAAATTGATTTTAGATTGATGATGTAGATGAATAACAATGTCTTTTTACGTTTTTTACTATTCATTTCGCTTATAAAAATCTTCTTTACTCCGAATTTCATACCCAGCCCCTTAAATAGGGTGTAAAGCTTAATATAACCATAAAAAACCTTTTTTAAGAGCGTGGTAACACAGGAAAATGTGGATTGTTTTGAAAATGTTTAAAAAAAATAAAGAATTTGTTTGGAACCCATATCCTTTTACTATCTTCAGAAAATATTAACTCATTAACTAACCCAAATTTTATTAATTTATGAAAAAACTTATACTAAGTTTGTTCATTTTCTTGTGTGTTGCAGCTTCTGCAATGGCTCAGGAAAGAACCATTACCGGTACAGTTACCGGTCAAGATGACGGTTTGCCTTTACCGGGGGTTTCGATCCGGCTAAAAGCAACGTCGAGCGTTGGTACGCAGACAAATGCTGATGGTAAATACTCCCTCAGAGTTCCTGCAGGTACCCAAACATTAGTGTTTTCCTTTGTTGGTTATGAAACTAGAGAAGTTTCAGCTGCCTCAGGAACCCTGAATGTTGTGCTATCATCTAATGCAACTGGCTTAGATGAAGTTGTTATCTCTGCTGGTGGTATTGCTATTCAGCGACGTCAGCAAGGTAATCAGGCTACATCAATCAAAGCGGAAGAATTGACTCAAGGTAAAGCATTCAACGTAGCGAGTGCTTTAACAGGTAAGGTTCCCGGATTACAGATAAATGGTGTAAGTTCTGGTGTTAACCCGAACGTTCGTTTGGTATTAAGAGGAAACCGGTCGTTATTAGGAAACAACCAGGCCTTGGTCGTTTTAGATAACGTTATCGTACCAACTTCAATCCTTGGTAATTTAAATCCTGAAGACATTGAAAACATTGAAGTATTAAACGGTGGTGGTGCAGCTGCACTATACGGTTCTGATGCTTCTAACGGTGCGATCATTGTAACTACCAAAAAAGGTAAACGTGGAACAACTAGTGTTACTTTTTCAAACACTTTCAACATTGAACAGGTAAGCTTTTTGCCAAAACTTCAAAAAAGATTCGGTTCAGGTACAGGTAATGATGACGTGCCATCTTACACTCCTTTTGAAAACCAGCAATATGGTCCTGAGTTCGATGGCAGCCTTAGACCAATTGGCAAGGCTTTAGAAGATGGATCTATTCAGACTGTTCCTTATGCTTACAGAGATGATAAGGACAAGTTTTGGGATCTTGGTTTCACTAACCAATCAGACTTCAGTATTTCGTCAGGAGATGACAAAAGCACAACTTACTTGTCAGGTCAATATTTAACTCAGGAAGCTACTATTCCTGGCGATAAATACAACAGATTTGGTTTCAGATATAATGGCGAAAGGAGCTTATTAGAAAATTTGACTTTCAACATAACTGCAAACTATGTACAGAACAGGTATGATCAATCAAACGCGATTTCCGCAGTTTTTGATAATGTTTTGCAGACTCCAGGACAGATTCCTTTGCTAGACTATGCAGATTGGGAAACTGATCCCTTTGCAAATCCAAATGGTTATTACAACGAGTACTATCAAAATCCCTATTTTGCTTTAGCTAATAGTCGTAGATCAACCCGTAATGACTATTTGACAGGCTCGGCTCAGTTGAAATGGTTTCCAATCAAAGAACTATCTTTACTATTCCGGGTAGGTATTTCAACCAGGAATAACTCAACAAAAGCCTTCCAAAACAAATTCTCATATTCTGAATATCGTTTAGGCATCACACCTAACTTCAACAATATTCTCGGAAATGTGGCGGATGGTATGGAATATAACACGCAGTTAAATCCTGAGTTTCAGACCCAGTATATCAAACAGGTTTCTAAAGACTTTAATCTGAACGTGATATTAGGTGCAAGTTTAAGGGATAATAAATACAAAGGTTTGAATGCTAGTATTTCTGGCTTAGTACAGCCTGACTTATACAATTTAAGTAATAACCTAAACGTTGCTACTGCAACAGAGAATAATTACCACGCTACTCAAATTGGTGTCTACGCAGATGCAAGGGTAGGTTTTAGAAATTACTTATATTTCCATGCTACTGCAAGAAATGACTGGAGATCAATTTTGGCGCCTGAAAACCGCTCGTTCTTCTATCCTGCTGCCGACATCGCTTTCATTGCTTCAGATGCGATTCCATTTTTGAAGGAGTCGAACATTGTGGAGAGTTTAAAGCTTCGTGCTGGTATCTCTAAAGTGGGGCAGGTTAACCTAGGTAACAGCTCAAACTTTGGTGCATACAGCTTACTTCCAACTTTTGGACAGGCTGCTGGCTATCCATTTAACGGAAATCCTGGATTTACGTTAGGTAACAGAATCGTATCGCCTAACATTAAACCTGAGATGACTAAACTTATCGAGGGAGGTTTTGATTTAGAAATGTTCAAGTCTCGTTTATCATTGAGCGCGACCTACTACAAATCTAGCACTACAGACCAAACGGTACCAGTTAACATTTCACCGACTACCGGTTTTACTTCCTACCTGACTAACACGGGAGAAGTTACCAATGAAGGTATTGAAACCCGTATTGGATTAGTTCCGGTCAGAACCGCAGATCTTGAGGTTTCTTTTGGAGCAAATTATACTTACAACAATAACACGGTTGAATCAATCAGCCAGGATTTAAGACAATTGAACTTATTTTCTTATCAACAAGCAGGTATATTTGCAGAAGAGGGTAAATCCTTTCCATTACTAAAAGCTAGAGATTATGTTAGAGATGATCAAGGCAGAGTCATTGTAGATCGCATTACCGGAATGCCAACTGCGGGAACTGAACTTATCGAAATAGGCAATACAGAACCAAAACATAAATTTGGGGTGGATGCTGCTGTAACTTTCAAAGGTCTACGTCTTGCAGCCTTATTTGAATACCGTGGCGGCTACATGATGTACAACAATGCTGGAAGTTTTGCTTTCTCTGGTGCGGGTGCTGCTACAGCTTCTTTCAACCGTGAGCGTTTTGTGGTTCCAAATTCCTCTTATTTAGATCCTGCTACGAATACTTACGTGGAGAACACTAACATTACAACCAGAAGCGGTGGTACTGCTTTCTGGACAGAAGGGCCAACTTATACTGATGCAGGAACAAACTTTGTTTACTCTGCTGCTTTCTGGAAACTTAGAGAGTTATCTTTGGGTTATGATATTCCAAAATCTGTATTAGGAAACGGTAAATATGTTAAAGGTGTTCGCGTTAGTCTTCAAGGAAGAAATCTGTTCCTATGGACACCAAAGAGCAACATCTATACCGACCCTGAGTATAGCGAAGGTGGATCAGATAACAACGCTGTAGGTTTGTCTAGCTTAAACCAGACTCCTCCATCAAGACTGTATGGAGCGACGATTTCTGTTACCTTATAATTAAAAGATCATGAAAAAAATATTAACATATATAATGATTGGTTCGCTTGCAATTGGGGCTACCGCCTGTAAGAAGACCTTAGATATTAATGACAATCCAAATAGCCCCACTTCTTCTACTTCGGAGCTGGTGCTTCCTCAATCCTTAGTCGGAACAGGAGCTATGGTGAGCACATACAACAATGGACTAACCTACCCTGGAGGCTTTTTTGCAAACGTGTATGGATTCGGTGCATACGGCGCAACAGTTACCATAAATTATTCATCAGCAAACTTTACGGCGCTTTGGACATCTGCTTACGACGTAGCTGAAGATTACCAGTATGTAATTGATAATACCACAGGAAATGCCAGCCTGGCAAATTCCAATTCGATAGCGCGGATTATGAAGTCTTTTGTGTTTTCAAAGCTGGTTGATCAATATAATGATGTACCTTACTTTGAAGCATTAAAAGGTGCTGAATTCCTTACGCCGAAGTATGATAAAGCGGCTGATATTTACAAGGACCTGGTTGCACAGCTAAATCTTTCAATTGAGCAAATTGAAGCTGCTGAAACTGCTGAAGGAATTGCATCGATTTCAGGTGAAGCCGATCCGATGTTTGGTGGTGATATGGAAGAGTGGAAACGCTTTGCAAATACATTAAAATTACGTCTTTTGATTAAAATGGCACCCGTTCCAGAATTGAGCGGATTCGCTACAACGGAATTTGCAGCATTCGACAACGCGCTCGGTATTATTCATGATGATGCGTTGGTAAATCCGGGTTATACGAAACAAGGTGGACGTTTGAACCCTACGTACAACCTACTGGCTGCTGATGAAAATAACAACCGCAGAGTGACTTCGGCATTACCTACTGATTGGATCTATTCCTTCTATGATGGCACAAAGCTTATAGACTCGGCAAGAGGATCGGTGGTATTCAGAGATTATCCGAATACTGCAACAAACCAATTAGGTCAGGAGAATCTTAAAAGTGATGTTATCCCACCCGCTGGTTCAACTGCCTGGTACACTGGCAGAGATTTCAACACCCCAGGTTTAGGCGCAGTTAAGGGACCGGCTCAAGGCCAGGTAATCATGCTCTTATCAGAGGCGGAGTTTTTGCTTGCTGAGGCGATCACCAGGGGATATTTAGCCGGTGATGCAAAAGCGGCATTCGAAGCAGGTATCAGAAGTTCCATATCTTATTTATTTGAAGATCAAACTGGAGCGGTATCAGCTGCCGATGTTAACGCAGCATTAGCAACCTACCTGACCGACAATGAGAATAGTTTCTTAGTAAATTTTGATCTTGCTACAACTCCGGAGCAACGTATCGAAGCAATTATCACGCAGAAATATATTGCAATGAACGTGATTAATTGTGATGAGGCATTTGCCGAATTCAGACGAACAGGATTTCCTAGAATCGTGAATGGATCTTCGAATCCTGTTTTAACATTTGCTTCTTTGCAGTCGACTGCTACAAGCCCGGATAAATTAATCAGCAGACTTCCTTATCCTCAGGTGGAATATACCTTGAATCAAGGAAATGTGCCGCAGAATGTAAATATCTTTACACAGAAAATTTTCTGGGACTTAAACTAATATTAAAAATAAGATTATGAAGAAATATATATATAGAACCCTTTCCTTCATGTTAGCAGTAAGTTTTCTTACTTCTTGTTTGAAAGATGACAGCTTGGTTCTTGACCCTGAAAAAGGTCATAATGTAATTGAGTTTGCCAATCCCGCGCAAATCGGAACAATTGGTAGCGTGCACCCACTTTATACATTTGCTCTGGAATCTGGCTCTGCAGTTCCAATTCCAATCACAATCAGTTATTCTGGACCGGAGAGTGGAGCACCGGAGGATATTGTTGTTAATTTTGACGCCGGGACACAAGCCGAGGTGACGGCATATAATGAGGATCAAGAGAAAGCGTTTGATTTAATGCCTTCGGATATTTTCACACTTTCTACAAAAAGCGTGGTCATTAAAAAAGGTGAAAAAAAGGCCACCTTCAATGCCTTATTCGCAACAGAAAGGTTTGATTTTGACAAGTCCTATGTTTTACCTTTGAAGATCACATCTACGTCATCAGGCATAGTGAGTGGTAATTTCGGTACTATTTTGCTAAGTGTTAACCCGAAAAATATCTATGACGGAATTTACACGTTGACAGGTACTTTCAATGACACTCAAAATTCAACTTTTACTGGAGCATATCCTATAGAAATTCATTTGGTAACACAGAATGCGAAATCTGTTGCTTTCTATGATGATGAAAATGTAGGAAACTATGGCCACTTTTTTAATACTGCAACTGGAGGATCATATTACGGAAACTTCGCTCCTGTTTTTAACTTTGATGATCAAAATAACGTAGTAAGTGTTGTCAATTTTTATGGTCAACCTTCTTCTAACGGTAGATCTGCTAGACTTGATGTAACCGGTATAAATAAATACGATCCGGCTACTAAAACACTTGAAGTGAGTTACGTCATGGTGCAAGGCGGAGATCGTACCTTCTTTAAAGAGAAAATGGTTTATGTAGGCCCACGGCCATAATTATCAACCTTTAAAAAAGAGGCCATCTAGTTTAGGTGGCCTCTTTTTTATTTTACGTTTTTTATTATATTACAATAAAAACATTCTCAATATGTATGCCATATCAAAATCCATTTTAGTAGTTGGTTTAAGCTGCTTAACGCTCCTGTTTAATAAAGAAATCTCCGCTACACTTTCAGACAATTCAAAAGTTATCTATAACATGTCTGAGGACAAAAAGTTAAATGGTCCTTTTGCGATAACAAGAGAAGACAAAGTTTTATTAAGAGGAAGCTATAAAGACGATAGACGGTCTGGAAACTGGTACTGTTTCAATCCCGATGGAAGTGTATACATGAGATACAACTATGATCAGAAGAAACTAGTTGTACTTGACACAGCGAGAGTCGCTCGAGCGATAGTGGAATTTCCGGGTATCAAAGAGGAAAGTGCCAACGGCTCCATTCCTGTTCCCGTATGTTCAATTGATCAATATGTTTCGCTACTTGGTTCCGAATTCCGGAGGTTAATATTAGCGGAAAACAAAAATGCCGAAGGTGTTGTACCTGTTGAACTAATTGCGAACATTGATAAAAATGGCAAAGCAACTTACACCGGGAACTATGATGCTGAAGGGGTGACCATGACGAAGCGATTAAAACCAGATGTTAAGCTTTTTAATATTGAATGGTTACCCGCAACAATGTCGGGTAAACCAGTTGAAGCTGTGTTCAAGGTGAATATGTCCGTTGATCTTTCCAGTGATGATGTTGGAAGACAGCGATTCCGATGGACAAATTATTGATGCAAATACAAGTTTGAACTAGCTGAGCCTATTTTCCTTCGTCAGCCATCATGCAGCTTTTGGTATAGCAACTAGTTTCCCAAGTTCATGTCGATTAGGACTTATATTGAGGTAAGATAATCTACTTTTATGCAGCTTTATCAGTAATTCAAGCCCGTGATTATTGATAAAGATGGAGTTCGGTTTGCTTAGTCAGAATATATCGGGTTCAAGTTTTGTTATGGAAGTGAATTAGATCACTTGAATTTCTGAGAGTAGAATTCCTACTTATTGATGAATTAATTGGCTTGTTTATAGTGCCTTGTACAAGTTTTTCTGGATAGCGAGAAGAACTGTGAAATTGAAAGAATTGGATTGCCGATGCGAATATTGTGCCAAAATGAGAATAAATCCTATGTATTTTTTCTCATACGGCCAATTAAGGCTATATTAGGTGCTCATTTTTATCAATTTCACATTATGAAAAAACTTTTACTTAGTATGTTCTTTCTCGTACTTACCACAATGCTGGGGTTTGCACAGAATAGAACAGTTACGGGAACAGTTACAGGACAGGATGATGGACAAGCATTGCCTGGGGTAAGTGTTAGGGTTCGGGGCGCCAATATTGGTACCCAGACCAATTCAGACGGAAAATACTCGATTTCTGTACCATCTGGCTCGAGTGTGCTTGAATTTTCTTACATCGGGTACGCGACCAAGAGTGCTACTGCAAGTTCTAGCGCTGTAAATGTGGTTCTTGCCAGTGATGCACAATCATTAACTGAGGTTATCGTAACAGGTTACGGTACCACAACTAAAGCAAGACAAACCGGTTCTGTAGGCACCGTTGCTGCTAAAGACATCGAAGCTACACCATTTACTTCGGTAGATAAAGCACTTCAAGGACGTGTTGCTGGTTTGCAATCAACTGGTGCATCTGGTCAGCCTGGGGCAATGCAGCAAATCAGGATCCGTGGTCTTGGTTCGATCTCTGGTTCATCAGAGCCTTTGTTCGTCATCGACGGTATTCCGGTTAACTCTGGAGATTTGTCTCGTAATACCACTTCGGCGAATGCTTTAGCAGGTATCAATCCCAATGATATCGAAAGTCTAACCGTTTTAAAGGATGCATCTTCAACTGCAATCTATGGTTCAAGAGGTTCTAATGGTGTTGTTTTAATCACAACTAAATCGGGTAAAGCAGGTAAAACCAAAATCCGTGTTGACGCTGAATATGGTGTTGTAAAACCAGGTGTTTTCAATGATGCAACCAGACCATTGACTACGGAAGAAAACATTCTTTTGATTGGCGAGGCTTTATTGAATAATCCAGCTTACGTTACGCAATACAGCTTAACGCCTGCAAACATCAGAGACTTTGTAACTGGCGAAGATGGTTTTGGCATCAATCAGAATGTAAATACAAACTGGTATGATGAAGTTACCCGGACAGGTGCACAGCAGCAATATAACGTTTCTATCGACGGTGGAAATGAAAAAACACAGTTTCACATTGGTGGGGGTTATTTCACACAGGATGCAACTGTTCCTCGTTCGGCTTTTAAACGTTATTCTGGAAACCTGAACCTTAAACACAGCCTAACAGATAAATTTACCATTGGTACTAATATCTTATTGTCAAGCACCAATACAAAAGGTTTATCAAACGGTGGTGCTTTTGCTAACCCTGTATTAGGTTCTCTATTCCTTATGCCGGATCTTGCCGCCCGTAATGCAGATGGTACCCCTAATATGAGTGGACCCTTGGCACCAGGTTCTGGTCTTTTCAACCCGATCGCAATTCTGCAATTGGATAAACAGAACAACAATACTCAAAAAGCAATTACCTCATTTTTCGCGGAGTATAAGGTTTTACCTAATTTAAAATTAACATCAAAATACGGTATCGACTACAACAATCTTGAAGAAGATAGCTACAACAACCCGACTTATGGTGACGGTAGAAACGTAGGTGGTCGTACTTACAGGGATTACACAAGATACTTCAACTGGGTTTGGACCAACTTAATAGATTACCGTTGGGACATCACCAAAGACGATAACTTAGTAGCAAACATCAAGGCGGGTTACGAAGCACAACGTTCTCAGAACTATAACTCGTCAGTTGCTGCATATAACGTGCCTTTGAACATCAACTACAATGTTCCAAGTGTTGGTGCAACGCCGATCACTGCAAACGGTAATAATGATGGTTACGCCTTCGCATCCTTACTAGCGATCGGAGATATCTCTTACAAAAATACCTATGTGTTATCAGGTAGTTTCCGTAGAGATGGCTCATCACGTTTCGGTTCAGAAAAACAGTATGGTAACTTCTGGTCCCTTGGTGGTAGCTGGAATGCAGACCGGGAGGAATTTATTGAACAACTTGACTGGATCTCACAATTAAAGGTTCGTGGATCTTACGGTGTGAATGGTAATGCAAACATTGGTAACAATGCCTGGAGAAACCTTTATGGTTATACTAGAACCGGGTATAACTTTGTTTACAATGGTGCTATCGGTAGCGGTCCTAGCCAATATGGTGTGAATACCCTTACCTGGGAAAAAACCAAAAGTTATGACATCGGCGTAGATTTGGGTTTCTTTAAAAATAGATTGACTGCAACAGCTGAATACTATAACCGTCAGTCTGATGATCTACTTCTATCCGTTCCAGTTTCTTATACTACAGGGTTCCCTAGCTATGTAAACAACTTTGGCGGTATGCAGAATAAAGGTTGGGAGTTCAGCTTGGGCGGAACACCAATCCGTACAGATGATTTTCAATGGACATTGAACTTTAATATCTCCTTGAACAAAAACAAAATCACCAACCTAGTGACCGACAAAACCGTTTCTAGTCCTTTCATCCGTCAGGTTGGACAGAACTATCAAACCTACTACTTGCCACAGTATGCAGGTGTAAATGTTGAAACTGGTGCGCCACAGTGGTATAAAGATGCAAGCAGAACTGAAGTTGTGACTACTTATAACCAGGCTCAACGTGTGCTGTTAGATAAAACTGCTGCGCCTAAAGCGTTTGGTAGTGTTTCAACCACCTTTAACTACAAAGGTTTTGGTCTAGATGCGATGTTCTACTACAACTTTGGTAACTACATCTACAATGGTTTTTACCAGTACCAAAACAGTGGTGGTGCGTATTTGGGGAATTACAACCAGAGTGCAAACGAGTTGAACAGGTGGCAAAAACCTGGAGATGTTACCGATGTGCCTAAACTGGTATATGGTGGAACAAACTCTTTCGCAGTTTCAGATCGTTTGTTAAACAAAGGTGATTTTATCCGTCTACGTGATGTTACTTTAAGCTATAGCTTGCCACAAAGTATTCTTGAGAAAGCAAAAATTGGCAGCGTTAGAGTATATGCTAGAGGTTCAAACCTTTGGACTTGGGTAAAGGATGATAAATTGGCATTTGACCCTGAAGCTGGTGGTGCCGGCGGTACAAACAACTTTGAGTTGTTCATTCCTAAGACGGTGACCTTTGGTGTGAATGTTGGATTTTAATTTTATCTAGAAAGAAAATGAAAAGAAATTTTAAATACTTAATATATAGCGGATTGGTCTTTGGAACATTGTTGAGTTCATGCAGCAAGGACTTTTTGGATCAGCCGCCTTATACTTCAATTGATGCCAATGAAGCATTGGCAACTGACGCGGATATTTTAACCGCACTAAACGGTACCTATGCAGGTATGAGGAATACAAACTTGTACGGTCGTACATTGCCATTGCTTGGCGACCTTCAGGCCGACAACATTTTTATTTCTACTCGTAACTCGGGTCGTTTTACAGGTCATAACTTAAACAACTTCGTTGTTAACAACGCGGATGTTTTAGGGCTTTGGGAAAACGCTTACCGCGTAATTTTGAGAGCTAACAACATCATCAACGCAAAGCCTACCATCACCAGTCAGGCAAATGTTAATCAATATCAAGGTGAAGCGTATGCGATCCGTGGATTAATGTACTTTGAATTGGTAAGGCACTTTGCAAGACCGTATACTGATAATCCTGCTGGATTGGGTGTACCAATTGTACTTGACTTCAATATTGAAGGTAAACCAGCGAGGGCTACAGTTGAAGAGGTATATGCGCAAATTTTGTCTGACCTTGACAAAGCTTATGAGTTGATGACTTTAAAACCTACAACAGCAAGATTGAATAAATACGCTGCAAGAGGTTTAGCTGCAAAGGTTAACTTATCTAAAGGAACACCAGCAAGCTACCAATTGGCATTTGACCAGGCTGTTGAAGTAATAAACAGCTCGAACACATCTTTACTAACACTTGCAAATTATAATACTTACTGGAGCTCGAGCATCGCACAAACCGCTGCTGCTGCCAATGAGAGCTTGTTTGAAATTGTTTCAGATCAGATTGATAATGCAGGCTTTGATGAACTGGCTTATTTTTTTGGCCAACAAGGTTATGGGGATGCTTTAGCAAATCCACTACTATACGCTGCATACTCGAACACAGATGTTCGTAAATCTTTAATCCAGGTAGGTGCAAGAACCCGCGCGGAGAATCCTGCTTATATTGTGAGGAAGTTTCCTGATTTGGTAAACTACGGCACAAAGAAAGTACTTCGTATTTCGGACGTTTATCTGATCGCTTCGGAAGCTGCTTACAACTTAGGTCGTACCGCAGAGGCAACCACTTACTTACAAACCTTGGTGGCACAAAGAGATCCACAAGCTACAGTTAACGAGACTGGGCCGGCTTTATTTGAGCGAATCATCACAGAACGTAGAAAAGAGCTTGCTTTTGAAGGGGATCGTCTGCATACTTTGAACCGTTTGAAGAGAGACATCACTGATCGTGGTGGTAGTGTAAAAAATATTCCTTACACTGATTTCCGCCGTGTAGCACCTATTCCACTTTCTGAGTTGGATAGAAACCCGATTACTCAAAATCAGGGTTGGCAATAAAACCAGCATCGATTTTTAGAGAATAATTGTTAATTTCAAGGACCAGTTTCATTTATTGAACTGGTCCTTATTCGTTGAATCCTACTCTTTCAATAACTATGAAGATCCTGACAACTTTGATGTTTTTCGTGTTTATCAGTTCGCCTTGCTTTAGCCAGAATTATCTGGAAGAAGTGAATGGCAGGCCTATTAGGGGCGGTAAACTGTCGGATGTAGTTGGCGACCCTCATTTGTTTAAAAACTTCAAATCAGCCACTGTGCTGCTTAAAAATGGCACTAGTGTTAAGAATATTCCTGTGAATGTTGATCTGGTAACAAACACCCCTTTATTTTCGAAATCCGGGAATGTCGTTCTAGCCTTTGTTGATCCAGTTGCTGAAATGCTGGTGGTTGATACGCTAAGCAGTGGCGTGACAAAGATGCGGTATACCTTCGATGAGGATGGTAAGGAGACTTCATGTTTTCTGGTACTTTCGGATGGGAAGCTCGGTTTGATGAAGAAGCTCTGGAAAGTTGTCTGGGAAGATAAGACCTATAACTCTGCGACCGTCACTAAAACGATCCTGGGAAAATCAGCTTACTATCTTAAGGATACGCAATCTAACTCTCTGAATCTATTTAAGCCATCAAAGAAAAATATCCTGGCAGCCATGAGCAGTCAATCTGCTGCAGTCGAAAAGTATCTAAAGGATAGTAAAGTAAGCTTCTCCTCAGACCATGATCTTCAAAAGTTGTTCGATTATTACAACGCCTTATAGCCTCTATTTTTGTCGCTGTTGTGTGTGAAAGTGACAGCATGTTCTTTAATGTCCAATGTGATTTGTTGACCTAAGGTCAGCGCTTTATTATCATCAATGTGCCCGGTAGGGAAGTTAAAGCATACGGGGTAATTATATTCCTTTACCAAGTCGTAAATGAGCGCTTCAGGCGTGTGCCCGAATGGCACCGCTTCTTCTTCAATCTCGTTGAAAGCACCTACAATCAGGCCTTTCAGTTTAGCAAGCTTTCCGCTGCGCTTAAGCATCCGCATCATACGGTCTATGGAGTATTCCTGCTCTCCTACATCTTCAAGGAAGAGGATCTTGTCGGTATAATCCATTTCAGAGACCGAGCCACTGAGCATTACTAAAAGCATTAGATTACCCCCAATCAGTATGCCTTCTGCATGCCCAGTGATATTTGGGTGTTTGCTGTTGTATTCGTAGGTTATTGGTTCACCAAACAACGATTTTCTTAGGGATTCAAGGGATTCTGGAGTGGCATCTGGAAAAGTGTAAGGCATCTGCGCATGGATGCTCATGGTATTATGCTGTGCCAATAAGTGCGAGAGCAAAACGGTGATGTCACTAAATCCAACGATCCACTTCGGGTGCTCAGAAAAGTGTGTGAAATCAAGCTCGTCGATGATCCGGATGGTACCGTATCCGCCCCGCGCAGCGATTATTGCTTTTATCTCCTGATCATCCAGGAACTGCTGTATATCACTTGTGCGAAGTTCATCGCTGCCGGCAAACTGATTTTCAGCGGCGTAAATACTCGAACCGAGCAGCACTTGCAGTCCCCAGCTTTCCAGAATTCTGATCCCTTCGTCTATCTTTCCAGGTAGTTTTTTCGCAGGACTTACTATAGCAATCTTGTCACTTTTTTTTAAATAGGGCGGCTGTTTAATCATTGGTAAAACACTTATCTTTGACAAATTAATAAAAATAGTTTTGGATAACAGTAAAATTAAGAGATATACAGTAACGGCTGCATTGCCTTATACGAATGGACCTGTACACATCGGTCATCTTGCAGGTGTTTACCTGCCGGCAGATACTTATGTACGTTTCCTCCGCTCCAATAAGCGCGATGTGAAATTTGTTTGCGGATCGGATGAGAATGGTGTGCCCATTACTTTAAAAGCAAAAAAAGAAGGCATTACCCCGCAACAGGTTGTCGATAAATACCATAAAATCATCGGGGATTCCTTTCAGGAGTTTGGAATTTCATTCGATATATACCATAGAACTTCCTCACTAACACACCACCAAACGGCTTCGGGTTTCTTTGAAAGCCTGTACAACAAGGGGGTGTTTACGGAAGAAATCACTGAGCAGTACTATGATGAGAAAGCGCAACAGTTCCTTGCGGATCGCTACATCACCGGAACTTGTCCGCGCTGCGGTTTTGAGCATGCTTATGGCGACCAATGTGAGAACTGCGGAAGTACCTTGAATGCTACGGACCTGATTAATCCAAAATCTACTTTATCTGGTGAGCCGCCTGTACGTAAGGAAACCAAAAACTGGTTTTTGCCGCTGGATAAGTATGAAGATAAACTTAGAGCATACATCGAAAGCCACAAGGAGTGGAAACCGAATGTTTATGGTCAGTGTCAAAGC
>Ga0265798_10004233_pt1 | contig 19953 bp, 16 predicted proteins | sample P3T30metagenome_FD_192430 | JGI IMG/M metagenome (GOLD analysis project Ga0265798, IMG submission 192430) | Plant litter microbial communities from East Loma Ridge, Irvine, California - P3 T30 | ecosystem: Environmental > Terrestrial > Plant litter > Unclassified | place: USA: California... | reverse complement strand
ATAGGCGACCGGATTGCCATCATGAAGGATGGCCACGTGGTGCAGGTCGGCACGCCGGAAGACATCCTGCGCCAACCCGCCAACGACTACGTGCGCAATTTCGTGCGCGGCGTCGATGCGGCGGCCGTGTTCAAGGCCAGCGATATCGCCCGCAAGACCCAGATCGTGGTGTCGGAGTCGCCGGCGCGCGGTTCGCGCGCGGCGCTGTCGATGCTGGAAGAAGAAGACCGCACCTATGCCTATGTGGTCAATCCACGCCGCGAGTTCATGGGCATGGTGTCGGTTGACTCGCTGCGTAGTGCCCTGGACGGCCATACCGGTCCGCTGGGCCTGGCGCATGCTTTCCTGCCGGACGTGCAGACCATCCGCGCCGACGAGCCGGTCGCCGGCCTGTTCGGCCAGGTCGCGCAACTGCCGTATGCGGTGCCGGTCGTCGGTGACGACGGCATCTTCCGCGGCGCCATCAGCAAGACCATCCTGCTGAAATTCCTCGACCGCGACACGCCCGCCGCCCCCGAAGCCCAGACACAGAAAGGACAAGCATGATGTCGACTGACACCATCGCGAACGGCGCGAATGCCGTAACAGCTGCGGCCCCGCAGCCAGCCCAGATCAACCCATGGCTGCCAACGCCGCCAGGCGACACGTCCTGGCTCGACGCGGCGCCAGCCGTCACGCCCGAGCATGCGGCCGGCTTCGACCTGAGCCAGGTGCTCGGTGGCGCGCTGCCGCTGCAATCCTGGATCAACGAGGGCCTGGGCTGGGTGGTCGAACACTTCCGCCCCTTCTTCCAGGCTGTGCGCACCCCGATCGACGCGACCCTGAACGGCGCCAGCGAGCTGCTGCTGGCCGCCCCTGCGCTGGTGGTGATCGCGATCATGGGCCTGCTGGCCTGGCAGTTCACCAGCCGCACGCTCGCCGTCGGCACCGTGATTGCGCTGCTGATCCTGTCGATGCTGGGCGTGTGGCCCGAAGCGATGATCACCCTGTCGCTGGTGCTGACGTCGCTGGCGTTCTGCCTCGCGATCGGCCTGCCGCTGGGGATCTTCCTGGCCAGCAGCGACCGCGCGCAGAACATCCTGCGCCCGCTGCTCGACGCCATGCAGACAACGCCCGCCTTCGTCTACCTGGTGCCGGTGGTGATGCTGTTCGGTATCGGCAATGCGCCGGGCGTGATCGTCACCATCATCTTTGCCCTGCCGCCGCTGGTGCGCCTGACCAACCTGGGCATCCGCCAGGTGCGTCCCGACCTGATCGAAGCGGCGCGCGCCTATGGCGCCTCGCCATGGCAGCTGCTCAGCCGCGTGCAGTTTCCGCTGGCGATGCCGTCGATCATGGCCGGCATCAACCAGTCGCTGATGCTGTCGCTGTCGATGGTGGTGATCGCCTCGATGATCGCGGTGGGCGGCCTGGGGCAAATGGTCTTGCGCGGCATCGGCCGCCTGGACATGGGCCTGGCCACCGTGGGCGGCCTGGGCATCGTGGTGCTGGCCATCACACTCGACCGCCTGACCCAGGCCATGGGCCAGCCGCGCCGCGGCGTGCGCCACTGGTACCAGGGCGGCCCGGTGGGCTTCATCCTGCGCCGTGTCGGCAATCGCCCGGCCCGCAAGGACGCCGCCACGCCCGCCACCGCACACTAAGACGATATAAAGGATTCCGATGCATCAGACCGAACATTTCAAGAACACCCATCAAACGCAGCGCCGCTTCAAGTGGGTGGCCGCCCTGCTGCTCGCGGCACTGACCGTGACCACCGGCCTGGCCAGCGCGCAAGCGCAGAATGCCGCCCTGCCCGGCAAAGGCATCAAGGTGCAGCCGCTGCAAGGCCCGCTGGTCGAAGAGACCTTCCAGACCATGCTGGTCAACCGCGCCCTGGAAAAGCTGGGCTACGACGTCCAGCCGACCAAGGAAATCGCCTACCCGACCGCGCACATTGCGATCGGCAATGGCGACGCGACCTTCCTGGCCGTGCACTGGGACCCGCTGCACCAGGACTACTACGACAATGGCGGCGGCGACGCCAAGCTGCTGCGCGTCGGCCAGTATGCGGGTCCGGCGGCGCAGGGCTACCTGATCGACAAGGCCACCGCCGAGAAGTACAAGATCACCAACGTCGACCAGCTGCGCGACCCGGCGATCGCCAAGCTGTTCGACCATGATGGTGACGGCAAGGCCGACCTGACCGGCTGCGATCCGGGCTGGGGCTGCGAGGCGATGATCGAGCACCACATGGATGGCTACCAACTGCGCCCGACCGTCAAGCACGTGCAGGGCAGTTATTCGGCGCTGATCGCCGACACCATCGGCCGCTACCAGCGCGGCGAATCGATCCTGTACTACACCTGGACGCCGTATTGGGTGAGCAGCGTGCTGGTGCCAGGCAGGGACGTCGTGTGGCTGCAGGTGCCGCACTCGTCGAATCCGCAGAATGCCAATACCCGCCTGGCCGATGGCAGCGACTATGGGTTCTCGGTGAATACCACCAAAATCGTCGTCAACCGCGCCTGGGCCGAGAAGAATCCGGCGGCAGTGAAGCTGTTCGAGGTCATGCAGCTGCCGATTGCCGATATCAATTCGCAGAACGAACGCGTGCGTGAAGGCCAGGGTTCGCAGGACGATATCGCGCGCCATACGGCGGGCTGGATCAAGTTCCACCAGCAGCAGTTCGATGGCTGGATTGCGCAGGCGCTGGCGGCGGGCAAGCGCTAAGCCAGGCCCAGGCGCGGCGCCACCACGGCCGACCGTGATGGCAAAAAAACTGTTAGCTGGCCTTGAGCAACGTGTCCTGCTCATGCGCGATTGCCGCCATCAAATCGGCCAGATCGACGGGCTTGGTGCGGTGCTCGTCGAATCCCGCTGCGCGCGCCGATGTCAGGTCGTGCTCCTGGCCCCATCCGGTCAGCGCAATGAGCCGCAGCGGCAAGCCCAGCGCGCGCAAGCCGCGCGCGAGATCGTGGCCATTCATGCCCGGCATGCCGATGTCGAGGATCGCCACATCAGGCTTCCAGCGCGCGGCGTCCGCCAGCGCAGCCTCGCCGCTGTAGAACGTGCGCACCGCGTGCCCGACGAATTCGAGGCTGGCGGCCAGCGTGTTGGCGGCGTCGACGTTGTCGTCGACCACCATCACGCGGCGCCCAGCGCCGGCGAGTTGATCGGGTGCTGCGTGCGCGGCAACTGCGCGCGCGGCCCCGGCCAGCGCGGGCAGGCGCACCACGACGCGGGTCCCGCGGCCTGCTCCGCTGCTATGCGCTTCGATGCTGCCGCCATGCAGCGCCACGAGCTGCTTTGACAGCGACAGGCCGATACCCAGTCCGCCCTGCGCATGGTCGCCGACACGGTGGCCCTGGACGAACATGTCGAACATCCGCGGGACCAACTGCGGCTCCAGCCCGATGCCGTTGTCCTGCACCTCGACCAGCACCTGCCCGGCATCCATGCGCACATCGAGCGCGATGCGCCCACCGTGCGGCGTGTACTTCACCGCATTCGACAGGATATTGAGGAATACTTGCGCCAGGCGCGTTGCATCGCCGTCAAGCCAGACCGGCGCTTCTGGCAGGGCCGCCGAAAACGTGTGGCGCGATGCATCCACCAGCGGCTGCACCGCTTCGACGGCACTGGCGAGCGCTGCCCGCAGGTCGATGGGCTCGCGCCGCAGCACGATGCGACCGGTCGTGATCCGCGACACGTCGAGCAAGTCGTCCACCAGACGCCCAAGCTGGCGTGCCTGGCGGTCGATCACGCCGTGCATGCGCGCGAGCTCGCCATTGCTCCCATGCTTCAACTGCAGCAACTGGAGGGCGCTGAAGATCGGCGCCAGCGGATTGCGCAGCTCATGCGCCAGCGTGGCCAGGAATTCGTCCTTGCGCCGGTCGGTATCGCGCAGCGCCTATTCCATCTCCTTGCGCTCCGTGATGTCGGAAATGATGCCGAGCAGGTACTGGACGTCTTCGCCACGCGCGCCGGCCGGATCGACCCGGCCATGCATCTCGATCCAGCGCACCGCGCCGTCGCCATTGCGCCGGATACGGCATTCGAAGCGGCAGGTGCCGCCGCCATCGACGGCGGCCTCGAACGCGGTCCGGACATGATCGCGATCTTCCGGCAGCACGTGCGCCAGCAACTGGGCATAGCCCCAGCGCGCCGGGGGCCGGTCGTAGCCGAAGATCTCGTCATGGCGCGCCGAGCAGGTCGACATCGCGCCCTGCAGGTCGAACTCCCAGGTGCCCAGGCGACCCGCCTCGAGCGCGACTTCGAGACGGGTCTCGTGGATGCGCTGGCCACGCAGCTGCGCCAGCATGCGATCGACCTGCCGTTTGCTCGATGCTTCGCGCTGCGCCAGGTCGGTCTCTTCATAGTATGGATTGCCCGTACAGAGCAGATCGTCGACCACCGCGACCGGATGGGTGCGCAGCACGTCGCGCACCACCTCGGCGGGCCAGGCGTTCTTGTCATACACGCACAAACCGGCAGCCTTCTGGTCGCGGAACAGCCGGTTCAGGCGGGCCTCGAACGCGATCAGGCCGGGACGCAGCGCGGCATTGTCCAGCGCCCAGGTCGGCTCGCCCGCGAAACGGCAGCCACTGAAACCGGCATCGAGGGCGGTCGCGATCGCGACTTCGAACTCGGCATACATGACGTCGGGGTCGAAGCATCCGGCGCGCAGATAGGCAGCCTCCGGCGTCGGCAGGTTCAGCGCCCCGCGCGCGGTCTCGGCATCCACATCGAACCCGTCGCGCGCCAGCATGGCGCGCAGCGTCAGGGTGGTATCAGGATCGGCCGCGTACATGACGAACTCGTTGCGGCGCAAGCCGTCGGCGATGTACTGCGCCGCCTGCAGCCGGTCCTCGGCATTGTCGCAAACGACGCAAATGTGCTCGCCATGCTTGACGTGGGCGGATAGCTGCTCAATCAAGCTGTGTGTTCGCGCCATGGGATTCGTCCGGCTAAACAGCGGCAGGGTCCGGCCGCGAGGGGGTATGATGAAAAGTTGCCGCAAGCGGCATTTTAACCCAGCCACGGATTCACCGGCCGCTATCGCATGCCTTCCGGCCGGCGGGATCGGTAGCGATTCGACAACTGGCGGCGCACCCCTGGTCCCGCCACATGGCTCACGCAGGCAAGCCGCCGAGCAGCTTGTCGAGTGTGATCGGATAGTCCCTGACCCGCACACCGGTGGCGTTGTACACCGCATTGGCGATGGCGGCCGCCACCCCGCTGATGCCGAGCTCCCCGACGCCCTTGGCCTTGACCGGCGAGATGGTGTCGTCGACCTCGTCGAGGAAGATCACGTCCTGGTGCGGGATATCGGCATGCACCGGCACTTCGTAGGCGGCCAGGTCGTGGTTGACGAACATGCCGAACCGCTTATCCACCACCAGGTGCTCCATCAGAGCCGCGCCCGCGCCCATGGTCATGCCCCCAATAATCTGGCTGCGCGCCAGCTTGGGATTGAGGATGCGCCCGGCAGCACACACCGCCAGCATGCGCCGGAGACGGATCTCGCCGGTGGCGGCATCGACCGCCACCTCGACGAAGTGGGCGCCGAAAGTTTGCTGGACATACTGCCTGGCCAGGTCGCCATATTCCATAATGTCCTCGGCCACCAGTTCGCCTGCGCTGGCGGCATCGGCCAGCGCAAAGGATTGACCGCCCACGCGCACCGTACCATCCACGAAGTTGGCGTCGACGCCTTCCACTCCCAGGCGCGCCAGGACCGTCTCGCGCAGCTTGACGCAGGCGGCATACACGCCGGCGGTGGACGACGCCGCGCCCCATTGGCCACCCGAACCGGGCGACTCCGGGAAAGCCGAGTCGCCCAGCCTGACGACCACCTGGTCCAGGCCGACGCCCATCATCTCGGCCGCGGTCTGGCCGATGATGCTGTAGCTGCCGGTGCCGATATCGGTCATGTCCATCTCGACCGTCACCACGCCACGCTGGTCGAGCCGCACCCGCGCCGCGCACTTCATGATCGGCGCGCCGCGGATCGCGGCGGCCACCCCCATGCCGATCAGCCAGTCCCCTTCGCGCCGGCTCGCCGGCTTGGCCGGACGCGCGTTCCAGCCGAAGCGCTCGGCGCCGGTGCGCAGGCATTCGACCAGCTGGCGGCGCGAATATGCTCGCTTGGGATCGAACGGATCGACCTGGGTGTCGTTTAGAATGCGGAATTCGACCGGATCGATCCCCAGCTTGCCTGCCATTTCATCCATCGCGATCTCCAGCGCCATCATGCCCGGCGCCTCGCCCGGCGCGCGCATCGCGCCGCCTTCCGGCAAATCCAGCTGTGCCAGGCGCAGGCGCGTCATGCGGTTGGCGCCAGCATACAACACGCCGGTCTGGATGGTGGCGGCTTCCGGCCGCCCGCCCGCCAGGTTGCCGGACCAGCTTTCGTGCCCGAGCGCGGTGATCTTGCCGTCGCGGGTGGCGCCGATGCGCAAGCGTTGAATCGTGGCCGGCCGGTGCGTGACGTTATTGAACATCAGCGCGCGCTGCAGCGCGACCTTGACCGGGCGCCGCGCCGCGCGCGCCGCCAGCGCCGCCATCACGGCGTCCGACAGGATGGTGCCCTTGCCGCCAAAGCCGCCACCGATGAAAGGCGAGACGATACGCACGTGCTGCTTGGGGATGCCGAGGGTCCTGGCGATATCGCGCACGCCCCAGTTGATTTGCTGGATCGCGGTCCACAGCGTGAGCCGGTCGCCATCCCAGGCCGCGATGGTCGCATGAGGCTCCATCATCGCGTGCGCCTGATCGGGCGTCGCGTACTCGGCATCAAGCCGCAGCGGCGCGGCGGCGTGCGCGCCGATGAAGTTGCCCAACTCGGTGTGCGGCGGCGGGCCAAACGAACCCTGCTTGGCCATCGGTGCGCCGGCCCTGTTGGCCGCCAGGTCGAACACGCCCGGCTCGCGCACGTACTCGACGCGGATCAGGTGCGCCGCCGCGCGCGCCTGCTCGAAGGTCTGCGCCACCACCACCGCCACCGCCTGGTGGTAGTGGTCGACCTTGGGGCCGGCCAGGGCACGCGCGACATAGAATTCGCCGCGCTCGAGCTGGCCAGCGTTGTCCGCCGTGACGATAGCCAGCACGCCCGGTGCGCGCCGGGCCTGTTCCAGCGCCATCGATGCGATGCGGCCCTTCGCAATCGCCGCGCCCAGCACGTAGCCGTAGACGGCGTCGGGGGCGGCCTCGTGCTGTTCATAGGCGTAGGTCGCCTTGCCGGTGACTTTCAGCGGGCCGTCGATGCGGTCGACCGGCTGGCCGACCACACGCAGCCGGTCGATCGGATTGCGGGTCGCGGGCTTGTCGAATTTCATGCGTTGTCCTTTCTCGCTTGCCGGCCACTACGATCGCGGCCATGGGTTTTCCAGCTTGGCACAGCTGCCCTGTGCACCCTATCCAGAACCCGTCGATTTATTGCCTGATCTTCTCGCACAGCGCATTGCACGGTAGGCAGGCGTGGACGCGGACAGGTATCATCGGCATTCGATCAACGTACAGCGAGCGCCATGCAGTCGCCCTCCACCCAGCAGCAGAACGCCCCGCAGCCGAGCCCCCTCGCCGTCAGGATTGCGGCGCTGATCGGCAACCGGGGCTACCGCGAACTGGACGTGCCGGGATTGACGATTTACCGCTACACAGCGCCAACCCAAGCCATCTCGAGCAACTACCAGCCAAGCATGACACTGGTCGCCCAGGGGAAGAAACAGGCCAGCCTTGGCGACACCACCTTCATCTACGACGCGTCGCATTTTCTGCTGACGTCCCTCGAAATGCCGGTCACCAGCCGCGTGATCGAAGCCAGTCTGGAACAGCCCTACCTGTGCGTACGGCTGGCCTTCGACATGGGCATGGTGCGCGAACTGCTGGCGCGCGACGGTATCGCGCCGGCGCCGCGCTCCGAGCGCGCGCTGGCCATGACCACCGGCCACACCACCGCACAGCTGACCGACGCCTTCGTGCGGCTGCTGGAACTGCAGGACGCACCGGGCGACATCCCCTTCCTGGGCGACCTGCTCGGGCGCGAGATCGTCTACCGCGTGCTGCACAGTGCCGAAGGCGAACGCCTGCGCAATATCGCCACGCTGGGAGAGCACAGCCATCGCACCGCGGCCGTGGTGGCCTGGATCAACGCGCACTACGCCAAGCCGCTGCGGCTGGAAGAACTGGCCGACGTGGCGGCGATGGGGCAATCGACGCTGCACCGGCATTTCCGCGCGCTGACCGCCATGACACCGCTGCAGTACCAGAAACGCTTGCGCCTGCAGGCCGCGCGCACGCTGATGCTGATGGACGGCCTGGATGCGGCCAGCGCCGCCTTCGAAGTCGGCTACGAAAGCGCCAGCCAGTTCAACCGCGAATACAGCCGCTTCTTCGGCCGTTCGCCGCTGCGCGACGTGAAGGCCCTGCGCGCGCCGGCGCCACTCGCCTGACCGTATAGTCCCCGTATGGCAAAAATCGATCTCAATCACCTGTCCGCCTTCATGGTGGTGGCGCGCGAGCGAAGCTTCACCCGGGCCGCTGCCCAACTGGGGGTCTCGCAGTCGGCGCTGAGCCACACCATCCGTAAACTCGAGGAAGACCTCGGCATCCGGCTCCTGATGCGCAGCACGCGCGGCGTGTCCGTTACCGACGCCGGCGAACGCATGCTGGCCAATATCGCCCCGCTCTACCAAGGCATCGAGGCCGAGCTGAGCGCCGTGAGCGAACTGCGCGGCACGCCCAGCGGCACGATCCGGATCACCGCCCACGACCATGCCGCCAGCACGGTGCTATGGCCGAAGCTGGCCACGTTGCTGCCCGACTACCCGGATATCAAGATCGAGATCAGCATCGACTATGCCCTGTCCGACATCGTGGGCGAGCGCTTCGACGCCGGCATCCGCTGCGGCGACATGGTCGCCAAGGACATGATCGCGGTGCGCATCGCACCTGACATGCGCATGGCGGTGGTCGGCGCGCCGTCGTACTTCGCGCGGCGAGCGCCGCCGCAGTCGCCCGCCGACCTGGGCGCGCACGACTGCATCAACCTGCGCCTGCCCACGCATGGCGGGCTGTCGTCGTGGGAGTTCACGCAGCACGGCAAGACCACGCAGTGGCAGGTTGACGGCCAGTGCGTGTTCAACACGACCCCGCAAAAGCTGGCGGCATGCCTCGATGGCTGCGGCCTGGCCTACCTGCCAGAAGACATGATCCAGGATCACGTGATGGCCGGCCGCCTGGTCGCCGTGCTGGAACCGTGGTGGCCCACGCTGCCGGGCTACCACTTGTATTACCCGAGCCGGCGCCAGCGCTCGGCCGCCTTTGCGCTCGTCGTCGAGGCGCTGCGCCTGGCCTGATCAGTCCTTCTGCGCGCGACTCGCGAACACTTCCTTGAACACCGGCATGGCCGAAAACACAGTCGGCCAACCGGCGTAGAATGCCAGCTGGGTCAGGGCTTCCCCGGCCTCTTCCTGCGTGAGGCCATTGTCCATGGCGCGGTTCAGGTGATAGGTGATCTGCCCCACCTGGCCGGATGCAACCAGCGCGCTGACGGTGACCAGGCTGCGGTCGCGCGGCGCCAGGCCGGGACGCAGCCAGAGGTCGCGGAACAGCGCATCGGTGGTGTACTGCACCACGCCCGGGCTGACGGCGCCGAAGTTGTTGTCGACCGACCTGGCGCGCTGGCTTTCTGCGGCTTCGTCGAGCTTGAGCCGGGCCGCCTGCGCGCTGCTGTCCGTGGTTTTGATTCCGCGCTGCGCATACGCGCCGGCGATGGCCGCATCGGCGGCGACGGCATTGCCCCAGCCCGAATAGAAGGCCAGGTGCGCGATGAGCTCATCGAGTTCGGTCGGCTTGACGCCGCTGTCGAGCGCCAGGTTCAGATAACGCGGCAGGCCGGCGGCCTGGTTACGGGCAACCAGGACGGCGACCGTGACGATGCTGCGGTCGCGCGCCGACAGGCCGGGACGCTTCCAGACGCCGTCCAGCGTGCCCTGGGTGTAGTGTTCGAGTACAGGTGTGTGCATGGGATTTTCCTTCTTCATGGCCGGCGCCGCCGCAAGCGCGGTGGAGCACGACAGGGCTGCCAGGACGGCCACGGAAGTTGCGGACACTGTCGTCATCATGGTGTCTTGCCTTCCTTAGCGCGGATACTCGGCGTCGGCGACCTTTTCCATCCAATCGACGTTCTTGCCATCCTGCGTGCCGGTCATGGCGACGTGCGACATGCTGGCCGTGCGCGTCGCGCCGTGCCAATGCTTGACGCCCGGCGGGCACCACACCACGTCGCCGGCGCGGATCGCCACCGGCTTGCCGCCCCACTCCTGGGTCCAGCCGCTGCCGGCGGTGACCACGAGGTACTGGCCGGCCGGATGCGTATGCCATGCCGAGCGCGCGCCAGCCGGGAAAGTGACCTGGGCGGCCGAGAACTTGCTCGATCCGCCCGCGGCCAGCAGCGGGCCGACCTCGACCTCCCCGGAGAAGTATGCGGCCGGCCCCTTGCTCGCCGCCTGCGCGCCGGCCTTGCCGATCACCTGTTGCTGGCCACCGCCCGGCTCGGCCGCGTTGGCCACGGCGCAGGCGCACAGGAGCGCCGGAATCAGGAATCGGGCCATCATTGTTCGCCTCCCTTGTCGTCCGACCCGGCCAGGTATTGTTCGTCGCTGACCTTTTCCAGCCAGTTCACGTTCTTGCCGTCAAACGCTTCCTGGATCGCGATATGCGTCATCGCGGTGGTCGAGGTCGCGCCGTGCCAGTGCTTGTGTCCGGGTGGGCATTTGATGACGTCGCCGGCGCGGATCTCGACGATCGGTCCGCCCCAGCACTGGGTCCAGCCGCAGCCGGCGGTGATGATCAGGGTCTGCCCCAGCGGGTGGGTGTGCCAGGCGCTGCGCGCGCCCGGCTCGAAGGTGACGCTCGCGCCCGATACCCGGCTCGGTTCCGTTGCCGTGAACAGCGGGTCGATCCGGACGGTGCCGGTGAAGTAGTCCTCGGGTCCCTGTTGCGAAGGCTGCGAGCCATTGCGTGCCAGTTCCATCGTCATGCTCCTTGAATTGGTGGATGCGGTTAGCCTGCACAGCAGGCTGGTAGAACCAATATAAGGAGCATCGAATCGTGCGACTAGCCGGCCTGGCCCGAATAGCCCTATGAATCCTGCTCATGACCGGGCCGCCACAGGCGCGACGCCGCAGGTGTCCGGCCAGGTCAATCAAGGTAAAATGGCACATCCTGGCCCTGCCCGCCCCGCCGTACCGATTCAACAAGACATGACCACCGTTCCCAAAGAAATCAACGCCGCCGCAGCCAAGAGCAGCGCGGCCGACAAGCACACGCCAATGATGCAGCAATACCTGCGCATCAAAGCCGACTATCCCACCATGCTGGTGTTCTACCGCATGGGCGACTTCTACGAGCTGTTCTTCGAGGACGCCGAGAAAGCCTCGCGCGTGCTGGGCATCACCCTGACCGCGCGCGGCAAGTCGGGCGACCAGCCGATCAAGATGGCCGGCGTGCCGTTCCACTCGCTGGATGGCTACCTGGCCAAGCTGGTCAAGCAGGGCGAATCGTGCGCGATCTGCGAACAGATCGGCGACCCGGCGCTGTCGAAAGGTCCAGTCGAGCGCAAGGTGGTGCGCGTGGTCACGCCAGGCACCCTGACCGACTCCGACCTGCTGCCCGAAAAGGCCGAGCGTCCGCTGCTGGCGCTGTGCCTCCTGAACCAGCGCAAGACCGTCACCGCCGGCCTGGCCTGGCTGTCGCTCGCGAGCGGCAACCTGCGCCTGATGGAATTCTCGGGCGACGCGCGCGCCGTCGAACAGCGCCTGGCGCATGAACTCGAACGCATCGCGCCGGCCGAGATCCTGCGCGCCGATTGCGCCGACATGTTCGAAGGCGAGGCGCCAACCGTCCACACCCAGCGCGTGCCCGAATGGCATTTCGACGTGGTCAAGGGCCACGGCGCCCTGCTCGAGCAGCTGGGTGTCGCCACCCTCACCGGCTTCGGCGCCGATGGCCTCGGCGCCGCGTTCGGTGCGGCCGGCGCGCTGCTGCGCTATGCCCAGTCGACTCAGGGCCGCGGCCTGCAGCACGTGCGCGGCCTGGCCTGCGAAACCGAAAACGAATACATCGGGCTGGATGCCGCCACCCGCCGCAACCTCGAGCTGACCGAGACCATCCGCGGCCAGGAGTCGCCGACGCTGTTCTCGCTGCTCGATGGCTGCCGCACCGCGATGGGTTCGCGCCTGCTGCGCCACTGGCTGCACCACGCGCGCCGTGACCAGGCGGTCGCGCGCAGCCGCCACCAGTCGATCGCGGCGCTGCTGCAGGCCGACGCCAACAGCACGCTGTCCTCGACCCTGGGCCAGGTGCCGGACATCGAGCGCATCACCACGCGCGTGGCCTTGCTCAGCGTACGGCCGCGTGACCTGGCCAGCCTGCGCGACGGCCTGGCAGCCCTGCCGACCGTGCGCGAGCAGGTGGCGCGCTGCTTCGTCCCGGGCGATACCTGCCTGCTGCGCGAGATCCACGACGACCTGTCCACGCCCGAAGAGTGCCTGGATCTGCTGGTGCGCGCCGTGACCGAGGAACCGGCCGCGATGGTGCGCGACGGCGGCGTGTTCGCGCGCGGCTTCGACGCCGAGCTCGATGAGCTGCGCGCGCTGTCCGAGAACGCCGGCCAGTTCCTGGTCGACCTCGAGACGCGCGAGCGCGCCCGCACCGGCATCGCCAACCTGCGGGTCGAATACAACAAGGTGCACGGCTTCTATATCGAGGTCACCAACGGCCAGACCGACAAGGTGCCGGACGACTACCGCCGCCGCCAGACGCTGAAAAACTGCGAACGCTACATCACGCCCGAACTGAAGGCCTTCGAAGACAAGGCCCTGTCGGCGCAGGACCGCGCGCTGGCGCGCGAGAAGATGCTGTACGACGGGCTGCTGGCCGACCTGGCGCCGCACATCGGCTGCCTGCAGACCATCGCGCGCGCGCTGGCCCAGGTCGACGTGCTCGTTGCCCTGGCCAGCCACGCGCTGCGCCACAACTGGTGCTCCCCGGTGCTGACCGATGCGCCATGCCTGAACATCGTCGAAGGCCGCCATCCGGTGGTGGAAAACCAGATCGAGCGCTTCATCGCCAACGACTGCAAGCTGTCCAACGAGCGCCGCCTGTTGCTGATCACCGGCCCGAACATGGGCGGTAAATCGACCTTCATGCGCCAGGTAGCCCTGATCACGCTGCTGGCCTATGTCGGCAGCTATGTGCCGGCTACCCAAGCAACGCTGGGCCCGATCGACCGCATCTTTACCCGCATCGGGGCCAGCGACGACCTGGCCAACGGCCGTTCGACCTTCATGGTCGAGATGACCGAATCGGCCGCGATCTTGAATGGCGCGACCGAGCATTCGCTGGTGCTGATGGACGAAGTCGGCCGCGGCACCTCGACCTTCGATGGCCTGGCGCTGGCCTGGGCGATCGCGCGCCATCTGATCGAGAGCAGCCGCAGCTTCACGCTGTTCGCGACCCACTATTTCGAGCTGACCCAGCTGCCCGAATCGCACCCGAGCGCGGTCAACGTGCATCTGTCGGCGGTCGAGCACAAGGACAGCATCGTGTTCCTGCACGCGGTGCAGGATGGCCCGGCATCGCAGAGCTACGGCCTGCAGGTGGCGCAGCTGGCGGGCGTGCCGCAGCCGGTGATCAAGGCCGCGCGCAAGCACCTGGCGCGCCTGGAAGCGCAGGCGCTCGATGCAACGCCGCAGCTCGACCTGTTTGCCGCGCCGGTCCCTGAAGAAGAGATTGGTGAGGCGCCGGCCCCGGCGTTCGCGCAGGCCGAGCCTCAGGACGACGGCTTGCGCGATGCGCTGGACGCGATCGATCCGGACGCGCTCACGCCGCGCGAAGCGCTCGAACGTCTCTACGAGCTCAAACGCCTGGCCGCCTGATGCCGATAGCGCGCCCGCCACTCCTGCTCGCGGCTGCGCTGGCTGCCGCCTTGTGCTTTGCGCCATCTGCCGGCGCGAGGGACAAGGCGAGCGAGCCCACGCACCGCTTCGGCATGGTCGGCAGTGGCGCGGGCAAGGAAGGCGACGCGCGCCTGAAACAGGCGCTGGCCGATTCGTCCGAAAAATCGCTGGCCTTCGTGGTCCTCACCGGCATCAAGGGCGAGAAGGAGAGCTGCGGCGACCGGCTGTACCAGCAGCGGCGCGACATCATCGACAAGGCCAAGCGGCCGATCATCGTGTCGCTGGCCGGCAGCGACTGGACGGCCTGCCGCAATTCGGCCAGCCGCACCAATGCGATTGAACGCCTGAACCGGCTGCGCGAGCTGTTCCACGGCGAGCCGGAGTCGCTGGGCATCGAGAAAATCCACCTGACCCAGCTCTCGGCCAGCCCGCGTTTTCGCAGCTATGCCGAGAACGCGCACTGGAAGGTCGGCAAGGTGCTGTACGCCACCATCAATCTCCCGGCCGGCAATAACCACTTCTTGCCGGCGGCGGGCCGCAACAGCGAGTACGAAGACCGCACGGTGGCGAACCGCTTCTGGCTGAACCGCCTGTTCGCGATCGCGCGCAGCGACAGGGCCGAGGCGCTGGTGCTGTTCTCGGAGGGCGCGGTGCGGCCGTTCTACCTGGACCAGCCGGCCGGCCTGCGCGGCCTGTTGCGGCGCAACCCGGTCGAGAAGGATGGCTTCGAGGCGGTACGGCGCCAGGTGCAGGCGCAGGCGGTCAAGTTCGATGGCAAGGTGTTGCTGGTCGACAGCAGTGCGCCGCAGGGCAAGCAGCCGCAGATCGAATGGAAGGACAACCTGGGACAGCTCTCGGTAGGGACGAAGGCGGTCGAGGTGAATGTGACGCTGGGGAAGGAAGCGGCGTTCGCGGTGGAGGATGCGAAGCAGTGATGTGTTTGCGGTGGTGGTGTGCTGTAGTGGTGTGCTGAGGAACTTGGGTTCCCGCCTCCGCGCGAACGACGGTCTCAAGGACAACGACTACCGTTGTTCTCTACACCACTAGCAGTAGAACCGTCGTCCCCGCGAAGGCGGGGACCCAAGTCCTCAGCACACCACCACACTAACGAAAATTATTGCAGCGGCTGGCTACGGAAGTGGTCGCCTTCGTCGCCGTCATCCATCTCATGATGATGACCGCCCGCGCCATGCACGTGGCCGTGCTGGATTTCTTCGGCGGTTGCCGCGCGCACGTCGACCACCGACAGCTCGAAGCGCAGGGCCATGCCCGCCAGTGGGTGGTTGCCGTCCAGGACGACCTTGTCGTCGGCGATTTCGGTGACGGTGAAGATCACCGGCTCATTGTCGCCGCCTTCGGCCATGCCTTCGAACTGCATGCCGACTTCGATCGGTTCTGGCAGGCGCGAACGCTCTTCGACTTTCACCAGCTCTGGCTCGTAGTCGCCGAACGCATCGTCCGGTTCGACCTGGATGGTCGACGCATAGCCGGCTTCCTTGCCGTCGAGTTCTTCTTCGATCTTCGGCAGGGTGTTTTCGTAGCCGCCGTGCAGGTACACCATCGGCTGCGCGCCTTCTTCGATCAGGTTGTTCTGGGCATCCGACAGCTTGTAGTTAACCGTCACGACCGTATCTTTGGCAATCTTCATCGCACATCCTTTCTTTGTAAGACGCGGATTATACTCCCGATGGGTTCCTGGCCTTGCCCGGCTGGTTATAATGGCGCATGAAAAAATTACCGCTTCTCGGGAATATCACTCCCGCCGAGTTTCTGCGCGATTACTGGCACAAGAAACCGCTCCTGATCCGTGGCGCCATTCCCGGCTTCAAGCCTTTGCTCAAGTTCGAACAACTGGCCGAGCTGGCGACCCAGAACCATGTCGAATCGCGCCTGGTCACGCAGCGCGACGGCCAATGGGATATGCAGCATGGTCCCTTGGGCGAATTGCCATCGCGCAGTGAACCGAACTGGACGATGCTGGTGCAAGGCGTCAACCTGTACAACGAACGCGCCGACGAGCTGCTGCGCCAGTTCCGCTTCGTGCCGGACGCCCGCCTCGACGACCTGATGATCAGCTTCGCCACCGATGGCGCCGGCGTCGGCCCGCACTACGATTCGTACGACGTGTTCCTGCTGCAAGCCCACGGCAAGCGCCGCTGGAAGATCGGCGCGCAGCAAGACCTGACGCTGGTCGACGGCTTGCCGCTCAAGATCCTGGCCAATTTCAAGGCCGAAGAAGAATTCGTGCTGGAACCGGGCGACATGCTCTACCTGCCGCCGCAATATGCCCACGACGGCATTGCGGAAGGCGAATGCATGACGTATTCGATCGGTTTCCGTTCGCCTTCGTTCCAGGAAATGGGTGAATCGTTCCTGCAATTCATGGCCGACTCGATCGATTTGCCAGGCCGCTATGGCGATCCAGAATTGAAGCCAGCGAAAAACCCGGCCGAGATTCCACGTGACATGCTCGACACCATTACCGAAGAGCTCAACAAGGTGCGCTGGGACGAGGAAGACGTGACCGTGTTCTTGGGCGAGCACATGTCGGAGCCGAAGCACAATGTGTTCTTCACGCCGCCAGCAAAACCGCTGACCGTGGGCCGTTTCAATGAAACGGCGGCCAAGCGCGGGATCAAGCTCTCGAGCAAGACCTTGATGCTGTACCGCGGCAAGCACGTGTTCATCAACGGCGAATCGTTCGCCGTCGGCCGCGCCGACAAGGCGGTGCTGGATGTGCTGGCCAACGAGCGCCGCATCGATGGCGTGACGCTCGACAAGGCCACCGACGACGTGCTCGAAGCCTTGTACACCTGGTACCAGGACGGCTGGGTCGAACTGGACTGATCCCGATGACCGAACCGCGCACGGTAAAGTTCGACATGCGCCGCGACTGCGAGGCGCAGATGCTCGCCTGCGTCGAGGCGTCGAAGCACTCCCTGGCGCTGTTCGATCCGGATTTTACGGTATTCCCGCTCGGCAGCATCAAGAACGATGCCGCCTTGCGCGCTTTTCTGGCCGGTGGCGGCCGCCTACGCCTGGCCTTGCATGACGCGGGCCAGGTCGAACGCGACCAGCCGCGCTTCCTGCGCCTGCTGCGCGACTACAGCCACCTGTGCGAGTGCCGCCAGACACCGCGTGGTCTGCGCCAGCTCACCGATGCATTCTGCATTGGTGACGATCGCCATATCGTACGGCGGTTTCACAGCGATCACGCACGCGGTGAAGCCAGCTTCGATAACCCGCCCGCCTGCGAGCTTTCTCAACATCGTTTCGAAGCAATATGGCAAGAGTCACAATCGACTTTGCAAGTGTCACGGGCCGGTTTATAACGCCATGAAGTCACAAGAAACGCGGTTTTTCAAGCGCGTTGCATCTTGTAACAATATGAAGCTTATCAAACCGCAAAATTCTTTCACTACAGCATGTGTTCGCTGTTGCGAAACTATAAAATTGTCTATAATATCAATCAGGAAGGTTCCGTTGCGTCTATGGCGTTAACGCTATTTGCGGAAGCACGAGAATTCCAAAGAGAAATAATTACCGGTAATTATTATTCGCACCAAGTGTTCTACTCTTGTAAATACTAAGGAAAATCATGAAAAAAACCCTGCTGATCGCCTCCCTGTTCGCTGTGACCCTGGCTGCTTGCGCTAAGAAAGAAGAAGCTCCAGTCGCTCCAGCTGCTACCGAAACCCCAGCTGCTGTCGTCGCTCCTGCTGACGCAACCGCAACCCCAGCTGCTGACGCAACCGCTCCAGCTGCTGCTGACGCTGCTGCTACCGACGCTGCTGCATCGGCTGCTACCGCAACCGACGCTGCTGCCGCTGCTCAGACCTCGGCTACCCAAGCTGCTGACGCTGCTGCTACCACCAAGTAATTCGTTACTCGGTAAGAGAAACCGGCCTGCGGGCCGGTTTTTTTACGTCTGTATGTTTTGCATGGGACGGCCTGTCGGTGTGTGGCGGTGTGGCGGTACGGCGGTGCGGCGGTATGTGCCGGTGTGTGGCAATGCAACGCTGGGTCGACAACCCGTAGCCCAAAAACGTCGTCCCCGCGAAGGCGGGGACCCAAGGTTGCCAGCGTCTCGGTAGAGCTGGCTGAACTTGGGTCCCCGCCTTCGCGGGGACGACGGTGGGGTATGCGGCACGACGGTGACCACGCGAAAACGGCAGTGGCCACGCGAAAACGACGTGGCCACACGAGAACGAGTCACCAGGCTGGCACGGGCGGCCAGCCCTGATATTACTTGAGCTCGTTGTTCAGCAGACTCAGGATCTTGGTCGCGGTCGGGCCCGTATCCGGCTTGCCGTCGTTGGTCTGCACGGTCACCTGGCTCACGCTGGCGCCCTGCTCGGCCTTGACCAGCACGCGGTAGCGCTGGGCTTCCTTGAGCTCGTCTTCCGATTTGCCGCCGAACGAGAACAGGCGCTTGAAGAAGCCATCCTTGTTCTCCGCCACGTCAGGATCGACGTAGCGCACGAAGTAGACACCCTGCACGCGGTCGCGGTCTTCCACGGTGAAGCCGACGCGGTCCAGCGCCAGGCCGACACGGCGCCAGGCGCGGTCGAAGCCCTCGTCGACCTCGACGGCGTTGCCCACCAGCTTGGCGTGCTGCGGCGCGACTGGCGCGTTGGCCACCGTCGCTTCGACGGACGCCACTTCCTTGGTGCCGGTCAGCATCGCCACGATGCGGCTGAGGAACTGCGACTCCAGGCCCGGATCGTTGGCGCGGGTGGTCCAGGTGGTGGTTTCGTTCTGAGGGCCGGTCAGGACTTCTTCGGCGCCGCGGTGGCTCACCCAGATCTCGGTCGAGCCGTCCGGCAGGCGCTCGAGGCGGGTGCGGTACTTGTCGCGCTCGCCGGTCGAGTAGGCGCGGTCGAACACGCGGCCGATGGCGCTGCGCAGGAAGTCTTGCGGGATCTTCGAACGGTTCTCGACCCAGGCGGTTTCCATCGTGCCGGTGGTGGCCGATTCGGTTTCGATGGCGAAACCCTGCTCTTCCCAGAACTGGCGCAGTTGCGGCCACAGTTGTTCCGGGGTTTGCTTGACCACCAGCCAGCGCTGGTCGCCATTGCGCTGCACGCTCACGGCGTCGGTCGAGATCGGGCCGATCGGCTGGCCTGCCGCGACCGGACCGCCGACATAGGCGCTGCCCGTGCCGGCGGCCGCGGCGGCGGCCTGGCCGGATGCAGTGGCGACGCCCTTGCCGTCAGGGATGGCGTAGCGGTTGTCGCGCTGCAGTTTGGTCAGATCGGGCGGCACGTCCAGCGGCGCGGCTTTCCTGGCGCCCTTGTAATCCACTTTGTCGCCATCGAAGATGGTGGTGCAGGCGGCCAGGCTGAAAGCGATCGCGGTCAGCGTCAGCACGCGCGCCGCGGCGGGAGCGGAAACCAGGGGCGAGAAGGTGGAGCGCGAATTCTTGCTATTAGTCATGTCGTTCGATATCAGGTCAGTAACCCGAACCCTTGCGGGTTCAGGAATGGGATTGAACGCCGGCTTCCACCAGGGCGGCGCGCACGGTGTCGTGGTATTGGGCGGACAGCGGGACGAGCGGCAGGCGCAGGCCGGCCGGCATCTTGCCCATCTGGCTGAGCGCCCACTTCACCGGCACCGGGTTCGGCTCGACGAACAGCTTGCCGTGCAGGCCGAGGACGCGGTTATTGATTTCCAGCGCACGGGCGATGTCGCCGGCCATCGCGGCCTGGCACAGCTCGTGCATCGCACGCGGGGCCACGTTGGCGGTGACAGAGATATTGCCGGCGCCGCCGCAGAACATCAGCGTCATCGCGGTCGGATCGTCGCCCGAGTAGACGGCGAACGACTTGTCGACCATCTTCAGCAGTTCGATGCCGCGCCCGATATTGCCGGTCGCGTCCTTGATGCCCACGATGTTCTCGATCGGCGCCAGGCGCGCGACGGTCTCGTTGGCCATGTCGGCCACGGTACGGCCCGGCACGTTGTACAGGATGATCGGCAGGTCGACGGCTTCCGCGATCGCGCGGAA
>Ga0265798_10004231_pt1 | contig 19961 bp, 17 predicted proteins | sample P3T30metagenome_FD_192430 | JGI IMG/M metagenome (GOLD analysis project Ga0265798, IMG submission 192430) | Plant litter microbial communities from East Loma Ridge, Irvine, California - P3 T30 | ecosystem: Environmental > Terrestrial > Plant litter > Unclassified | place: USA: California... | reverse complement strand
TTGTAGGAATCTTCCTACAGTAGCAACCTTACTACTTTCGCCCCTTTATGAAGATCGCTGTCCTGGAGCAAGACCGCCCCCAAGCCGACCTGATTTGCCAGGTCCTCAGTGCTGCTGGCCACAGCTGTCAAGCGTATGACAGCGCCCGAGAATTACTGGGGCAATTACGAAAAGACAGCACCGACATGCTGATCATGGACTGGAATGTCCCGGACATGGATGGCGCCGAAGTCCTGCGCCGCGCCAAGGAAAAACTGGCGACGACTGCGCCGACCATGTTTCTAGTCGGCAATAACGCGGAGGACGACATCATTGCCGGCGTCACCGCCGGCGCCGACGACTACCTGGTCAAACCGGTACGCCGCGGCGAGCTGGTGGCGCGCGTCTCGGCGCTGCTGCGCCGCGCCTACCCGTCGCAGAACAGCGCCGAGCAGCTGCAGTTCGGTCCCTATACCTTCGAGACCCGCCCGGGCCGCCTGCTCAAGGACGGTTCGGTGATCGACGTGACCCAGAAGGAGTTCTCGCTGGCGCTGCTGTTCTTCCGCAATATCGGCCGTCCGCTGTCGCGCGCCTATATCCACGAATCGGTGTGGGTACGCGAGAACGACGTCCCGTCGCGCACCATGGACACGCACGTTTCGCGCGTCCGCAACAAACTCCATCTTCGGCCGGAGAACGGGTTCCGCCTTGTGCCGGTCTACAGCTACGGCTACAGGCTGGAAAAGCTGGGCGCCTGAACCCCTTCGACCAAGAGGGTATAATGGATCCAGTCCATTGACCCTCTCCCGCACCAAATGCAACTGCTTGCCGTTGGCCTGAACCACACGACCGCCCCGGTCTCGCTGCGCGAGCAGCTGGCCCTCGGTCCCGACCAGATCGGGACCGCGGTGCAGTCTGCGCGCAGCTGGTTCGCGCGCCATGGGTCGAACGGCGGTGAAGAAGCGGCAATCCTGTCGACCTGCAACCGCACCGAGATGTACGCGGCCAGCAGCCTGCCCGATCCCCTCGACGCTTCCGCCCAATTCCTGGCGCATTACCACGCCCTGAACTACGCCGAGCTGCGCCCCCACCTGTACCTGCTGCCGCACGACGACGCCGTGCGCCACGCCTTCCGCGTCGCCTCCGGGCTCGACTCGATGGTGCTGGGCGAACCGCAGATCCTGGGCCAGATGAAGGATGCGGTGCGCACCGCCGACGCCGCCGGCGGCCTGGGCACCTATCTGCACCAGATGTTCCAGCGCACCTTCGCGGTCGCGAAGGAAGTCCGCACGACCACCGAAATCGGCGCCCACAGCGTGTCGATGGCTGCCGCCGCGGTGCGCCTGGCGCACCGCATCTTCGACCGCATCGCCGACCAGCACGTGCTGTTCATCGGCGCCGGCGAGATGATCGAGCTGTGCGCGGCCCACTTTGCGGCCCAGAATCCCAAGTCGGTCACGATCGCCAACCGCACCATGGAACGCGGCGAAGCCCTGGCCACCCGCTACGGCGGCCGCGCAATCCGCCTGGCCGACCTGCCAGACAATCTCCAGCAGTTCGATATCGTGATCTCGTGCACGGCGTCCAGCCTGCCCCTGATCGGTCTCGGCCTGGTCGAGCGCGCGGTCAAGGCGCGCCGCCATCGCCCGATCTTCATGGTCGACCTGGCGGTGCCGCGCGATATCGAACCCGAAGTCGCGCGCCTGGACGATGTGTTCCTGTACACGGTCGACGACCTGGCCCAGGTGGTGCAGACCGGCATGGAGAGCCGCCAGGCCGCGGTGCGCCAGGCCGAAGCCATCATTGAGACCCGGGTCCAGTCCTTCATGCACTGGGTGGGCGACCGCGCCGTGGTGCCGGTGATCCGCGACCTGCACGAGTCGGGCGAAGCCCTGCGCCAGGCCGAACTCGAACGCGCGCGCAAGATGCTGGCGCGCGGCGACGATGCCGAAGCGGTGCTCGAAGCCCTGTCGCGCGGGCTGACCGCCAAGTTCCTGCACGGCCCGCAACAGGCCCTGCACCAGGCCCAGGGCGACGAACGCGCGCGCCTGGCCGACCTGCTGCCGCAGCTGTTCCGCGGCCGCCGTTAGCGCCCCACTCCCCTGGCGGCCCTGCCCGCCCGCGCCCTCCACGGCGCATTCCGGCCGCGGGTAGCGGCCTGTCGATTACCTCATTTTTCCGAGACCGCCCATGAAACCTTCCATGCTGTTCAAGCTGGACCAGCTTGCCAACCGCCTCGTCGAACTCGATGAACTCCTGATGAGCGAAGGCGCCACCGCGAACATGGACAGCTACCGCAAGATGACGCGCGAGCGCGCCGAACTGGCGCCGCTGGTGGACGTGTACCGCCAGTACCAGGGCGCACTGGGGGACATCGCCGCCGCCGAAGAGCTGCTGCAGGATCCGGAAATGAAGGAGTTCGCCCAGGAAGAGATAGGGGCGGCGAAGGACAGCATGGCGGGCCTGGAGCGCGAGCTGCAGAAAATGCTGCTGCCGAAGGACGTCAACGACGAGCGTAATATCTTTCTGGAGATCCGCGCCGGCACCGGCGGCGACGAGTCGGCCCTGTTCGCGGGCGACCTGCTGCGCATGTACACCCGTTTCGCCGAGCGCAATCGCTGGCAGGTCGAGATGGTGTCCGAGTCAAGCTCCGACCTGGGCGGCTACCGCGAGGTGATCGTGCGCGTGGTGGGTAATGGCGCGTATTCGAAACTCAAGTTCGAATCGGGCGGCCACCGCGTGCAGCGCGTGCCGGCCACCGAGACGCAAGGCCGCATCCACACCTCGGCCTGCACGGTGGCGGTGATGCCCGAAGCCGACGAAGTCGAGGATGTCGACATCAACCCGGCCGACCTGCGCATCGATACCTACCGCGCCTCGGGCGCTGGCGGCCAGCACATCAATAAAACTGACTCCGCCGTGCGCATCACCCACCTGCCAACCGGCCTGGTGGTCGAATGCCAGGACGACCGCAGCCAGCACAAGAACAAGGCGTCGGCATTGAAGGTGCTGGCGGCGCGCCTGAAGGACGCCCAGCTGCGCGAGCAGCAGTCGAAAGAGGCGGCGACCCGCAAGAGCCTGATCGGCTCGGGCGACCGCAGCGAGCGGATCCGCACCTACAATTTCCCGCAGGGCCGCCTGACCGACCACCGCATCAACCTGACCCTGTACAAGCTCGACTTCATCATGGACGGCGACCTGAAGGAGCTGACCGACGCGCTGGCCCAGGAACACCAGGCCGAGCTGCTGGCGGCGCTGGGTGATTGAACGGACTTAAGTCATTGTTAAGTTGCTAGATTGAAAATGACGAGGCAGTGTTAATAACGTTTATGCGAAAATAAGCGCGATACGCCAACCCGTTTGCGCCAGCTTTTTTGTAGCAACGTAAAAACGTCGTTCCCGCCTGCGCGGGAACGACGTGGTTCCTTTAACAGGAACGGCATCCGCACCGGTCCACATCGAGAAAAAATTCATGCTCACCAACCGCCAGGTCCTGTTCGCCATCTCGTCGATCTCGTTCGCGCTGATCGCCGTCGCCCTCTATCTGCAGCACATCATGGAAATGCGGCCCTGCCCGCTGTGCGTGATCCAGCGCTACATGTTCCTGGCCATTGGTGTGTTCAGCCTGGTCGGCGCCATCAGCGGCAAGGTGCGCGCATGGACCATCCTGGCGCTGCTGGCGGCGTTCGGCGGCCTGGCCACGGTCGGCAAGCATTTGTATGTGATTGCAAACCCTGGTTTCTCGTGCGGCATCGATCCGATGGAGACCATGCTCAACAAGATCCCGAGCGCCGTGTACCTGCCGGGCGTGTTCCGCGCCGACGGCCTGTGCGAAGGCGCGACCGACGCCATCCTCGGCCTGGCGATCCCGCAATGGTCGGCGGTCTGGTTCGTGGTGCTGACCGTGCTGCTGGGCTGGGTGCTGGTGCGCGCGCTGCGCCGCACGCCGGCATGATCGAGGCCGGCGCCACGCTCGGCCAGGTGCGCCTGGCGCTGCCGCTGGACGCGCTGGAAAACCGCATCCTGCTGTGCCATGCGCTGCGCCTGCCGCGCGTGGCCCTGATCACGCAATCCGAACGCGTGTTGACCATCGAAGAAACCACGACCTTGAACGCGCTGGTACAGCGCCGCCTGGACGGCGAGCCGATCGCCTATATCGTGGGTGAGCGCGAATTCTTCGGACTGCCGTTCAAGGTCACGCCCGCGGTGTTGATCCCGCGTCCGGACACTGAACTGCTGGTCGAACTGGCGCTCGAGCGTGTGGCTCCTCAGCAGCGCCTGCTCGACATGGGCACCGGCAGCGGCGCCATTGCGGTGGCCATCGCCCAGACCCGTCCGGATCTCGACGTCACCGCGCTCGACGTCAGCGACGCCGCGCTCGACATCGCACGCGCCAATGCCGCCACCAACGCGGCGCGCGTGCGCTTCGTGCGCAGCGACTGGTATGCGGCGCTGGGCGAGGACCGGTTCGACCTGATCGTCTCCAATCCACCGTATATCGTGGCGGGAGACCGCCACCTGGGCGAAGGCGACCTGCGTTTCGAGCCGGTCGACGCCCTCACCGACCACGCCGACGGCCTGTCGGACATCCGCACGATCATCGACGGCGCCGGTCCTCATCTCGCGGCGCACGGCTGGCTGCTGCTGGAACACGGCTACGACCAGGCCGAGGCAGTGCGCGCACTATTGACCGCGCGCGGCTTTACCGAAGTGCAGAGCTGGCGCGACCTGGCCGGCATCGAACGCGTCAGCGGAGGCCGTCGTAACGCCTAAGGCGCGCACAGACTGGAGCAAGCTTGTTAAAATGACTAGTCTTGATTCCGGAGTATCAATGCGCATCCTGTTTGCCACTCTGCTTGCAGCCCCCTGCCTGCTCGCGCCAATTGCCGGCGCCGCGGTCGTGCCGCCTGCAGCCGCGCAGGAAGCGCCGGCCGAAAAGCCGGCCGAAAAGCCGGCTGACAAGCCGGCCGTGCTGGCCGCGCAGCTGTTCGAGCGCGACTGGCAGTGGCAGCTGCGCCGCGCGCCCGAGAAGGCGACGGCGCTGGGCGAGCACCGTTACAACGCCTGGCTGAGCGACACCTCGCTGGCCGCGCGCGCCGCCGCACTGGCGCATGAACGCGAGATGCTGGCGGCGGCGCAAAAGATCGACCGCATGCAGCTCTCCGGCCAGGACCAGCTTTCCTACGACCTGTTCGTGGCCGCCAAAGAGCGCGCCATCGCGGCCGGCGCCCTGACGCCGTTCGATCCGCAACCGCTCACCGCCTACGACGGCTTGCAGGTGCAGCTGCCGCGCCTGGTCGCGCAGATGCCGTTTGCGACCGACGCCGACTACCTGACCTACCTGGCACGCCTGCAGGGGCTGCCCGCCCACGTCGATGGCCTGATCGCCCAGCTGCGCGCCGGCAAGGAGGCCGGCTGGACCACGCCGAAAGCGGCCATCGCCTTGGCACCGGACGCACTGCGCGCGCTGCGCGAAAAATTGACGGACGGCCCGCTTGGCGCGCCATTCGGGCGCATCCCCGCCACCATCGCGCCCGATGTGCGCGAACAACTGCGCACGCTTGGCGCGGCGACCCTGGCAACGCAGGTGGCGCCCAGCCTGCGCAAACTCGAAGACTACCTGCGCCAGGACTACCTGCCGGCCGCGCGCGACAGCATCGGCGCCGCCGCGCTGCCGGGCGGCGCCGACTGGTACGCGCAACTGGTACGCGCCAGCACCACCAGCGCATTGAGCCCGGCCCAAGTGCACGCGCTCGGCCTGCAAGAGGTAGCGCGCCTGCGCGCCGCGGTCGAACGCGTGATCCCGCGCACCGGCTTCCGGGGCGGCTTCCCGGAATTCATCGTGTTCGCGCGCAGCGACAAGCGCCTGTACTTCACCGACCCGGCCGCCCTGCTCGACCGCTACCGGCGCACGCTGGCGCTGGCCCAGGGCAGGCTGGGTCGCGTGGTCGCGACCATTCCGGCGGCCGACATCGTGGTGAAACCGATGGGCGGCAGCGGCGCCGGCCAGCCGGCCGCCTACTATGAGGCCGGCAGCGCCGGCCGCACTGCGGCGCTGGTGGTCGACACCGCGCACCTGGACGCGCGCCCGATCTGGCAGGTCGATACGGTCGCCCTGCACGAGGCGGTGCCGGGCCACCACCTGCAGGTGGCGCGCGCCCAGGAACTCGACTTGCCGGCGTTTCGCCGCAATGGCTGGTACGACGCCTTCGGCGAAGGCTGGGCCACCTATGCCGAGAGCCTGGGGCCCGAGCTCGGCCTGTTCCAGGATCCGTTCTCGCTGTTCGGCCACCTGAACGAAGACATGTTCCGCGCCGCGCGCCTGGTGGTCGATACCGGCATCCATACGCTGGGCTGGACGCGCCAGCAGGCGCTCGACTATCTGAACACCCACACCGCCAATCCGGCGGCGGACAATGCGGCCGAAGTCGACCGCTATATCGCGCGCCCGGCCCAGGCGCTGGGCTACAAGATCGGCCAGTTGCGCTTCCTGGCGCTGCGCACCCAGGCACGCGCCGCGCTGGGCCAGCGCTTCGATCTGCGCCGCTTCCACGACGCGGTGCTCGGCGGCGGCGCGCTGCCGCTGCCGGAGCTGGAGCGCCAGCTGGCGCGCTGGATCGCGGCAGAAAAGAACCCGGCGCCGGCGGCGACTGAAGCGCTGGCTGGGGGCGAGGCCGAATTCAATACGCCATTCGCGTCGGTGCCGGCATCGAACTTCGCGCCGGCGTTCGAATTCGACTTTGCGCTCGACGGCGAACTGGAACCGGGAATCGACCCGGGCCCCGCGCCGGATTTCGAAGCGCCGCCCCTCGTGGCGCCGCCGCCGGTGAGCAGGACCTTCCACGCACCGCCCTGGCTTGAATGAGCGGCGCTCGAACGCGCCGCCCGTTTTTCGGTTAATCTCTGCACCAATCGAAATAGGCAGTATAAGAAAGGAAACACCGTGTCGAACCAATTCAACCGCCGCCTGGCCCTGCTCGACGACGACGACCACCGCGCGCTGCTGGGCCAGGGCTTGCGCGGCATCGAGCGCGAGACCCTGCGCGTGGACACGACCGGCCAGCTGGCGCGCACGCCGCACGCCCCCGCCCTCGGTTCGGCATTGACGCACCCGCAGATCACCACCGACTACGCCGAAGCGCTGATGGAATTCATCACGCCGGCCGAGCACGATATTTCGCTGGCGCTGCACCGCCTGGACGCCATCCACCGCCATGCCCACGCCAAGCTGGGCGACGAGATCCTGTGGAGCGTGTCGATGCCGGGCGAACTGCCGGCCGAAGAAGACATCGAGATCGCGTGGTACGGCAAGTCGAATATCGGAATGCTCAAGCACGTCTACCGGCGCGGCCTGGCACTGCGCTATGGCAAGGCGATGCAGTGCATCGCCGGCATCCACTACAACTATTCGCTGCCCGAGCAGCTGTGGCAGCTGTTCGCCAAGGACGAAGGCATCACCGAAGAACGCCGCCACGCGCTGCGCGACTTCCAGTCCGAGAGCTATATCGCGATGATCCGCAACTTCCGCCGCTATTCCTGGCTGCTGATGTATCTGTTCGGTGCGACGCCCGCGCTGACCACCAGCTTCCTGCGCGGCCGCGAACACCAGCTCGAGACGCTGTCCGACGACACGCTGTACCTGCCGTATGCGACCAGCCTGCGCATGAGCGACCTCGGTTACCAGAACGACGCGCAATCGGGCCTGCGCCCGCACGAGAACAGCCTGGAAAGCTATGTCACCAGCCTGATGGATGCGGTCAACCGTCCCTATGCGCCGTACGAACAGCTCGGCACGCAAAGAGACGGCGAATGGATCCAGCTGTCGACCAATGTGCTGCAGATCGAGAACGAGTACTACTCGACCATCCGTCCCAAGCGCGTGATCCGTACCGGCGAGCGGCCGGTGCAGGCCCTGTGCAACCGCGGCGTGCAGTACATCGAGGTGCGCTGCCTGGACGTCGATCCGTTCGAGCCGGTCGGCATCGCACTGGAAACCGGCCGCTTCCTGGACGCCTTCCTGCTGTTCTGCGCACTCGAAGAAAGCCCCTTGATCAGCGCCCACGACAGCCAGCTGCATGCGCGTAACTTCGCGCGCACGGTCAAGGAAGGCCGCAAGCCGGGCTTGAGCCTGACCCGCGACGGCGCCGAGGTGCCGCTGCAGGAATGGGCGCTGGAGCTGATCGAACGCATCCGCCCGGTGGCCCAGCTGCTGGACGACCAGCACAACGACGGCGAGGTGCACCAGGCCTCGCTCGGCCGCCAGAAGGCCAAGGTCGAGGATCCATCGCTCACGCCGTCGGCGCGCGTGCTCGACGAAGTGCGCGCGCTCGGCTCGGCCGCGGCGTTCGGCCTGCAGCAGAGCCGCCTGCATGCGGCCACCTTCCGCGAAAGCCCGCTGATGCCGGCCGAGGAAGCGCTGTTCGACGAGATGGCGGCGGCGTCGCAGGCCGAGCAGGTGATCGTCGAGCAGACCGACACCGGCAGCTTCGACGCCTTCGTTGCTGCCTACAACGGCAGCCGGCTGTGCTCGAATCAATGAGGTAGTTGCAACCGGGCGCGGGGACCACTTGCTCACGTTTTTCAACGAACACCACGCCCAGCACGCGGGCAGCGACCAGCCCGAGCGCGTCGGCATGGTGCTGCGCGAATGCGAGCGGCGCGGCCTGGGCGCCATCGTGACGCCGCACGGCGTGCCCCTGATGACGCTCGAGCGGGTGCATAGTCCGCGCTACCTGCACTTTTTACGCAATGCCTGGAGCGAGTGGATCGCGCTCGATCCAGGCAATGCCGGCAAGCCTCCCCCGGCGGCGGCGTGGCCGGTGCGCACCCTGCGTTCGGATATCGAGCCCGACGATTTTCACGCGCGCCTTGGCCTGTATTCGATGGATGCCGGCACACCGCTCACCAGCGGCGCCTGGATCGCGGCCAAGACCGGCGCCGATTGCGCCGTCAACGCCGCGCACGCGCTGCAGCGCGGCGAGCGCGGCACCTTTGCCCTGACCCGTCCACCCGGCCACCATGCGGGCCTGGACTTCCTTGGCGGTGGCTGCCTGCTGAACAATGCCGCGCTGGCGGCCCAGCACCTGCTCGATGACGGCCTGGAACGGGTTGCCATCCTGGACATCGACTACCACCACGGCAACGGTACGCAAGGCATCTTCTACCATCGCAGTGACGTGCTGGTGGTGTCGATCCACGCCGATCCGCGTCTTGCTTACCCGTTCTTTTCGGGCCATGCCGATGAAACCGGCATCGGCGCGGGACTGGGCCACAATATGAACATCCCGCTCTCGCCAGGCAGCGCCGGCAACGCCTGGTTCGCGGCGCTGGAGACAGCTTGCGTCAAGATCGGGATGAGCCGGCCGCAGGCGCTGGTGGTCTCGCTCGGCGTCGATACCTTCCCGCACGGGGCCGAGCCGCGCTTTCGCTTGAGCAGCGCCGACTACCTGCGCATCGGCGAACGCATCGCCCACCTCGGCCTGCCGGTCGCCTTCATTTTCGAGGGCGGCGAGGCCAGTCCCGAACTGGGCATCAATACCGTCAATGTGCTGGAAGGTTTCGAGACCGCCGCCGACTGACATCCATTTTTCGATTAACGCACCCACTGCAACTCCATGACCACCCTGAGCCCCATCGACTGGCAATTTTCATCCTTCGCCGAGCTGTCTGCGTTCGACCTGTATGAGGTGCTGGCCCAGCGCCAGAACGTCTTCATCCTCGAGCAGACCTGCCTGTATCCCGACATCGACGGCCAGGACCTCGAGGCCCACCACCTGCTGGGCTGGCGCACGGTGGATGGCAAACGCACCCTGGCCGCCTACCTGCGCGTGCTGGCGCCGGGCGCCAAGTACGACGAGATGTCGATCGGGCGCGTGATCACTACCCCGGCCGCGCGCGGCACCGGCGCCGGACGTACGCTGCTCGAGCAGGGCATCGCCCATGCCGAAGCGTTGTACCCGGGCCACCGCATCCGCATCGGCGCCCAGCAGTACCTGGAGCGCTTCTACGGCAGCTTCGGCTTCCAGACCGTGTCGGAACCGTACGACGAAGACGGGATCATGCACATCGATATGCTGCGCTGATCTGGGACCCGCCGGGATAGGTTCTTAGTCGCAGCGGCGCGGCCTGCGGCCGGCTTCGCGGTCTTTCTTGGCTTCGCGGTCGCACTCGAGCCGGCGCACGGTCTCGAGGTTGTCCTTGCTGATCTGGGCCGACAGGCGCTGCTGTTCGAGCGCATTGAGCGCCTTGTTATCGCGCCGGCTTTGCTGGGCCAGCATGCAATCGGTGTACTCGCGCGACCCCTGGCGCGCACCGAAGTCGGTGCAGGTGCCGGTGTCCTGGGCCAGGTTCTGGTAGCGCCGCTGTTCGGGCGACTGGCATGCCGCCAGGCCAGCACCCAGCAGCGCCGCCATGGCCAGCAGCGCGACCGGCCGGCGGCCGGCATTCAGTTTGATTCGACCCATGATGTGTCCTCCTGTCTGATCGTTCCGGTGCACGCCCAGCGTGGCCGGGGGCGGTTCGCGCCGCCCTGGAAGACAGTAGAACAGCCCGGGATTGCGGGATCATGGAGCGCCACTCCTGGCATCGCGCGCAGGTCGAAATTCCACTCGCGCGATGGTGCCGCCGCCGGGCGCGCCAAGGAGCGATACATGGCCGCCGTGGCGCTCGATTACCTGCTGCACCAGGTGCAGGCCAAGGCCGCTGCCGGATGAACGCGGCCGCAGGCGGTGGAACGGTTCGAACACGCGCTCACGCTGTTCCGGCGGAATCCCCGGTCCGTCGTCCTCGACCTCGAACGCCCGGCCCATGACGCGCACCGTCACGTGGCGTCCACCATGCTCGATCGCGTTCTGTACCAGGTTGGTCAGCACGCGCTCGATCGCGCCAGGGTCGCCGCGCACCGGCTGCTGCGGCTGCAACTGCTCCACTGCCACCTCGATCGAGCGCTGTGAGGCGAACAACAGCGGCGCCAGATCGGCTGCCACCTGGCGCGCCAGGCCGGCCAGGTCGATCTCCGTGTCGCTCATGGATACGTCCAGGCGCTGCAGGTCGAGCAGTTGTTCGGCCAGGTTGGCGATGCGCTCGACGTCGCTGCCGAGCCGGCGCGTGCCCGCATCGCCAGCCGCATCGACCTTGACGCGCAGGATGGCGATCGGCGTGCGTAGTTCATGCGCGGCCGACGCGATGAAGCGGCGCTGGCGCTCGTAGCCTTCGTCGAGCCGGCCGAGCGCATCGTTGACGGCCCGCACCAGCGGCGCGATCTCGCGCGGCACCTGCTCCTGCGAGAGGCGCATGCCGCGGCGGCCGACATCGATCTGCTCGGCCTCCTGCGCGATCCTGGCCACGCCGGCCAGCGAGCGCCTGACGATCCAGGGGATGGCGATCAGCGATACCAGCACCATCAGCGCAAAGATCGGGATCGCGGCAACATTGGAAGCGAGCAGGACGATGATGCTGACTTCGATCAATTTGCCATGGCCCAGGATCGTCAGCGCGCCGGCGGGCGTGTTTTCCCTGCGCAGCACGGCGGTCAGGGTATAGGGAGGAATGCGCCCGCGCACCTGCCCAAAGGTGAGCTGGTGCAGGATGCCGTTGAAGGCGGCAAACTGCGGCGGAACCGGTCCGAAGCTGACGCGCCGGCCGGCATCGTCCTCGACCATGAACCAGAGCGTGGGAACCTCCTCCCGCAACGCCGTCAGTTCGGCCGTCATGCGCACCGCCAGCGCGCCATCGGCCTGTCGCACGATGGCGCGCGCGACGACAGGGATGAGGCGTTCATCGGTATAGGGTCCGCCGCTATCGGAACGCACCGCCATGCCGACGATGATCGGCACGGTAATGAACAGGATCGCGAATTGCAGCAGCAAGGGCTGCACGATCAATGGCCACTTGAGCGAGGGCGGCCGCTTCACGGGCGCGCCTGCAGCAGGTAGCCGACACCCTTGATGGCGTGGATCTCGATGTCGGCGCCGGCCGCCAGCAGCTTGCGCCGCAGGCGCGAGATATGCGAATCGAGCGTGTTCGACTGGATCTCGTCGTCGAAGCCGAACACGCCCTGCTCCAACGCTTCGCGCAGCACCGTGCGCCCGCGCCGCTTGACCAGCGTGGCCAGCACCCGCAGCTCGCGCCGCGCCAGTTCCAGCCGGATGCCGTCCACGCGCGCCTCGTCGTTGACGACATCGAATACCAGCGTGCCGACCTGGATTTCCTCGGCGCCGAGCGCGGTCGGGCGGCGCCTGACGGCGCGAATACGCGCGAACATTTCTTCCAGCGCGAAGGGCTTGACCAGGTAGTCGTCGGCGCCTTCGTCGAGGCCCGCGACGCGGTCCGGCAGCTCGCCACGCGCGCTCAGCACGATGACGGGCAAGCCGGGGATTGCGGCGCGCAAGTCCGGCACCAGGGACAGGCCGTCGCCATCCGGCAGGGTGCGGTCGAGCAGGACCAGGTCGTAGGCATGCAAGCGGCAGGCCTCGCGCGCCAATGCCAGCCGGTCGACATGGTCGACCAGGTATTTTTCGCGTTCCAGGGCGGCGCCCACTGTCCGGGCGAACTCGATCTCGTCTTCCACCAGCAGAATTTTCATGAGAGGATCTCCTATGGACATGGAGGCGGCCCGGCGCGCCACACGTTTGCGCGAGCATACGGCGCGCGCATTGCGGCAACATGGCACTCACCTCCCGACACAGGCTGTTCGCCTGTCGGGACACCCCTCAACGATACAACACTACGGCGTGGGCGGATCAAGCCGCAGGTACAGGCAATCCTCCAGATTGCAGGCCAGCGCCAGTATCTGTCGTGCGTCGTTGATATCGGTCGCATCGGTCAGCGTCCAGCCGGTCGGCAGCGCGCTCAGGGCATTCAGGTCGCGCATCGCGCCGCGCTCATACAGGAAGGCATGCGCCGCCGGCCCTTCCGGCGTCTCGGCAGTCGACGAGCCCACTACCGAGCCGATGTTGTTGAGCCCGGTCGCAAAACTGTACCCACCGCCCAGCGAGCCCAGGCTGATCATGACCCCGCCCGTGTACAGGAAGGCTTGCGGCAGGTAGGCGTCGCCCTCGAGCACGATGCCGGTGTCGGCAATGCCGGCCACCTCGCCGGCGTCGTTGATATCGTAGGCGCTGCTGTTCTTGCCGCCCAGCGTGCCCAGGCTGCGCATGATCTTGTCGCGGTAGAGATAGGCGTGGTAGTGCGGCACCGGGATCGCGTCGTCCGCCAGCGCGGCGGTGCCGGCCACATGGCCATGGCGGTTGATCGCGGCGGCGCCGCTCCAGGTGCCGCCGAAACTGGGAATCATGCGCGTCACGCCGTTGGCAACGACGAAGCCGCGGCCGCGCTCGCCCACACCAAAAGCAGCATTGCCAGCCAGCGCACCGCTGTCGTTCAAGCCGCTCGCCCAATTGACCCCGACCAGCACGCCACGGCCCGCATTGCGCAGGCCGGCCGGCGAGAACACATGGGCCGCGTCGACATAGGCGCCGCCCAGATGGCCATGGCTGTTGATCGCGTAGGCAGCCGATGCCGGCGCCAGCGCGGCATAGTCGCGCACCGTGGCGCCGTCCCACACGGCGGCGGCGCCGCCACTGGTGCCGGCGACATGGCCGCGGCTGTTGATGGCCGAGGCGCTGAAGCCGGCCGGCAAAAAGGTCGGCGTGAACAAAGCCGATGCGAGCGCCGGTGCGGCCCACGCCGGCGGCGCAGCCAGTACTGGCGCCAGCAGCACCGGCGCACAGTGGCGCAGACGGCGGCGCGCACGCCACAGCAGCAGCGCCAGCCCGGTGGCCAGCATCGCCCAGGCGCCCGGCTCAGGGACATGGGAAACGAGGTCGAGCCGCACCGCACGGCAATCGCCCGTGCCGTTGCAGGCCTGGGCCAGGATCTGGCCGGCATCGTTGATGTCGGTCGCGCTGAGCAGCTGCCAGTCGCCGCGCCCTGCCACCAGCGCATTCAGGTCGAGCATGCCGTCCGCGCCAACCACGAAAGCATGGTAGTCGAAACCGCCCACGCCGCCGATGCTGGAGAAGCCCACCACCGTGCCGGCGTTATTGAGCGCATTGGCGCGTCCCGCGACGCCGCCCAGTGTGCCGAGATCGGTCAGGCTGCCGTCGCCGGGCGCGAACAGGAAGGGCCGTTCGCCAAACCCGTCTTCCAGGGCGGACCAGCCGGCAACGAAGCCGGCGTCGTTGATATCGTTCGCTTCGCTGACCCGTCCGCCGAGCGAGCCGAGCTCGTGCTGGACGCCGTCGCGGTAGACCGCCGCGTAGCGCTCCGGGTCGCCCCAGTCGTCGCCGTCGCCGGCACGGCTGGCGAAGCCGGCGACATGACCATGGGCGTTGAGGGCATTGGCGACGCTGACTGTGCCGCCAAAGCTGCCGAGCGGGGTCACCACGCCGGCCTGGTAAAGAAAGGCATTGGTCTCGGCGAAGCCGACCGCGCCAAAACCCGCCACCTGGCCGGCATCGTTGATCGCGGTAGCCCAGGTGCCGTAGGCCGGCGGCATGCTGATGGTCGAGACCGCGCCGTCGGCATACAGGAAGGCGTGGGCGCCCAGGCGGCCGACGATGGCGCCGCGCTGATTGATCGCGAGCCCTTCGCTGCCGGGCAGCAGCGAGGCCAGATAGGTCGTGGTGGCGGGCGACCAGATGGCCGCCCCGCCCTGCGCAGTGCCGACGACCCGCCCGGCGCCGTCGAGCGCCGCCGCGGTGAAATCCTGCGGCAACAGCGTCATGCGGTACAGCGGCGCCGCCAGCGCTCCCGCCGGCAAGCCGGGCATGAACACCAGCGCAGCCAGCAACATAACAAAGAAATGTTTGCGGAGGAACATGGTCGACCCCTGGTATGAGCGCGGAATCTCAACGATGTCGCAAACAGGTGTGGACGATTCTGCGCCAGCGCAGGGTGTGCGCTGGCTTACGCCCAGGCTAGCGTGCGGCCAGCCGGCCGGCGCCCAGCACCAGCACCGCGCCGGCCAGCAGCAGCCAGGCGGGCGGCTCGGCTGGCGGCGCCGGCCTGGTCATGACGCAAGGGGAAATGACGACCACGCGGACAGGCGTGGCCGGCGCTGCGCTGGGCCAGCCAAGCACAAGGAAATAGAGGACAGGAAAGAATGGACGCATGAATGGCTCGGCACAAAAGCCCAGAGCATCGCGCGCGATCGCGTGGCGGCCACTGCGCTGGATCAGCGGCGCGCATCGCCAAAAGAAAAACCGGGGCAGTGCCCCGGTCGTATGCGTCTGCGGCGCGATGAGCGCGCTTACTCCACGCTCATGTCACGCTTACTCCACCTTGCTCAGCGTGACTTCGAACACCAGGCCCGAGTTTGGCGGGATCGGGTAGTTGCCGGCGGCGCCGTAGGCCAGGGCCGACGGGATCAGGATGGTGCGCTTGCCGCCGACCTTCATGCCGGTCACGCCCTGGTCGAAGCCGGAGATGGTCTCGCGGCTGCCAACGGTGAAGGTGAACGAGCTCGCCTCCATGCGCGTGCCTTTGTTCTCGGCAGCGGTGGTGCTGTACAGCCATAGCGTGTACGAGACCGTGGCTTTCTTGCCGGGCACGGCTTCGGCGCCAGTGCCGACCGTATTGTCGGTCCTGGTCAGCGCGGCCGGGCTGCTCACGGCAGGGGTGCTCGGGCCACCACTGTCGCTGCTACCGCCACCGCAGGCGGTGAGCAGGAGCATGGCGGAGAAGGCGGCGATCAGGGGGAATTTCAGCTTCATGGTGGGTCCTTGACTGGGAAGGCAAACAAAGTTTGTATAACGAAACTTCGTACCTTAGCGAATCAATCACATGAAACTGTGTGCAATTTGTCTAAAAATTGTCGTAGACCATCGTAATCAGCCCGACGCCGCAGATGCCGTCCGGTCAAACTTCCGGTATGCCTGTAGAAGCATTCTTCAGCGCATGCGCCTGATGCAGGAAACCGCGCGTGTGGTGGTACTGAAAGCGCGCTTTGAACCTGCCCTCGCCATCACCACGCAAGGTCGCCAGCGCGATCTGCAGCGCATGCCGGATCTTTTTGGTGTAAAGCCAGCGCGGTACGCCAAACAACATGGGGTAATGCGCCAGCGACCCGGTTTCAAGGCAGGTCCCGCGACCGCCACGAAACGCGCGTCCCAGACAAAACTCCTCGGTCAACTGGTGCGGGCGAATGTAATGGTTGACGCGCGCACTGTTGCAGAACCACGCCTTGTGACCTGCAGCCACGACCCGTTTGTTGAATTCCGTTTCGCTGCCCATGACGTAGTTGCCGCGGTTCGGCCCGACGTTGGGATTGAAACGGTGCCCGGCATCGAATACACGGCGGCGCACCGCCATATTCGGTCCCCAGATCGCGCCTGGCTGGATCGGGCCGTCGTCGAAACTGGTGATTGCGAACGCCAGCCCGAGCGGAACGTTGCGAAGAATCCAGTCGGGTGCGGGCGCGCCCCAGTCGGGCAGGATCGCGCCGCCGAACAGATCGTAGTCCGGGTGTTCGCGTACGCAGCCCTGCATCGCGACGAGCCAGTCCGAATCGGGCGTGGCGTCATCGTCCGTCATCACGAACAATTCGGCGTCCTGGCGCTGCATCGCCAGCTCGACGCCGCGATTGATTGCAGTATTCTTGCCGCTGCGTTCCTGGTGAACGTACTGGATCGGCAAGCGCCCGGCATAGGACTCGACGATCTGGCGCGTATCGTCCGTGCTGCCATCGTCGACCACGATCGCCGACCACCCGCCGTCCGGCACGGCAAGCTTCGCATAGCCATCCAGCACCTTGGGCAAGGTCTTGGCGCCGTTACAGGTTGCCATCACGATAATTACAGACAAATCCAACTCCTCGTTTCCGGTATCAGCTCGCCGTGGACAGCGACACGGTATCGCAGGGAACAGAAGAAGCGACAGTCCAACGGTCTATCTCCTGACCATCATCGACCTACTCCTCAATGAACACATGGTGCAGAGGTGATAGTAATGATATTGCGCTCGCGCCGTAGCAATTTCTTCTGGCCACTAACATAACAAAGTGGCAAGGATCTTAGCATCTTTCTAGAAAGCACGACGCTCCGCTAAAGCGAGCGTCAATACACCCGGTCACGTGGCCGGAGCCGGCTCAAATCTCGATCTGCGTCCCCAGCTCGATCACCCGGTTGCTGCGGATCTGATAGTAGTCGGCCGCGCTGCGCGCATTGCGCGACATGGCCACGTACAGGTTCTCGCGCCACGGCGCCATGCCGCCGCCCGGGGCCGAGATCACGGTCTGGCGCGCGATGAAGAACGAAGTTTCCATCATCTCGAACGGCAGGCCGAGCGCAGCGCAGCGTTCCAGGATATCGGGAATGTCCGCCTCGTCCTTGAAGCCGTAGTGGATATTGAGCTGGTAGCAGTTGTGGCCCAGGTCGACGATATCGATCTGCTCGTCATACGCCACCCACGGTTCCTCGCGCATGAGCACGGTCAGGAACACCACCCGCTCGTGCAGCACCTTGTTGTGCGACAGATTGTGGAGCATCGCATGCGGCACGCCATCGCTTTCGCCGCGCAGGAAGATCGCTGTGCCATGCACCCGGGTGGGCGGCGCCACGAACAGCGATTCCATGAAGGCTTCCAGTGGGATCGCATGCTTCTGCAGGTTCTGGAACACCAGCTCGCGCCCGCGCTTCCAGGTCAGCATCAGGGTCAGCAGCACGCCGCCCATCAGCAGCGGGAACCAGCCGCCGTGGAACAGCTTGGTGCTGGTGGCCGAGAACAGCAGGATGTCGATCACCAGGAAGAAACCGGTCGCGCCGACACATACCCACAGCGGCAGGCGCCAGCGGTAGCGGGTGACGAAGAAGGTCAGCACGGTGGTCATCATCATGGTCGCGGTGACCGCGATGCCGTAGGCGCCGGCCAGCTCGTCCGAGGAGCCGAAGCCGATCACGGCGATCAGCACCACCGCCAGCTGCAGCCAGTTCACGGCCGGGATATAGATCTGGCCGATCTCGCTTTCCGAGGTGTGCATGATGCGCATGCGCGGCAGCAAACCGAGCGCGATCGCCTGCTTGGTCATCGAATACGTGCCCGAAATGGTAGCCTGCGAGGCAATCACGGCCGCCATGGTCGACAGGATTACCAGCGGGATCACGCTCCAGGTGCCGAGCTGGTGGAAGAACGGGTTCTCCACCGCATCCGGCTGCACGATCAACAGGCCGCCCTGGCCCAGGTAGTTCAGGGTCAGCGCCGGATAGGCGATCAGGAACCAGGCCATGCGGATCGGCTTGGCGCCGAAGTGGCCCATGTCGGCGTACAGCGCCTCGGCGCCGGTAATCGCCAGCACCACCGCGCCCAGCGCGATAAAGGCCAGCCATTGATTCTCGAGCATGAAATGCACGGCGTGATACGGATTGAGCGCGTTCAGGATCACCGGCGCTTCGATGATATTGACGATGCCCATCGTGGCCAGGGCCAGGAACCAGACCAGCATCACGGGGCCGAAGAAGCGGCCGATGCCGGCCGTGCCATGGCGCTGCACGCTGTACAGCAGCACCAGCACCACCACCGCCAGCGGCACCACATAGTGCGCCATGCCGGGCGCGGCGACCTCGATGCCCTCGATCGCGCCGAGCACCGAGATGGCCGGCGTGATCACGCTGTCGCCATAGAACATGGTGGCGCCGATGACGCCGATCGCCAGCAGCGGGAAGCCCCAGCGCGAATGGCGCGGCACCGAGGTCGTGGCCAGCGCCATCAGGGCCATGATGCCGCCCTCGCCGCGGTTGTGCGCGCGCAGCACCAGGACCACGTACTTGAGCGACACGATGACGGTCAGGGCCCAGAAGATCAGGGAGATGACGCCGAGGATGTTCGGGGTGTTGAGCGGGAGCCCGTGGTCTTCGTCGAACACGGCGCGCAGCGTGTACAGGGGGCTGGTGCCGATATCGCCGTAGACGATGCCGACCGCGGCCAGGGTGAGAGCCGCCAGGCTGCTTTTCTTGCTATCTGAGGTCAAGAGACACCATCGCTTTTTTTGTTGGTGCGGCGCACCATAAAATAGTGGCCGGGAAAATGCAAGAATATTTCGTTGTGCATCATACACCTGTGCAAAACGGGGAGCGCGCCAGCAGGTATGTACGTAATCAGAGATAATGTCATCCCAGCAATCCCACCTTCTTTCCCTCTCCTATCCATGCGATCCGGCATCATTTATGCGGCCCTGGCCTTCCTCTGCTGGGGCCTGTTCCCCATCTATTTCCACGCGCTGGGCGATGTGCCGCCGCTGCAGATCCTGGCCCACCGCATGCTGTGGTCGCTGGTATTCCTGCTGACCATCCTCCTGTTGCGACGCCAGTGGAAATGGCTGCACACCGTGCGCCAGCCGAAGGTCTTCTTCAGTTTCGTGCTGTCCGCCCTGCTGCTCAGCGCCAATTGGTTGGTGTATATCTGGTCGGTCACCAACCACCACGTGATCGAGGCCAGCCTGGGCTACTTCATTAATCCGCTGGTGAACATCATGCTGGGCTATCTGATCCTGAAGGAACGCCTGCGCACCATCCAGTGGGTGGCGATCGCCGTCGCCGCGCTGGGCGTCGGCTGGCTGACCTGGCAGACCGGGACGGTGCCGTGGATTGCCCTGTTCCTGGCCTTCTCGTTCGGCGGCTACGGCCTGCTGCGCAAGACGGCGGCGCTGGGAGCGCTCGAGGGCCTGTCGTTCGAGACCATCGTGCTGTTCCCGCTGGCGGCGGGCTACGTGATCTGGCTGACGATCAATGGCCAGAACATGTTCATCAATACCGCGTCGGACACCACCCGCGTGCTGCTGGTCATGGCCGGTCCGCTCACCGCGATCCCGCTGCTGCTGTTCGCCACCGGCGCGCGCAAGATCCCGCTGTCGATCCTGGGGCTGCTGCAATACCTGTCGCCGACGCTGCAATTCCTGCTGGGCGTATGGCTGTTCAAGGAAGCATTCACGGCCGATCGCCTGGTGGGCTTCGCCATGATCTGGGCCGCACTGGTGCTGTTCGCCGGCG